>ERZ1066122.1126-NODE-1126-length-23115-cov-16.615915_pt1 | contig 23115 bp, 24 predicted proteins | sample MGYA00382769_ERZ1066122 | MGnify/ENA primary metagenome ERZ1066122 (study PRJEB33369, sample SAMEA5778352) | biofilm metagenome | biome: Industrial cooling water; feature: Water cooling tower basin; material: Biofilm | place: United Arab Emirates | collected... | reverse complement strand
CAGGTCTTCGACCCGGCCGGCAACGGCGGCCGCGGCAAGGTGCTGGCCAACCGCCGCGTGCAGTCCGACCCGGGCCACGGCCAGCGTCAGGTCACGCTGACCCTGCCCGCCGCGCCTGGCCGCTACCAGCTGCGCTACTGGAACGGCGACCACTCCACGTCCCTGCACGCACAGGACTTCACGGTGGAGTGAGCCGCCGCCCCTCACGCGGAACGTACGCACGGGTATGGTAGAGTCCGGCCTCCTTCAAGACGCCGGTCCCCCGCCATGCCCACGTACACCGCCCCGCTGCGCGACATGCACTACGTCCTGTTCGACCTGCTGAAGGTGCAGGACGAACTCAAGGCGCTGCCGCGCTACGCCGAGGTGGACCGCGAGACGATCGAGGCGGTGCTCGAGGAGGGCGCGAAGTTCGCCAGCCAGGTCATCCAGCCCCTGAACCAGGTCGGCGACCGCGAGGGCTGCACCTGGCACGGCGACGGCGTGGTCACCGCCCCGCCCGGCTTCAAGGAAGCCTACGCGCAGTTCGTCGAAGCCGGCTGGCCCTCGGTCAGCTGCGACCCGGACTTCGGCGGCCAGGGCTTGCCGGCCATCGTCAACAACCGCCTGTACGAGATGTGGAACTCGGCCAACCAGGCCTGGCTGATGTACCCCGGCCTCTCGCACAGCGCCTACGAATGCTTGCACGCCTTCGGCACCGACGAGCAGAAGCAGGTGTACCTGACCAAGATCGTGTCGGGCGAGTGGACGGGCACCATGTGCCTGACCGAGCCGCACTGCGGCACCGACCTCGGCATCCTCAAGACCCGGGCCGAGCCCAACGGCGACGGCAGCTACGCGCTCAGCGGCACCAAGATCTTCATCAGCGCCGGCGAGCACGACCTGGCGCCGAACATCCTGCACCTGGTGCTCGCCCGCCTGCCCGACGCGCCGGCCGGCACCAAGGGCATCTCGCTGTTCCTGGTGCCGAAGTTCATCCCGGACGCGAACGGCCAGCCCGGCGCGCGCAATGCCATCAAGGCCGGCTCGATCGAACACAAGATGGGCATCCACGGCAACGCCACCTGCGTGATCAACCTCGACGGCGCCCGCGGCTGGCTGATCGGCGAGCCGCACAAGGGCCTGGCGGCGATGTTCGTGATGATGAACTCGGCGCGCCTGGGCGTGGGCATGCAGTCGCTGGGCCAGGCCGAGGCCGCGCACCAGAACGCCGTGGCCTACGCCAGGGATCGCCTGCAGGGCCGCGCGGCCACCGGCGCCGCGCAGCCGTCGAAGGCGGCCGACCCGATCATCGTGCACCCCGACGTGCGCCGCATGCTGCTCACCAGCCGCGCCTACACCGAGGCCGGCCGCGCCTTCACCACCTGGACCGCGCTGCTGATCGACCGCGAACACGCGCATCCGGACCCGGCGGTGCGCGAGGAGGCCGACGAACTGATGGCGCTGCTGACGCCGGTGGTCAAGGCCTTCATCACCGACAACGCCTGGGAAACCACCACGCTCTGCCAGCAGGTGTTCGGCGGCCACGGCTACATCGCCGAATGGGGCATGGACCAGTTCGTGCGCGATGCCCGCATCAACATGATCTACGAGGGCACCAACGGCATCCAGGCGCTGGACCTGCTGGGCCGCAAGGTGCTGATGGACGGCGGCAGGAAGTTCGGCCGGTTCGCGGCGCTGGTCCAGGATTTCCTTAAGGAACAGGCCGGCAACGCCGCGATGGCCGAATTCACCGGCCCGCTGGGCAAGCTACTGGCCGACACCGTGGCGCTGACGAAGGAGCTGGGCGCGCGCGCCCAGGCCAACCCCGATGAAGTCGGCGCGGCCTCGGTGCCCTACCTGCGCATCATCGGCCACCTGGCCTATGCCTGGATGTGGGCGCGGATGGCGGCGGTGTCGCAGGCGAAGGCCGACGACGCCTTCCACGCCGGCAAGCTGGCGACGGCGCGCTTCTACTTCGCCTGGCTGCTGCCGGAAACCGCGCACCAGTTCCAGGCGGCCCGCGCCGGTGCCGCCAGCCTGATGACGCTGCCCGCCGACGCGTTCTGAGCGCCGGCCGGGTCGCGCGCCGACGCGGCCTTCTGCCACACTCAAGCCCCCACCCATGACTGGACTTCCGATGACCCTCGTTCGCCGCCTGCTCTGCACCCTGCTGCTCGCCCTGCCCCTGGCCGCCGCCGCCCAGCCCACCCCCGACGCCGAGGCGCGCAAGGAAGCCCTGCGCCTGCTCGAGGTGATGGACATGGAGCAGCAGCTCGCCGGCGCGCTCGAGGTGATGATGGAGATGCAGCTCAAGGAAAAGCCCGAGCTGGAGCGCTACCGCGGCGTGATGCAGGCCTTCTTCGCCAAGCACATGAGCTTCGAGGCGCTGCGCGAACCGCTGGTCACCATCTACGCCCAGGAGTTCACGGCCGAGGAAATGAGCGCCGCCAGCGACTTCTACTCCACCCCGCTGGGCCGGAAGTTCCTGGCCAAGATGCCGCGCATGATGCAGCTGGGCGGCGAGCTCGGGCAGCGCCAGGTGATGGAGAACATGGGCGAGCTGGTGGCGGCCCTGCAGGCCGAGGACGCGCGCCTGGAAGCGGAAGCCGCGAAGGCCGCCGCGCCGGCCGACGCCGACGGCAACGGCAAGGACTGAGCGCGCCGGCCGCCCGCTAGCGCGGGAACAGCCGCTTCCAGCCCTCCGGACCCAGCTCGCGCAGGGTCCGGATGTTGGCCTCGTAGATCCGGTCCGCCTCCGGGAAGGCGGCCACCGCCCTGTCCACGCTCTCTTCCCGCAGCAGGTGCAGCGTCGGATACGGCGCGCGGTTGCTGAAGTTGGCCATGTCGCCGGGCTCGCTGTCGGCGAACTGGTAGTGCGGGTGGAAACTCGCCACCTGCAGCACGCCGTCGAGCCCGAGCTCCTCCACCGCCGCGTCGGCGATGTCGAGGAAATCGTTGTAATCCAGGAAATCGCCCAGCACCCGCGGGTGCACCAGCAGGGTGGTGTCGATGTCGCCGGGGTCGGCGGCGGCCAGCAGCTGCAGCTCGTGCAGCAGGTCCTCCAGCAGGGCCTCCTCGTCCTCCGCCTGGCTGACCACGTAGCGGATCTGCCGCTTCGCGTGCACGGCCTTCGCGAAGGGGCACAGGTTCAGGCCGATCACGGCCTTCTCCAGCCACTCGCGCATCGCCGCCAGCACGGCCTCGTCGGACAGCGGCTCGTCGCCGTGCATGGGATCGTGGGTGTGCATGGGGCCTCCTAACGCTTGAGCCGGGCGGCCTTGCCCAGGTCGTTCCACCAGTAGCGCGCGAACGAGCGCAGCATGCCACGCCCGAGGTCGGGCGCGCGCCCGTCGGCCAGCCGGTCCATCTGCTGGTAGTACCAGCCCTGGGCGCCGAGCACGTTCACCATCTTGGGCAGCAGCCAGGGGCTGGCCGGCGACAGCCAGCCGCGCGGCCGCAGGTGCAGCCGGCGCTCGAAGGCCGGCAGCTTGTCGATCTCGCCCGCCAGCAGGCGCCGCGCCACGTCCGGGTGCGTGCAGAACGGGCGCGCCAGGCCAATCAGGTCGGTGTCGCCGCTGGCCAGCGCCGCCTCCATGCCGGCGCGGGTGCGGAAGCCGCCGGTCACCATCATCGGCATCGTCGCCACCTTCCGGATGGCGGCGGCGTAGTCGAGGAAATACGCCTCGCGCACGCGCGTGCTTTCGCGCACCGCCACCGCGTCGCCCTCGCGCCCGGACACGCCCAGCAGCCGCGGCTGCTCGTAGTTGCCGCCGGAGATCTCCAGCAGGTCGAGCCCGCAGCCGTTGAGCAGCTGCACCACGCCCAGGCAGTCGGCGTGGCTGAAGCCGCCCTTGCGGAAGTCGTCGGAATTGAGCTTCACCGACACCGGGAAATCGGCGCCCACCGCCTTGCGCACCGCACGCACGGCCTCGAGCAGGAAGCGCGCGCGGTTCCCGAGCGGGCCGCCCCAGGCGTCGGTGCGGCGATTGGTGACGGGCGAGAGGAAGCTGCTGAGCAGGTAGCCGTGCGCACCGTGCACCTGCACGCCGGTGAAGCCGGTCTCGCGCGCGATCACCGCCACGTCGGCGAAGCGCTGCACCAGGCCCAGGATCTCGTCCTCGCGCAGCGCCCGCGGCCGGGCGTAGTTGCCCAGCAGGTCCAGCTGCACGTCCGACGGCCCCACCGGCTGCCGGGTGGCGTAGCGCGGCGACTGCCGGCCCGCGTGCGACACCTGCATCCACAGCCCGTTGCCGCCCACGGTGCCGGCGGCGGCCCAGGCCCTGAGCCGCGCGCGCGCCTCGGCGTCGACGCTGGGCGGATGGGTGGTGTCGATGGCGACGTTGCCCGGCCGCTCGATCACGTGGCGGTCGATCATCACGTTGCCGGTGATGTGCAGGCCGGCGCCGCCCTCGCTCCAGGCGCGGTAGAGCCGGACGTGGCGTTCGGTGGCGCGCAGCCGCTCGTCGCCCAGGCCCTCGGTCATCGCCGCCTTGCACAGGCGGTTGGGCAGGACGGCGCCGCAGGGCAGTCGCAGCGGCTGGGCCAGGGGATCGCTCATCACGGGTCGTCGGCCGGGTCGGGACGGCCAAGATACAAGATTCACGACGCCGGCCCCCGGCCCGGCTAGAGTGTCGCCACCCCCACGCCAAGGCCCGCCATGCATCCGCTGATCGCCCTCGTGACCCTGCTCACCGTCGTCCTGATGATCGCCTGCACGATCCTGGTCGGCCGCGCCCGCGGCAAGTACCAGGTGCAGGCCCCGGCCACCACCGGTCCCGAAGGCTTCGAGCGCGCCTTCCGCGTGCAGATGAACACCCTGGAGGCGGCGGTGATGTTCCTGCCGACGCTGTGGGTGGCGGCCTGGTTCGGCAACCCGGCCTGGGCGGCGCTGGCCGGCGGCGTCTGGCTGGCGGGCCGCGTCTGGTATGCCTTCGCCTACTCGGTGCCGGGCCGCAACCGTGGCCCCGGCTTCGCCCTCGGCCTGCTGGCGCTGGCCGCGCTGCTGGTGATGGGCCTGTGGGGCGTGGCCTGGACCCTGTTCTTCGCTGGCTGAGCCGCTCCGAAAGGCCGCGCCGTCTCCTGGCACCGCCGCGGGCGCGCCGCGGCGGCCAACGAGCGAGGGCCGCGCCGCCCTGCGCAAGCCGCGGGGGCCGCCTGCCCCCGCGGACGGAACCGTCAATGTTGCGCGGTCTTGACCAGCAGCTGCTTGGCGAGCGCGCCATGCAGCCGGCCGACGGCGCGGGCCAGGTGCAGCACCACGAACAGGCCCAGCACGCCGACCATCATCAGCACCGGCGCCGCGACCAGCGGGTTGGCGAACGGCCACACGTGCACCGCGCCTTCGAAGTCCACCACGCCCAGCGCCTCGAGCAGCGCGCCCACGCCGCCGGCCACCAGGCCCAGCGACACCGACAGGCCGGTGATCGCCGCCGTGAAGTAGGCGATGCCCAGCGGGAGCATCAGCAGCTGGTACAGCATGGCCGACCAGGTGCGCGGGTCGGTGAACATCGCCGCGATCCGCTCCAGCCACGGCTGCCCGCGGCCGACGTAGAGCGGGCGGCGCGGCATGCGCTCGCCCAGCATCGCCTCCACCAGCCGGCCCTCGACCAGCGAGAGCAGGCGCACCAGCCCGACGAACAGGATCACCACCGGCACGCCGATGATCATCAGCGCCAGGCCGGCCGTGAGGCTGACGCCGGTGACCACGGTGGTGAAATAGACGATGCCGGTGGCCAGCGACAGCAGCATGTAGAACAGCGCCGTCCAGGCCCGCGAGTCGAGCGCCACGCCGAAGAAGCGGCCCGGCAGGCTGGCGCGCGGCGGCGGCGGCGGCGTGCGCAGCGCCTGCGCGACCTGCACCTCGGTGTCGCGGTAGATGGCGGCGACCTCGGCCGGGTCGCCGTAGCTGCCGGCGATGCTGGCCAGCAGGCTGGCCTCGTCGGTGCCCGGGTTGGCGGCGAGCTCGGAGCGCAGGTATTCCTCGGCGTCGTAGAGCGCGTCCTGCACGAGGGCCGGGTCGGCATCGCGCAGTTCGCGGCGCAGGGCGTCGAGGTATTCGGGGATGGTGCGCGGGGCGGCGGTGTTCATCGCAGGTTTCCTTCCAGCACGGCGTCGACGGATTGGCGGGTGGTTTCCCAGCTCATGCGCCACTCGGCCAGCACGCGCTGGCCCAGGGCGGTGATGCGGTAGTAGCGGCGCGGCGGGCCGCTGACCGAGGGCTCGACGTGGCTGTCGGCCAGGCCGGCCGCGCTGAGGTTGCGCAGCACCGGGTAGAGGGCGCTTTGCTTGCCGCCGAGCAGGGGGTCGCCGGTCTGCTCCAGGCGCTTGGCGATCTGGTAGCCATACAGCGGCTCGCCGGACTGGGCCAGGACGGCCAGCAGCACCAGGGACACGGTGCCGGCGCTGAGCTCCTTCTGGAACTTCTTCAGGTGCGGGTCGATGTCGGTCATCGCGGTCCCCGGGCGCTTGGTATAGCGCGGTTGACGGTATGGTTAAGTAAATACTAGGCAATCCGCCCGGGGGCTTCGCAGTGCCGGAAGTCAGGGTGGTAATGTCTTGTCAGTGCCCACCCCCCACGGAGAGATCCTCGATGAGCGCTGCGTCCATGAACGGCCCGATGCCCGCGGTTTTCCTGGGGCACGGTTCGCCAATGAACGCCATCGAGGACAACGCCTGGCGGCGAAGTTGGCAGGCGCTTGGCCAGCGGCTGCCGCGGCCCGAGGCCATCCTGTGCATCTCGGCGCACTGGGAAACCCAGGGCGTGTACGTCAGCTCCACCGAGAAGCCCGAGACCATCCACGACTTCCACGGTTTCCCGCGCGCGCTGTTCGACGTGCGCTACCCGGCGCCCGGCAGCCCGGCGCTGGCGCACCGCGTCGCCGAGCTGGTGGCGCAGCCGCGCGTGCACCTCGACAGCCACCGCGGCCTCGACCACGGCGCCTGGAGCGTGCTGCGCCCGATGTTCCCCGAGGCCGACATCCCGGTGGTGCAGCTGAGCCTGTCGAGCCTGCAGCCCGGCGCCTGGCACTACGACCTGGCGCGCCAGCTGGCGCCGCTCCGCGACGAGGGCGTGCTGGTCGTGGGCAGCGGCAACATCGTCCACAACCTGCGCCACTGGAAGCCGAACCAGGCCGAACCCTACGACTGGGCGCAGCGCTTCGACGAGGACATCGCCGAACGCATCGCCGAAGGCCACCACGAGGGCATGCTGGGCTACGAAACCCTGGGCCCGGACGCGCTGCTGGCCATCCCGACGCCCGAGCACTACCTGCCCCTGCTCTACGTCCTGGCGCTGCAGCGCGAGGACGAAACGGTGGAGTTCTTCAACGACAGCGTGGCGAGCTCGATCTCGATGCGCTCCGTGCTGATCGGCGCCTGAGCCGCCGTGGCCGACAACCCGCTGCTCGTGGTGTTCCTGCCCTTCGCCCTGGCGGTGGTGATGGCGGGGCTGGGCCTGCACCTCACCCTCGCCGACTTCCGGCGCGTGCTGCAGGTGCCGCGTGCCGTGGCGATCGCCCTGTGCGTGCAGTCGCTGCTGCTTCCGCCGGTGGCCTTCGGCCTGTGCATGGCGTTCAAGCTGCCGGGCGAACTGGCCCTGGGCCTGGTGCTGCTGGCGGCGTCGCCGGGCGGCGTCACCGCCAACCTGTTCAGCCACCTGGCGCGCGGCGACGTGGCGCTGAACATCACGCTTACCGCCATCAACAGCCTGCTGGCCCTGCTGACGCTGCCGCTGTGGACCGCCCTGGCGCTGTCGTGGTTCCTGGGCGCGGAGGCGCACGTGCCGCCGCCGGTGGGCAAGGTGCTGGAGGTGGCGGTGCTGGTGATCGCCCCGGTGACGCTGGGCATGGCCCTGCGCGCCTGGTACCCGAGGCTGGCCGACGCCGCCGAGAAGCCGGTGCGCACGCTGTCCTCGCTGCTTTTGGGCGTGCTGATCGCGCTGGCCTTCCACTCCGAGTGGGACACCGTGCGCGCGTTCGCGCCGGTGGTCGGGCTGGCCTGCATCAGCTTCAACCTCGTCAGCCTGCTGTCGGGCTACTTCGCGGCCCGCGCCGCGCGCCTGACCGAACCGCAGGCGATCGCGATCGGCTTCGAGATCGGCATCCACAACGGCACGCTGGCCATCTTCATCGCCCTCGAGGTGCTGGGCCGCGCCCAGGCCACCATCGCGCCGGCGATCTACTCGCTGAGCATGTACCTCACCGGCGCGCTGTTCGCGGCCTGGCTGCTGCACCGCCGGAAGCCCGCGGCGTGAGCAAGACCTACGACAAGCGCTACTTCGACACCTGGTACCGGCAGCGCGACCTCGGCGGCAAGGCCGCGCTGGCGCGCAAGGTGGCGCTGGCGGTGGCGCTGGCCGAATACCACCTGGGCCGCCCGGTCCGCTCGGTGCTGGACGTGGGCTGCGGCGAGGGCGCCTGGCGCGCACCGCTGCTGGCGCTGCGGCCGAAGCTGCACTACATGGGCCTGGATTCGAGCGAATACGCCATCGCCCGCCACGGCGCCCGCCGCAACCTGCACTGGCTGCCCTTCGGCGACCTGGCGGCCCTGCCGCCGATCAAGCCGGTGGACCTGCTGGTGTGCTCGGACGTGATGCATTACCTGTCCGACGAGGAGCTCAAGCGCGGCCTCGCCGAGTTCGCGCGCCTGTGCGACGGCGTGGCCTTCCTCGAGGTGTTCGCCGAGGGCGACGAGATCGTCGGCGACCTGCACGAGATGCGGCGCCGGCCCGCCGCCTGGTACCGGCGGGCCTTCGCGCGGGCGGGCTTCACCGCGGCCGGCTCGCACACCTACCTCAGCGCCCCGGTGGCCGCCGCCGCGACCGCGCTGGAACTGCCGCGCTGAAGGCAAGCGGCGACGGCGAACCCGCGCATCCCGCCCGCCGGGCCGCCCGCGCCCCGGCGAAACGACGCCACCGCGCCGCCACCCCCGCACGCGCGCCGGCTTCCGCAGGTAACCTGCGCCTATGACCGCCGCGCCCCCCGACACGCCCTACGCCGACCTCGGGCCCGACCGCATCCTCGATGCGGTGGAGTCGCTGGGCCTGGCCAGCGACGGCCGGGTGCTGTCGCTCAACAGCTACGAGAACCGCGTCTATCGCATCGGCATCGAGGGCGGCGCGCCGCTGGTGGCCAAGTTCTACCGGCCCGGCCGCTGGAGCGACGACGCGATCGGCGAGGAGCACACCTTCTCGGCCGAACTGCTTGCCGCCGACCTCTCGGTGGTGGCGCCGATCGCGCACCAGGGCCGCACCCTGCATCCGTTCGAGGGCCATCGCTTCGCGCTGTTCCCGCTGCGTGGCGGCCACGCGCCGGAGCTGGGCGACCGCGCGGTGCTGACCCACCTCGGGCGCGTGCTGGGCCGGCTGCATGCGGTCGGCGACGGCGCGCGCTTCGTCCACCGCGGGCGCATCGGCATCGAAAGCCACGGCGAGGCGCCGGTCGACTTCCTGCTCGAGGGCGGCTGGCTGCCGCCCGAGCTCGAGGACAACTTCGCCACCCTCGCCGACGCCCTGGTGGACGCGATGGACGCGGCCTGGGCGCGCGCAGGCGACGTGCACGAACTGCGCCTGCACGGCGACTGCCATCCCGGCAACATCCTGTGGCGCGAGGGCCAGGCGCACTTCGTCGACCTCGACGACTGCCTCACCGGCCCGGCGGTGCAGGACCTGTGGATGCTGGCCGGCCGCCGCGAGGACAGCGCGACGCCGCTGCGCTGGCTGCTGGAGGGCTACGAGCAGTTCCGCCGCTTCGATCGCCGCGAGCTGCACCTGGTGGAGGTGCTGCGGACGCTGCGCCTGCTGCACTACAACGCCTGGATCGCCCGCCGCTGGCACGACCCCGCCTTCCCCGCCGCCTTCCCCTGGTTCGAGGCCCCGCGCCACTGGGAATCGGTCATCACCCAAATGCAGGAACAACTCGCCGCCCTCCACGAACCCCCGCCCGACCCGACCTGACGTAGCTGCCGCCCGCGGCGGACCAAGAAAGGCTTTTGACCACGGATAAAAGCGGATGAACACAGATGAACACTGATGAAGCAAAAAGCGACTGGAAAGGTTTGCCGGCCTTTTGAACGAATTCGCTTCTGATCTATCTGTGTTCATCTGTGTTCATCCGCTTTTATCCGTGGTAACCGCTTTTTCCTCCCCACTCGCGAATACGCTAGGCTGCGCCACGACCCCACCAAGGAAGCCACGCCATGACGCTGCGCCCTGCCCTGCTTGCCCTCGCCCTCGTGCTGCCGCTGGGCACGGCCTGTGCCACCAGCCCGCCGCGGAAGGCGCTGACCATGCAGGACGTGCTCGACGCCTCGACGCCGGATGACTGGCGTGCGCTCGATCCCGGGAACACGCTGTACCTGGAGCTGGCCGGCGGCCGGGTCGTGATCGAGCTGGCGCCGCAGTTCGCGCCGCAGCACGTCGCCAACATCCGCACGCTGGTGCGCGCCGGCTATTTCGACGGGCTCACCATCAACCGCTCGCAGGACAACTTCGTCGTGCAGTGGGGCGACGCCGAGGGCGAGGACCCGGCCAAGGCGCGGCCGATGGGCGAGGCCAAGGCCAAGCTGCCGGCCGAGTTCGTCCGCCCCGGCGACGGGCTCGACTTCACGATCCTGCCCGACGCCGACGGCTGGGCGCCGGAAGTCGGCTTCGTGCAGGGCTTCCCGGCCGCGCGCGACCCCAAGGCCGGCCTCGCCTGGCTGGCGCACTGTTACGGCACGGTCGGCGCCGGGCGCGCCACCGCGGCCGACAGCAGCACCGGGAACCAGCTCTACGTCGTCACCGGGCAGTCGCCGCGCCAGCTCGACCGCAACATCACCACCGTCGGCCGCGTCGTGCAGGGCATGGAGCTGCTGAGCGTGCTGCCGCGCGGCACCGGCCCGCTGGGCTTCTACGAGAAGCCGGAGCAGCGGGTGCCGATGCGGTCGATCAGGCTCGCCGCCGACGTGCCGGAGGCCGAGCGTTCGCGCCTCGAGGTGTTCCGCACCGACCGCCCGGCCTTCGCCGACCTGGTGGAGTCGCGCCGGAACCGCCGCGACGACTGGTACGTGCACCCGGCCGGCCACATCGACCTGTGCAACGTGCCGGTGCCGGTGCGCGCCGTCGCCGCCGAATAACGCAGCCCCCGCACGGGGCGCCGCACGCCTTTCGGCGGCGCCCCCGACCCGGCATCAGGGCACGGCGCCCAGCGCCTCGACGACCGCGGGAACCCGCGCCTGCAGCGCCTCGCTGCCGCTGGCGTCGAGCGCGGCGTAAAGCGCCAGCAGGAAGCCGCGCGCGTTGTGGCGCCGGGCCAGCCCGGCTTCGGAGCGATAGGCCTCTGACCAGTCCGCCATCGGCGTCGGCGCCGACACGCGCGCAAGCCAGGCCCGCCATTCGGCCTCGTCGTGCAGGCCGCGCTGAAGCACGAACAGCACCGGGCGCACCAGCCGCTCAGACTCACCGTGGACATAGGGCGGCGCTCCCGCCGGCGACGCCTGCGCGGCCACCGCGTCCATCAGCCGCGACAGCCGGGCCTTGTCGAGCGCGGGGTTGAGCGCCAGCTGCATCAGCAGGTCGGCGCCGTGGGCGATGCCGTGGCGCCAGCCTTCGCCGTCGATGAAACCGCGATAGTCGCGCACGCCTTCGACGTACCGGGCCGACGCCTCGACCAGGGTTGCGCGCTGCGCGGGCGACATCCACGCCGCCACCCGGTCCGTGCGCGCCACTTCCGAAAGCACGAGCGCCGCGAACGGCGCCTCGAAGCCGGCGGCGTCGCGGGCGGCCAGCCGCGCCTGCAGGTCGTCCAGCAGGGCTTCGCGGGTCGCCTGCGACAGCGAGGGTTCGGCGCGCAGCCAGCCCGCCAGGGCCTCGTAGGCGATGCCGTCGCGCAGCGCCGGGTCGGGGTCGGCCAGGCAATCGACCAGGCCGCGCGCGAGTGCGTCGCGGGGCTCCGGGGCCAGGCCCGAGAAACCCCCGGCCTTCAGCGCATCGAGTTCACCGCGGTTCCAGCCCGGCGGGGGGCAGGCCGCTCCGGCGGCCAGCGGAGCGAACAGCAGCAGGGCGGCGAACACGGTGGGCAGCGGGCGCATGGCGGGTCTCCGGGCAGGCCACCGATGCTACGCCCACGCCCCTTCCCGGACAGTGCCGTTGGTCCCGCGGCCCCGCCGGCGTGGGACAATGCGCGCGTGGACACCGACCCCGCCATCCAGTGCAGCGACTGCCAGGCCTGCTGCTGCCAGCTGCCCGTGCGCGTGCTGCCCGGCGACGAGCCGCCCGAGCATTTCCTGGACGAGGACGCCGACGGCTACCTGATCCTGGCCAAGGCGGACGACGGCTGGTGCGTCGCGCTCGACCGCGAGCGCATGTGCTGCGGCATCTACGAGCAGCGCCCCTTCGTCTGCCGCGAATTCGCGATGGGCGGCGGCGACTGCGCCGAGGTGCGCGACGATTGGCGCCGGATCGCGTTGAGCCTGCGCTGACATGGCCTGGTTCGTGTACCTGCTCGAATGCCAGGACGGCAGCCTGTACACCGGCATCGCCGTGGACGTGGACAAGCGCTACGCCGCGCACGCCGCCGGCAAGGGCGCCCGCTACACCCGCTCGCACCCGCCGCGCCGGCTGCTGGCGCGCTTCGAGCATCCCGACCGCTCCAGCGCCCTGAAGGCCGAGTACGCCATCAAGCAGCTCTCCGCCGAAGCCAAGCGCGCCCTGGCCGCCGGGGCCGGCCGATGACGCCGGTGGCGAAGGCGCAGTGGCAGATGCACTTCTGCGTGCTGCTGTGGGGCTTCACCGCCATCCTGGGCAAGGCCATCACGCTCGACGCGATGGCGCTGGTGGTGTGGCGCATGGGCCTGGTCACCGCCGCGCTGCTGCTGGTGCCGCGGGTCTGGCGCGGGCTGCGGGCGATGCCGGCGCGGCAGCTGGCCATCTACGCCGGCATCGGCTTCCTGGTGGCGCTGCACTGGCTCACGTTCTACGGCGCGATCAAGCTGGCGAACGCCTCGGTGGCGGTGACCTGCATCGCGCTGGCCACGGTGTTCGTTCCCTTGGTCGAACCCTGGATCACCGGCCAGCGCTTCCAGCCGCGCGAACTGCTGCTGGGCGTGGCGGTGGTGCCGGGCGTCGCGCTGGTGGTGGGCGGCGTGCCGCCCGAGATGTACCTGGGCATCGTGGTGGGCACGGTGTCGGCGCTGCTGGTGGCGTTCTTCGGTGCACTGAACAAGCGCCACGTGCACCGCGGCGACCCGCTCACCGTCACCTTCGTCGAGCTGGGCGCGGGCGGTCTGTTCCTGGCGCTGTGCACGCCGCTGCTGCCGTGGTTCGGCACGCCGCTGGTGCTGCCGGGGCCGATGGACGGGGTGTTGCTGCTGGTGCTGGCGCTGGCCTGCACGCTGCTGCCGTTCGCGCTGTCGCTGGTGGCGCTGCGGCACCTGAGCGCGTTCGCCGCGCAGCTGGCGGTGAACCTGGAGCCGGTGTACGCGATCCTGCTGGCGATCGTGCTGCTGGGCGAGCAGCGCGAGCTGGGCGCGATGTTCTATGCCGGCGTGGCCATCATCCTGGCCGGCGTGTTCGCGCACCCGCTGCTGGTGCGCCGGCCGCCGCACCGGGCCGACCCGATGCCGCTGGGCACGGCGGAATCAAAGACCGTGGACTAGCCCGGGCCGCGGCGCAGGCGCGGGCTGATCTCGAGCGTGGCGTCGCCGTCCACCAGCTGCAGCACGCCGTCCTGGACCATGGCCTGCAGGTCCATGCCGCGCTTGAGCCGCGCGGCCAGCGCCCTGGCGTCCTCGGGCGACACGTCGACCACGGTGAGGTTGCGGCAGCGGGCCAGCGCGGCCTCGTTCTTCTCCCACCACAGGTCGGCGGCGCGGCCGCCGTAGGTCATCACCACCACCTCGGCGGCGCGGCCGCAGGCCTTGCGCACGCGCGACTCGTCGGGCTGGCCCAGTTCGATCCACTGCTCGACCTGGCCGGTGAGGTCCTTGCGCCACAGGTCCGGCTCGTCCTCGGTGCTCAGGCCGCGGCCGAACGCCAGGCGCTCGTCGGCGAACAGGGCGAAGGCCAGCAGGCGAAGCATCAGCCGCTCCTCGGTTTCGGACGGGTGCTGGGCCAGCACCAGGTCGTGGCTGGCGTAGTAGTGCCGGTCCATGTCGCTGACCTGCAGCTGGGCCTTGTAGACGGTCGACTTCGGGGCCACGGGGGTTCCTGGGGCATCGTTCGGGCCGGCAGGGTGCGCGCTGCGGGGCGGGATGTCCAGTCCGCGCGCCCGGCCCGATTGCCAGCCGGGCGCTCGGAAGGGACACTAGGCGCCTGACGCGTTGGGGAGCGCACGATGTCCATCTACGACAAGATCAAGCTGATGTTCGGCTGGGATACCCGGCCGGTGAGCCCGAAGGCCTCGAGCGAGCCGCTGATCGCCGACGACACCCCGCTGCCGGCCGCCGCGCCGGCCACGCCCGCCCCCGCCGCCGAACTGGGCCCCAAGGGCACCGAGCGCCGCGGCAAGCCGCGCCTCAACGCCCGCCCCGGCACCCGCATGCTGGTGGTCGATGACTCCCCCACCATCGTCGCCCTGCTCGGCCGCATGCTGCGCCAGAACGACTACACCGTGCTCGAGGCCGGCGACGCCGAGGCCGGGCTGGAGATCGCCCGCACGCAGGCGCCCGAGCTGATCTTCCTCGACATCGTGCTGCCGGGCATGGACGGCTTCGCGGCCCTGCGCCAGCTGCGCCGCGACCCGGCCACGCGCGACATCCCGGTGATCATGATCAGCGGCAACGAACAGGCCACCGAGCAGTTCTACGTGCACCGGATCGGCGCCGACGACTTCATGAAGAAGCCCTTCGCGCGGGCCGAGGTGTTCGCGCGCATCGAGCGCCTGCTCGACGCCCAGGCCGTGCCCCGCCGCCTGCCCGCCCAGCCGCAGGCCGCGGCGGAAACCGAAGGCTAGCCGGACGCGGCGCGCGCGGCGATCATCGCAGCCACGAAGTGCGCCGCCGGCTTGGCGTGCCCCAGCACGTAGCCCTGGGCGTAGTCGCAGTCGAGTTCGGCCAGCCTGCCCAGCGTGGCCTTGTCCTCCACGCCCTCGGCCACGACCTGCATGCCCAGGTGGTGGGCGAAGTCGATCATGGCCTTGGCCAGTTGCGCCGAGCGCGCGTTCTGCACCATGCCGGTGACGAAGGAGCGGTCGATCTTGAGCTCGGTCGCCGGGAACTCGCGCAGGTAGGCGAACGAGGAATTGCCCACGCCGAAGTCGTCGATCGACACCCGCACGCCCTCGCCCGCCAGCCGGTCGAGGATGTGCGCGCCCTTGTCGAGGTCGGCGATGATCGCGGTCTCGGTGACCTCGATCACGAGGTCGCGCGGCGGCACGCCCCAAAGCTTCAGCGCGTCGAGCAGGTGCTCGACCAGGCCGCGCTCGGCGAAGGCCACGGCCGAGAGGTTGATCGACACCGGCAGGCGCAGGCCGGCCTTCCGCGCCTCGACCGCGTGCTGCAGGCTGGCGTTGACGCTCCAGCGGGTGAGCTCGGCGATCATGCCGCTGGTTTCGGCCATGGCCACGAACTGCGCCGGGCTGATCGGGCCCAGGCGGGGATGCGTCCAGCGCGCCAGCGCCTCGGCGCCGGTGATGCGGGCGGCGCGCAGGTCCCAGATCGGCTGGAAGTGGATCTCGAGCTGGCCGGCGTGGATGGCGTCGCGCAGGTCGGCGGGGGAAATCAGCGGCGTGGCGTCGCGCGGCGGCGCCAGCGACATGCGGTCGGCCGAGGATTCGGCCAGGGCCAGGGCGGCCTCGGCGCTGCGGCACAGCGACTCGGCGTCGTCGCCATGGTCCGGCGTCACCGCCACGCCGACCGCCACCGGCGTCACCACCGGCCGGCCGTGGAGCTCGACCGCCTGCTCGAACTGGCGCAGCAGCCGCGCCGCCGCCAGCAGGGCGTGGTTGCCGTCGTTGACCGTGGGCAGGAACACCGCGAAGTCGCTGCTGCCCAGCGCGATCACCTCGTCGCCGGGGCGCAGCGCGGCCTGGGCCTGCTGCTGCATGCGCACCGCCAGCTCGTCGGCCACGGCCGGGCCATGCTGGATGTTGAAGGCGCGCGAACCGAGCAGGCTCATGCGCAGCAGCGCCATGGGCTCGCCCTTGCGCAGGCTGCCGCGCACGTGCGGCTGCAGGTGGGCCAGCAGTTCGGCGCCGCGCAGGGGCCGGGGCGCGTTCATGCGAGGAACAGCGCCGCCGGGTCGAGGCCGTGCGCGCCGGGCTCGAGCGAGGAAACGATGCGCACGGCGGTGCTGCCGCCGGCGTCGCGCTCGACCGCCATCAGGTCGATGTCGCGGTAGGGCTTGTACGGCCGCTTGTCGGCGTCGAGCAGCAGCATCACCCGCGGGCGCAGGCGGCGGGCCTGGTTCTGGGCCATGACGATGCCGACCTCGCCCGAGCTCAGCTCGACCAGCGAGCCGGTGGGATACACGCACAGGCACTGCAGGAACTGTTCGACCACCTCGCCCTGGTAGAGCTTGTCGCTGGCCCGGTACACCGTTTGCAGCGCCACGTGGCGGGACGCGCCCTTGGCGTGCGGCCGGTCGCTGCAAATGGCGTCGTAGGTGTCGATGATCCCGCCCATGCGCGCCGCCAGCGGGATCTGGTCGCCCTTGAGGCCGTTCGGGTAGCCGCTGCCGTCGTGGCGCTCGTGGTGGCCGGCCAGGATGTCGCGGGCCCAGGTGCCCTGCAGGCCCGATTCGTCGAACACCTTCAGGCCTTCGGCGACGTGGCTGCGCATCGCCACCACCGCCTCGGGCGACAGCGGGCCCGGGTGCTTGAACAATTCCTCGGGCAGCGCCGCCTTGCCGATGTCGAGCAGCATGCCGCCCGTGGCCAGGTCCACCAGCACGTCCCGCGGCAGCGCCAGGTGCCGGCCGAACGCCGCCGCCAGCGCGCTGCAGTGCACCGCGTGGCTATACGCATAGTCGTCGCGGCGCAGCAGCGCCATGAGCCAGAAGAAGGCGTCGACGTTGCGGATCAGGCTCTCCACCATCGGCTCGATGGCGTCGCGGATGTCGCCGGCGACCAGGCGACGGCTCTCGCGCACGTCGGCCTCGAGCCGCTCGGCCAGCTTGCGGGCGCTGGCGTGGGCGTCGCGCGCCCGCGGCAGCTCCTCGTGCAGCTCGACCGTGTTGCGGTACTCCTGCACCCGCGGCGGGAACACCGACTTGCCGTGGCGCGCCAGCGTCAGCAGCGGCTCGGCCGGCGCGTTGCTCTTGATGACGTCGATGAACACGCTGGTGCAGTAGTTGCCCAGCAGCTCGACGTCCTTGTCGGACTCGACGTAGAAGCCCTGGAACGGAAAGGGCGTGCCGACCCAGTCGCGGTCGAGGCGACTGACGAACATCCCCTTCTCCAGCAGACCCACCAGCATCCGCCGCTCTTCCAACGCCATCGGCAACGCCCCTGTGACCTGTTGTCGCCGCGCTAAGTTAGCATGGCCCCAGCCCCCCGCTGACCCCCCGCCATGCCCAAGCCCCTGCTCGTCTTCGTCCACGGCTGGAGCGTCACCAGCACGGCGACTTACGGCGGCCTGCCCGCCCGCCTGAAGGCCGAGGCCGCGCGGGAAGGCGGGCCCGGGATCGACGTCGCCCACGTCCACCTGGGCCAGTACGTAAGCTTCCGTAACGAGGTGAGGCTCGACGACATCGCGCGCGCCTTCGAGGCGGCGCTGGGGCCGGTCCTGGCCGAGGCCGGGCGCGGCCGCCGCTTCGCCTGCATCACCCACAGCACCGGCGGGCCGGTGGTGCGGGAGTGGCTGGACCGGTTCTACGTCCGCGCCGGCCGCCTCGACGCTTGCCCGATGAGCCACCTGGTGATGCTGGCGCCGGCCAATTTCGGCTCGGCCCTGGCCCAGCTGGGCAAGAGCCGGCTGGGGGCCATGAAGGCCTGGTTCGGCGGGGTGGAGCCGGGCCAGGGCGTGCTGGACTGGCTGGAACTGGCCAGCCCCGAATCGGTGGAACTCAACCTGCGCTGGATCCACGACTACCCGGCCCTGGACCTGCCGTCCCGGGCCAAGCCGGTGTTCCCGTTCGTGCTCAGCGGCGACGCCATCGACCGCAAGCTCTACGACCACGTCAACGCCTACACCGGCGAGACCGGCGGCGACGGCGTGGTGCGGCTGGCCGCGGCCAACCTCAACGCCAGCCACCTGGTGCTGGCGCAGCCGGCGCTGGCGCCGGGCGAGACCTTGCCGGCGGCGCGCAAGCGCCTGCGCACGCTGCAGAAGGTGTCGGCGCACCGCGCCCCGGTGACCGCCTTCAAGATCGTGCCCGGCGTGTCGCACAGCGGCGAGGCCATGGGAATCATGGCCGGCGTCGCCAACGACGCCCGCCCCCACCCGACGGTGGACGCGATCCTGCGCTGCCTGGGCGTGCGCGACGCGCGCGGCTATGCCGCGCTGTGCCGCGCCTTCGACGAGGAGAACGCCCGGCACCAGGCGCCGGACCGGCGCGTGGAGGTCGAGAAGGTGCCGGTGCTGCCGGACCGCCGCTACGTGCACGACCCGCACGCGATGGTGGTCTTCCGCCTGCTCGACGACAGCGGCAGCCGCGTGCCGGAGATGAACCTGCTGCTGACCGCCGGCCCCGCCGCCGACCCGAACCAGCTGCCGCAGGGCTTCCTCACCGATCGCCAGGGCAACCGGCGCGCGCCGGGCAACCTGTGCTTCTTCCTCAACCACGCGGCGCTGGCCGGCTGCCCGGAAATCCGCGACGGCGAACGGCTCGTGCGCGAGGCGCTGGTGCCGCGCCCGCCCTACGGCCTGCGCCTGCTGCCCCGCCAGGACGAGCAGCTCGTGGAGCACTGGCTGGCCGAACTGGGCGCCGACGTCGCCAGCTTGCTCGACCTGGTGCGGCCGAACGAAACCACGATCATCGACCTGCGCCTGACCCGCATCGTGCGCGAGGGCGTGTTCCGCTTCACCCGCCAGCAGGCGCCGCGCCGGTTCCGCGACGACTCGCCGGGCGGTCCGATCGCCGGGCCGGCGTGACCCCTGGCAGGGGACGGTGAACGGCGGATTCACGCAGTCTGGGTCACCCTCGACCCACCACCCAACCCAGCGAGGCCCGCCATGACCACCCGCCGCTCGTTCCTGGCCGCCGCCGCGGTCGCCGCCACCGCCGCCGCCCTGCGTCCCCTGCCCGCCTTCGCGCTGACGGTACCGCCGCCGCGCGAACTGCTGCGGCGGGCGATCCCGTCCACCGGCGAGATGGTCCCGGTGATCGGCATGGGCACCTCGGGCAGCTTCGAGGTCGACCTGGCCGGGCGCGAGCCGCTCAAGGAAGTGCTGCGCCGCTTCGTCGCCGGCGGCGCCTCGGTGATCGACACCTCGCCCAACTATTCCAACGCCGAGGACGTGCTCGGCGACCTCATGGCCGAGCTCGGCCTGCGCGACCGGATCTGGCTGGCCACCAAGCTCGCGGCGGACAACCGCGCCGCCGGCGAGGCCCAGTTCGCCGATTCGCTGCGCCGTTTGCGCACCGACCGCTTCGAGCTGCTGGCCGTGCACAACCTGCGCGACTGGAAGACCCAGCTGGCCTACGCGCGCGAGCTCAAGGCCCAGGGCAAGGTGAAGTACGTCGGCCTGACCCACTTCGTGGACGCCCAGCACGACGCGCTCGCCGACATCGTCGCGGCCGAGAAGCCCGACTTCGTGCAGATCAACTACTCCGTCAGCGCGCCCAACGCCGCCCGGCGCGTGCTGCCGGTGGCGCGCGACAGCGGCACCGCGGTGATGATCAACCGTGCCTTCGACGACGGCCGCCTGTTCGCCCGCGTCGCCGGCAAGCCGCTGCCGGGCTGGGCCGCCGAGGCCGGCGTCACGTCCTGGGCGCAGATGTTCCTGAAGTTCGCCATCAGCCACGAGGCCGTCACCGTGGTGATCCCGGCCACCGGCAAACCCGACCGCCAGAGCGACAACCTCCGGGGCGGCACCAGCCCGCTGCTGACGGCGGCGCAGCAGGCCGAACTCGTGGCGATGTTCGCCTGATGGCCCCGGGCCCGCTGGCGAGCCGGCTGGCCCGGCTGTTCAAGCTCGAGGACGGCGAGGCGCCCGCGGTGTTCGCGGGGCTGGGCATGTTCTTCCTGCTGTTCACCGGCTACGCGCTGCTGCGGCCGGTGCGCGACACCCTGGGCATCGCCGGCGGGGTGGACAACCTGCAGTGGCTGTTCACCGGCACCTTCGTGGTGATGCTGCTGGCGATCCCGCTGTTCGGCTGGGTCGCGGCACGGGCGGCGCGGCGGCGGATCCTGCTTTGGACCTACGGCTTCTTCGCGCTGAACCTGGTCGCGTTCGCGGCCGTGTTCGTGGCCGACCCGGAGAATGCGTGGGCCGGGCGCACGTTCTACATCTGGCTGTCGGTGTTCAACCTGATCTCGATCTCGGTAGCCTGGAGCGTGCTGGCCGACCTGTTCTCGATGGCGCAGGCCAAGCGCGTGTTCGCACTGATGGCGGCGGGCATGAGCGCCGGCGGCCTGGCCGGGCCGGTGCTCAGCGTGGCGCTGGTGGAGCCGGTGGGCTATGCCGGCATGATGCTGGTGTCGGCCGCGTTCCTGGCGGGCTCGGCCGCCTGCGCCCACCGCCTGCAGCGCTGGCGCGACCGCCAGCCCCTGGCCCCGGGCGAGGAACCCACGCGGCGCTCGCCGCTGGGCGGCAATCCGTTCGCCGGCATCGGCGAGGTGCTGCGTTCGCCCTTCCTGCTGGGCATCGCCACCTTCGTGGTGCTGCTGGCCAGTGTCACCACCTTCCTCTACTTCGAGCAGGCGCGGCTGGTCGAACTGTACTTCCCCGAGCGCGCGGACCAGACCCGGGTCTTCAGTTATCTCGACATCACGGTGCAGTCGCTGACCATCCTGTGCCAGCTGTTCTTCACCGCGCGCATCGCCCAGCGGCTGGGCGTGGTGGTGCTGCTGGCGGCGGTGCCGGTGGTGATGGCGCTGGGCTTCGTGTGGCTGGCGCTGGCGCCGACCTTCGCCGTGTTCGCGGCGGTGATGGTGTTCCGGCGCGCGGGCGGCTACGCGCTGGCGCGGCCGGGCCGCGAGATGCTGTTCACCGTGGTCGCGCCGGAGGCCAAGTACAAGGCCAAGAACGTCATCGACACCGCGGTGTACCGCGGCGCGGACGCGGTCAGCGGCTGGGTCAAGACCGGCATCGACGCGGTCGCGAGCCATCCCTCGGCGGTGTACGTGGCCGGCGCGGTGCTGGCGCTGGCCTGGGCCTGGACCGGCATTTCTCTGGGCCGGGCGCAGCAGCGCCTCAGCGCGGAAGCAGCCCGTCCAGTGGATTGAGCCGGGCACCGGACACCCCGGTCCGGCCAGGCCCGACGCAAGGAAGCGGCGGGGCCTTGCGGCCCGGGCCGGTGCGGCTTGGGAAAAAGGCCGGGCTTGCGGCCCGGCCTTCGGCGATCAGGCGCTGGCGCGCTGTCGCTTCGGGAAACCGACCATCCGGCCCAGTTCCTCGTCCCACAGCTTCAGCTTCGCCGACTTGAAGCTGCTCCACAGCGTCACCCGCGGACCCGCCTGCAGCAGCGGGTGCGACAGGAAGGCCTCGCGCAGTCGGTAGTTCGGGATGCGGCTGGCCAGGTGGTGGATGTGGTGGTAACCGATGTTGCCGGTGAACCAGTGCAGGACCCGCGGCAGGTCGAAATAAGAGCTGCCGTTGATCGCCGCCTCGCTCGAATCCCACTCCTCGCCGCGCTTCCAGTAGGCGTTCTCGAAGGTGTGCTGCACGTAGAACAGCCACACGCCCAGCGCGCCGGCGATCAGCACGATCGGCAGGTGCACCAGCAGCACGGTCTTCCAGCCGATGGCCCAGGCCATCAGGCCGCCGACCAGCAGCAGCATCAGGTTGTTGACCAGCACGCTGGCCCACTCCTTCTTCCAGGTGAACGGCAGGTCGAACGGGAAGCGGTGCTTGATCACGAACTGGTAGGCCGGGCCGATGCCCAGCAGCACCGGGGTGCTGCGGTAGAACCGGTAGCAGAAGCGCCTGAACGCCGGCAGCGCCTGGTACTCGGCGACGGTGAGGGTGTCGATGTCGCCCATCTCGCGCCGGTCGAGGTTGCCCGAGGTGCCGTGGTGCACGGCGTGGGTCTTCTTCCAGTAGCCGTACGGGAACAGCGTGACCAGGCCGAGCACGCCGCCGACGAGGTTGTTGGCCCGCGCGCTGGCGAAGAAGCTGCCGTGGCCGCAGTCGTGCTGGATGATGAAGGTGCGCACGTACAGGCCGGCCGCCGGCAGCGCCAGCAGCAGGGTGAAGGCGTAATGCCAGCCGGCGTGGATGCTCCAGGCCATCAGGGCCCAGATCGCCGCGAACAGCGGCAGGGTGTTGATCAGTTGCCAGACGGCCTTGCCGAGCTGGGGTTTCGCGAACTGCGCGCAAAGCTGGCGCAGGTTGACGGACGGGGGCGAGGCTTCGGCGGAATGGCTCATCGGGGCTCCTGAGGACAACTGTATTGTGTGGGCGCCCGGGCCAATGGGCAACTTCAAGCGCTTGATTGCGGCGCGCACCCGGCCCCCGTTTGTCAGTGAAACTGGACGTAGTAAGCCGCGATAGGCAAATGTTGTCCGGATTTACTGCTAATTCTCTGGTTTCCCTTTGCAAAACAGGGCTTGAATGGCGTCCCGTTAGCGCCCTTGAGCAGGGCAAGACCGCCAACAACCCCAGCCCGGACCCCCTCCCCTTGCCGGCGACCCCGGGTCGGTGGTCCATTGCGTCCACGCGGCCGGCACGACGTCTCTCCTAGTCGATTCGGGCCGGTGCTTTTACGTTCAACAGCCCCCTGGCGTTGACGACCTTGGGCAGGGCAATCGACTGTTTTCGGGACAGGCGGCCCTGCCATTTTTTTGTCCGGCGCCGCCGTCACCGGGAACGCGTTAGGTACGGCGCCGTCGTCACCGGGAACGCGAGGGTCGCTTTCTCCTCCGTGAAGCCTTTATGTCGGAGAAAGCGACCCTCGCGTTCCCGGCGCCGCCGGTGCGTATCGGCTTGGAGGCGTGTGAGGAAGGCCCGTGGCCGCGCGCTTCGATGCTTGCGCGTCTCGATCAGGACCAATGCACACCATCTTTCTCGCTGTCCTTGCTTGGCTAACCCGTTCGCGGCAAGTGGCCGGTGACGGCC
>ERZ1066122.1125-NODE-1125-length-23116-cov-8.861671_pt1 | contig 23116 bp, 15 predicted proteins | sample MGYA00382769_ERZ1066122 | MGnify/ENA primary metagenome ERZ1066122 (study PRJEB33369, sample SAMEA5778352) | biofilm metagenome | biome: Industrial cooling water; feature: Water cooling tower basin; material: Biofilm | place: United Arab Emirates | collected... | reverse complement strand
CGACTTTTAAGCGTTCAGTAGGAAGTTAGGCTGCATTATGCGTAAAATCTGTTTCTCGCAACATTCGCAGAGAGCGCAAAGGCTGTTCAGAGAGTACGCAATGGGAGACCGTTCGGAATCCGAAAAACTTCTGGCCAGCCGCTTAAGAAGCTGTTCGGCGCGCGTCTGGGACAGACGCGGCCACAGGATTGGCGCTTCCAAGCCTTCTGCCGGGCGAGGTGCGTTGCGGATGGACTGGCTTTCGACCAACAAAACATTCCATTTTTTATAAATCACTTCAGGTAACCCGTTGACGAATTACAAAAATTTCAATCAAATTAATATTTTATTAACAATAGTGTAAATTATCAACACAATAGTTGCTTTATTTTTACATTTCACCCACATCCTTTACCTTTGTCGCAATCAAAGCCGCTACCGGTGGCCTTTCCTTGTAAGGTGGTGAAACAGGCAGACACGCCCTCCTAATCTCGGGGGTGGAGAATTCCGGGATAAATCGATTTCGGTCGGCTAACTGCTCCGTGGAGGTTCGATTCCTCCCTTTACAGCACACAATGCACACAATGCAAAAGCCCCGACACCTTGCGGCGTCGGGGCTTTTGCATTGTCCGAAATCGAGCGGCTCGGTGCCGCGCCTAGTGTATCTCCGTGGGTTTCACCACGATGCCTTTCTGCAATTTGCTGTTCACTTTTCCGTAGAGGAAATACACCACGAAGCCGACCAGCATCCACCCGAGCGCGACTTGCAGCGTGAAGGCGTCGAGCGCCACGATCATCCCCGTGCAGACGAGCATCCCCATTACGGGCACGAACGGGAACCCGGGCGACGACAACGGTGCCCGGAACGGGCGCGGCTGCTGCGGGTCGGTGCGGCGCATCAGCCACACGCCCAGGCTCACGAGCACGAACGCGAGCAGGGTGCCGAAGCTCGTCAGGTCGCCGGCGAGTGAGCCGGGCACGAACGCCGCGAACGCCCCCACGAACACCAGCAGCACGAGGTTGCTCTTGTAGGGTGTGTGGAAGCGCGGGTGCAGCTCGGCGAAGGCGCGGGGCATCAGGCCGTCGTTGGCCATCGAGAAGAAGACGCGGCTCTGGCCGAGAAGCATCACCAGAATCACCGACGAAAAACCCGCCAGAATGGCCACCGTGACGGCCGTGCTCAACCAGCCGTAGCCGGGCATATGCGCCTTGATGGCGTACGCCACCGACGCCTCGCCGCCGAGGGCGGGGTCGGCGAACTCGCGCCAGTTGGCCACCCCCGTCAGCACGTGGCCGAACAGGATGTAGAGCACCGTGCAGACCGCCAGCGAGCCGAGAATGCCGATGGGCATATCGCGCTTGGGGTTTTTGGCTTCCTGCGCGGCCGTGCTCACGGCGTCGAAGCCGATGAAGGCGAAGAACACGATGGCCGCGCCGCCCAACACGCCGCCCCAGCCGTGCTTGTTCCAGACAGTGTACTCGCGCACGACCGTGCCGGCGGCGTCGCGCACAGGTTCGGCGCCTTCGGGGATGAGGTAGGGCGTGTGGTTGGCGGGATTGACGAACTGCCAGCCCACCGCGATAAACACCAGCACGATGGCCACCTTCACGACGACGATGATGGCGTTGAAGGCGGCCGATTCCTGAGTGCCTTTAATCAGAATCAGGCTCAGCAGCACGATGATGACGAGCGCGGGCAGGTTGAGAATGCCCCCTTCGGCCGGCGAGTGGCAGAGGGCGAAGGGTATCTGCATCCCGAACACCTGCAGGAGCTTGTTGAGATACTCGCTCCACGCGATGGCGACGGTGGCAGCCCCCAGCGCGTACTCCATAATGAGCGCCCACCCGATGACCCACGCCACGAACTCGCCCATCGTGGTGTAGGCGTAAGTGTAGGCGGAGCCGGCGATAGGAATCATCGCGGCGAACTCGGCGTAGCATAGTCCGGCGAAAGCGCACCCGATGGCCGCCACGATGAACGCGAGCGTGACGCCCGGCCCGGAGGCTTGGGCGGCAGCGGCGGCCGTCCGCACGAACAGGCCCGCGCCGATGATGGCGCCCACGCCGAGCGCCACGAGGTTGGCCGCGCCGAGGGTGCGTTTGAGGGTACCGTGGCCTTCGGCCGACGCTTCGCTCAGCAGGGTGCCGAGCGGTTTTTTGAGAAAGATGGACATTCCGTTAGGCAGAGAAAGGGCTGAACCGGGCTTAAAGTAACGCCAGCGAAGGCGCTCGCCCGGAGCTTCGCTCCGGTGCGGCGCCCCCGCTCGCCCGGAGCGAAGCTCCGGGCGAGCGGAGAAATAAAAAAAGTGCCCCGGGCCGTACTTGCCGCGCGGCGCTTGTCTGCCCTGTACCAGCCCGCCCCTTCGTGCCGAACCTCTACCCTACCGACTTCGACCTTGCGCGCCGCTGCCTGCGCGGCGAGCGCGCGGCGCAGGAGGCGCCGTATGCGCGCTTCGCGCCGCGCCTGCTGGCGGTGGCGTGTCGATACGCGCCCACGCGGGCGGCGGCGGAAGACGTGTTGCAGGATGCCCTGATTCGGGCGTTCGCGTCGCTCGAGCAGTACCGGGGCGAGGGGGCACTAGAGGCGTGGCTGCGGCGCATCGTGGTGCGGACGGCCATCAACCACTTCCACGCCGCCGCCGCGCGGCCCGCCGAGGCAGGGCTCGACGAGGCCGCCCACCTCACCACCGACGACTACGACATCCTCGCCCGCCTCGCCGCCGACGACCTGCGGGCGCTCATTCAGCGGCTGCCTACCGGCTACCGCCTCGTGCTCAATCTCTATTGCATCGAAGGCTACACGCACACCGAAATCGCCGCCTTGCTCGGCATCGACGAGCGTATGTCTTCCTCTCAACTCGCCAAAGCCCGGCGGCGCCTGCTGGCGCTGCTGCGCCACGCCGAATACGCGCCCGATTATGACTCCTGCTGACCTCAATCGCCCCGAGTTCAACGAGTTCGACGATTTGCTGCGCCGCAAGCTCGCCGACGATGCCGTGTAGCCTTCCGCCGCGCTCTGGCCCGCCGTGAGCGCCACGCTGCCCACCGCGCCGCCGGGCAGGCGGTGGCGGCCCATCGGCACGGCCGGGGTGGCGGGGCTGCTGGTGGGTGGGTTGCTGGGGGGAGGGTTGCGACAACCGACACTTGTGCCGGCGGATAGAGTCGTGACGGCTCCGGCCAAAGTCTTGACGAATTCGGATAGAGCTGTGATGGCTTCGGATATGGTCGTGAGGCCTTCGGATGCGGTCGTGGCAGCAGCGGATGTGGTCGGTGCTCCCTCGGATGTGGTCGGTGCTCCTTCGGATGTGGTCGTTGCTCCTACGGTTGTGGTCGCGGCGGCCTCGGATAATGTCAAGGCGACTTCGGTCAATGTCGTGCTGGCTCCGAACAAGGATACGCTGGGCCTGAACGCTACCGAACTGAAGCCGGCTAAGGCGATACCGGCGTCGGTTCGGCCTACGCTCTGGCACATTGCATTTGCACAGGATTCGGCCATTCGGCAGGCGGGCGCGGAGGCCGTGGCGGCGATGCGGCCCGCTTCGGCCAGTCGGCTGCCGGAGTTGGTGGCGACGCAGCGGCGTACGCTGGCGCTTGTACAGCACCAGCTTGACAGCCTGAAAGCCGCCCTGCCCGCCGAGCCGCCCGCCCTGCTCTCGCCCGATTCGGCGGCGCCCGTGGCGGCGCTCGACTCGGCGCGGCGCGCGCCCGCGCTGCCGCCGCTGCGGCGGTGGTCGGCGGCGCTGCTGGCCGAGGCCACCTCGCCGTGGGGGGCGCTGCCGACGACTGCCGGCGACACCCGCGAGGCCATCGGCGGCGCCCGACAGGTGAGCGCGCACGTAGAACACCGCCTGCCCAACGACCGCTGGCTCGTGCGCGGCGGCTTCGGGCGGCTACAATTGAGCGGCACGTTCCGGGGCATCGAGGAGAAAACCGGTCAGCGTCTCACCGCCGACACTTCCATCATCTCCACCACCGACGTGGTGACGAACGTGGATACCATCCGCATCATCCACCTGGATTCGGTGCTGCGGCTGAACCCACGCATCAACGGCATCGGGCAAATCATCGGCTACGACTCGTTGTGGGCGCCGAACAACGACACGATTTACCAACAAATCACCTCGTACGACTCCGTGCAGCGCACGACGGCCGTCGTCACGGGCCGCCTCGATACGTGGCGTGAGCGGCGCGAGCAGCAGCTCCGGCCCACCTATCGCCTCTGGACCATCCCGGTGGCCGCCCAGTTCGACGTGGTGCGGCGGGGCCGCTGGCGCGCGGGCCTGAGCGCGGGCGCGCAGGTGCTGATTTTCCGCGGCGGCGACCAGCCCACGCGCCTCCCCGACGGCACCTACGCGCTGCGCCGCGTCGGCCCGCGCGGTGGCCCCTTCCGGCCCGTGAGCGTGGCCCTGAGCGCGGGCCTCGCCGTGCGCTACCGCCTCACCGATCGCCTGAGTCTGCTGGCCGACGGCGGCCTGCGCGGCTGGGTGCAAAACCCCGTGCGCGGCGACGCGCGGCGGCTCGTGCAGCCCACCGGGCAGGTGGGGGTGAGTTGGGGGGTGGGCGGTAAATAAAGTTTGGGGGGCAGGCCGTGGTGGGGGCGGCGGGCTTGTCAATGCTGATAGAACCGGTTTGGGATGGGCGCCGACGGGTGCCGTGGTTTTTTTTCACCAGTAACGTTTCGTCTTGTGATTTCTCTTTCCCGCATCCTTCGCGGTGCTATGGCACTACTGTTACTGACGTTGGCCGATGGCACGGCTGCTCAATCCTACCGTTGGGCCGTTGGGGTAGTAGCCGGTCCACACCCGACCGGCACCGGCGTTGTGCGGACCACTGCGGCAACTATTTCCGCCAACGGCGACGTTCGGGCCGCTTACCGCTTTGCCGGCGATATAACACTCGGCACACGGGTCATTACCGGACAAATTGATCCGAACACTACCCTCGGCAACTGCGCTGTGGCCCGCCACGACGCCGATGGCGCTGTCGGGTACGTACTGCTGAGCGGCATCAACGCGCGGGTGGACGATCTGGAAACCGATGCCGATGGCAACCTCTACGCCGTCGGGCGTTTTGCCGACCAAGTGACGATCAGCGGGCGGACGCCAACCGTCTTGACACCGCAGGGCACCTGCGATTACTTCGTCGCGAAATGGGACGACACTGATGGGCTGGATTGGGTCGTGCAGGGCCAGTCAACGCAGTCGCTGATCACCACTACGCCCGCTATGGTGGCGGTTGACAGCAGCGGGAACGTCACGCTGGCCGACGGTTTCAAAGGGACTGTTACGTTCGGCAGCACTACGGTCGCGGCCGACGCCAACCGTCGTTCGGTGCTGATGGCTCACTTTGACTCCAGCGGCAACCTGCAATGGGCTTACGGCAGCTCGGCACAGACCGCCGACGTGTCGGCGACCGACCTGGCCGTCGCGCCCGATGGTATGCTGTACCTGGTCGGGCTGGGTGGTAGCGGGCTGGTGTGGAATGGCACCACTGTACCAGCCTCCACGCCCAACAGCGGCTTTTGGTGGCGTGTCGCGGCCGGAGGCAGCTTGCAGCAGCAACAGACATTTTTCGGCACCACGGCCGTATATGAGCCGCGGGTAACTGCCGACCACGCAGGCACGTGCTATGTGTCGGCTGGTACGCGCAACATCGGCTTCACGTGGGGTTCCACCACACTCACGCCACCCAGTCCGTCGGCCGGGCTGCTCATTAGTCTGAACGTGCTGCGCCTGAGCGCGACAGGCCGTCCGGTGTGGCTCCGGCAGGTCGCCACAGTCGATTCGGGCACCGTCGTGGGCGCGAGTCTGCGGGCGGAGCAGGATTTTGTGACCAGCGGTAACAGTCGGCTCTACGTTGGCGGCAGCTTCATTGCCCGAGATTGGTGGAGCGACTCCTTGGTATGCGGCGCCTTGTCGCTGCCGTTTTATGGCTGGATGGGTACCTCCTCCTGGCTTGCGGCGCTCGATGGGTCGTCGGGGGTGCCGTTGTGGTTGAAAGGCAATGAAGGCGAGCGCGTCACCAGTCTGGACGCCAACGCGGCGGGGGAGTTGGCAGTGGGCGGAAATTTCTTTGGTGATACGACGTACTTCGACTCCATCGTCGTGCGCGGCGGCGATTGGGGCCAGCGCTCGGCTTTCGCGGCCCGGCTGGCGCAGCAACATAACCGACTCCACGGAACAGCATTCGACGATGCCAACAGCAACTCCACACGCGACGCGGGCGAAAGCGGAATTGGTGAGCTGATCGTGGCGGTTCAAGGAGCAGGAACGTTTTTTACATCCACCGCCGCCACTACCGGACATTACGATGCGCTCGTTGATTTAGGAAACTACACGGTCAGTGTCCCCACGCCGCCGCGCTATCGGATGGCGGTGCCGGTTGGACCGACGGCGACGTTTGCTACGTACGGCAACGTGTCGGGCGGCCACGATGTGGCGATCACCGCCATTCCCAATCAGCAAGACCTGACGGTACACATCACCCCCGTGAGCCGCGCCCGGCCGGGCTTCGCGGTAACTTACCGCCTCACGGTGCGCAACGTGGGCACGGTGGCCGTGGCGGGCGCCGTGCTGGAGCTCGACCGCGACCTGCGGCTCCAGTACGTCTCGTCGGCCGGCGGCGGGCCGGTCGCCCAGGCCGGCTCTACACTCGTTTGGGTGCTCAACGGGCTGGCCCCTGGCGAGGTGCGCCACGTGGACGTGCTCTTCCAGCTCGCCGTGACGACCCCGCTCGGCACCGTGCTTACTACCCCCGTCACCGTAACGGCCGGCGCCGGCACTGACCTCACGCCCGCCGACAACACCGAAACCAGCACCCTCACCGTCACCGGCTCCTACGACCCCAACGACATTCAGGTCAACTACGTCACGCTCGACGTCGATGACGTGCAGCAGGCCACTCACGCCCTCGACTACACGGTGCGGTTTCAGAATATGGGCACCGACACGGCCTTCACCGTGGTGCTGCGCGACACGCTGCCCGCCGCGCTGCTCAACCTCGGCACGTTGCAGGTGCTCGCCGCCTCGCACCCCTGCACGATGCGGCTGGGGGCGGGTGGGGTGCTGACGGTGAGCTTCCCCGGCATCAACCTCCCCGCCCGCCTCACCAACACGCTGCGGAGTACGGGCTTCGTGCGCTTCCGACTGGTCCCCTACACCACGCTGGCCGTCGGCGACGTAATCCCGAACGAGGCGGATATCTATTTCGATTTCAACGCACCCATCACCACCAACACGGCGCTCACGACCATCATCAACCCGATGGGCGTGCCCGATGCGGCTGCCCCGGCGCTCGCGGGTGCCGCGTGGCCCAGCCCCGCCACCGACGCGCTGCACGTCGCCGTAGAGCAACCGGCCGGGGCGGCGCTCACGCTCCGCCTGCTCGATGGCGTAGGGCGGGTGGTGCGGACACTGCCGCTGCCCGCCGCGCCCGGTGCCCAGGCCCGTGCAACCCTTGATGTGCGCGGCCTGCCCGCCGGCCTCTACGTGGTGCGCGCCGCCGGCGGCGGGCGCCAGTGGAGCCGCCGGGTGGTGGTGCGCTGAAAAAGCCGACGAACGCGGCCCTATTCCATTGCTACGGCCGGCCTCGTGGGATTCGCTCCCCGAGGCCGGCCGTAGCTTTGTGATTCAAGTGGCTTGTATCGTGTGGGCAAACAGCAATAATGCGAACCACCCTCGGCCTTTCTCTTAATCAATGTCTGACGTTTACATTCCCTCACCCACCGAGACTGCACAGCCTGCTGCACCTACTCCGGTTTCTTCTGGCGCCTCGGGCAGCCGCCGGCCTACCCGCAACCCACTGCGACTGTTCGCGCGGTGGATGCGAAAAATGTACGACAAACAGGTTGACGCGAGCGGACTGGCCATTTTTCGTATTCTCTACGGCTCCGTACTGTTTTTGGAAATCAATTTCCATTTCTATTTCCGGACGCTGATCTACGACCTCATTCCCGGCATAGCGCCCCACGAGATCGACACTACGTTTCCGTTGTTGTTCTGGATGGTGGCGGCGCTGTGTATCGTCTTCGGGCTGTTCACGCGGCTGGCCACCATCGTCAGCTACCTGTTCACGATGACGTTGCTGGCCCCATTGATCGATTACGAGTACCATATGAACTGGGCGTGGGTGGCGGGCAATTTTCTGCTGATGTTCGTTCCGCTTGGACGGCGCTACTCCCTCGATCAGCTCCTCGTGCGGTTACGCTACTCGAACGCCCAACACCACTACAAGCTGCCGCGTACGGTCAGTCAGCTTGCTTACTACGCGCCCGTAGCGGTTCTGCTCGGCTTCGTGTACTTCAACTCGACCCTCTATAAAGTCGTCAACCAAAACTGGCTCGATGGGTTGGGGCTTTGGAAATATTCTTCGATTCCGACGCTGGTCATTGCCAACCACTCGTGGATGCTCAACCAGGAGCTACTGGTCAAGTTTCTGGGCTACCTGACGATGGTGTTTGAGATCACACTCATTTTCCTGATCTGGTTCAAGCGCCTGCGGCCGTACCTGTTGTTCATTGGGCTGGGGTTGCACTTCGGCATTTTTCTGGAGTTTCCGATTCCGTTGTTCGGCTTCGGCTACTGCGCGATTTATATGCTGCTGGTGCCGATATCGTGGTGGCGCCTACTCGGCCAGTGGTTGAAGCTGGGCCAATATGCCGACCAGACTCCATACCTGACCATCTACTATGACGGCGAATGCCCGTTGTGCGCGCGCACTCGGATCGTGTTGGAGCACGTCGATGTACGCAACCGGCTGGCTTTCCGCACAGTGCAGGCAGCCGCTGCCGCCGAGCCGGCGCTGGCCGCAATTGCCCCCGGCGAACTTCTCCGGAACATTTACGCGGTGGATCGGCACGGACGTGTGTTTAGCGGCCTTGCTACGTATATCCGGGCGCTGAGCGCCATCTGGTACTTGAAACCGGTGGCGTGGCTGCTGCGTCTGCCGGGCATCAACCAATTGGCCCGCCGCGTGTACGGGTACGTTGCCGCCAACCGCCTGACCGAGCGCTGCACCGACGACAACTGTGGCTACACGCCCCTCATCGCGCCCGCCGACGACCGCACCGTGCGGGTGCTACACAACGTGACGCGCCACGACCTGAAGGTGTGGGCCACCACCGCCGGGCTGGGCCTGCTGACGGCGCTCCAGCTCATCGTCAGCTACAAAACGCCGGGAATCGCCGAATTACGCAAAGCACTCGGGGTATTCAAGAACAATCCGGTTGACAATACCCTGAACTGGATTTCGATGCAGACGCTGTTGGCCACTTCGACCTCCATCGGCATTACCAACCACGGCGTATTCATCCACGACATCGATAACTACAACCACGCCGTGGCCGTCACGTACGTGCGCCCCGACGGCCGTGAAGAATGGCTCCCCATCACCACTCCCGAGGGCTTTTGCGATGTGTATTGCTACGCCGGGTTATGGGCACGCTGGGGCTTTAGGGCTGTTTCGACCAACACCGACCAGGCAAAGGTGGATGAAGCCGTGCAGGACTACACGGCGTTCTGGGCGATGAAGCACGGAGTTGACCTCACCCACGCCCGCTTCAACGTCAAGGTGAAGTACTTCGACGCGCCGCGCCAGGAGTGGGTGTACGACTTCCTGAAAACGCAAACCGAGCAGCCGTGGCAAAACGCCGGCTACGTGGAATGGGTCAATCTGAAATGCACCCCGCATATCCGCGAAATCGAGTCGTTTACCAAAATATAGACGGTACCCGCGTCTCGCGCCGGTAGTCCTGGCTTCGGGCTTTACGTACGGCCGGCCCCGGGGGTAGCTCCCCGTGGCCGGCCGTACCTTTGTACCCCGTGAAGGAAACCACCGCTCCCCTCGATTTGCCGGTTGCGCCCGCGCTGCCGGCGCCCGTTCCTCCTGCCACGGCCAAATTCATTTTCGTCACGGGCGGCGTGGCGTCGTCGCTCGGCAAGGGCATCATTTCGGCGTCGCTGGCGAAGCTGCTGCAAGCGCGGGGGCTGCGCTGCACGATTCAGAAGTTCGACCCGTACATCAACATCGACCCCGGCACCCTCAACCCCTACGAGCACGGCGAGTGCTACGTGACCGACGACGGCGCCGAAACCGACCTCGACCTGGGCCACTACGAGCGGTTCCTCAACCGCCCCACCTCGCAGGCCAACAACGTCACGACGGGCCGCATCTACCACGACGTGATTGAGCGCGAGCGGCAGGGCGCCTACCTCGGCAAGACCGTGCAGGTGGTGCCGCACATCACCGACGAAATCAAGCGCCGGATGCTGGCGCAGGGCCAGACCGGCGAGTTCGACGTGGTGATCACCGAAATCGGCGGGTGCGTGGGCGACATCGAATCGCTGCCGTTCATCGAGAGCGTGCGGCAGCTCCGCTGGGAGCTGCCCGACAGCGACTCGCTCGTGATTCATCTCACGCTCGTGCCGTTCCTGAAAGCGGCCGGCGAGCTGAAAACCAAGCCGACGCAGCACTCCGTGAAGCAGCTCACCGAAGCCGGCGTACAGCCCGACATTCTGGTGTGCCGCTCGGAATACCCGCTGCCGCCGGAGATGCGGAAGAAGATTGCGCTGTTCTGCAACGTCAAAATCAACTCCGTCATCGAGAGTCTCGACGCCGAATCCATCTACACCGTGCCGCTGCTGATGCGGAAAGAGCGGCTGGATGAGCGGGTGCTCAAAAAACTCAAAATCAAGGGCGTCGGCGAACCTGATTTGGATGCGTGGAAGGCGTTTCTGGGCCGCCTCAAAAACCCGACGGCCGAAGTCACCATCGCGCTGGTGGGCAAGTACGTGGAGCTGCCGGATGCCTACAAATCCATCACCGAAGCGTTCATCCACGCCGGGGCGGCCAACGAGTGCCGGGTGCGCGTACGCACCATCCAGAGCGAGCACCTGGCCAACGACGTGGCCGTCGCCGAGAGCCTGCACGACGTGGACGGCCTGCTGGTGGCGCCCGGCTTCGGCGAGCGCGGCTTCGAGGGCAAGGTCAACGCCATTCGCTTCGCGCGCGAAACGGGGCTGCCGTTTTTCGGTATCTGCCTCGGGATGCAGTGCGCCGTGGTGGAGTTTGCGCGCCACGTGCTGCGCCTGCCCGACGCCAGCAGCACCGAGATGAACCCGCATACCTCGGCGCCCGTCATCGACCTGATGGAAGACCAGAAAACCATCACCCAGAAAGGCGGCACGATGCGCCTGGGCACCTACGCCTGCGACCTCAAAAAAGGCTCGCGCGCGTACCAGGCCTACGGCAAGGCGCGCATTCAGGAGCGCCACCGCCACCGCTACGAGTTCAACAACCAGTTTCTGGAAGCTTTCGAGGCCGCCGGGATGGTGGCCACCGGCCGCAACCCCGACACGGGCCTGGTGGAAGTCATCGAACTGCCGGCGCATCCGTGGTTCGTGGCGGGCCAGTTTCACCCGGAATTGAAATCGACCGTCGAGAATCCGCACCCGCTGTTCGTGCGGTTCGTGAAGGCGGCGATGAGCAAGCGCGGCTGACGACGCAACGTAGGGTCGGGCCTTGTGCCCGCCCGCCGCACCGCCCACCTGCACAATACTATACCCTACCAACCGACCAATCACCGCACGGGCGGGCACAAGGCCCGCCCCTACACAATGGATCGTAATCAAGCCACCGGCTTATTTCTCATTTCCGCGCTGCTGCTGATTTACCTCTCGTTCTTCGCGCCGAAAGGGCCGAAGGAGCAGCCCGCCGACCCGAAAGCCAAAACCGAAACGCCCGCCGCGCAAGCCGCCCGCCGTACCGCCGACGAGTTGGCCCCCGCCCCGCTGGCCCCAGCCGACTCGGCCGCCCGCGCCGCCCGGCTGGGCGTATTTTCGGGCGCCGCCGCTACCGCCGCCGACCTCGGCGCCGCGCCGGCCGCCGTCCTCGAAAACGCCAACCTGCGCGTGGAGCTGAACCCGCGCGGCGGCCTGCCGCGCGCCGTGCGGCTCAAAAACTACGTCACGTTCGAGAAGCAGCCCTTCGATCTGCTCACCGCGCAGACGGCCGCCCTCGATGTGCGCCTGCCGCTGGCCGGGGGCAAAGCGGTGCGCCTGAGCGAATTGCTGTTTCGGCCCACTCCCGGCGCCACGCCTGACCAGACGACCCTGGTGGCCGACCTCGGCAACGGCCGCCGCGTGGTGCAGCTCTACTCGCTCGCCAAAGACGCCTTTACCGTCGAGTACGCCTTGCGCCTCGAAGGGCTGGGCGCCGACGTGGCCGCCGGCAAAAACGCCACCCTCACGTGGGCCTTCAACCCGCAGCGCACCGAGCGGGTGCTGAAGCAAAACCGCGCCCCCGTGACGCTGAACTACCGCACGGCAGAAGGCACTTTCGACCACATCGCCGAGGGCGCGTCCAACAAAGACGATTCCGCCACCGTGGCCGAGCCGCTGACGTGGCTCGCCCATAAGCTGCCGTTCTTCAATGCGGGCCTCATCGCCGTGGACAAGCCGTTCGCGGGCGCCACGCTCTCCACGCGCGGCTACGCCGAGACCGACACCACCACCCTGCGCCACCTGCGGGCCGAAGCGCAGATGCCCGTCGTGGGCCTCACGAGTGCCACCGGCAGCCGCTTCCAGTTCTACTTCGGCCCGAACGACTACAAGCTGCTCACCAACATCGCCCCCGACTACGGCCGCAACGTCTATCTGGGCTGGGGCATTTTCGGGTGGATTAACAAGGGGCTGATTATCCCGATTTTTCACTTCCTCGAAAACCTCTTCACGGGGCCGGGCCGCTACGGCCTCATCATCGTGGTGCTGGTGCTGGTGGTGAAGACGATTCTGTTCCCGCTGACCTACAAGTCCTACGTCTCGATGGCGAAGATGCGGGTGTTGAAGCCCGAAATCGACGAAATCAAGGCGCGCGTCGGCGAGGAGAATACCACGCAGGTGCAGGCCGAAACGATGCAGCTCTACCAGGAAATGGGCGTCTCGCCGCTGGCCGGGTGCATCCCGACGCTCGCTACCATCCCGATTCTGCTGGCGATGTTCAACTTCTTCCCCGGCGCCATCGAGCTGCGGCAGGAGTCGTTTCTGTGGGCCACCGATCTGAGTTCCTACGACGAGTGGCTGCGGCTGCCGTTCACGATTCCGTTCTACGGCTCGCACGTCTCGCTCTTCACCCTGTTGATGACGGCCACCACGCTCGTGCTGACGTGGCAGAACAACCAGACCTCGGCGATGCAGGGCGCAATGAAGTTCTACTCGTACCTGATGCCGCTGATCTTTATGTTCGTGCTCAACGACTTCGCGGCGGGCCTGACGTGGTATTACTTCGTCTCGAACGTAGTAACCATCGGCCAGCAGGCCATTATCAAGGCGATGGTCGATGACAAAGCGCTCCGCGACAAGCTCGAAGAAAACCGCCGCAAGCATCTGGCGACGCCCGCTTCGGAGAAGAAACCTTCCTTCCAGGCGCGGCTGGCCGAGGCGATGAAGCAAGCCCAGCAGCAGGCCGCCGAGCAGAAGGCGGCGCAGCAGAGTAAAGGGAAGAAATAGTAGAGCGTCGGGCAGGGGGCGGAAAGAAACTTTCCGCCCCTTGTTGTTTCTTCGCCACATTATGGCAGCCACTTACGAATCCTTCATCTCGATCAATCCCGAAATCCGCTTCGGGCGGCCGTGCCTGACGGGCACCCGCATCGCGGTGGCCGACGCGTTGGGGTGGCTTGGCAACGGGATGTCGGTGGCCGAGATTATTGAGGATTTTCCGGAATTGAGGGAGGAGCAGATTCGGGCGTGCTTGCAGTTGGCGAGTGGCCCCGGAGGGGCTACCTATCGGTGCCTCACACCAATTCACTAAACCGTGCGGCGCGTGTCTCTCAAGATGATTGACCGATAGGTAGCCCCTCCGGGTCCACTCGCTAACTGTCCGTAGGCATCAATAGGCCCGTAACGCCAAGATTCTCGCTTGCACATCCCACATTTCCGCGTGTACGTAGGGGCGGGCTTTGCGCCCGCCCGTTCAGCCGGCAGGACCACATCATCGTAGGGGCGGGCCTTGTGCCCGCCCGCACCCGTGCAGTGCGGCCGTGCGGGCGGGTACAAGACCCGCCCCTACGTTTTGCCTTCTACCTATTGTTTTTGCCGCGCCACTTCCTTCTCTACAAGCCCTTCGGCTACCTGAGCCAATTCGCCTCGGCGGCGCGGGCCGAAAAGAACAAGAAATTCCTCGGCGCCCTCGGCGATTTTCCGGCAGGCACGATGCCCATCGGGCGGCTCGATGAAGACTCTGAAGGGCTGTTGCTCCTCACCACCGACGGCCGCGTGAGCGAGCGCATCCGCCGCCCGGACGTGGAGAAGGAATACTACGCGCAAGTGGATGGCTGCATCACCGATGCCGCCGTGGCCCGGCTGCGGGCGGGCGTCGAAATCGTGCATCGGCAGGAGGTGTACCATACGCGGCCGTGCGAGGCCCGCCGCCTCGAGGCGGCGCCCGAGCTGCCGCCGCGCGGCCGAAAAATCCGCGACGAGCGCCACGGCCCCACCTCGTGGGTAAGCATTGCGGTGACGGAAGGCAAATTCCGGCAGGTGCGGAAGATGACCGCCGCCGTGGGCTTCCCCACGCTGCGGCTGGTGCGGGTGCGAGTGGGCGCGCACACCCTCGGCGGCTTGCAGCCGGGCGAGTGGCGCGAGGTGGGCGAGTTGGTGGCCCAGGAAGCTGTTTAGTTAGCTAACCCAAACCGCCTCTAAGGCGCGGGCCGCCGGGTGGCGCCGTATTTTCGGCCCGATGCTGACGCGGTTGCTCCTGCTTTTCTGTGTGTTCACCGCCCCGGTGGCCTACGGGCAGCGGTCGTTTTCGGCCGCCCAGCTCGATACGCTCGTCATCGACCACCCGTACCACTGCGACACGCGGTTCAGCACGTTCCAAGCCTACGCTACGTCGGGCGAGGAGCGCCTCCAGCTTCTATTCCTGACCGTGACCGCGACGCCCGCCGGCGACTCGCTGACCCTGAGCGGGCAGCTGCTGGAAGGCGGCCCGGCCGAGTTGTTCGGCGGCACCACTACGGCCACGGTCTGCGACCTGCTCAAAATCGGCGAAACCGACGCGCAAGGCGTGTTTTCGGTGCGGGTGCTGAATGATGGGAAGCAGAGTCTGTACTTTATCAGCGAGGGGTATCGGGATGCGGAAGTGAAGGTAGGGCGGCTGGGTACGTAACGCGGAGCTCCCGCTCCGGCGTCAGACTGAGCCAGCCAGGACGCCGGAGCGGGAGTTCCACTTTAGGCTCTCCGTAACAATTACATAATCTAACCGCCACACCAGGGTAATACCATCGGAGGACTTTTGCGGCCGAGACTAGCAGACCCCAACGTCCACCCTTTCACCCTGGATAATGGCTCACCGATACCACGCCAACGTGTTGGCATTTAGCGCGTTTCTGGCCGCCGTGCCGGCCGCGTACGCGCAGACCCCGGCACCTGCGGCCACCGGCCGCATCACGGGCAAGATCACCGACAAAGCCACCGGCGAAGGCGTGTACGGCGCCCTCGTGATCGTGGCGGGCACCTCGAAAGCGGTGCCGGCCGACGCCGATGGCTCCTACTCGCTGGAGCTCGCCCCTGGCACCTACACGCTCACCATCAACTCCGTGGGCTTCAAGCCGCAGAAGGTGGAGAACGTGGTGGTGAAGGCCAACCAGACCACCACTATCAGCGCCGCCCTGCAGGACAACAATACGTCGCTGGGCACGGTGGCCGTGGTGGGCCAGAAGCAAACCGGCACCGACGTATCGCTCATCAAAGACCTCAAAAAGAGTGAGGTGGTGGTGAGCGGCGTGTCGTCGGAGCAAATCGTGAAAACACAGGACCGCGACGCCGCCGAGGTGGTGAAGCGGATTCCGGGCGTCACGATTCAGGATTCGCGGTTCGTCATCGTGCGCGGGCTGGTGGAGCGCTACAACACAGTGATGCTGAACGACGCGATTGCGCCGTCGTCGGAGGCCGACGTACGGGCGTTCTCGTTCGACGCGCTGCCGTCATCGGCTATTGACCGAATTTTAATTTTCAAGTCGGGCGCGCCGGAGCTGCCCGGCGATTTTGCGGGCGGCGTCGTGAAGGTATATACCCGCAATTCGGCGTTGCAGAACGCGACCGTCGTGAACGTCATCGGCGGGTTCCGGGCGGGCACTACGGGGCAGAGCTTCTGGTCGTCGGAGCGGTCGGACACCGACTTTCTGGGCTTCGACAACGGCCTACGCTCGATGCCGGGAGCGTTTCCGAAGACGCTCAACGGCCTTACCACGCAGCAGCGCGTAGAAGCGGCCCGGCAGCTCTCAACGAGCTGGGCGCCGCGCCGCCTGACGGCCGCGCCCGACCTGCGCTTTTCGCTCGGCCTGACGCGGGTGTTTGATTGGGGCAGCGCACAGATCACTACGCTCACCACGGCCTCGTACTCCAATACCTACGAGCAAGTTAGCGTACAGCGCAACGGCTACGAGAATTTTGAAGCGGCGCTGGGGCGCTCGCGACAAGCGTTCAACTACCAGGACGAGCGCGGCACCCAGAACACGCGCCTGTCGGTGGTACATAACTGGTCGGCGCGGCTTAACCCACGCACCAAGATTGAATTCCGCAACCTGTTCAGCCAGATCGGCACGAACCAGGTAACGGTGCGGCGTGGCTTCAACTACGCGCAGGAGGAAGAGCAAGGGCAGGCCGTGGGCTTGCGCTACGATTCGCGCACCATTTATTCGGGGCAGCTCCAGGGTACGCACGATTTGGCCGACGACCGCACCACCCTCACCTGGACGGCCGGTTACTCCTACACCAACCGCCGCCAGCCCGACTACCGCCAGTACGCCTACACGCGCGCCGTCAACACCACCGATGCTTTCACGCTCGGCATCCCCAATTCGGCCGACCCGCGCAACGGCGGGCGCGTGTTCACGGATTTGCAGGAGCACACCCCGATGGTGAGCGGGCAGTGGGAGCGCCGTTTCGGCACCGACTCTACGCGCCTGCCCGAGCAGCAGCCCAAGCTGCGGGCGGGCTTCTACGCCGAGCAGAAAAACCGGGCGTTCGAGGCGCGGTGGCCTGGTTTCACGAAGGCCAACTTCGACCAGTTCGACTCCAGTATCCAGCTCCTGCCGATAGATCAGGCGTTTGGCCTAGCCAACATCAACACCACGACGGGCGTGGCGCTGTCGGAGTCGTTCAATCCGGCCAACACCTACGATGTGGCCAATACCCTCACGGCCGGGTACGTGAGCGGCGCACTGCCCATCGGCGAAAGCCTGACCCTAAGCGGCGGGGCACGGGTGGAAGCCTACCGCCTCAACCTGACGAGCGCCATCGACGCCGGCCCCGTCCGGCTCGACACGCTGCAACTCGCCCTCCTGCCGAGCGTCAACGCTACGTGGAATTTCACGCCCAAGTCACTGGTGCGGGTGGCGGCCTCGCGCACGGTCAACCGGCCGGAGTTTCGGGAGTTGGCGCCGTTCGTGTTCTTCGATTTCGAGCAGAGCGCCGAGATTCAGGGCAACCCGCGCCTGCAGCCGGCGCGCATCTACAATGCCGACGTTCGGTACGAATTCTACCCCACGCCGAGCGAACTGATCTCGGTAGGCGTCTTCGGCAAGCAATTCTACTCGCCCATCGAGCGCCTGATTGTACCGTCGCCGTCGCTGGTGTACAACATCCAGAACACCGACCGCGCCTGGAGCGCCGGGGTGGAGCTGGAAGCCCGCCAGACGTTCGCGCACTTGTCGGCCAACCCGGTGCTGCAACGGTTTGGCCTGACCCTGAACGCCTCGCTGATTGCCTCGCGGGTACAACTCACGCCGGAGCAGCAGAAGGTGCAGGTCAGCAACCGCCGCCTGCAGGGGCAGTCGCCGTACATCGTCAATACGGGCATCTTCTTCCAGAACGATGAGAACGGCTGGCTGGCGTCGGCGCTATACAACGTAGCCGGGCCGCGCATTTTCGCCGTCGGCTCGATCTCGCAAGACCCGGACATCTACGAAATGCCCCGCCACCAGGTGGACCTCACGGTCGCCAAGCGCTTCGGTACGCACATCGAAGTGAAAGCCGGGGTGCAGGACCTGCTCAACCAGCGCGTCCAGTTCACGCAGGATACCAACACCGACGGCCGCATCACCGGCATCGATGAGAACATCGCGCGCTTCCGCCGTGGGCAGTACTCGACGTTGAGCTTTCTCTACCGCTTTTAGACATTGATGCGCCGACGTGGCGCGGGCACCATCTACTTCACCTCCGTTTTTTCAACCCCCCATTTCTCCCCGATGACATTTTCGTTTCAGAGCCTCCTGCTGCTGGCCGGTTTGAGCGTGGCCTTCACGGCGTGTAAAGACGACGACGACGACACCCCGCCCGCCACCAGCCCGAAAACCGTGGAAGAACTGCCCGCCGGCAACCTCACCACGCGCACACTCACATCCGACAAAGTGTACCTGCTGAAAGGCGCCGTAACCGTCCCCGATGGCGTGACGCTCACCATTCAGCCCGGCACCATCATCAAAGGCGACCAAACCACGAACGGCTCGCTGGTAGTGCGGATGGGTGGCCGCCTGATGGCTGAGGGCACCGCCTCGGCGCCGATTGTCTTCACCTCGAACAAGCCGGCCGGCTCGCGCGCCCCCGGCGACTGGGGCGGCGTAGTGATTCTGGGCCGTGCACCCGTAAACTTCAACGGTGGCGCCGGCAACATCGAGGGCTTTGGTACGCCCATTCCGTTTGGGGGCACCAACCCAGCCGACAATTCCGGCTCGCTCAAATACATCCGCATCGAGTACGCCGGCATCGCGCTGGCGCCCGGCAACGAGATCAATGGCCTGACGCTCGGCGGCGTGGGTTCGGGCACCACCGTCGAACACATCCAGGTCAGCAACGGCGGCGACGACGCCTTCGAATTCTTCGGCGGCACCGTGAACGCGAAATATCTGGCAGCCAATAACACCACTGACGATATGTTCGACACCGACAATGGCTACTCGGGCAAGGTGCAATATTTCTTCGGTCTCTCGAACCCGAACAACTCCGACCAGGCCGGGGCTTCCAACGGCTTCGAGTCCGACAACGACGCCAACGGCTCGACCAACACGCCGCTCACGTCGGGAATGTTCGCTAACGGCACGGTACTCGGCCCGCAGGCCACTACCGGCGCCACGCTACCCCCCGGCGGCAACAAATACGGCCAGGCTGTGCAGATTCGCCGCTCTTCGACGCTGAGCATCTACAACACGGTATTCGCCGGCTGGCCGAAGGGCCTCAACATCGACGGCACCAACTCGCAAGCCAGCTTCGCGGCCGGCGACCTGAAAGTGATGGGCACTGTCATCGCGGGTGTCCCTGCCGGGCAGGAGTTGATCGGCACGGGCACGGCCACCAAATTCAACGAGTCGGGTCTGATGAACGCGCTGATGACCGACAACTCGGGCCTGCAGCTCAACTCGGCCGCCTTTACCCTGACGGCCCCGAACGCAATGCCCAACAGCGGCTCGCCGTTACTGAGCGGCGGCGCCACGCTCCCCACCGGCTTCGAGCCGACCACCTACCGCGGTGCCTTCAATACCACCAACTGGCTGGCCGGCTGGACCAACTTCAACCCCCAAAACACGGCGTATTAAGCGGTCGACCAGAAGTTTTGCGGTTTTTGATGCCCTGAAAACATCTGCAATTCAGAAAGTTAGCTTACAGCTTATAACTTGTGGCTACCCGCTTAAATTTATTGAGTGATTGAGTGATTTTGCCAAGCGACGGCCTCGCAATCACTCAATCTCCAGTCACTCAATCTGAAATCAAGAATCCCTCCCCCTCCGGGCGCCGCTAGTGGGTGAAAGAATGAACCGGCGCACCGGCGGCTGAGGCCAGCGGCTTAGTCTCCCGTCCCTCGGCCACCCCTGGAAACCCGTTGCGGCTTCGGCTGCGGCGGGTTTTCTTTTTGCGAATGGTTCGTAGAGACGCCTATTGGCGTCTGACAATGGCTGGGGCGCGGTTGCGCTCGCGGTTTAGAGCCGCTAACAACACCCATTTAGGCTCCCTCTCTCCTGTGGAGAGGGGGCTGGGAGGTGAGGATTCGGCGGCTGTTCGATAAATGTTGTTCGACGCTCTTATTGACTTTTTTGATTCAGCCGCACCTTTGTCTCGCCCGGCCTTGAAAGGCCGGGCAATGGATGCTCATATCGCACTTCGCACTTCGCACCTCTGACTTCCTCCTACGCCCTCTGGGTACCCAAGTGGTACCCCAACCCCAACGACGACCAGGACGGCAACTTCGTCGAGGAGCACGCGCGGGCGCTGACGGCGGCGGGCGGGCAACTGGCCGTCGTGTTCGCCACCTACGACCCCGCGCCCGCCGCCCCGCTGCTGCGCCTGGAAGCCGCCGACGAGCACGGTTTTCGGGTGGTGCGCACCTTTTACCGGCAGCGCCTCACGGGCTGGGGCGCGCTGGACCGAGTGCTGAAGCTGGGGCTGTATTTCTGGGGAATCACGCGCGCCTATCGGGCCGTGCGGCGCGAGTTGGGCGAGCGGCCGTCGTTGGTACACGTTCACGTGCTGCTCCGCACGGGAGTGTGGGCGCGGGCGTATCGGGCGCTCACGGGGGTGCCGTACGTCGTCACCGAACACTGGTCGATTTACCGGCCCGCCAACGCCCACCACGTCGGGTGGTTGCGGCGGGTGCTGAGCCGGTGGGTGGTGGCGGGCGCGGCCGGCATCAGCACCGTCAGCGACGAGTTGGGCCGCGCAATGCGGGCGCTCGGCCTGCGGCACCCGCGCTACGTCACCATCCCCAACGTGGCCGATACGGCGCTGTATCACCCCCCTTTGCCCCTTCTACCCTCCCACCCTCCCACCCTCCTCACGGTGGCCGTGTTCGCGGAGGAGGCCAAGAATCTGAAAGGAATGCTGCGCGCGTTCGCCCGATTCCGGACCGAGCAGCCGGCGGCTACGCTTACCATCGCGGGCTACGGCCCCGCCGAGGCCGAGCTACGCGCGCTGGCCGCCGAACTGGGCCTGACGGCCACGGGCGCCGTGCGCTTCACGGGCAAGCTCGACCGCCCGGCCGTGGCCGAGGAGATGCGCCGCGCGGCGGTGTTTACGCTGTTCAGTCGGTACGAAAACCTGCCGTGTGTCTTGATTGAGGCCTTGGCGAGTGGACTGCCCGTGGTGGCCACCGCCGTGGGCGGCGTCCCCGAGCTGGTGGCCGACGGGCAGACGGGCCTGCTGGTCGGATCGGAAGATGAAGAGGCGCTGCTGGCCGCGTGGCGCCGCGTCCTCGCCCCACGCACGCGCGCCGTCCTGCTGCCGCCCGCCGCACTGGCCGCCCGTGCCGAAGCGCGGTATAGCCTGCCGGCAGTGGGGCGGCGGTTTCGGGAGTGGTACGGTGAGGCGTTGCAGCGCGCCGTACCGTAACGCGGTGGCTGGGCAACGTAACGCGGAGCTACAGCTCCGCAGTCGGAGCAGGTCCGAGAATACGCCGGAGCTGTGGCTCCGCGTTATGTTACACTGCTGAGCGCCCGACGTGTAACTACCGCCCCCGCCCGACCTTTGCCCTATGAATCGCCGCCTGCTACTCGTGTTGGTTTGCCTGCTGCCGGGCCTGCGCGCCGTGGCCCAACAGCCCGCCGCCGCGCCCGACTCGGCGGCGGTGCGCGCCCTGCCCGTGGCGCCCGACTCGGCGCGCCCCACCCCGGCCGACCCGCCCGGCCTGAGCCGACCCGCCAAAGCGGCGCTGTGGGGGCTGCTGCCGGGCGGCGGGCAGGTCTACAACCGCGATTACTGGAAGGTGCCCCTCGTGTACGCCGCGCTGGGCGGCGTGGGCTATTCAGTGCTGTTCAACCACCAACGCTACCAGGAATTCGCCGAAGGCTACCGCCTCCGCACCGATGGCGACGACGCCACCACCGATGCCGGCCTACGCTCGGCGGCCTTTTCAACTGACGACAACGTGAAGCGCGCCCGCGAATTCTACCGCCGCAACCGCGACCTGAGCATCATCGGCGCGGTGGCGGTGTACGGCCTGTCCATTGCCGAGGCCGTGGTCGATGCCCACCTCGCAACCTTCGACGTCAACGACGACCTGAGCCTACGCCTCGCCCCAACGGTGGTGCCGCACCCCACCGCCCCCCCCACGCCCGCGCTCAGCCTGACCCTCTCTCTAAACCGCATAAGGTAACGAATTTAACGGGTAGAACAGCCGAAGCGACCCGGAGCACTAATCTCTGGGGTAGAAGCTCCATACAACGCCTGCCGCAACCGGAGATTTACGACTACCTCAAGCTGCTGTTTGCGCGTAGAAGCTCTATACAAAGCCTGCCGCAACCTGTTGCCCTCTCACCCCTTTTACCCTTTTACCCTCCCCCTTGAACCTCCTCCTCATCGGATACGGCCGGATGGGCCACACGCTGGCCGCGCGGGCACCCGCGCACGGTCTCACGGTGGCGGGCATCGCCGACCCGCACCACGGCCGCCCGCTGGCCGACGTTGATCTGGCCGCCTACGACGTCGCCATCGAGTTCACGCGCCCCGAGGCGGCGTTCGACAACATCGCCGCCTGCCTGCGCGCGGGGCTACCTGTGGCAAGCGGCTCCACCGGCTGGCTCGACCGCTTCGACGAAGCCCGCGCGTTGGCCGAGGCTACCGGCGGGGCGCTGTTCTACGCCTCCAATTTCAGCGTTGGCGTCAATCTGTTTTTCCACTTCACCGGGCTGCTGGCGCGCGAGATGGCCCGCTGGGACGACTACCGCCCGGTGCTCTCCGAAATTCACCACGTCCACAAACTCGACTCGCCGAGCGGCACGGCCCTGACCGCCGCCGCCGCCCTGCTGGCCCACACCCCCGGCCTGGCGGGCTGGCAGGAAGTGGCGCCCGGTCAGGAGGCCACCGTGCCGCCCGACCGCCTACCGCTAGTGGCCCACCGCGAAGGCGAAGTAGTAGGCACCCACGCCGTGACCTGGCACTCGCCCCTCGACGAGCTCACCCTGCAACACGTCGCTCACTCGCGCGCGGGCTTCGCCGATGGCGCCCTGCGGGCCGCGCAGTGGCTGCGCGGCCGGCGCGGCGTGTTCGGGATGCGGGAGATGCTGGGGCTGACGGCCTAGACCGGCCCAGACTACTTATCATTATAGGACTTACGCACCCGTTGGTCGAAGGTAGTATCTTGTAGGATGTTTCAGCAA
>ERZ1066122.1124-NODE-1124-length-23133-cov-33.964035_pt1 | contig 23133 bp, 23 predicted proteins | sample MGYA00382769_ERZ1066122 | MGnify/ENA primary metagenome ERZ1066122 (study PRJEB33369, sample SAMEA5778352) | biofilm metagenome | biome: Industrial cooling water; feature: Water cooling tower basin; material: Biofilm | place: United Arab Emirates | collected... | reverse complement strand
TGGGCCTTTTCTTTGCCCCCTATCCGGCAACTATGCCCCTGGTGAATAAGCCAGGGTTATACGACTTCGACCAACATCGGGAAGGAGATGCAGTTCTTTAGCCCCCTGCAGCGGATCGAGGACGATCTCGGTTACCTGTACATCTCGCCCTGGGTCCGCGGCCCAGGTTCAGGGATTGATGAGGATTGCTACATCGATCCCACGGCAAAAGCCGATGTGTGCTACTGACCGACGCCCACAGTATTAACTGACGGGGTGGGCTCAAGCGATTCGGGACAGGCGGGGGCCAGGCCCCGTCTGTCCAGGTACCTGTAGATGCACCGCTATGGGGTACACGATACGGGCATCGCATCGTACGCCAGCGCCATCCCGAAATTCGTATTCGTCCCATGGCGACCTCGCTGGCATACTTGGAAGAGCAGCAAGGTGGGCTAGATCAATGGATCCGCTCATTCGGGCGCAGCGAATGGGATCGAGGCGTTCTCACGAACATGGAGGTCTCGGTGTTGTACTTCCTCACACGTGCTGGGCTGTCCGGGATGGTTGCAATGCTCCTTGTGGCGTGTGACCTGATCCTTCCAGACACCTCGCTGCCACCCCTGGTTGGTGCGTCGATCCACGGCCGGGTCCTTGCGGCGGACAGCACGCCGGTCGCCGGCGTCACATTGACTGGTAGCATCGACCTACAGTGCCCCGCACGTGCAACCGCAGGAACCTGGGGACTGCCCGCCCCGGTCACTACGGACTCAGGCGGGCGCTTCCGGCTTGCTCCCCACATTCCGGCCGAATGGGGGGTACGCAGCGGCTGCGTCTGGATCGAGGTGTACCGTCGGACCCCTGAGTTTGTCGGTCTAGACGCACGCAGTGTCGGACCGTTCTCGTTCTCGAAGCGCTTCGACAGCGTCTACGTGGACCTTGTCCTGCCGCCGGAGCGATAGCAGGCGGACCGCTGCCTCAGCGCGCGAGTAGGTTGTGCGCCCAGGTCAGGTACTCGTTGGTCACCGCGATCAGCCCCGCCTCGCTCTGCCACCAGCTCGTCTCGTCGATGCGCGGGTCGCGCGCGGGCAGCATGTGCAGAGTCACCGGCAGGCCGCGCAGCTCGCGGCGCAGCCACCAGCGCGCGCGGCGCGTGTGCACGGGGCTGGTCACCACCAGCACGCGGCGCGCGGGGTGCCGGCGCAGGTGGGCGCGGAAGGCGCGCGCCTCGTCCTGCGTGCTGGTGACGCCGCCGGGCGTGCGCAGCACCACGATCGCGCTGTCCGGCACGCCGAGGCGCCGCAGCAGGCGCAGCGCGACCTCCGTGTGATCCTCGCAGACGTCCAGCGCCGCGGCCGGCGTCGGCGCGACCTGCGCCAGCACCACGCGCGGCGCCAGCCGCTCGCGGTAGAGCTGCGCCGCGTAGACGGGGCGCTGGCTGGGCCGGCCGTTGAGCAGGAGGATCAGGTCGGCGGGGGCGGCGGAGTCGCGCACGACGAGCGCGCGCGCGGCCGCGGTCAGCAGCGGACGGCGCAGCAGATAGGCGCCGAGCGCCAGCAGCAGCAGCGCGGCGAGCGCGACCAGCACGGCGCGCTGCAGGCGGCGCACGCGCGGGCGCCTCATACCGAGTGCGCGTGAGCAGTGAGCGCATGGCTACCCCAGAGGAAGCCGCTTTGTCCGAGCGAAGCGAGTTTAGCGGCTTCCTCTGGGGTAGCCATGCGCTCACTGCTCACGCGCACTCGGTATCAAGGCATGCGCTGGAAGACGAGGACGAGCATCCCGATCAGCAGCACGACGAAGACGGCGACGGCGGCGTACAGGCAGCCGACCGGGCCGGGCCCGGCGCGCTGCAGCCGCGGCGGCGTGCGCGCGCGCTCCGCATCCGGCGGGCGCTCGCCGTTGCCGGCCGGCGGCGGGGGCGGCACGTGGTTCACAGCCCGACCTCCGCGGCCACCAGGTCGCCGAGCGTCTCGCGGCGGCGCACCAGCCGCAGCTCGCCGCCGCCGACCATCGCCTCGGCCGGGCGCGGCCGCTGGTTGTAGGTGCTGCTCATGGAGAAGCCGTACGCGCCGACCACGCGGATCGCCAGCAGCTCGCCCGGCTCCGCGAGCTCGATCTCGCGGTCCAGCGCCAGGAAGTCGCCCGTCTCGCAGATCGGCCCGACCACGTCGACCTCGGCGCGCGGCCGGCCCTGCACGACCACCGGCTCCACAGCGTGCCAGCCTGAGTAGTGACTGGGGCGCAGCAGGTCGTTCATCCCGGCGTCCGTCACCACGAAGCGCTTGCCGCCCTGCTCCTTCAGGTAGAGCACGCGCGTGAGCAGCACGCCGGCCTCGGCGACGAGGAAGCGCCCCGGCTCCACGATCAGCCGCAGCCCGCTCTCGGCGACGAGCGGCAGCACCGCGTCGGCGAACTGCGCCGCCGAGATGCCCTCGTCCTCGCAGTAGGAGACGCCGAGCCCGCCGCCCAGGTCCAGGAACTCCAGCTCGATACCGTCCTGCCGCAGCTCCGCGACCAGCGCCAGCACCTGCTCCAGCGCCTGCCGGTACGGCTCGGGCCGCAGGATCTGCGAGCCGATGTGCACATCCACGCCGCGCACGCGCAGCGACGGCAGCGATGCCGCCTGCCGGTAGAGCGCGCGCGCCCGCTCGAGGGGGATGCCGAACTTGGTAGCGGCGTGGCCGGTGCGCGTGTAGGCGTGCGGCGTCGGCGACTCGATGTCCGGGTTGACGCGCAGCGCCACCGGCGCCACCCGGCCCGTCGCCTGCGCCAGCTCCGCCAGCGAGAGCAGCTCACCCTCGCTCTCCACGTTGAAGGCGTGGATCCCCGCCTCCAGCCCGGCCGCCAGCTCGGCGACCGTCTTGCCCACCCCGCTGAAGACAACGCGCTCGCCGGGGATGCCGGCGAGCCGCGCGCGGTACAGCTCGCCGCCCGAGACGATGTCCGCCCCGGCGCCCAGCCCGGCGAGCAGCCGCAGCACCTCCAGGTTGCCGTTGGCCTTCACCGAGTAGGCGATCAGGTGCGGCACCGGCGCCAGCGCGTCGGCCAGCTCGCGGTAGCGCGCCGCGATCGCGCCCTGGCTGTAGAGGTAGAGCGGCGTGCCCCAGCGTGCCACTGCGTCCGCGACCGCCACGTCCTCGCAGTACAGCACGCCGTCGCGCCGCGAGAAGGAGCCGCCGCCCATCAGCCACCCCTCCCGAATGCGGAATGCGGAATCCGGAGTGCGGAATGAACGGTGCCCTCACCCCCCGGCCCCCTCTCCCGCTTGCGGGAGAGGGGGTGGCGCGTAGCGCCGGGGGTGAGGGCCCGCATTCTCAGTACGCCCGCGCCCATACCGCCTCCGTCACCGACTCGCCGCCGCAGACCACGCAGCGTGTGGGCGCCTGAGCAGAGCGGAACTCCTCGCCCGGCAGCACGCGGACGGTGGCGGCGGTGTCGGCCTTGACCTTGGCCTCGCACTCCTCGCCGCCGCACCAGCCGGTGTAGACGAAGCCGCCCGGCCCCTCGATGATCTCGCGGAAGCGCTCGTAGCTCTCCACGCCGCGGTGGCTGTTCGCCTCGCGGCGCTGGCGCGCGCGCTCCAGCAGGAACGCCTGGAACTCCTCCAGCCGCCGCTCCAGCGTGGCGAGCACCTCCTGCTCCGGAAGGAACTGCTTGCGCTCCTCGCCCTCGGCCAGCAGCCGCTTCGCCAGCACGAGCTGGCCCTTCTGCAGGTCCTTGGGGCCGATCTCGAGGCGCAGCGGCACGCCCTTCGTCTCCCACTCGTAGAACTTCGCGCCCGGCGTCAGCTTCGGGCGGTCGTCGACGTGGAAGCGCACGTTCGGCAGCGCGCGCACGATCTCGTCGGCCTTCGCCAGCACCGCGTCGCGCTCCTCGTCCTTGCGGTAGATGGGCACGATCACCACCTGCACGGGCGCCAGCCGCGGCGGGATCACCAGGCCCACGTCGTCGCCGTGCGTCATCACCAGCCCGCCGATCATGCGCGTGCTCACGCCCCAGCTCGTGTTCCAGGCGTACTCCTCCGTGCCCGTCTCGCTGGCGAATTTCAGCTCGAACTGCCGCGAGAAGTTCTGCCCCAGCGCGTGGCTGGTGCCGGCCTGCAGCGCCTTGTTGTCCTGCATCATCGCCTCGCAGGCGTAGGTGCGCAGCGCGCCGGCGAACTTCTCGCTCTCGCTCTTGCGCCCCGTCACCACCGGCATCGCCATCCACTCTTCCATGAACTCGCGGTAGACGCCGAGCATCCTCAGCGTCTCCTCCTCGGCCTCGGCCTCGCTGGCGTGCGCCGTGTGGCCCTCCTGCCAGAGGAACTCGGTGGTGCGCAGGAAGAGGCGGGTGCGCATTTCCCAGCGCACCACGTTCGCCCACTGGTTGATGAGCAGCGGCAGGTCGCGGTAGCTCTGCACCCACTTGGCGAACATCGCGTAGATGATCGTCTCGCTGGTCGGCCGCACCACCAGCGGCTCCTCCAGGCGGCTCTCGGGGTCGGGCACGAGGGCGTGGGCGCCGGTGCCGCCGGTCGCCTTGAGGCGGGTGTGCGTGACGATCGCCGCTTCCTTGGCGAAGCCCTCGATGTGCTCGGCCTCGCGCGCCAGGAAGCTCTGCGGGATGAAGAGCGGGAAGTAGGCGTTCTGGTGGCCCGTCTCCTTGAAGCGCCGGTCGAGCTGGTCGCGCATCAGCTCCCAGAGCCGGTAGCCGTAGGGGCGGATCACCATGCAGCCGCGCACCGGCGAGTAGTCCGCCAGTTCGGCCTTGAGCACCACCTCGTTGTACCACGCGCTGAAGTCCTCGGCGCGGGGGGGTAGGGCTTGGTCGTCAGCCATGGTCAGGGGTCGGGGGTCAGGGGTCGGGGGTCAGGGGCAACGGCAGCGCCAGCGGACCAGGGGGCTGCAGCTGCAGTTCCCTGACCCCTGGCCCCCGACCCCTGGCCTCTGCAGTCACTCCATCCGCTCCAGCGGGACGCGCACTTCCTCGCCGCTGGCCATGTCGCGCACCACGGCGACGCCGGCCTGCAGCTCGTCGGGGCCGAGGATGACCACGCGGCGCGCGCGCGCGGCGGCGGCGTCCTTGAACTGCTTGCCCACGCCGCGCGGCTGCAAGCCGTAGTCGACGCTGCGGCCGGCGTCGCGCAGGCGGTGCGCCAGCGAGAGCAGCGCGTCGCGCTCGTCGGCGGTGACGGCAACCAGGTAGTAGTCGACGCCGGTGCCGGCCTCCGGCAGCAGCCCGCGGTCGGAGAGCAGCTCGCGGAGCACCACGTCGCCCATGCCGAAGCCGAGCGCCGGCAGGTCCACGCCCGCGATCTGCTGCAGCAGGTGGTCGTAGCGGCCGCCGCCGCAGACGGCGCGCAGCTCGCCCTGGCGGTCGAAGACCTCGAAGACGATGCCCGTGTAGTACGCCAGTCCGCGCACGATGGAGAGGTCGAAGCGCACGAACTCGCCCAGTCCCATCGCCGCGAGCAGGCGGAAGTACTCGTCGAGCCGCGCGAGCTCCTCGGCGACGCCGGCGGTGCCACCGTAGGCCTCGCGTACGGCGTCATAGTCGCGGTGCGCGAAGATGCCGAGCACCGCCGCGGCCGCCGGCTCGGGCACCCCGGCCTCTTCGGTCAGCCGGCCGAGGATGCTCTCGCGCGGCTCGCGCTCGATCTTGTCGACGATGTTGTACGCCAGCGTGAGCTGGCCCTCCGGCACGCCGGCGTGCAGCAGCAGCGCGCGCAGCAGGCGCCGGTCGGAGACGCGCGCGACGACGTGCTCGGCGGTCAGCCCCAGGGCGCGCAGCGTGTCCAGCGCCAGGGCCAGCAGCTCGGCGTCGGCGGCGACGCCGGGCTCGCCCAGGATGTCGCAGTTGAACTGGAAGTGCTCCCGCAGCCGGCCGCGCTGCTGCCGCTCGTAGCGGAAGAGCTGCGGCAGGCTGAACCACTTGATCGGCTTGCGCATCCCGCCGGCGCGCGCGCCCACCAGCCGCGCCAGCGTGGGCGTCATCTCGGGGCGCAGCGCCACCTCGCGCCCGCCCTTGTCGGTGAAGTTGTAGAGCTGCTGCACGATCTCCGGACCCGACTTCTCCACGTACAGCTCCAACGGCTCCAGCGGCGGGCCGTCGTACTCCTGGAAGCCGTAGCGCAGCGCGGCCTCGCGCCAGGCGCGCATGATGTGGTTGCGCACCGCGAGGTCGTCGGGGTAGAAATCGCGGAAGCCGGGCAGTGTAGTGAAGTTTGGCATAGCCGAGGAAGATATTCCCCGCGCCCCCGCATCGCCACCCCTGGCTGTCGGCTGTCGGCTGTCAGCTGTCAGCTGTCGGTCAACGACAACGGCAAAGGCAACCCCTCACTCCCGGCCGGGGGTGAGGGGTTGCCTTTGCTGACAGCTGACAGCCGACAGCGGGCGGAAGGGCCGGGCGGCGGGGTTACGCCACCCGCACCGGGATGCAGATCTCCACGATCGCCTTGTGTTGCGGGTGCTCGTCGGGGTTGTTGAGGTAGAGCTCGAAGCAGGGGCGCTCGTCCGGCTCGTAGCCGCTGGTGGGCAGCCAGCTGCCGTAGACGGCGTCCCACGCCTGCTGGTACTCGTCGCTCGCCAGCTCGAAGCGCGCGCGGGCGTAGCGGCCGCCCGGCAGCGTCATGCGGCCCACCTCGCCCGAACCGGCGGTCTCGGGCGGCACGGTGATGCAGACGCTGGTGCGCAGCTTCTCCGGCTCCGTGATCTCCGGCGCGTCGTGGTAGACGAAGAGCAGCTGCGTCTCGGGGAAGCGCAGCAGCCCTCGTGGGCCGGCCCACGCCATCAGCCGGCCGCAGAGCCCGCGGAAGAGCTCCGCGTTGCCCTGGTAGGGGCCGATGTGGCGCACGTAGGCAACCTCCATCGGCGGCATCTGCTCCACGCGCACGTCCAGCGGCTGGGTCACGGCGTCCATCGTCATCCTCCTGGCCAGGGTCTCCCGCGCGGTCTCCCGGACCGCAGCGGAAGGATAGCCCGGCAGGCGGAGCGCGTCTTTGCCGCGCTTGCCCTCCGCTTTGCCGATCTTGCTCGGTTCGCCACGCCGCCACTGGCTGGCGCTCATCCCGTAGGCGGCGCGGAACGCGCGCGCGAACGCCGCCGGGCTGGTGTAGCCGCACTCCAGCGCGATGCGCGTCACCGAGCGACGCGGGTGGGCCCGCAGCTGGCCGGCGGCACGCTCCACGCGCAGGCGCTGCACGAAGTCGCTCAGCGTCTCGCCCACCAGGCTGCGGAAGAGGCGGTGGAAGTGGAACGGCGAGAACCACGCGGCGGTGGCCACCTCCGCCAGCGTCAGGGGCTCGGCGAGGTGCGCCTCCACGAAGTCGATGGCGCGGTTGATCCGCGCCCAGTAGCCGTCCCGCCGCGCGTCCAGATCCGGCATCGCTGCTCCTTGTGCTCGAAGCCGCTCCTCAGCCCGCGCCCAGGCCCAGCTCCGCCAGCGCGTCGCCGACGGTGTGCACCGAGCCGGTCACCAGCACGGTACCGTGCGGCGCCAGGGTGGTGGCACGCGAGAGCGCGGCGGCGAAGTGGGGGATGACGCGGACGGGCACGGCGTGCGGCTCCAGCGCGCGGGCGGCGGCCTCGGGGTCCCAGCGGCGGGCGGGCGGCGCGGTGGGCGGGATGGTGAGGATCGCGGCGTCCACGCGCGCCAGCAGCGGCGGCAGCATCGTGCGCCAGTCCTTGTCGGCGAGCACGCCGGCCAGCAGCACGCGCGGGCGCGGCAGCGCCTCGCCGAGCGCATCGAGCGCCGCGGTGAGCGCCTGCACGCCGGCGGGGTTGTGCGCCACGTCGAAGAGCCAGGTGGTGCCGCGCACGCGCTCCAGCTGCATGCGGCCCGGCCAGCGCACGGCCGCCAGCCCGCGCTCCACCTCGACCCAGGCGGGCCGCAGGCCCTCGGGCAGCAGCGCCAGCAACTCCGCGGCGAGCGCGGCGTTGCGCGCCTGGAACTCGCCCAGAAGCGGCGTGCGCACCGCGTGCTCGCCCCAGGCCGCCGAGCGCGACGTGAACGTCGTGCCCTCCACGCCCACCCGCACCGCCTCGACCGGCGCGACCTCGTCCAGCACGCGCAGAGGCGCGCCCATGCGCGCGGCCTCCGCGCGCAACACCTCCAGCAGCCCCGCGTCCGCGACGCCGGTGACGGCCGGCACGCCCGGCTTCAGGATGCCCGCCTTCTCGCGCGCGATCTGCTCCAGCGACTCGCCCAGGTATTCGGTGTGGTCGAGCGCCACGGTGGTGATCGCCGCGGCCAGCGGCTGCAGCACGTTGGTCGCGTCCAGCCGGCCGCCCAGGCCCACCTCCACCACGGCCAGCTCCACGCCGGCGCGCGCGAAGCAGAGGAACGCCACCGCGGTGGCGGCCTCGAAGAAGGTGGCGCCGCTCGCCTCGATGCCCGGGCGCAGCGCCTCCACGCACTCGGCCAGCAGCGCCTCGTCCACCGGGTGGCCGTCGATGCGGATGCGCTCGGCGAAGCTCACCAGGTGCGGCGAGGTGTAGAGCCCCACGCGGTGGCCGGCGCCGCGCAGCACCGCCTCGCAACAGGCGGCGACGCTGCCCTTGCCGTTGGTGCCGCCGATGTGCAGTGCAGCGAAACGCCGGTGCGGGTCCCCCACACCGGCGAGCATCTGCTGCGTTCGTTCCAGCCCCCAGCGCACCCCGCCGGTGGTGCGGCTGAAGAGCCACGCCGCAATGGCGTCGGCGCTCACGCGGGCGCGGCGGCGGGCGGCGAGGTCGGCGCCGTGCCGTTGACGGCGCCGTTGCCGTTGCCCGTACCGGTCTCCGGCAGCGGCAGGCCGAGCATGTGGCGCAGCAGCCGCGCGATCTCGCCCTTCATCTCGCGGCGGTCCACGATGCGGTCCACCATGCCGTGCTCCAGCAGGAACTCGGCGCGCTGGAAGCCCGGCGGCAGCTCCTGCTTGATCGTCTGCTCGATGACGCGCGGGCCGGCGAAGCCGATGAGCGCGCCGGGCTCCGCCAGGTTCACGTCGCCGAGCATCGCGTACGACGCGGTCACCCCGCCGGTCGTCGGGTCGGTCAGCACGGAGACGTAGGGGACGGCCGCCTCGTGCAGCCGCGCCAGCACGGCGGCGGTCTTCGCCATCTGCATCAGCGAGTAGATGCCCTCCATCATGCGCGCGCCACCGGAGGCCGAGACGATGATCAGCGGCGCCTTGCCGCGCAGCGCGCGCAGCCCGGCGCGCGCGATCTTCTCGCCGACGACCGAGCCCATCGAGCCGCCGATGAACTCGAAGTCCATCACCGCCAGGTAGACGCCAATGCCCTCCAGCCGCCCGCGCCCGGTGAGGACCGCGTCGCCGCGCTCCGTCTTGCGCTCGGCCTGCGCCAGCCGCTCGGGGTACGGCCGCTGGTCGACGAACTGCAGCGGGTCCGCCGAGCGCAGGGCGGCGTCGTGCTCGCGGAAGCTGCCCTCGTCCAGCAGCAGGTCGATGTAGCGTGGTGCCGTCAGGCGCGTGTGCTGCCCGCACTTCGGGCAGACGTTCCAGTTCTCGCGCAGCTTCTCGCGGTAGAGGATCTCGCCGCAGGCGCTGCACTTCTCCCACACGTCGGCCGGCAGGTCGCGGCGGTCGCTCGCCTGCAGCGGCGTCTTCGGCTTACGGAACCAGGCCATGGTACTGCGAGTTGGGAGTTGAGAGTGGAGAGTTGAGCGTTGAGAGAGGGAGGTCGGAGCCGCTTCGCTCTCAACTCTCAACTCTCAACTCGCAACTATTCGTCAGCCGCGCGACTCGGCGGCGATGCGCTGCACGAGCGCCATCGCCATCAGGTTCACCAGCAGGAAGCTGCCGCCGTAGCTGAGGAAGGGAAGCGGAATGCCGGTGATCGGCATGATGCCCACCGTCATGCCGGTGTTGATGAGCACGTGCGCGAACCAACTGCCGAAGAGCGCGAACGGCACCATGCTGGCGAACGGGTCTGCCGCGCGCTCCGCGGTACGCACCAGGCGCCAGAAGATCAGCCCGAACGTCGTCAGCACCGCGGCCACGCCAAGGAAGCCCCACTCCTCGCCGATGACGGCGAAAATGAAGTCGGTGTGCTGCTCAGGCAGGAAGGCGAGCCGCTTCTGCGTGCCCTCCAGGAAGCCCTTGCCCCAGAAGCCGCCGCTGCCGATGGCGATCTGCGACTGCGCCAGGTTGTAGCCGGCGCCGCGCGGGTCGCTGGTCGGGTCCAGGAAGACGACGAAGCGCGCCTTCTGGTACGGCTCCAGCTTGTTCCACAGCGGCAGCGCCACGGTGCCCGCCACGATGTTGGCGAGCATGATGGCGAGGCCCTCCGAGAGGAACGGCTTGTACCAGAACGCCAGCACCAGCGCCAGCAGCACGATGTAGACGCCCCAGACCCACGGCTGGATGGAGAGGAACAGCCCCAGCAGCGGGCTGATGAGAAAGAAGAGCATCGGCAGCGGCGTGCCGGCCCAGAAGAGCGAGAAGATGAGGATGGAGCCGAAGACCAGCGCCGTGCCCAGGTCCGGCTGCAGCATCACCAGGCCCATCGGCACCGCCACCACGGCCAGCGGGCGCCACAGCTCCCAGAGCGTGCGCGGCGGCTCGCGCCAGGCGCCGAGCACGCGCGCCAGCATGAGGATCACCGCGATCTTGGCGAACTCCGAGGGCTGCACCCGCACCGGCCCCAGCGTCAGCCAGCCGGAGACGCTCTCCGCCGTGCCCGCGCCCGTGCCGATGAACAGCACCAGCACCAGCAGCACCAGTGCGAAGGCGTAGATCGGCTGCGCCGCCCATTCCAGCCACACCACCGGCACCCGCAGCACGAAGAGCATCGCGAGCAGCGAGAGCACGAACCAGAACAACTGCGTGCGCCACAGCCCGGTGACGATGGAGCTGGGCACGTCCAACACGCCGGCGCTGTAGATCATGGCGATGCCGAAGATCGCCAGCCCGCAGACCAGGGCGAACAGCACCCAGTCGCCCAGCACGAGCGCACGGAAGCGGCTCATCCGGCCCGGCCCCGTCTCAGGAGAGCGTGCGGTAGAAGGCCACCGCCACCAGCCCGGCCGCCGCGGCGTAGAGCGCGGCCAGCGGCGAGACGAGCAGCAGGTCCGTGGCCGCGCCGCGGAAGGCGGCGCCGGTGAAGACGGCGAGCAGCACGTCGAACAGCCACTTGCCCAGGAAGAGGTAGAGCCCCAGGAAGACGGCGCTGTCGCCGGCGATCACCTCGCGCGAGCGCGCGCCGAGGAAGCCCAGCAGCGTCAGGACCAGCGCGGCGTAGCCGAACCGCAACGGCGTCACCGCGCCGTCCAGCACGCCGAGCAGCAGCCCCAGCCCGGCCGCCGAGCCGGCGCGCAGCTCGCGCGCGGCCAGCAGCAGCGCCACCACCAGCAGGTCCGGCGCGAGCTGGCCGAAGCCCAGCCCCACGCGCAGCACGAAGTAGAGCGCAACGAGCACGAGGAGGAACACCGCGAAGCCGATCCGCCGCAGGTCCCTCATCGCCGGCCCTCCGGTGCGGTGCCAGTGTCCCGAGCCGCGGGCACCGCCGGCTGCACCGGCTGCGTGCGGATCTGCGGCCGCACGGCGGGCGCCGCCGGCGCCGTCACCTGCGGCACCACCACGCGCGGCGCCGCGGCCGGCGCGCGCGCCGGCGCGGTCTCCACCGCGCCGATCGCCGCGGTGTCGACCGCCGCGTGCTCGGCGACCGTGATCCCCCAGCTCGCCGCCAGGTTGCGCCCGGCCAGCGCCGGGTCCGGCTGACCCAGCACCAGCACGTAGCTCATCTCGCCCGGCGTGACCAGCGGCGTCACCAGGTAGCTCGGGCTCCACGCCACCTGCTGCTCGTCGCGCCCGGCGATGGTGCCGATCGGGATGCCGCGCGGGTAGACGCCGCCGCGCCCCGAGGTGACGATGAGCGTGCCCCGCGGCAGCTCGGTGTGAAAGGCGGTGCCGGTCAGCGCCAGCATCTGTGCGCCGTTCGGGCCGGTCCGCGGCTCGACGATGCCGTACACGTTGCCGTCGAGCGTCATGGCGCTGGCGCGGAAGAGCGGGTGCGTCCAGTCGATGCCCACCGCGCCGCGCGCGTCCGTGCTGTTCACCGCGCCCACCAGCCCCGCCGCCGCCACCACCGGCGCGCCGGGCTGCACGCCCTCCGTGCCGCCGGCGGTCAGCCGGAACGCGCCCTCGGCGCCGCGCTCCGGCACGCGCACCAGCTCGGCCGAGACGAACGACGGCGGCAGCCGCTGCCGTAGCCCCAGCAGGGCGCGCAGCGACTCGTTCTCCGCCTGCAGCGCCGCGGTGCCCACCAGGAAGGCCGCCAGGCTGTCGCGCTCGGCGCGCAGCCGCACCGGGTCCGCCAGGCGCGCCTCGCGCTCCAGCGCCCCGCGCTGCATCGCCAGCACCGGGCTCAGCACCGTCGCGCGCACCAGCTCCGCGACGCTGTCGCGCCAGCGCTGGGGCATCCACAGAAGGATCAGCGCCAGCACCAAGAACAGGGCAGCGACGATGAGGTCGCGCTTGCGGCCCTTCTCGCCCCCCTCGCCGAGATACGGTCGGAACGGGCTCAGGTCGTCAACACTCCACGATACTTGTTCACGTCGTCCAGCACCCGCCCCGCACCGCGCACCACGCAGGTCAGCGGGTCGTCGTCCACGTGAATCGGCAGCCCCGTCTCGCGCGCGATCAACTGGTCCAGCCCGCGGATCAGCGCGCCACCGCCGGTCATCACGATGCCGCGGTCCACGATATCGCTCGCCAGCTCCGGCGGCGTGATCTCCAGCGCGCGCCGCACCGACTCGACGATCGCCTGGATCGGCTCCTGGATGCACTCGCGGATCTCCTGCGAATGCACCCGCACCGTCTTGGGGATGCCCGAGACCAGGTCGCGCCCCTTGACCTCCATCTCGCGCTCCTCGCCCGTGCTGAAGGCGCTGCCGATCTGGATCTTCACCGCCTCGGCCGTCGGCTCGCCGATCATCAGGTTGTAGTTCTTGCGCAGGAACGTGACGATCGCCACGTCGATCTCGTCGCCGCCCACGCGGATCGAGGTGTCGGAGACGATGCCCGAAAGCGCGATCACCGCGATCTCCGTGGTGCCGCCGCCGATGTCGATGACCATGTTGCCCGTCGGCGTCTCCACCGGCAGCCCCACGCCGATAGCGGCGGCCATCGGCTCGGCCACCATGTAGACCTCCTTGGCGCCGGCCGCGTGCCCGCTGTCGCGCACCGCGCGCCGCTCCAGCTCGGTGATGCCGCTGGGCACCCCGACGATCATCACCGGCTTCAGCTTCAGGAAGCGCTTGGAGATGACGGTCTCCAGGAAGTAGCGCAGCATGATCTCGGTGACGTCCACATCGGCGATGACGCCGTCCTTCATCGGCCGCACCGCCACCACGCCCTCGGGCGTGCGGCCGAGCATGCGCTTGGCCTCCAGGCCGATCCCCTTGATCCTGCCGCTCGCCCGTTCCATCGCCACCACCGACGGCTCGTTCAGGACGATGCCCTCGCCCTTGACGTAGACCAGTGTGTTGGCGGTCCCCAGGTCGATCGCGATGTCGTTCACCGGAAGGAAGCTTCCGGACCTCAGCCAGCGCAGAGCCATACGTCGTGTCCGAACCGCCGCAGCGCGTGCGGGCCGCCGCGCTCACTCAGGGAGGTGCGACCCGAAGGTGGTGGAATATCTACGGAATTGTGAAACTTACGAGCCGCTCCCCGTGCACGCAACCCGACCTCCCGCACGCTGCGGCGGCGCTCCTCGCGCGACGCCGGGCGCCCGCGCAGATGCAGGGGGTGTGCCGCCGCCCGGCCGCACCGCCCCGGCTACCGGCTACCGGCTACCGGCTGCCGGCTGCCGGCGAACTGCACCCTCACTCCCGGCGCTGCGCGCCACCCCCTCTCCCGCAAGCGGGAGAGGGGGCCGGGGGGTGAGGGCTTCTGTTGCCGGTAGCCGGTAGCCGGTAGCCGGCAGCCGGTAGCCAGGGTACCCTCTACACCCCCGTGGAGCCGAAGCCGCCGCCGCCGCGTTCCGTCTCGCCCAGAGTATCGGCCTCGCAGAGGGTGGGCGCCTCGAAGCGGGCGAAGACGAGCTGCGCGATGCGGGTGCCGCGCGGGATCGGCACCGGCTCGGCGCCCAGGTTGGCGAGGATGACCTTCAGCTCGCCACGGTAGTCGGGGTCGATGGTGGCGGGCGCGTTCGGCAGCGTCAACCCGTGGCGCAGCGCGAGCCCGGAACGCGGCCGCACCTGGCACTCCAGCTCCGGAGGCAGCTCCATGCGCAGCCCGGTGGCGACGGCGCGGCGCTCGCCGGGCCGCAGCACGAAGTCCGCCTCCGCCGAGCAGACGTCATAGCCGGCGCTGCCCGGCGTCTGCCGCGCCGGCAGCGGCAGGTCCGGGTTGTGGGGCAGGCGGTGGAAGGAGACGAACATAGGGGTCGGGGATCAGGGGTCGGGGGTCAGGGAGAACGGCAGGAGCGGGAGAGGGGTGAGGGCGGAGCACAGCGGGAACGGCCTCCGGACTGAACGTCCGGAGGCCGTTCCCCCTGACCCCCGACCCCCGATACCCGACCCCTGCTACTGCATCACCTCTTCCACCGGCGTGTACGGCAGGTCGAACGCCTCGGCGACGCCGGGATAGACGACCTTGCCGTTGACGATGTTCAGGCCCTTCAGCAGCGTGGGGTCCGTCTCGCAGGCCTGCTTCCAGCCGAGGCGCGCGAGGCGCGCGGCGTAGGGGTAGGTCGCGTTGGTCAGCGCCAGCGTGCTGGTGCGCGGCACGCCGCCGGGCATGTTGGCTACCGCGTAGTGGATGACGCCGTCGATCTCGTAGATCGGGTCCTGGTGCGTGGTGGGGTGGATCGTCTCCACGCAGCCGCCCTGGTCCACCGCGACGTCGACGATGACCGCGCCCTGCTTCATGCGCTTCAGGTCCTCGCGCAGCACCAGTTTCGGCGCCTTCGCGCCCGGCAGCAGCACCGCGCCCACGAGCAGGTCGGCCAGCTCCAGCCGCTCCAGGATGTTGTAGCGGTTGGAGTAGATCAGCTCGACGTTGGCCGGCATCACGTCCGAGAGGTAGCGCAGGCGCTCCAGCGAGAGGTCCATCAGGGTAACGTGCGAGCCCAGCCCGGCGGCCATCTTGGCGGCGTTGGTGCCCACCACGCCGCCGCCCAGGATCAGCACGTTCGCCGGCGCCACGCCCGGCACGCCGCCCAGCAGCAGGCCGCGGCCGCCGTGGTAGCGCTCCAGGTACTTGGCGCCTTCCTGCACCGCCATGCGGCCGGCGACCTCGCTCATCGGCGTCAGCAGCGGCAGCTCGCCGGAAGGCAACTGCACCGTCTCGTAGGCGATGGCCACCGACTCCGACTCGATCAACGCGCGCGTCAGCCGCTCGTCCGCCGCGAAGTGGAAGTAGGTGAAGACCACCTGCCCCCGGCGGATGCGCGGGTACTCGACGGGGATGGGCTCTTTGACCTTCAGGATCATCTCCGCGCGCCGCCAGACCTCGTCGGCCGTCTCCAGGATCTGCGCGCCCGCGCGCACGTACTGCTCGTCACTGAACCCGCTGCCTTCGCCCGCGCTCGTCTCCACGAAGACCTGGTTGCCGCGGCTCACCAGGTCTTCCGCGCCTGCCGGCACCAGGGCGACGCGGTTCTCGTTCGTCTTGATCTCCTTCGGGACGCCGATCAGCATAAGAACTCCGCTTCTGATATGGGATGTGTCCCCGCCGTGCAGCCGAACGGGCGCGGGCGGACGCGCCCAATATGGCGCGTCCGCCCGCGTTCCGCGAGAGGGGGAAAACCCCACCGCGTCCTGTCCGGCACCGCCCCGCCGGCAGCCGGCGGCGGCCCGCGTGCGACGCTACTCCGTGCCGCCGCCCATCTCCGCCAGCGCGGCCTTGCGCGAGAGGCGCAGCCGCCCCTTCTCGTCGATGTTGAGCAGCTTGACGTGCACGACGTCGCCCTTCTTGACCACGTCCTCCGTCTTCTCCACGCGCTTGGCGCTGGGCTCCAGCTCCGAGATGTGGCAGAGCCCCTCGGTGCCCGGCATGATCTCCACGAACGCGCCGAAGCTGGTGGTGCTCTTGACGACGCCCTCGTAGATGCGGCCGATCTCCGGCTCCTCGGTGATCGCCTGGATCATCTTCTTGGCGCGCTCGCCACCCTCGCCGCCCGGCGAGCTGATGGTGACGGTGCCGTCGTCCTCGACGTTGATCGTCGCACCCGTGGCCTCCTGGATGCCGCGGATCGTCTTGCCCTTGGGGCCGATGACCTCGCCGATCTTCGCCGGGTTGATGCGCACCGTCAGGATGCGCGGCGCGTACTTGGAAAGCTCGGCGCGCGGGCCGGCGATCGCCTGCTCCATCACGTCCAGGATGTGCATGCGGCCCCGGTGTGCGCGCTGCAGCGCCTCGCGCATGATCTCCAGCGTGAGGCCCTCGATCTTGATGTCCATCTGGATGGAGGTCACGCCCGCGCGCGTGCCGGCCACCTTGAAGTCCATGTCGCCGAGCGCGTCCTCCAGGCCCAGGATGTCGGTGAGCACGGCGACGCGCTCACCCTCCAGGATCAGCCCCATCGCCACACCGGCGACCGCCGCGCGGATCGGCACGCCCGCGTCCATCAGCGCCAGGCTGCCGGAGCAGACGGTGGCCATCGAGCTGCTGCCGTTCGACTCCAGGATGTCGGAGACGATGCGGATGGTGTAGGGGAACTCCTCGTACGGCGGCAGCACCGCCGAGAGCGCGCGCTCGGCGAGGTTGCCGTGCCCGATCTCGCGCCGGCTGGTGCCGCGCACCGGCCGCACTTCCCCCGTGGAGAACGGCGGGAAGTTGTAGTGCAGCATGAAGCTCTTCGTCTGCTCGGTGGCGTAGTCGATCGACTCCAGCCGCTGCTCGTCGGCCGGCGTGCCGAGCGTGACCACGCCCAGCGACTGCGTCTGCCCGCGGGTGAAGAGCGCGCTGCCGTGCGTGCGCGGCAGCAGCCCTAGGTCCACGGTGATCGGCCGGACCTCGTCTGCGCTGCGGCCGTCGGCGCGCACGCCCTCGCTGAGGATGCGCTCACGCATCTGCTTCTTCTCGATCTCCTTGAAGACCGGCGAGAGGTCGAGCGTGGCCTCGGGGTTCTCCTCCTGCAGTTGCGCCTTGACCTCCTGGCGCACGGCGTCGAGCGTGGCGTTGCGCTCGGTCTTGTCGCCGATCTGCAGCGCGGCACGGAAGCGCTCCGTCGCCAGCGCGCTGGCGCGCTCACGGAGGGCGGCGTCGGTCTCGCGCGGCGTCCAGGCCATCCCCGGCTGGCGGCCGACCTGCTCGATGATCTCGCGCTGGATGCCGATGAGCTCCTTGATCCCCTCGTGCGCTACCAGCAGCCCCTCGGCGATCTCCGCCTCCGGCACTTCCAGCGCGCCGCCCTCCACCATCAGGATCGCCTTCTCGGTGCCCGCGACGACGATGTCGAGGTCCGAGTAGTCGAGCTGCTGGAAGGTCGGGTTCAGGAGCCACTGGCCCTGGATGCGGCCCACGCGCACCGCCGCGACCGGCTCGTCGAAGGGGACGCGGCTGAGGTTGAGCGCCAGGCTGGCGCCGGTCAGCGCGATGACGTCGGCGTCGTTCTCCTGGTCCGCGCTGATGACGTAGACGAAGATCTGCGTCTCGTGGTAGAAGCCCTCGGGGAAGAGCGGGCGCAGCGGCCGGTCGACCAGGCGGGCCGAGAGGATCTCCTTGTCCGACGGGCGGCCCTCCCGCTTGATGTACCCGCCCGGGATCTTGCCGGCCGCGTACGTCCGCTCGCGGTACTCGACCGTGAGCGGGAAGAACGGCAGGTGGGTGGGGTTGTCGGCCGCCACCGTGGTGCAGAGCACCGCCGTCTCGCCGAACTGAACGACGCACGAACCATCCGCCTGCCGGGCCATGCGGCCCGTCTCGATGCTCAGGGGCCGGCCCGCGAACTGCCTCTCGATTTTCACCATTGCTGTCCGCTTGGTTTCCGCATGATGGCGCAGGGATCTTGAGCGTCCCGCGGCGCGTCCCTGCCCGCACGCCGGGAACGGTAGAAAAGAGGTACGCCGCACAGGGCATGCCCGTGCGGCGTACCCGGTCGCGGTCGGCTCAGTGACGCAGGCCGAGGTCCGCGATCAACTGCCGGTACTGCTCCAGGTTGGTTCGCTTCAGGTACTCCAGCAGCCGCCGGCGCTGGCCGACCATCTTCAGCAGGCCGCGGCGCGAGTGGTGGTCCTTCTTGTGGGCCCGAAAGTGGCCCTGCAGGTCGGTGATGCGCGCCGTCAGCAGCGCGATCTGCACGGGCGCCGAGCCCCGGTCGGTCTCGTGGACCTGGTACTTCGTGATGACTGCTTCGCGATCGAACGCCATGTCTTACAGTGCCTCCGTAGGAGTCTACGCTGATGCGGGAGCGACTGGATGCCGCGGGCCGGATGGTGCCGGGCTCAGAGGAACCCGTAAAGGTATGCGCGTCGGGGGTTCTACACAAGCCGCGTGGGTGCCGCTGCCGGGGGGAATGAATCCCCCGGCAGGGAACCGCCCGTCCTCACGGACGGAACCCGCGACAGCAGCGTGGCTGCAGTTCGCCCGGCAGGGCGGGGGGTTGCCTGCCGGGCGCTTCATGCGCCCGGCGGCTGGAGCGCCGCGCGGCCGGCCTCCACGTCGGCGGCGATGGCGGCGGTCAGCTCCGCCACGCTGTCGAACTTCTCGATGGGGCGCAGCCAGGCACAGAACTCGACGGCCAGCTCGCGGCCGTAGAGCTCGCCGCGGAAGTCGAGCAGGTGCACCTCGACGGTCGGGCCGGCACCGGGGAAGGTGGGGCGCGGGCCGACGTGCAGCACGCCGGCGACGCGCTCGCCGCCCACGCTGCACCAGACGGCGTAGATTCCCTCGCGCGGCAGCAGCTTGTCGGGGTCGGAGAGCCGGAGGTTGGCGGTCGGGAAGCCGATCTGGCGGCCGCGGCCGTCGCCGGGCACCACGGTGCCGCGCACCTGGTACGGCCGCCCCAGACCCTCGGCCGCCGCCGTCACGTCGCCGGCCAGGAGCGCGCGGCGGATGCGCGTGGAGGAGACGGCGGCCTCATCGTCGGCGACGGGCCCCACGACGTCCACGGCGAAGCCCAGCTCCTCGCCGAGCGCGCGCAGCGTCTCCACGCCGCCCTCGCGGCCGCGCCCGAAGCCGTGGTCGTAGCCGATGACCAGCTCGCGCATGCCGATGCGCGCCCGCAGGATCTCCTCGACGAAGCGCCGTGCGGAGTACATCTGCAGCGCGCGCGTGAAGGGCAGGAAGACGACGTAGTCGAGGCCGGACTGCGCCAGCAGCTCCTTCTTCTCGTCCCGGCTGGTGAGCAGCGGCGGCGCGGCCTCGGGGCGCACCACGCGCAGCGGGTGCGGCTCGAAGGTGACGAGCACGCTGCGGCGGCCGGTGCGCGCGGCGCGCGCCGCGATCTCCGTGAGCACCGCGTGGTGGCCGCGGTGCACGCCGTCGAAGGTGCCGACGGTGACGACGGCCCCGTGCTCGTCGCGCGGCAGCACGGGGCTCACGCCAGCACCTTGCGCGGGCGCAGCCGCCCGGCCTCCGCCTCGGCGATGGCGAGCAGCGCGCCGTCGGGCGCCAGCAGCACGACGGGCGTGCCCCCGGGCAGCGCCTGCGGTGCGGCGACCGCGCGGCCGTGCGCGACGGCGCGTGCCTGCTCGGCGCTCAGCGTGTGCCGCGGCAGGTGCGCCAGCGCCGCGGCCGGCGCGAGCCAGGCGCCCGAGCCGGCCGTCGGTATGGCGTCCAGCGCGCCGAGCGCCACGGCCTGCTCCACGGCGAAGCGGCCGACGCGCGTGCGGCGCAGCGCGCGCAGGTGTGCGCCCACGCCGAGCGCCGCGCCCACGTCGCGCGCGATGGCGCGGACGTAGGTACCGCTGGAGCACTCGACCTCGAAGGTCGCGTCGGGCGTCGTGAACTCCAGCAGCCCGATGCGGTGGATGGTGACGCGGACGGGCGCGCGCCGCACCTCGCCGCCGCGCCGGGCGACGGCGTACAGGCGCTGGCCGTCGACCTTCTTGGCGGAGTAGACGGGCGGGAGCTGCTCGATCTCGCCGGCCTGCGCGCGCAGCGCGACCTCCAGCGCCTCGCCGCTCACCTCGCCGGCGGCGGCGCTGCGCGCGACGACCGCGCCGGTGAGGTCGTCGGTGTCGGTCGTCTCGCCCAGCCGCAGCGTGGCGACGTAGGTCTTGGGCAGGCCGACGAGGTACTCGGCGACGCGGGTGGCGGCGCCGACGCAGAGCAGCAGCAGCCCGGAGGCGAAGGGGTCGAGCGTGCCCGTGTGCCCGACGCGGCGCGTGCCGAGCGCCCGCCGCACGACCGCGACCGCGTCGTGCGAGGTGAGCCCGACCGGCTTGTCCAGCAGCAGCACGCCGCCGGGCTCACGGGCCGTCTCAGCCATCCCGCTCGGCGTCCGGATCGGGCGGCGGCGCGTCGGCGGGCAGCACCGCGCGCAGCAGGCCCTCGATGCGCGTGGCCTCCTCCAGCACGCGATCGAGCTGGAAGTGCAGCTCGGGCACGCGCCGCATGTGCAGCCGCTTGCTGAGCTGGGTGCGCAGGAACGGCGCCGCGCTGTGCAGCCCGCTCAGCGCCTGCGCCTTCTGCACCTCGTCGCCCAGCATGGTGACGTAGACCTTCGCGTGGTCCAGCTCGCGCGAGGTCTGCACCGCCGTCACCGTGACCAGGCCGACGCGCGGGTCGCGCAGCTCGTCGCGGAGCAGCAGCGCGATCTCCTGTTTGAACTGCTCGTTGAGGCGGTCGGTACGTTTGAAGGGGGGCATAGAAATCGGCTTCCGGCTTCCAGCTACCGGCTGCCAGCGTAGACATCTGGTAGCTGGTAGCTGATAGCCGGAAGCCTCAGTAGAACGTCGTATACGAGTCCACGATCCGCGCGCGGCCTTCCTCGGCGACCAGGCGGTCGGCGGAGGCGAGCACGGCGGCGGCGTGGCGGCGGTCGGCGGAGACGACGCAGGCCGCCAGCTCACAGCGCTGGTGCACGTCCTGGTAGGCCGTCTCCGCCACCGAGACCAGGAACTGGTTGTGCAGCCGCTGCTTCAGGCTCTGCACCACCATGCGCTTCTCCTTCAGCGAGCTGCAGCCGAAGAGCTGCAGCTCCCAGACGGCGAGGCCCACCACCATCGGCCGGCTTCCCGGCTCAGGCCGTGGTCAGCGTGCGCGCCACCTCCTCCACGCGGTAGCACTCGATGAGGTCGCCGGGCTTCAGGTCGTTGAAGTTGTGCACGCTCAGGCCGCACTCGAAGCCCTCGCGCACCTCGCGCACGTCGTCCTTGAAGCGCTTCAGGCTATCCAGCTCGCCCTCGTAGATCTGCACGCTGTCGCGGATGACGCGGATCTTGCCGCGCCGCTGGATCTCGCCGCGCGTGACCATGCAGCCGGCGACCGTGCCCACGCGCGGGACCTTGAACGTCTGCCGCACCTCGGCCGTGCCCAGCAGCACTTCCTTCTCCTCCGGCGAGAGCAGGCCCTCCATCGCCAGGCGCACCTCGTCGACCGCCTCGTAGATGATGTTGTAGAGGCGGATGTCCACCTCCTGGTGCTCGGCGAGCGTGCGCGCCTCGTGCGTGGGGCGCACGTGGAAGCCGATCACGATGGCGCCGGCGGTGGAGGCCAGCAGCACGTCCGACTCGTTGATCGCACCGACGCCGCGGTGGATGACCTCCACGCGCACCTCGGGCGTCGAGAGCTGTTCCAGCGCGTCGGAGAGCGCCTGCACCGAGCCGTCCACGTCGCCCTTGATGACCAGGTTGAGCGTGATCGTCTCGCCGCGCGCCAGCATCTTGGAGAGGTCGGTCAGCTTGACGCCGCGGCTGCGGATGCGCATGCGCTTCTCGCGCTCCAGGCGCTGGCGCGTCTGGGCGATCTCGGTGGCGCGCTCGGCCTCCATCGCCATGAGCTGGTCGCCGGCGGCGGGCACGCCCGAGAGGCCCAGGATCTGGGCCGGATAGGCCGGGCCGGCCTCGGTCATGTGGTTGCCGCGCTCGTCCAGCATGGCGCGCACGCGGCCGTGCTGCAGCCCGACGACCACGTGCTCGCCGACGCGCAGCGTGCCGTTGGTCACCAGCACGGTGGCGACCGGGCCCTTGCCCACGTCGAGCTGCGCCTCGATGACGACGCCCACGGCCTCGCGGTCGGGGTTCGCCTTCAGCTCCAGGATCTCGGCCTGCAGCAGCACCTTCTCCAGCAGGTCGTCCATGCCGATGCCCTTCTTGGCCGAGATCTCGGCGCTCATCACCTCGCCGCCGAACTCCTCCAGCACCACGCCGTGCTGCAGCAGGTCCTGCTTGACGCGCATCGGGTTGGCCTCGGCGAGGTCGATCTTGTTGATCGCCACGATCAGCGGCACGCCGGCGTTGCGCGCGTGGCTGATCGCCTCCACGGTCTGCGGCATCACCGAGTCGTTGGCGGCCACCACCAGGATGACGACGTCGGTGACCTCGGCGCCGCGCGCGCGCATCGCGGTGAACGCGGCGTGGCCCGGCGTGTCGAGGAAGCTGATGGCGCGGCCGTCCTCCAGCTTGACGTGGTACGCGCCGATGTGCTGCGTGATGCCGCCGGCCTCGCCCGCGATGACGTTCGTCTTGCGGACGTAGTCCAGCAGCGAGGTCTTGCCGTGGTCGACATGGCCCATGACGGTGACGACCGGCGGGCGCGCGATCAGGTCTTCCGCGCGGTCCTCCTCGGCCTCCTCCTCGGCCTCGGCGCCGTACTCCTCCTCGCGCACGGCGCGGAAGCCGAACTCGTCGAGCAGCAGCTCGATCTGGTCGAAGTCCAGCCGCTGGTTGATGGTGACCATCAGCCCGAGGTTCTTGAACGCCGAGGAGATGATCTGCGTCGGCGAGACGTCGATCAGCTCCGCCAGCTCGGCGACGGTGAGGAACTCGTTGACGCGCACCGTCTGCGCCTCTTCCTCGCGCTGCCGCTCCAGCTCCTCCTCGCGGCGCTCCTGCGAGGTGGGCCCGCGCTCGTGGCGCCGGCGCTTGCCGCGATGCGTCGAATCCGCCATCGCGGCCATCGTCTTGCGGAAGTTCTCGTCGACCGCCTCCTGGTCGACCCAGCCCTTCTTCTTCTTGTCCTTCTTCTTCCGCTTCTTGCTCGCGTCCGACTCGGTGCTCGCGGCGGCCGGCGCGCCCGGGCGGGCGCCGGCGGTGCGCGGCGGCACCGGCGGCGCGCCGCGGCGC
>ERZ1066122.1119-NODE-1119-length-23222-cov-32.945008_pt1 | contig 23222 bp, 24 predicted proteins | sample MGYA00382769_ERZ1066122 | MGnify/ENA primary metagenome ERZ1066122 (study PRJEB33369, sample SAMEA5778352) | biofilm metagenome | biome: Industrial cooling water; feature: Water cooling tower basin; material: Biofilm | place: United Arab Emirates | collected... | reverse complement strand
GGCGCGGCTCCTCCTCCGCCTCCTGCCGGTGGCGCGGCTTCTCGTCGCGCGCGCGGCGGCGGGCGCGCGACTCGGGCGCCCGCTCGCGCGCGTCGGCCGCTCCGGTCTCGGGCTCGCCGTCCGCTCCGGCGCGCTCCCGCCGCTCGCGGCGCTTGCGCTCGCTGCGGCTCTCGCCGGCCAGCCTGCGCGCCTCGTCCAGCGACGCGGCGCGGAGCGCGTCCTCCTTGCCCCGCATCACCGTCCAGTGCAGCGGCCGGTCGAGCTGCGGCAGCTCGCGCTCGTCGAGCTGCGCGAGCAGCTTGGCCGGCACCCGCGCGCGCGCCACGGGCTCGCCGTCCGCGAAGCCGTAGTCCAGCGGGTAGTCGTCGCCGGCGAGCCGCACCGTCGAGGGCAGCGCCATCCAGCGGCGGCGCTCCTCGGCGGGGATGAAGCTGTCGGCGTCCAGCGCCAGGTCGGCGTCGAGGAAGGCGGAGTACGAGGCGACGTTCAGCTCGCGCATGCGCTCCACCAGCGCGTCGACGAGCGCTGCCTCGCCGACCTCGCGCACCGCGCCGCCGCCGCGGCGGTAGACTTCGCGCAGCTCGCGGTAGACGGCGCGGTTGGCCTTGGTGTCGCGGTGCGAGGCCAGGCCGCTCACCATCGCCTCGGCGAGCACCTGCCGCGCCTCGTCCTCCAGCCCCGGCGGGAAGTCGTCCACCGCGCGCTCCTCCACGTCCAGCTCGAAGCCGTGGTAGGTGAGCATCTGCTTCAGCCGCAGCGGTTCGCGGCGCAGGCCGGCGTGGTAGAACAGCTCCTGCTCGCCGCGGCGGGCATACTCCCACACCAGCTCGTACGGCAACTGCGTGCCCTCGATGGAGCCGCGCGTGCGGCCGGAGCGGTCGGCGAAGTAGCGCAGCTCGCCGGCGACGACGCCCCAGTCGCCGCACACGCTGGTAGTGGAGGTGTGCACCTGCTCGCCCCAGCTCGTCTCCTGGTCCATCACCAGGTCGAACGGCATCACCCGCGCGAGCAGCCGCCGCCAGTCGCGGATCAGCCGGTCGTTCAGCCGCGGCAGCCTCGCGGGCAGCGGGCGCTCCAGCCCGCGCAGGATGGAGGCGAGCGCGAGCGCCGCGTCCTCGATGGCGCGCACCAGCACGCCGCGCTCCGCCGCCCATTCCTCCAGCCGCTCCGCGTCGAAGACGTGCCGCGGCAGCCCATAGACCTGGCCCAGCGCGCCGCAGCGGTGCAGCGCGTCCTGGTAGAGCGCGTAGGCGGTGAGATGGTCGCTGCCGGGCACCACGTAGTCGTCGATCGCGCGCTCCTGGCGCGTCATGCGGTGCAGCGACTCGGCGGAGGCGCAGGTCGCCACCAGCGGTAGCAGGGGCTCCTCCGCGTGCAGCAGCAGCTCGCCCCAGGGCCGGTCCACCGGCAGCACCTCCACGGCGCGGCCGTACTCGGTGAGGCGGTTGTTCGCGATCAGCCCGCGCTGCTCCAGCAGTTGCACCGCGCGGCGGTAGGCGATGCGGTCCAGCGGCACGGGCAGTTCCAGTTCGTCGGCGCGCACGCCGACGTCCGCGCAGGTCATCGCCACCCGCTCCGGGTCGCCCGCGAGCTGGAACTCGGGCGCGGTGGGCTGCAGCGTGGCGAAGTCGAGGTCGCGCTCGCTCAGGATCCAGACCTCGCCGCCCTGCACGCGGCCGTGCACGCGGCCGGCCATCTGCAGGATCTCGTTGGCGCCCAGCGGCAGCCGGGTGAGCACGCCCTTGCCGCGCTTCACCAGGGTGGTGAAGCGCGCGTCCTCGATGACCACCGTGTCCAGCCCGCGCACGTTGAGCGCGCTCTGGCCGGCGGCGGTCATGGAGAGCACGAACGGGTGCGGCGCCTCGCCCTCCAGGAACGGCCGCAGTTTGCCGACCGGCTCGCCGCCGTGGTAGAACTCGGTGTAGAGCCGCGGCCAGCGCTCGGCCACGTCGCGCGCGACCGCCTCCGTCTGCGCGCGCGTGGGCACGAACACCGCCACGCCGCGCTGCTCGCGGGTGGCGCGGCGCAGGAACCGCTCGTCCAGGAAGTCCGCCGGGTCCAGGTCGGGCACGACCTCCACGCGCGCGGCCTTCGCGGGGTCGAAGGCGCGGGTCTCGATGACCTCGGCCGAGCTCAGGTACGCGGCGTAGAAGCTGGGGTCCACCGTGGCGCTGAGCCAGATGAAGCGGCAGCCGGCGCGCTTGGCGAGCGCCAGGCACAGCTCCAGCTCGGCCGAGGTCTGGTGGATCTCGTCGACGACCACGGTGTCCTCGCGCGCGATGAGCCCGTCCTGCAGCCAGCGCCGCGCGATGCCGGTGGTGACGATGACCACGTTCCAGCTCGGCGTCTCCGGCGTCGCCTCGCGCTCGCGGTTGACCACGCCCACCTGCAGCGGCAGCCCCACGATCTCCTCGGCGATCGGCCGGATGCCCAGCGTCTTGCCGGTGCCGGTGCCGGCGACGATGCCGAAGCCCTGCCCGGAGCGCGCCAGCCGCCGCACGTCCTCGCCGTGCTCGCGCTCCAGCACGGTGTCGACGCCGCGGAGCTGCACGCCCAGCTCGATCGTCTCGCACGCCGCGCGCGTCGGCGCGATGACCACGAGGCGCCCGCCTTCCGGCCGGCCCGGATAGCGTTCCGAAGGAGCAAGGGTGGGAAGAGCGAGCATCGCGCTGCGGGTTCGGGGGATCAGGATTCAGGATTCGGGATTCGGGATTCAGGGAGAACGGCAACCCCCAACGGCGGTGCAGTTGCAGTTCCTCGAATCCCGAATCCCGAATCCTGACTTCGCAATTCCTCCGCCAGCGTGGTGGCGCTCTACGCCGCGAGCTGCTCGGCCTCGGCGAGCACCGACGGGACGACGAGCGCGCTGCAGCGCAGCTCGCGCAGCGCCGTCTCCGCCACGCTGCCCAGCAGCAGGCGCGAGAGCCCGGAGCGGCTGTGCGTGCCCAAGACGACCAGCTCCGCGGGCCAGGCCGCTGCCTCGGCGAGGATCTCGTCGGCGGGCGCGCCGGCCCGCAGCACCTCCGCGACAGGGGCGCCCGAAGCCGCGAGGCGCCGGGCGAGCGCGCGCAGCGTCTCGCGCGCCGGCTGCTCCTCGGCGGCCGCGGCGTCGCCCGCGCCGGGGGGGAGCGAGCAGAGCAGGCGGTACTCGGCGGAGCCGCCGCAGAGCGTGTGCGCGACGGCGGCCCCCACCTCGACGGCGCGGGCGCTCGGCTCCGAGAGGTCGGTGGTGAGCAGCACGCGCGTCCCCGGCGGCCGCGGCGGCTTCCGCAGCACCAGCACCGGCACCTGCGCGTGGCGCACGACGTGGGCGGTGGTGCTGCCGAGCAGCACCTGCTCCAGGCGGCCGGCCTGCGCGGCGCCGATCAGGATCAGGTCCGCGCCGAGCGTGCGGGCGCTCTCGCTCAGCGCATCGCCCGGCGTGCCCGCCACCAGGTGGGGCACCGTCTCGGCGCCCGCCTCCGCCGGCGGCAGCAGCGCCTGCAGCCGCGCGGCCAGCGTCTTCCGCAGATCGGGGCCGAGGCCGGGGTCGACCGTGAGGGTGGGCAGCGCCAGGCCCATCGGGTCGACGGCGCCGAGGCCGAGCGCGGCCTCGGGCGGCAGGAAGGCGTGCACCACGTGCAGCCGCGCACCCAGCCGCCGGGCGAGGTCGAGGCCGTAGCGCAGGACGGAGTCGCCGGCGTCGAGTTCGGCCAGCCCGAGCGCGATGCTGCGGATCGGGTACGTCACGGGGCCTCCTCGCGGAACAGGGAAACGGAGAGGGCGGGACCGACGCTGCGGGCGGCGGATTCCGTGCCAGCGGCACGCAGCTTGTCAGGCGCTGTCCCGGCGGCCGGCCCCGTGCGTGAGCGCCGGCCTCAGCCGTTCCGCCCCATCCCGCGCATGCGCTGCCCGTGCCCGAGCCGACCCGTCGCTGTCGAGAGGTTGCCGACGCTGCGCCCGCTCCGCCGGCGCCGTTCGGCCTGCAGCCGGAGCACGACCACCCCGAGCTGCAGCACTGGCGCGCCGCCGTGGGCGCACCCGTCGCCCTGGACCTCGCGCCGCCCGCGCCGGCGGAGCTGGCGGGGCTCGACGTGTTGAGCTGGAACGTCGCCGTCGGCGCCGGGCGGCTGGCCGAGCTGCTGGACCGGCTGCAGCGCGAGCGCGGTGTGGGCGTCCGCCCTGAGCGCCCGCTGGTGCTGCTGCTGCAGGAAGCGTATCGGGCGGACGAGAGCGTGCCGGCCGCGCCGGTCGGCAGCTTTCACGGCGGGCTGCTGCACCGCCGCCATCGGCCCTGGTCCGTGGTGGAGCTGGCCGAGCGGCGCGGGCTGAGCCTGCGCTACGCGCCGTCGATGCGCAACGGCCCCGAGGCGAGCGACCGCGGCAACGCCGTGCTGGCCAGCGTGGCACTGGGCAGCAGCCACGCCTTCTCGCTGCCGTACGTGCGCCAGCACCGGGTGGCGGTCTCGGCCACGCTTGCCGGCCACCCGGAGCTGGCGTTCGTGAGCGCGCATCTGGACACCGGCGGGCACGCCCGCGCCGAGCGCTGGCGGCCCCGGCTCGGCGCCGGCCGCGCCTACCAGGCCGCGGCGTTGGCGCGCCGGCTGCTGCATGCCGAGGGCGCCGGCGCGGTAGTGCTCGGCGCCGACCTGAACGCGCTGCTCAGCCACCACGACCCCGCGCTGCGCTCGCTGCTCGCGGCCGGCTTCGAGCCCGCCCGGCCGCTGCGGCCCTGGAGCCACACCTTCCACGCCTCCGTCCGCCTGCTGCTGGACTTCGTGCTCTGGCACGGCCGCGCCCGCATCGAGGCGCTCAGCGCCGAGCGGCTCGACGAGCGGCCCGACGACCGTAGCCGGCGCGTCTTCGGCTCCGACCACCACCCGCTGCTCGCGCACCTCCGGCTGCGCCACGCGGCGGCACCCTCACCCCCACCGCCCGTCCCATGAGCGCACTCCTCGGTCAACCCTGGTGGCTGCTCCTCTTCGCTGCGCTCGGCGTGCTGGCGCTCGCCACCGCCGTCGGCTCGCTCTTCTTCTCGCTCGGCCGGCGACCGAAGAAGTTCAGCCTCAACCTGGCGCCGGCGGTCCACACGGCGGACTTCGTGCGCGGCATCGCCGGCGCCGTCAACGCCCCGCTGCTGGAGGGCGGCACGGCCCGGCTGCTCAACAACGGGGTGGAGATCTTCCCCGCGCTGCTGGAGGCGCTGCAGCGGGCGGAGCGCAGCATCAACTTCATGGTCTACATCTGGGAGGCGGGCCGGGTCAGCGACCGGGTGCTGCAGGTGCTGACGGAGCGGGCGCGCGCCGGCGTCGAGGTGCGCGTCCTGCTCGATGCGGTCGGCGCGCTGCGCGCGCCGCGCGAGGCGTTCGAAGAGCTGCAGCGCGCCGGCGGCCGGGTGGCGTGGTTCAACCCGCTGCACGTCGGCAAGCTGACGCGCTTCCACAAGCGCAACCACCGCCGCGCCATCGTCATCGACGGCCGCATCGGCTTCACCGGCGGCGCCGCCGTGGGCGACAAGTGGCTGGGCGACGCGCAGGACGAGGAGCACTGGCGCGACCTCATGGTGCAGTTCACCGGTGGCATCGCCAGCAACCTGCAGTCGGCGTTCACCCAGCTCTGGTCCAGCGTCAGCGGCGAGATGCTGATGGGCCCGGCCTTCTACCCGTACGACGAGCACCCCGCCCACCCGGGCGACGGCGAGGAGCTGTCGCGCCACGTCAACCTCATCTCCTCGCCCGCGGCCGCGGCCCACCCGCTGCGCAAGGTCTTCTGGGCCAGCTTCCGCTGCGCGCGCGCGAAGATCTACGTCACCAGCCCCTACTTCGTCCCCGACGACAACACCCGCGAGGTGATCCGGTACCGCGCGCGCCGCGGGGTGGACGTGCGGCTGCTGCTGCCGGACGAGCACACCGACGCCAGGCCCGTGCGCTGGGCCAGCCACAGCTACTACGAGGAGCTGCTGAAGGACGGCGTCCGCATCTGGGAGTACCAGCGCACGATGATGCACGCCAAGGCGCTGGTCGTCGACGGCCAGTGGGCCGTCGTCGGCTCCGCCAACATGGACATCCGCTCCAAGGAGCTGAACCAGGAGAACGCCGTCGGCATCCTGGACCGCGGCTTCGGCGCGCAGATCGAGCGCACCTTCCTCGACGACCTGGCGCAGGCGCGCGAGATCCGCCTGGAGGAATGGAGGCGCCGCGGGCTGGCGCGCCGGGCGAACGAGCGCTTCTGGGTGCTCTTCGCGGAGCAGTACTGAGCGGCGGGCGGCGGCGGCCTAGCGCGCGCGGTCGAGGAGCTGCCGCAGGTAGCTGTCCTGCGACCAGGGGTCGTCGCGCAGCCACGATTCGTCGTGCGGCGAGAAGAGGAAGACGAGCCCGCCGTTGGCGAGCCGGGGCAGCAGGCGCTGGGCGCGGCTCTGCTCCATCGCCGGGCAGCCCTCGCTGCGGCCGGCCAGCAGCCGCGTCACGTACGGTGCGCCGTGCACCACCACGCCGCGCGTGCGCGCCGCGCTGTTGAAGCGGCCGGAGAGCCCGCGCAGCCGCAGCCCCAGCGAGCGATAGCGCTGCCCGCCGGCCGTGCCGCTGAACGCGTACGTCTCCTGCGCCAGGAAGAGGCCCAGCGAGGTCGCCGCGCTGCCGTTGCGGTTGGAGAAGCGCATCGGCACGCCGGCGCGCGCGGCGGACGAGCCGCGGCCGTGTGCGACGGTGAACGGGCCGTCGACCACCGTCAGCGCGCGCATGTCGAAGACGTAGCCGCGCGGCGTGCGGCTGTCCAGGCCGTAGTCCACGAAGTACAGGTACGGCTTGCGGACCTGCTCGGGGTGCGCGGCGGCGTAGCCGTAGTAGGCCTGGAACGCCCGGCGCAGCGCCTCGGGGTGGCTCAGCGTGCGCACCCGGCCGGCGAGCGCCGCGAGCGCGGACTCGACGCGGGCCGCCGGGCCCTCCGCGCGCACTCCGCCACCACCGACGGGCGACGACGCGGCGCGCTGCGGCTCTACGCGTACCGCCGGCTCCGCCACCCCGGCGCTCGCGGGCACGGTGGGGAGCGCCAGGCGCGCACGCGAGAGGGTGCCACCCACGCCGACGAGCGTGGAGGCCACGGCTACGGGGATCAGGAAGGACCGCATTCCTACCTCACGGCTGGATGAGCGCGTGCGCGTGCGCGGACGCTCACCGGGGGTGAGTACCTGGGGAACCACGACTCCGCCCACCTGTGGCGGCGAGGCCCTTCGGGCCTCGCCGCCACAGGTGGTGAGCCGCCATAGACCCCGCCGTGCCCACGGATGTTCCCGCGGCGGCGCCGTCGGCGCGGAACGGCGGTTGCACCGGCTCGCGGCGCACCCGCGCCCAGAGGCCAGGCGATGACCGGAACGGCCGAGTCGGCACGCTCGCAGCAGTTCGGGGTCGCGCTCGCCCGCGCGTACGGCGGCGCGGTCGTCTTCTCGCTGCCGCTGCTGATGACGATGGAGATGTGGTGGCTCGGCTTCTTCATGGACCGGCTGCGCCTGGCGCTGCTCATGCTCCTGATGCTGCCGCTGCTCATCGGGCTGGACCACTTCTCGGGCTTCCGCGAGACGACGCGCTGGAGCGAGGACGTCGTCGACGGCCTGGTCGCCTACGGGGTGGGCCTGACGGCCTCGGCCGCGGTGCTGCTGCTGTTCGGCGTGCTGGGCACGGCCACGCCGCCGGGCGAGGTGGTGGGGAAGGTGGCGCTGCAGGCGGTGCCGGCCGGCTTCGGCGCGGTGCTGGCGGGCAGCCAGTTCGGGGGCGGCAACCACGGCGGGGAGGGGCAGAGCCCGGAGCGGCGGGACCCGCGGGAGGCGAGCTATGGCGCGGAGCTGTTCTTCATGCTCGGGGGCGCCGTCTTCCTCGCGTTCAACGTCGCGCCCACCGAGGAGATGATGCTGATCTCCTTCAAGATGACCGCCTGGCACTCGCTGGCGCTGGTCGCCGTCTCGCTGGCCCTGATGCACGGCTTCGTCTACGCCGTCAACTTCCGCGGCGCGCCCGCGGTGCCGGTGGGAACGCCGGGCTGGAGCCTCTTCCTGCGCTTCACGCTCGTCGGCTACGCGCTGGCGCTGCTGGTCAGCGCCTACATGCTCTGGACGTTCGAGCGCGTGGCCAACGACGCGCTGGTGGTTTCGCTGCAGCAGGCGATCGTGCTGGCGTTCCCGGCGAGCCTGGGCGCCGCCGCCGCCCGCCTCATCCTCTGAGCCTCATGCCGAGCGACGCGAGCCACGAGCGCGAGGCGCCCCCTATCGCCTCCGGCTGGGAGTGGGTGTTCGCCGCGCTCAGTGGGCTGCTGGTGCTGGGCGTGGTGGCCTACCTGCTCTTCGAGGCGCTGAGCCGGCGCGACTCGCCGCCGCTGCTACGCGTGGAGGTCGGCGCGACGACAGCGGCCGCCGGGCGGCACGTCGTCGAGTTCTGGGTGCACAACGACGGCGGGACCACGGCCGCGGCGCTGCAGGTGGAGGGCGTGCTGACACAGGACACCGCCACCGTGGAGACCAGCGCGGCGACGCTCGACTTCGTGCCCGCCGAGTCCCGGCGTCAGGCCGGGCTCATCTTCTCGCGCGACCCGCGGCGCTATCGGCTGGAGATCCGGCCGCTGGGCTACGAACTGCCGTAGCCGGCGCCGGCTCAGCCGTCGTCCCCCACCTGCCCGAGGCCCTGCGCCAGGTAACGGCGCGAGAGCGCGACGTAGTGCGCGGCGCTGCGTTCCACCCAACGCAGCGACTCGCCCTGCAGCGCCTTCTTCACGGTGGCCGGCGCCCCGGCGGCGAGGTGGCCGGCAGGGATGTCGGCACCGGCCGGCACCACGGCGCCGGCCGCGACGAGCGCGCGCTCCCCGATGCGCGCGCGCTGCAGCACCACGGCGTTCATGCCGATCAGCGCGCCGCGCCCGATCTCGCAGCTCTCCATGACCGCGCCGTGCCCGACCGTCACCTCCGGCCCGACGACCGTGGGGCCCTGCGCGCTGACGTGCAGCACGCAGTTGTCCTGGATGCTGGTGCGCGCGCCGACGCGGATCGGCCGCTCGGGATCGTCGCCGCGCAGCACGGCGCCGAACCAGATGCTCGCCTCTTCCCCGATCTCCACGTTGCCGAGGACGACCGCCGTCGGCGCGACGAAGGCGCTGGGGTGGATGCGGGGATGCATACCGTGATAGGCCAGGATCGGCATCGCCGTGTCAGGTCCCGTCGCTGAGGATCGCCGCGAGCAGCGCGGCGTCGAGGTTGCCGCCGCTGAGGATCACCGCCACCGGCGGGCGTAGCTCTGCGCCGGCGCCATCCAGCAACGCTGCCGCGCCGACCGCGGCAGAGCCCTCGGCGACCAGCCCCTCCTGCATGTAGAGCCAGCGAATGGCGCGGCGGATCGCCGGCTCGCCCACCAGCCGCACCTCGTCCACCACCTGTTGCGCCAGCGCCAGGCTGGCGGCGTCGATGTCGCCGGCGAGCCCGTCGCAGAGCGTGGGGCGCTCCGGCCAGGGCACGGGGCGCCCGGTGGCGAGCGAGTCGTGCATGGCCGCCGTTACCTCGCTCTGCACGCCGACGACCCGCGCCTGCGGCTGCAGCGCCCGCGCCACCACGCCAGTCCCGCCGATCAGCCCGCCGCCGCCGACGGGCACCAGCAGCGTGCCGACGCCGGGAAGCTCCTCGAGGATCTCCAGCGCCACCGTCGCCTGCCCGGCCACGACGGCCGGGTCGCTGAAGGCGTGTACGTAGAGTGCGCCGGTCTGCTCCGCGAACGCCTCGGCTGCCGCGTGCGCGTCGTCGTAGCCGCCGGGCACCTCGCGCAGCGCGGCGCCGTAGCGCGCGATGCGTAGCCGCTTCGTCTCCGAGCCGGCGGCGGGCACGAACACCGTGGCCTGCGCGCCGTGCAGCCGCGCCGCCAGCGCCACGCCCAGGCCGTGGTTGCCGGCCGAGGCCGTCACCAGCCCACGGGCTCGCTCGGCCGTGGCGAGCAAGCCCACCGCGTTCAGCGCGCCGCGCAGCTTGAAGCTGCCGGTGCGCTGCAGGTTCTCCAGCTTCAGGTGCACCTCGACGCCCGCCGCCTCGGAGAGCGCGGCGCTGAACTCCAGCGGGGTACGCCGCGCGCCGCTGGCGAGGCGCCGCGCGGCGGCCTCCGCGTCCGCCAGGCTGGGTGCCGGCGGGTGGCTCACGGCAGCCGTCCCTGTGGCGGCGCGGCGGGCTCGCCGCCGGGGGCCGGCCGCACCAGCACCGCGCGCAGCACCTGCGTCTCGCTCGCCTGCAGCACGCGGATCAGCACGCCCTCGCGCTCCAGCTCTTCGCCGGGCCTGGGCACGTGGCCCAGCTCGTCGAGCAGGTAGCCGTTCAGCGAGCGGTGCTCCAGTTGCGGGAAGCGGGTGTTGAAGAAGTGGTTGATCTCGCGCAGGTCGGCGCGGCCCTCCACCACCACCTCGCTGCGCGAGAGCCGCACGATCGGCTGCTCCTCGGGATCGGTCTCGTCCGCGATCTCGCCGACCAGCTCCTCCAGCACGTCCTCCAGCGTCACCACGCCGTCGGTGCCGCCGTACTCGTCCATCACGATGCCCATGTGGATGCGCCGGGTCTGGAAGTCGCCGAGCAGCCGGGCCAGCGGGATGGAGCCGGGCACCAAGAACGGCTCGCGCGCCAGCTCGCGGAGCTGCACGTCGCGCTGGCCCGCGAGCAGCGCCTGGTAGGCGTCGCGCAGATAGAGCACGCCGACGATCTGGTCGATGGAGCGCTCGAAGACGGGCACGCGCGAGTAGCGCACGTCGCGGAGCTGCGGCGCCAGCTCCGCCAGCCGCAGCTCGGCCGGCCAGGCGAAGACCTGCACGCGCGGCGTCATCACGTCCCAGGCGCAGCGCTCCTCCAGGCTGGCTGCGCGCTCGCTGACGCGGTGCCCGTGCGCCTCCGGCGGCGGGGGCGGCTCCACGCCGCGCGCCGCGCTGCGCGCCGTGAGCCGCTCCAACGGCCAGACCACCGGGTAGAGCAGGAGCGAGAGCAGCCGCACGACGGGTGCGCTCACTCGCGCCCGGGCGGCCTCGTGCCGCGCGATCAGCCGGCGCGGCAGGGCGAGCCCCAGGAAGAGCAACGCGAGCACGGTGGTGCCGGCCGCGAGCGCCGCACCGCCGGCGCCGTACACGTCGAACGCCGCCCTCGCCGCGATGGTCGCGGCTACGGCGGCGGTCGCCACCCCACCCACGCGCAGCGTCGCCCGCGTGCGCTGCGGGCGGCTCGCCGGCCCGTACGGCACGCGCGCGCCGGCGGGCGACGCGAGCGCCGCTGCGGATGCGAAACAGAACGCGGAGAGGAGAACGAACAGCGCCAGCAGCAGCAAGGGGGCGGTCAAGGTCGCCTCCTGCGCTTCCGTGCGGCGCTTCTGTCGCCGGGCGCGCTATCCACCATCCGGGGGGCTCGGGGAAACGCACGGCCGCGCCCGCGGCCGTGCCGACGTACGGCAGGCCGGCCTACGGCAGACGGAAACGCGCGCTCTGCGCCACGCCGTGCGGCTGCGCCACCAGCCGGCCGGTTACGGTCAGCTCGCCCGCGGTGTCGGGCAGCGGCGCCCAGCTCGCCTGGTAGCGCAGCGTCTCGCCCGGCGGCAGCGTCTCGCTGCGCAGCGCCTGGGTGAAGAACTGCCCCTCCGACCAGCGCCACAGCTCCCGCTCGCCGCGGTGCACCACGAAGTCGTAGCTCTGCCCGCTGGTGAACTCCAGCGCCACCGGCTGCTCGCTCGCGTTGGTGACCTGCAGCACGAAGTGCACGCTGTCGCCCTGCGGCTCCACCTGCACGCTGGCGACGAGCGGCGCGGCGGCGTCCGCCGCGCTCGACGACGTCTGGGCGATGCAGGCACCGAGGCCGAACACCACGGCGAGGACGCTCAGTGCGAAGTGAATGCCGGTCATGGAGCGCGCGGGCGAGGCGAAGGCACAAGAGGGGCGGCGTCGTGAACCACCGGCGCCGAACGCAAGATAGGGACCCGACGGGCACGGTCAAGCAAACCCTGACAGGCTGTGGGGGATTGCTTGCGAAACAATTCACAAGCCTCTATATTGCCCGTCTGCCTTGCCGGGGAGCCAGACACGGGAGCCACGTTGAAGCCAGGAGCGCGCGAGCCGGGGCCACGGCGCGCGCCGACGACCGCCGGGGCGGAGTACCTGGGCGTCGGCGTGCAATTTGCCGCGGCGATCCTGCTCTTCTTGTGGCTGGGCCAGTGGGCGGACCGCAAGCTCGGCACCGCGCCCTGGCTGCTGCTGCTCGGCGTCTTCGTGGGCGCGGCGGCAGGGTTCTACTCGCTGTACCGCCAGCTCGTGGTGGTGCCGCGCGAGCGGCAGCGGCGCGAGCGGCGAGAACGGGACGAGCGCTGATGCGCGGTCTGCGGCGGTTCGTGCTCGGGACGGCGGCGGTGGCGGCCGCAGTGGCGGGGCTCGCCTGGCTGCTCGGCGGCGCGCCTGCCCTGGCGCCCGCGCTGGCGGGTGCGGGGCTGGCGGCGCTGGCGCAGCTGGGCATGGGCTGGCTGCTCGCGGTGCGGCTGTTCCCCGGTCAGCTGCTCTGGGTCTACGGGCTGGGGATGCTGGGACGGATGGTTCTGCTGGGGTTGGCTGTTTTCGTGCTCGTGCCGGCAACAGACCTGGCGCCGCTGCCGTTCTCGTTGTCGCTGGTGGCGGTGCTGGCCGTCACCACTGCGCTGGAGCCGCTGCTGCTGGCGCCGGCTCCGGCAGCGCCGCGGGGGCGCGCTGCGCCCGTGGCCGCGCCCGATCAACTGATGCCACGCTGAATGTTCGCCACCATCGCATTGCTGGCCGCCCTGCAGGGCGGGCACGCGGCCCCGGCCGCCGGCGCCCCGAGTGAGGACGTCACCAAGGTCGAGGCGGCCGCGCAGGCAGCGGCGGGCCCCGGCGCCCCCGCCGCGCACGCAGGCGAGGAGGAGAAGTTCGACATCCTGCACGACATCATGGACGCGCGGGAGATCAAGCTACCCGGCGGCGCCAAGATCCACCTGCCGCCCGCGCACTCCTGGCAGGTGGGGCCGCTGGACCTGACTCCGACCAAGCACGTCGTCTTCCTCTGGATCACCGCGCTGGTGGTGCTGGCGATCTTCATCCCGGCGGCGCAGGCGGCCAAGCGAGCGCGCCAGCAGCCGGGGGTGCCGCGGCGCCACCACAACCTGATCGAGGCGCTGGTGCTCTTCCTGCGCGACCAGGTGGTGATGCCCAACATCGGGCATGGCGGCGAGAAGTTCGTCCCCTTCCTGGTGACGGTCTTCTTCTTCATCCTGGTCAGCAACCTGCTGGGCCTGTTGCCCTGGGGCGCCACGCCCACCGGCAACATCTCGGTGACCGCGGCGCTGGCGATCCTGTCGTTCCTGGTCATCGAGGGTGCCGGCATCGCCGCGCAGCGTGCGCACTACCTCAACACCATCGTCTACTGGAACAAGGACCTGGCGCTGCCGATCCGCCTCGTACTGGCAGTGATCATGACGCCGGTGGAGCTGCTGGGGAAGCTGACTAAGCCCTTCGCGCTGGCGATCCGTCTCTTCGCCAACATGACCGCCGGGCACATCCTGCTGCTGGCCATCATCAGCCTGATCTTCGTCTTCGGGAGCTGGTTCATCGCGGTTGGCCCGGTGGTCATGGGCGTGGCGCTCTTCTTCCTGGAGATCTTCGTGGCGTTCCTGCAGGCCTTCATCTTCACGCTGCTCTCCAGCGTGTTCATCGGCCTGATCCGGCACGCCCACTGAGCAGCATTCGGGATTCAGGATTCGGGATTCAGGGATTGCCCGCTGGTAGCTGGTAGCTGGTGCGAGGTAGGGCAGGGCGGGGTCCGCGAACTCCCGCCCCGGCGTGGCAGGGCTCCGGCCGCGTCGTACAGTACCCGGGAGATGGGCGCCCGGGGAGAGCGTGAGGCCCGCAGGGGCCTGCTGGCGCTCGCGGCCCCCGGCCGCAGGGAGCGATGCCCGCACGGTTTCTATCCAACTCCAGGTGAGGGTACGATGCAGGCAGACATGATGGCGAACGCGTTCCTCAACAACGGCTTGCTGGGCGCGGCGATCGGCGCCGGCCTGGTGCTCATCGGCGCCGGGCTCGGCATCGGGCTGATCGGCTTCAAGGCGATGGAGGGCATGGCGCGCCAGCCGGAGGTCGCGGGCAACATCCAGACGGCGGCGATCATCCTGGCGGCGCTCATCGAGGGCGCCACGCTCTTCGCGCTGGTGGTGATGTTCCTCATCCAGTCCAGCATCATCGGAATTGCCACCGCTGGGTGAGCGCAGGTGCCGGGGGCGGGGTCGGCCCGCCCCCGGGTTCCTTCTTGACCGGCCCGTCTCCTGAACCGACGATGCCTAAATCGCTGCGTCTGGCGTTGCTGCTGCTGCCGGCCTCCGCCTCGCCCCTGTGGGCGGCGGAGGGCGGCCTGCTCTCCGTCAACACCGGCCTGATGTTCTGGACGGTCGTGGTCTTCCTGACCGTCCTGGCGCTGCTCTACAAGCTGGCGTTCCCGCACATCCTGGGCGCGGTGGAGGCGCGCGAGGCGCGCATCCGCGAGCTGCTCGCCGCCGCCGCGCGCGACCGCGAGGAGGCGCACGCGCTGCTGGAGCAGCAGCGCGCGGAGCTGGAGCAGATGCGCGCGCGCAGCCAGGAGGCGTTCGCGGAGACGCGCGCGGCCGCCGAGCGCATGCGCGAGGAGCTGCTGGCGCAGGCGCGCCACGACCGTGACGAGCTGATGGCGCGCGCGCAGCGCGAGATCCAGCAGCAGGTGGAGCACGCGCTCGACCAGGTGCGCCGCGATGCCGTCGAGCTGGCGCTCGCCGCCGCCAGCCGCCTGGTCGAGCGCAACGTGGACGCGGCCGACAACCGCCGCCTGGTGCAGGACTACCTCGGGCAGCTCGAGCAGCAGGGCGCGCCCGTCGCGGCGGGAGTCTGAGCCGTGGGCCCCTCGATCATCGCGCGCAACTACGCGGAGACGCTGCTGGAGCTGGCGCACCGCCACGGCGACGCCGGCACCGTGGAGGCGTTCGGCCGCGCGCTCGACGTCGTCGTCGAGCTGCTGCGCCGCGAGCCGCGGGTGCGCGAGTTCCTGGAGACGCCGCGCGTCGAGACCGCCGCCAAGCAGCGGGCGCTGCGCACCTCGTTCCAGGGCCGCGTGCCCGACGTCTTCCTGCGCTTCCTGCTGGTGGTAGTGGAGAAGCGCCGGCAGGCGCTGCTGCCGCAGATCGCGCGGGAATACCAGGCGCTGGTGGACGTGTCGCTCAACCGCGTGCGCGCCGACGTGGCGCTCGCGCGCCCTGCCGATCCCGAGCTGCAGCGCGAGATCGTGCGCGTGCTGGAGCGCCAGGTCGGCAAGACGGTGCTGCCGAACTTCCACGTGGAGCCCGCGCTGCTCGGCGGCCTGCTGGTGCGCATCGGCGACCGCGTGCTCGACGGCTCGCTGCGCCACCGCTTCGCGAGCCTGCGCCGGCGGCTGCTCGCCACGCGCCTGCCCGCCGCCGCCGCGGCGCGCGAGCTCTGAGCGGTGAACGCGCCGGGGTCGGCTCGTCGGGGCTCGCGTCCCCCCAGGCGGCGCGTCGTTCGAGATTCAACGTCCAAGCTCAAAGGAATAGCGACATGGCTTCGGTAGACACCCAGCTCCGCGCGGGCGAGATCAAGAACGTACTGCTGCGGGAGATCGAGCGCTTCGACGAGGAGCTGCGCGCCGAGGAGGTCGGCGAGGTGCTGGAGGTCAAGGACGGCATCGCCCGCATCTATGGCCTGGCGCAGACGATGGCCAGCGAGATGCTGGAGATCACCTCCGCCGAGAGCGGCACCGTCATCACCGCGCTGGCGCTGAACCTCGAGGAAGACAACATCGGCGCGGTGATCCTGGGCGACTGGACGGGGCTGCAGGAGGGCGACCAGGTGCGGCGCACCGGGCGCGTGCTCGACATCCCTGTCGGCCCCGAGTTCCTCGGCCGCGTCGTCAACCCGCTGGGTGAGCCGATCGACGGCAAGGGCCCGATCCGCGCCTCCGGCGGGCGCCGCCAGATCGACATCGTCGCGCCGGGCATCGTGCTGCGCCAGCCGGTGCGCGAGCCGCTGCAGACGGGCGTGAAGGCGATCGACGCGCTGATCCCCATCGGCCGCGGCCAGCGCGAGCTGATCATCGGCGACCGCGGCACCGGCAAGACGGCGATCGCTATCGACACCATCATCAACCAGAAGGGCCAGGGCGTCGTCTGCGTCTACGTCGCCATCGGCCAGAAGGCCTCCACGGTGGCCGGCGTGGTGGCGCGCCTGCAGGACGCCGGCGCGATGGACTACACCATCGTCGTCGCCGCGCCCGCGTCGGACCCCGCGCCGATGCAGTACATCGCGCCCTACGCCGGCACGGCGATCGCCGAGTACTTCATGTACACGAAGGACGCGGCCGGGCGCGGCAAGGCGACGCTCTGCGTCTACGACGACCTCTCCAAGCAGGCCGCGGCCTACCGTCAGGTCTCGCTGGTGCTGCGCCGCCCGCCGGGCCGCGAGGCGTATCCGGGCGACGTCTTCTACCTGCACAGCCGCCTGCTGGAGCGCGCGGCCAAGCTCAGCGAGGAGATGGGCGGCGGCAGCCTGACGGCGCTGCCGATCATCGAGACGCAGGCCGGCGACGTTTCGGCGTACATCCCGACGAACGTGATCTCGATCACCGACGGGCAGATCTTCCTGGAGTCCAGCCTCTTCTACTCGGGTGTGCGGCCGGCGGTCAACGTGGGCATCTCGGTGAGCCGCGTCGGCGGCTCGGCGCAGATCAAGGCGATGAAGAAGGTCGCCGGCAAGCTGAAGGGCGAGCTGGCGCAGTATCGCGAGCTGGAGGCGTTCGCGCAGTTCGGCTCGGAGCTGGACGCGGTCACCCAGCGCATGCTGGCGCGCGGCGCCCGCCAGGTGGAGGTGCTGAAGCAGCCGCAGTACGCGCCGATGCCCGTCGAGCAGCAGGTCGCCATCATCTACGCGGTGACCAACGGCCACCTCGACGACGTGGACGTGCCGCAGATCCGCACCTGGGAGCGCGACTTCCACCACTACCTGCGCTCGCAGCACCCCGGCGTCCTGCAGAGCATCCGCGAGACGCGCGACCTGACGAAGGAGAACGAGGCGGCGCTGGTGGCGGCGATCCGCACCTACAAGGAGCTCTTCGCCGACCCGAACTCGCCGGTGGGCACGCCGGCCTTTGCCAACTCGGCGATCCTGCAGGAGACGGACAAGGACCGGCGCATGTCCGAGGAGCAGCTCCAGCTCGCGGCGCGGCCGGAGGGCTCGGCGTCCGCCGCCCGGCAGAGCCACTAAGACACCTGCTGTCGGCTGTCGGCTGTCAGACGTCGGGTCACGGCCCGGGGGAGCTGACAGCCGACAGCCGGCGACCGACAGCCGATCATGGCCAAAGCCAGAGAACTGAAGGGCCGCATCCGCTCGGTGCAGAACACGCGCAAGATCACGCGGACGATGGAGATGGTCGCCACGTCCAAGCTGAAGCGCGCGCAGGACCGGGTGGCGGCGGCGCGGCCCTACGCCGAGCAGTTGCAGCAGGTGATCCGCCGGCTGCTGACGCCGGCGCTGGCGGCGCGCTATCCGCTGCTGCGCCAGCCGGCGACGACGCAGCGGGCGGCGGTCGTGCTGCTGACCGCCAACCGCGGGCTGGCCGGCGCCTTCAACGTCAACCTCATCCGCGAGGCGCGCCACCTGCTGGAGCGCCTGCGCGAGGAGGGCGTGCAGACGGACCTGCACATCGTCGGCAAGAAGGGCGTCTCCTTCTTCCGCTTCCAGCGCGCGCGCATCGCCTCGGAGCGCGCCGACCTCGGCGACCGCCCCGGCGCCGCCGACGCCGAGTCGATCATCGCGCCGCTCATGCAGGCGTTCGCGGCCGGCGAGCTGGACGCGGTCTACCTCGTCTACGCGAAGTTCAACTCGGCGCTCTCCACCCCGCCCACGGTGCAGCGGCTGCTGCCCGTGGAGCCGCCGGCGGAGAACGGTGCGGCCGGCGAGGTCGACTTCATCCTGGAGCCCTCGGCCGACCTCATCCTGGAGCAACTGCTGCCGCTCTACGTGCGCAACGGCGTCTACCGCGCGCTGGTGGAGACGACGGCCGGCTTCTACGGCGCGCAGCGCACCGCGATGAAGAGCGCCACCGACAACGCGGGTGAGATGATCAACGCGCTCACCCGCACCTACAACCGGGCGCGCCAGGCCGCGATCACGCAGGAGATCGCCGAGATCGTCGGCGGCGCGGCGGCACTGGAATGAACTGTCGGCTGTCGGCTGTCGGCTGTCGGCCGCACCGGCCGGGAGCGCGCAGCTGCAGCCACAGAGGCGAAGCGACCGTTCAGCAGGGCTGACAGCCGACAGCTGACAGCCGACAGCCCAAAGGAGACTTGCATGGCAGCGACATTACCCGAGAATGCGACAATCCCCACCGGCGCCGAGCGGGTCGGGCGGGTGGTGCAGGTCATCGGCCCGGTGATCGACGCCGAGTTCGAGGGCGGCCACCTGCCGGAGATCTACAACGCGCTGCGCATCCGGCAGCCGGCGGCGGCGGGCCGCGAGCCGATCGACGTGGTGCTGGAGGTGCAGCAGCACATCGGCCGCGCCCAGGTCCGCGCCGTCGCCATGTCCTCGACCGACGGCGTCGTGCGCGGCATGGACGTGGTCGACACCGGCCAGGCGATCACCGTGCCGGTCGGCATCCCGGCGCTGGGCCGCATCCTCAACGTCATCGGCGAACCGGTCGACGAGGCGGGTGAGCTGCCGGCCGACGTGGAGCGCTGGCCGATCCACCGCGAGCCGCCGAAGTTCACCCACCTCGAGCCCAAGACCGAGATCCTGGAGACGGGCATCAAGGTGCTGGACCTGCTCACGCCATACGTGAAGGGCGGCAAGATCGGCCTCTTCGGCGGCGCGGGCGTGGGCAAGACGGTGGTGATCATGGAGCTGATCCACAACATCGCCATGGGCCACGGCGGCCGCTCCGTCTTCGCCGGCGTGGGCGAGCGCACCCGCGAGGGCACCGACCTCTGGCTGGAGTTCAAGGAGGGCGGCGTCATCAAGGAAGACAACCTCGCCGAGAGCAGCGTGGCGCTCGTCTACGGGCAGATGAACGAGCCGCCGGGCGCGCGCCTGCGCGTCGGGCTCACCGGGCTGACCGTCGCCGAGTACTTCCGCGACGTCGAGAAGCAGGACGTGCTGCTCTTCATCGACAACATCTTCCGCTTCACCCAGGCCGGCTCCGAGGTCTCGGCGCTGCTGGGCCGTATGCCCAGCGCCGTGGGCTATCAGCCGACACTGGCCACCGAGATGGGCGAGCTGCAGGAGCGCATCACCTCCACGCGCGACGGCTCCATCACCTCGGTGCAGGCGATCTACGTGCCCGCCGACGACCTGACGGATCCCGCGCCCGCGACCGCGTTCGCGCACCTGGACGCGACCACCGTGCTCTCGCGCGCGCTCACCGAGATCGGCATCTACCCCGCGGTCGACCCGCTGGACTCGACTTCGCGCATCCTGGACGCGCAGTTCATCGGTGAGCGCCACTACACGGTGGCCACCAGCGTGCAGCGCATCCTGCAGCGCTACAAGGAACTGCAGGACATCATCGCCATCCTGGGCATGGACGAGCTGACCGAGGAGGACAAGGTCATCGTGGGTCGCGCCCGGCGCATCCAGCGCTTCCTTTCGCAGCCGTTCCACGTCGCCGAGCAGTTCACGGGCACGCCCGGCAAGTACGTGAAGCTGGAGGAGACGATCGAGTCGTTCGAGCGCGTGGTCAACGGCGAGTTCGACCACCTGCCGGAGCAGGCGTTCTACATGGTCGGCACCGTCCACGACGCCGTCGAGAAGGCCCGGCGGCTGGAGCAGGGGGCCTGACGATGGCGCGCCCTGGCGGGACGACGACGGGCGGCGGCGCGCTGCAGGTGGTGGTGATGTCGCCCGAGCAGACGATCTACCGCGGCGCCGCCGACGCGGTGGTGGCGCCCGCGTGGGACGGCGAGCTGGGCGTGCTGCGCGGCCACGCGCCGCTGATGGCGCTGCTCGGCACCGGCGAGGTGCGCGTGACGCTGGGCAGCGCCACCGAGCACTTCCGCGTGCAGGGCGGGTTCCTGCAGGTGATCGACAACCAGGTCACCATCCTGAGCGAGCGCGCCGAGATGGCGTGAGCCGCGCCCTCGTCTGCGGTGAAACGTCCCCGGCGAGCCGCTCGGCTCGCCGGGGACGCGTCGTTGGGGGCCGAGCTGGTCCGGTTCTTGTACCCGCTGCCCGCGCCAGCCCGGCGCGCCCGCGCCGGCGGAGGACCTCTTGCCGAGGAGAGACGCGATGAGAGCGCGTAGCCGTACGCTGTCGCTGTTGCTGTTCGGGCTGCTCGTGGCGGGCGCGCAGAACGTGACGGCGCAGGTGGTCACCCCCACCTTCATGGCGCCGCGCGGGGGCAACGACGTCGGCGTGTACCTCACCGACCTGGACCCCGGCGGCCTCGGCGTCGAGGGCATCCTGCGCCGCAGCTTCGGAACCTATACGCTCGGCATCCGCGGCGGCGTGGCGGACGCCGGCGACGGTGCGGTCTCACTGGGCGCCGAGCTGCGCACGCCGCTGCCCGCGCCCACCGCCCCGCTGGACTTCGCGTTCACCGCCGCCGTCCAGGCGCTGGTCGGCGACTACGAGGCCGTCGGCGTGCAGGGCGGTGTCAGCCTCGGCCACACCTTCCGCGGTGCGCAGCTCAACTTCACCCCGTACTTGCATCCGCGCATTGCCGTGGTGGACACCGATCGCGGCGAGGCCGGGCTGGAGGTGCTCGCCGACGTGGGCTTCGACGTGGACTTCGCGCCGAACCTCAGCCTCCGCTTCGCCGCGACGTTCGGCGATTTCGACAGCTTCGGCGTGGGCCTGGCCTGGCGCTGACCGGGCGGAGCTCGCACACCCGGCTCACCGCCGCGGCATGCCGCTGGCGGTGAGCTCGTTTTCATGGATACCATGCGCGTCGATCTGCACCTGCATTCTCACGTCTCCGACGGCCAGGTCGCGCCCGAGCTGCTCGTGCACGCGGCGCTCGCGGCCGGGCTACAAGTCATCGCGCTCACCGACCACGACACCGTCGCCGGCGTCGACGAGGCGCAGCGCGCCGCCTGGGGCACGGCGCTGCGCGTGGTGCCGGGCATCGAGGTCAGCACTCGCCACCAGGGGCACGAGCTGCACATCCTCGGCTACTGGGTAGACCCGAACGCCGCCGGCCTGCAGGAGCACCAGCGCCTCTCCGTGGGCCGGCGCGAGCGGCGCATGCACGCCATGATCGAGCGGCTGCACGGGCTGGGTGTGCCCGTCGCCTTCGAGCGGGTACGTGCGCTGGCCGGGGCCGCGGCGAAGTCGCTGGGCCGGCCGCACCTGGCGCGGGCGCTGCTGGAGGCCGGCCACATCCGCAGCTTCCCCGAGGCGTTCGACCGCTTCCTGGCCGAGGGCAAGCCGGGCTTCGTCGCGGAGGGCTTCCCGTCGGTCGGCGAGGCGGTGGAGATGATCCACGCGGCCGGCGGGGTGGCGGCCTGGGCGCACCCGCCGCTGGAGCTGTTCGCCGAGTTCATCGCCGACTTCGCCGCGCTCGGGATGGACGGTGTCGAGTGCTTCCGCCCCGGCTACGACGTGGACGACTCGCGCGCGCTGCTGGCGGGCGCCGCTCGGCTGGGCCTCTTCCCCACCGGCGGCTCCGACTGGCACGGGCCGGCGGGCCGGCTGGCGCTGGGCGACTTCTACGTGGAAGCCGAGGCGGTCCGCGAGCTGCTGGCGAGGGGGGCGCATGCCTGAGAGCGCACGCCGCACCGGCGACCCCTGGGTGTGGGGCGGGGTGGCGCTGCTACTGCTCCTCTCCACGGGCAGCGTGGCGCTCTACCGCAGCGCCCCGCAGAGCACCGCCGAGCTGGGCACCCGCGCCTGGCTGGTCGCCCAGCCGGACGCGTACTCGCCACAGATGGCGCGGGCGAGGGACCTGCTCGCCACCGCCCGCCGCGAGGCGGCGCAGGACAACGGCCCGGCCGCGCTCGCGGCGGACTCCGCGGCGGCGGACCACGCGCTGAAGGCGCGTGAGGCCGCGCGCTCGGCCGCCGAGCAGCGCCAGGCGACCGACCTGTGGGCCGAGGCCCGGCTGCACGCCGCCGCGCTGCTCGCCGACACCGGCAAACGGCCGTGGTGGCGCCGCGACGACGAGGCGGCGCTGCGCGACGCGCTCCGCCACACCGAGAGCGTGCTCGCCGCCGACACCGACCCCAGCCTCCGTCTGCGGGCCGACTCGCTGCGCCTGCACGTGACGCGCGCGCTCCGGCCGGGCCCGCTGGAATGGCTGCCCAACCGGCGCTGACGCCGGCCCGGCGGGCGGTCGCGGCGGCGCTGCTCTTCTGGGCCGCCGCCACTCTCGCGGGCGTGTCGCTGGCGGAGCGCGGCGTGGAGTACCGCGTGTTCGGGCTCACCGAGGGCGTTTTCGCCCTGCTGCTCACCTTCGTGCTCACCGGCCGCGGCGCCTGGGTCCCTCCGCCCGGCTGGACGGGTGCGCTGCCGCTCGTCTACGGCACCCTCGCCAACGCTCAACTGCTGGAGCTGCTCCTGCCGCCGCCGGGCATTCTCGAGTGGGGCGTGCTGACCGTGCTCGCCTTCTCCGCCTGGGCTGCGCTGGGGGCCGCGTCGCCGCGACGGCTGCTCGGCTCGCTGGCGACGCTCGCCTTGCTGCTGGCCATGCTCAAGTTCTCCGTGCTGCCGGTGCTCTGGGAGCGTAGCGGCCCGGCCGCCGGCGAGGCGTTCGGCCTGGGCAACTTCGCCGAGGCGGCGAGACGCTGGCTCTCCGCGCGTCCGCCCGACCGCCCGGCGGGGCAGTTGCTCGGCTTCCTGGGGCTCGCGGCCTGGGCCGTCGCTACCCGGCTGCTCTGGCCCGCCGGCCGCGCGGCCGCGCCGCCGGCCACCGTACCGCCCGAGGGGGTTGACCGGGGCGAGCCGGCCTGATAAGTTGTGCGCTCCGCGAAACATCCGAGCAGGTGGGCGACCGGCATCAAGGACGCCCCTTGACGTTCGGGAAACGCGTGGTATATTGACGGGCTCTGCGGTGCGCGGTCGCGCCCGCTGGAGCGCGAATTGACAATTCGGGTTTTGGGAAGGGAAGCAGTGGTGCTAGCTGGTACGAGCACGCTGCGTGTGTCTTGAGAGTGACGGGACCGGAGAATGAACCGGTCAAGGAGAGAAGGGCGCACGAGGGATGCCTAGGCACGAGCAGGCGAGGA
>ERZ1066122.1116-NODE-1116-length-23289-cov-8.921322_pt1 | contig 23289 bp, 16 predicted proteins | sample MGYA00382769_ERZ1066122 | MGnify/ENA primary metagenome ERZ1066122 (study PRJEB33369, sample SAMEA5778352) | biofilm metagenome | biome: Industrial cooling water; feature: Water cooling tower basin; material: Biofilm | place: United Arab Emirates | collected... | reverse complement strand
CGTCGTAGCGGCCGGGCGCGGCGTAGGCCACCACCGGGTTGCGGCGGGTGCTGGTGGCGGGCTGGCCTCCGGGGAAGCTCCAGCTCCACGTCGGCGTGGCACCAGCGGGCAGGTTGTAGGCCGTCCCCGTGAACCGCACCGAGTCGCCGACGCAGCCGCGCGCCGCCGATACGTCGGACGCACCCAGCCCCGGCTCGATGGCCACCACCGGCGCGCACGGCGGCAGGTTGAGGCCGTCGGCCACACCCGTCAGCGTAAGGTTGGGGAGCGTGGTCAGCGTGGCGTGGCACGAGCCGAAGGTGCCGAGCGCGAGGCCGTCGTACATCACATCAGACTGGCCCTGCGTGAACATCGTCGAGCAGTACGAGTAGTCCATAAAGTTCTGCACGTTCGAGAGCGTGTCGGGGTCGCCGGGGCAGGCGCGCTGGCGCAGGTTGCAGTTGCCCGGCGACGAGCCGACCGTGTTCGGCGTATCGCTCACGCCGTCGTCGTCCTGGCAGTTGGCCGTCGTGCCGGGGCTGTTGGTCATTCCCCACGTATGGGGCAGGCCGAGGTAGTGGCCCACCTCGTGGGTAAGGGTGCGCGAGTTGCGCGGATTGCCCAGCCCGATGGAGCCGATGTAACTGTTCAGCATGACGATGCCGTCAATATCAGGCCCCACCCAGCACGGCAGGTACGCATACCCGGCCGCGCCGAACGAAATGTTCTTAACCACCCAAATGTTGAGGTAACGTTCGCCGTCCCACCCAATGAGGTCTTTCACGTTGTCGTCGGCCGAGTTGGTCAGCGGCGAAAAGGTGTGCGTGATACCGTTGGTGCAGTTGCCCTGCGGGTCGCGCCGGGCCAGCCGGAACTCGAGATTGGTGTTGCCGATCCGGTTCTGAAACATCGGGATGACGGCGGCCGTATCGGCATTCAGCGCCCGAAAATCCTCGTTGAGGATGCGGATGGCGTCGAAAATCTGCTCGTCGGCGAGGTTGCTCGGCCCGCCGTCGTGGATGATATGCACCACCACCGGCACAATCAGGCGCGGCCCTACCGCCACCGTGCGGCGGTGGGTGCCGGCGGCGGGGCGGCGGGCCGTCAGCGCATCGCGGTAGTGTTGCCAACGGGCGTCGTAACCGGCATCCAACAAACGCCGCTGCGCGGCGTCGGTGCCGCACGGGGTGGGCGCGAGTGCGGACACGGGCGCCTGCGCGGCGGCGCGCGGGCCGGTCAGCGCGGCCAGCGCCAGCGCGCCGGCGGGTAGCCAGCAAGTCAGGCCGCGCGAAAAAAAGAAGCGCATTCGTGGACTGAAATGGAAAAACCTGCTTGAGCGGTCAATCGAAACTTTACCGGGTTTCGATTGGAGGTCACTACTGCAAAATCGAGTTGTTAGCTTGCAGCTTGCAACTGGTCACTTAATATACCAGTGCCCGCTGCGTCCGACGGGCGCCGTCGGCGGCGGTCAGTTCCACGACGTACACGCCGGCCGCGAGCGGCCCGGCAACGGTGTGCAACGCCACTTCGCGCGAGCGACCCGCGCCGGTGGCGGCTACCGAGTAAGCGGCGCCTACACGGCGGCCGGTCGCGTCGTACACCCGCAGCGTAGCCGGTTCGTTGTTGCCCGTCGAAACGGTCAGCACGGCGGCGCCGGTCGAGGGGTTGGGAGAGATGCTCAGGCCGAGGCGGGAGGCAATGGTGGCGTCGGCCAGCCCCGTCGGCGTACGTCCGCCGATGCGGAGGTTGTCGAGGTACAGGATGTTGCCTCGGTCGGAGAACACTCGGAAGCGCACCATCACGTGCGTACCGGCCGGCAGAATGCCGTTGTGGAGCAGCAGCGAGTCGTTGACCCACTGCGAGGCTGTCGGCACGAACGGGATGTTGGTGCTCGGCGCGGTCGTGAGCTGCGCGGCCGACCGAATGGCGGCGCCGCCGCGCGTTTGCCACGTCCGGCCGCAGTCGAACGACCAACTCATCGTCAGGCGGTCTTCGTTGGTGGCGATGCGCCGCGTGTAGGCCCGCGAGAAGCGCAGGCGCGGCTGCTGAATGCCGGAAGAGAACGTGATGGTCGGCGAGACCAGATCGTACTCGGCGCCCGCCACCGTGCGGCTCAGTTGCAGCCGCGCCGCACCGGTGCCTTGCGTGGCCGCCGCCGATGTGTATTCCCAGTTGACTACGCTCGTCTGCGAGGCAGTGGCTTCCCAGCTTTTCAGCGGGTCGGTAGAGTTGACGGGGAATTGCGGATCTTCGAACAGCTCGACCAGCGGAGTCGTGAGGCCGCTGTTGGTGTCCTGCACCCGCACGAAGCCGACTGCAACCGTCGAGTCGGCGCCGGCTGTGGTGCTCACGCGCAGGCGCACGTCGTAGAGGCCGGGCGTGGGGTACGTCACCATCGGCTGCTGCGCGGTGCTGGTGGCGGGCACCCCGCCGGGGAACGTCCACCGATACTGCACCGGCGTACCGGGCGCCAGATTGTAGGTTTCACCCAAAAACGCCATCGAATCGCCGGCGCACAGGCGCTGCACCGGCTCGGCGCGGTTGGAGCCTGCCGCCTGAATGCTCGCCACGGGCAGGCACGGCGGGATAACCTGACCCGTCGCGGTGCCGGTTACGATCTGGTTCGCCACCGAACCCAGCGTCAGGCGGCACGAGAAGGTGGTCCGCAGGCCGTTGTTCATCACCAGCGTCTGGCCGAGCGTGAACATCGATGGGCAGCTCGAGTAGTCCATCACGTTCTGCACGTTGGCGATGGAGTCAGGGTCGCCGATACATGAGGGCATCATCAGGTTGCAGTTCTGGGACGCGCCCACAGTGTTGGGTGTATCGCTGATGCCGTCGTCGAAGCCGCAGTTGGTGGCCGCGCCCGGTGTATTGGTCGGCCCCCACGTATGGGGCAGGCCCAGGTAGTGGCCCACTTCGTGGGCCAGGGTTTTGACGCACAGTTGGCAGCCCGGCGACGTGCGCCCGCCCGACCCGAACTGCGTGTTCAGCACCACGATGCCTTCCTGGCTCGGGCCTACGCCGCACGGCAGGTACGAGTAGCCGCCCGCGCCGCTGGCGATGCGCTCCACCACCCATACGTTGAGGTAGCGCTGCGGCGTCCAGCGGGCACCGGGCAGGTTTTTCACGTTCTCGCCGGCCGAGGTGGTCAGGGGCGAGAAGTGGCGCGTGATGCCGTTGGTGCAGTTGCCCTGCGGGTCGAGCTTTGCCAGCCGAAACTCGATGTTGGCATTGCCCACGCGCGGCTTGAAGTACGGCGTGACCTGCGCCGTATCGGGGTCGGTGGCCAGGAACGAACGGTTGAGCTCCTCAATGGCATTGACTACCTGCTGATCCGGGATGTTGTCGGCACCATTCGTATGAATGATGTGAACCACAATGGGCACGATAATGTGCGGCCCGGCCGGTGGAGGGCTTTGCGGTGAAGCCGCGCGCTGCGCGGTGCGCTGCGCGTCGGCGAGCTGCGCGATATACTCGCGCGTCCAGCGCTCGTAGTCGGGGCCGAGGGCGGCGCGCATTGCCGAGTCGGTGCCGCACGGGCGGGCAGGTTGGGCCACGGCCGGCAGCGCCAGTTCCAGCGGGGCCGCCAGCGCGAGCCAGCAGGAAAGGTGACGGAGAAGGGAAACGGGTCGAGTCACGCCGGTAGGTACAGGTGTTGGGGTAAGCGAAAGGAAGGGCGGTGGGAGGGTAGGGAAGCGAGCCGGAACGCCGCGTCAACGCGCGCCCTCTGGCCCGCCGTAAACAGTGTGTGGCAGTTATCGTAGCTCATATGATTCTGAATCATATCGCGTACGTTGGTGGTGTACGGGCTGCCCGGCCCTACGTCGTTGGAGCAGGTGTTCTGATTCAGATTGCAGCCGTAGCTGGGGCCGGAAGTTGGAGGGGTATCGCACACCAGATCGCCGCTGGACGAGCAGCTCGAGCCGCAGCCTCCCTGGAACGTGTGGTACAGGTTGAAGCAGTGCCCGAATTCGTGCGTTGCGGTGCGGCCGTCGCTGATGGGGGGGCGAAAACCAGTCGTCCGAGCGCATTACCATCCCCCAGGTGCTCCACGGACCGGTGCCAGGGAATTGGGCGTACCCCAGAATGGTATCGCCGGGAGGCGAGCCGGCGCCCGCCGCGATGCCATTCACGATTCAGATATTGAGATACCCGTCCCAATACGGCACGTATGGATTTGATATTGTCGCGCGGCTCCACGTTGTCGGTCGCTACCGACGACACCCGATGAATGCCCGTGAACGGGTTGCCCTGCGGGTCGAGCTTTGCCATCCGAAACTCCACGTCCATATTGGCCGCGTACGGCAGAAACTGCGGATGCGTGGTCGGCGCGTCGGAGTTGGTGAACGCCCAGTCGGCGTTGAGCTGGTTGAGGCCGGCCTGAATCTGCGCCTCGGAAAGGGTCTGCTGGCCGCATTCCGTCACCACGTGTACGACCACCGGTACGATGCGCGATGCCGCCGTGCGGTTCTGCACCCGAAACTGCCGCGCAAACACGTCGTCGTTTTGCAGCCGCTCGGCGAGCTTCTCCGCTGCGGCGCGCTCGGCGGCCAGTTGCGGGTCGTGGAAGGTGCGCTCCGGTTCGGCGTTGTGCTCGTCGGTGGCGCACCAGCGCGGGACGTTCTGAGCAATGGCCAGCGGGCCGGTGCCGAGCAGCGCGGCGCCCAGGGCCGCGCGGAGTAGGGTTTTCTTCATTCTGCGGTTCCGCTGTTGAGAACGAAAAGTTGAAAAAAACGGGTGATTGATTGCAAATCAGCGCGCCGATTTGTCGGAAAGTTACAGCGATGACGGCGCGCAACGCCTAAACGTTACCTTTTCTGGCTGCCGCGAACGGCACTTGCGTGGCGGCTATGTCAAGCACCAGTAGAGCTGTTTTGTTCCGGCACTCAAGTGGTTGGCGCCGAAGCTGGGCCGAACGGCGTCCGCAATGGCACAAACCGAAACTCGTCGAACACTTCGCGCCGAAACTCCGTCGCCGTCTCGCGCACGATGCACAGCATTCGCTGCACCCCGCCTGCCGGCCCCACCGGCACCACCAAGCGGCCCCCTACGGCCAGTTGGCGCAGCAGCGCCGGGGGCACCCCTTCGGCGCCCGCCGTCACGAGGATGCCCGCGAATGGCGCCAGCTCGGGCCGCCCGGCTGCGCCGTCGCCCACATACAGACTGACCCGCGCGCCCAGCCGCGCCAGCAGCCGCCCGGCGCGGGCGCTGAGCGTCGGTTCCAGCTCGACGGAATACACCTCGGCGCCCAGTGCCAGCAACACGCACGCCTGATAACCCGAGCCGGTGCCGATTTCGAGTACCCGCGCGCCCGGCACCACCCCCAACAGCGCCGACTGGTAGGCCACGGTGTAGGGCTGCGAAATGGTCTGACCGGCGCCAATCGGGAAGGCCTTATCCTGATACGCCTGCGATTCGAGCGCCGGGTCGAAGAACAAGTGGCGCGGCACCACGCCGAGCGCGGCGAGCACTTTTTCGTCGCGGATGCCGCGCGCGCGCAGGCTGCGAATCAGCGCCGCCCGGCGCCCCTGATGGACGGGCGCGTCGTCGGCGGCAGAAAGGAGCGGAAACGGGTTGAATGAAGTGGCCACGAGTGGGCAAAAGCGGGAGCAGACGCGAGGCAGCCCGCCGGGCAAGCTATTTTTGCGATGCCCGACAGCGCCGCGCCCGGCCGGTGCCGGGGGCGCCTGCCGGTTCGGGGCCGAAGGTAGCCCCGCCGCCGCGCGGCCCGGCGACGTTGCGTCGCCGGGCGTCGTCTTCCTGTCACTATGCCGCTTTTGTCTTTCGGCTCCTTCCGCCGTTTTTTTCTGCCGCGCCGGGCGCGCACTCTTGCCGCGTGGTGTGCGGCGGCGGTGCTCCTGGGCAGCGGCGGCTGCGACCTCATCAACCCCGACGAGCAGGTGCCCGCGTATCTACGGGTGGCGGCGTTCGCGTACTCACCGGCCGGCGTGCCGGGCAGCCCCCCTTCTGCCAATCCGCAATCGGCGCTGGTGTACGTCGATAATATTTCGCTCGGCATCTTCGAGTTGCCCGCCAAGATTCCGGTGCTCCGCGAGGGGCAGGTGAAGCTGCGGCTGGTGCCCCTCATCGTGCCCGACGGCCAGCGCGGCACCCGCGTGGCGTATCCGTTCTACGAAGCCTTCGAACAAACCCTCGTGCTGCAGCCGGGCACCGCGCTGGCGGTCTCGCCGACCACTCGCTTCAACTCCGTCAATACCGAGTTCGTGATAACCGAAGACTTCGGTGGCGCCGCGAGCACTGCGTTCGAGCTGAATGCCGCCCCGATGCTCTACGGTTTCGACACCAATGCCACCGTTGACGGCCGCCCCGGCGTATGTAAAGTGACCAGCCTGCAATCTTCGACCACTGACTTCTACATCGAATCGGCCTTCAACGGCGCGCTGCCGGGTGGCGGTGCGCCGATCTACCTCGAGCTGCTGTACCGTTCCAGCATACCGGTGCAAATCGGCGTCAAGTACGGCATCAATTACCGCGGCGACCTGACCGTGTTTCCCAACGACCGCTGGACGAAGCTCTACGTCACGCTCACCGACGAAGTGAGTACCGTCATCGGCAGCGGTACGACCCCGACGTTCAAAATCTTTTTCCGGGGCCAGCCCACCGGCAGCACCGGCGACTATTTTGCCCTCGACGACGTGCGCCTCGTGCGGTCTAAATAGCCCGGCGCGGTGACAGTGATGGAGCGAGCCAAGCGCAATCTGCAATTATTGAAGCTGCTGCTGGCCGATTTCGGCGCGGCCCTGCTGGCGTGGGTGGCCTTTTTTGGCTTGCGGCGCTACCTGCTGCGCGAAGTCAGCGGCGGTGTCCCGTTCAAGCCCGACGAACTATTTTCGCTCGGGCTGGCGGCCGTGGCCATCGGGTTGTTCTGGCTGGCGATGTATGCACTGTTTGGACACTACCGGGGCATCTTCCGCAAGAGTCGCGTACGCGAACTGGTGAGCCTGGGACAAGTGGCGCTGCTGGGGTGCATCATCGTGTTTTTCGCGCTGCTCCTCGACGACGAAGGTGTCCACTATTATCGCGCGTACTACAAGACCGTTACGGCGTATTTTCTGCTGCACTTCGCGTGTGCGGTGGTGGCGCGGCTTTTCGTCGTGACCAGCATTCAGGGGCTGGTGCTGCGCCGCGACATTGCCTTCAATACGTTGCTGGTGGGCGCCAACGCGCGCGCCGCCGAGGTGTACCAGGAGCTGGAGCGCTTCAACCGCCACCTAGGGCTGCGCTTCGTGGGCTACGTGCCCGTCTTCGATACGCCCGACCCGCATCTGCCGCGCGAGCTGCGTAACCTGGGCTTCTACTCGCGCCTGCCCGAACTGGTGATGGAGCACCGCATCGAAGAAGTGGTCATCGCCATCGAGCCGGCCGAGCACCGCACCATCGAGGAGATTCTGGCCCTGCTCGACGAAGTGAACGTGCGCGTGAGCATCCTGCCCGACCTCTACCAGATTCTGCTCGGGTCGGTGAAGGTGAGCCATTTGTTCGGTACGCCACTCATCGAAATCAAGCAGGATTTGCTGCCGGTGTGGCAATCGGTGGTGAAACGCCTCATCGACGTGGTGGCGTCCGGGCTGTTTCTGATGCTGTTTGCGCCCGGCTACGCCTTCGTGGCGCTGATGGTGCGGTGGTCGTCGCCGGGGCCGATTTTTTACGGTCAGGAGCGCATCGGGCGCGGCGGCGAGCCGTTCCGCATCTGGAAATTCCGGTCGATGTACGTCGATGCCGAGCGCGCCGGCCCGGCCCTCTCCTCCGACCACGACCCCCGCATCACGCCGTGGGGCCGGTTTATGCGGAAAGTCCGCCTCGACGAGCTGCCGCAATTCTGGAACGTGCTGCGCGGCGAGATGAGCCTCGTCGGCCCGCGCCCGGAGCGCCAGTTTTTCATCGATCAGATTATGCAACGCGCGCCGCACTACCGCCACCTGCACCGGGTGCGCCCCGGCATCACGAGCCTCGGGCAAGTCAAATACGGCTACGCCAGCACCGTGGAGGAGATGGTCAAGCGCCTCAAATTCGATATTCTCTACATCGAGAATATGAGTCTGGCGATGGATTTTCGGGTGATGCTCTTCACCATCAAAATCATCCTGCAGGGGCGGGGCAAATAGATGGAGATGGTAAAGTGATTTGGGGAGATGATGGGATTGCCTGCGTGTGCCTGTTTCGTTGGACAGGCTACAGTACCACCATCCCCCTAATCTCCCAACATCCCTTCACCACCCCCATCCGCCATCCCGGCTTTATTCCATCACCAACGCCTCGCTCACCTTGTCCACGGCGTTGAAGCGGACGCGCAACAGCGTCGGCTCCATCGTGCGGGCGCTGGAGCTGCACTCGGGGCCGGGCGTGAGGTTGTAGAGATAGACGCGCTGGCCACGGTCGCCCAACTCGGCGGCGTCGGGGCGGCCGAGGAGCGCGCTGAGCTGCGGCTCGCGCAGTCCCAACAGCCTGGGCGTAAGGTGTTTGATGACCAACCGATGGGCATCGCGGAAACCATTGCAGCCACGCCGGTCGGCGCGGAAAGATTCGGCGTCGAGGCCGGGCAGCTCGGGCGGGGCCGACGAGCAGCCAACGCCCAGCGACACTGCCGACAACCCAGCGGCAACCAGTGCCCAGCGGCACCAGCGAGAAAACACGAAAACCACGCGAGCGAAAGCGAAAAGGACGAGAGGCAGCCAGGGAAGAGGCGCGGCTCTCCGGGCCGAACGGACGAAAGGGTACCACAAAGCTACAGCGGTTTTCGGGTCTGTTTACGGTATCGTAGAGACGCATCGTTGCGTCTGCGGCGGGTAAGTAGAGACGCATCGTTGCGTCTGCGGCGGTTACGCCAAGCAGTGGCGCCGGGCAGCGGAGACGCACGGATGCGTCTCTACTCCGTGCACTGACCCTGAAGCCGCTCTGGGTACCGCGCGCCGCCGTTTGCCACGAATCACTATGCAGCTACCCAACCGGCTCCGGTTTATCCAAGCTGCGGCTTTTGCGTAGAGGGCTTGCCGCGCCGCGCCGCTCGGACCCAGCGGCGCCGTCGCGCACGTTTTTCTCCCGTATTTCGCTTCGTTTTCCCCTACCCCCCAATGAGAAATCTACGGTTCATCGGTGCGCTCCTGATCGCGCTGTTTTCGGTTGTCACCTACTATTGCCGCCGCTCGACCAACCCCGTCACGGGCGAGGTGCAGCACGTGAGTATGTCGGCGGAACAGGAAATCGCGCTCGGCTTGCAGGCCGCGCCCCAGATGGCGCAGCAGTACGGCGGCCTCTCGCAAAACGTGGAAGTGGCGCAGCGCGTCAAGCAGATCGGCCAGAAAATCGTGGCCAGCTCGGCGGCCAGCAAATCGCCGTACAGGTTTGATTTTCACCTGCTGGCCGACCCCACCACCGTCAATGCCTTCGCGCTGCCCGGCGGGCAGATTTTCATCACCGAAGGCATCCTGCGGCAACTCAAAACCGAGGGCGAACTGGCGGGCGTCCTCGGCCACGAAGTGGGCCACGTGGTGGGCCGCCACTCGGCCGAGCAGGTGGCCAAGTCGCAGCTCACGCAGGGGCTGAGCGGCGCGGCTGCCGTAGCCGTGTACGACCCCGAGCGCCCCTCCACAGCCGCCGCCGCCGCCGGCGCCGCGATGGTGGCCAAGCTGATGACGTTGCGCTTCGGGCGCGAAGACGAGCTGGAAGCCGACCGAATGGCCGTGCGTTTCACCGCCGACGCCGGGTACGACCCCCGCGCGATGGTAGGCGTGATGCAAACCCTCGAGCGCGTCGGGGGCGGCTCGCCGCGCGGCCCCGAGTTCACGCAGACGCACCCCAACCCCGGCAACCGCATTGCCGAAATCGAGCGGGCCATCCAGGCCGAGTTTCCGCAAGGCCCGCCGAGCGGCCTGGTGCAATAGGGCGCCGGTGCCCCACGATTCCAGCGGACGGCCGCCGGGGCCGTCGGCCCTGGGCGGTAGCTTTGCGGGCAGAAACCCGCCGTTCGCTTGAAAGCCCGCTTTTCCCGCCTGCCGCTCAAACGCTGGTTTTGCCAGGCGGTGGGAGCGCTTGTGCTGTTCAGTGTTCTGTGGGTGCTGGTGCTGCGGTGGCTGGCGCCGCCGGCCACGCTCACGATGCTGAGCCGCCGCGTGAGCGGCTTCGGGCCGGATTCGCTGCATCAGCCCATCCGCTACTGCTTCGTGGGCATCGCCGACGTGGCGCCCGCCGTGCCGCTGGCGCTCATCGCGGCGGAAGACCAGAATTTTCTGACTCACCACGGCTTCGATTTCGACGCGATGTACAAAGCCGCCCAGCGCAACCGCACGGGCAAGAAAATCGTGGGCGGCTCCACCATCTCGCAGCAGGTAGCGAAGAACGTGTTTCTGTGGCAGGGGCGCTCGTACGTCCGCAAAATCGCCGAAGCTTACTTCACGTTTCTCATCGAGATGCTGTGGGGCAAGCGCCGCATAATGGAGGTGTACCTCAATGTGGCCGAAACCGGCCCCGGCCTGTTCGGGGTGGAGGCGGCGGCGCAGAAATACTTTAAAACATCCGCCCGAAAGCTGACTCGTCACCAGGCGGCGATCATCGCGTCGGTGCTGCCCAGCCCGAACAAATATTCGGTAAAGCGCCCCGACTGGAAAATCCGCCGCAAAGCCGCGCGCGTACAGCGCGGAATGCAGCAGTTGGGTGGCGATAAGCACGTGGAGGCGATACGGTGAGGTGGTGGGGTGTGGCTGGCAGTAATCAAAAAAAGCTCCCCTCCCCGGCCGGGGAGGGGAGCTTTTTTAGTTACCAGCAGCCCCATTACCCCATTGGCACATCAGCACATCAGCACATCAGCACATCAGCACATTCCCCCATCCCGTGACTTCCCGTCTTCGCGCCGTCGTCAGCGGCTCCATCGGAAACCTGGTGGAGTGGTACGACTGGTACGCCTACTCCGTGTTTTCGCTCTACTTCGCGCCGTCGTTTTTCCCGGAGGGCAGCTACACGGCGCAGTTGCTGCAGGCGGCGGCGGTGTTTGCGGTAGGGTTTCTGGTGCGGCCCGTGGGCGGGTGGCTGCTCGGTGCCTACGCCGACCGCCACGGCCGCCGCGCGGCGCTGTTGCTGAGCGTGTGGCTGATGTGCGGCGGGTCGCTGCTGATTGCCGTGGCGCCGCCGTTCGCGGCAATCGGCGTGGGCGCGCCGGCGCTGTTGCTGCTGGCCCGCCTGGTGCAGGGCCTGAGCGTGGGCGGCGAGTACGGCACCTCGGCCACGTACCTGAGCGAAGTGGCCGATGCGCGCAATCGGGGCTTTTACTCGTCGTTTCAGTACGTGACGCTGCTCGGCGGGCAGTTGCTGGCGCTGCTGGTGCAAATGGGCCTGCAGGCCGCGCTGTCTGAGCACGAGCTATTGGCGTGGGGCTGGCGGGTGCCGTTCGTGGTGGGGGCGGCGGCGGCGCTGTCGGCGCTGTGGCTCCGCCGCACAATGCCTGAAACCGACGATTTCGAGCGTGAGCGGACCGCCCCACACCTCGCCGAGCATCCCACCGAGCATCCGTTGCGGGCACTCGCCCGGCACCCGCGCGCCGTCCTGACGGTGATGGGCCTGACGCTGGGCGGCACCATTGCGTTCTATACGTTCACTACGTACGCGCAGAAGTTTCTGGTGAATACGGCGGGATTCAGCAAGCCGCAGGCCACGCGGGTGGCGCTGGCGGGGCTGGTGCTCGCGCTGGTGCTGCAACCGGTGCTGGGCGCCCTCTCCGACCGCATCGGCCGGCGACCGGTGCTGCTGTTTTTCGGCGTCGGCGCCACACTCGGCACGGTGCCGCTGCTGACGGCCCTGAGCCGCGTTCGCGCCCCGTGGGAAGCGTTTGGGCTGCTGGCCGTGGCACTGCTTATCGTGAGCGGCTACACCAGCATCAACGCCATCGTGAAGGCCGAGCTGTTCCCCACGCGGGTGCGGGCGTTGGGGGTGGGGTTGCCGCACGCGCTCACGGTGGCGGTGTTTGGTGGCTCGTCGGAGCTGCTGGCGCTCAAACTGAAAGAGATGGGCGTCGAGCCGGTTTTCTACTGGTATGTGGCGGGGTGCGCGGCACTCTCGCTGGCGGTGTATTGGTGGATGCCCGAAACGAAGGGCGCACTAGATGGAGATGGTGAAGGGATTGTGGGGGATGGGAGGATATGAAGATGTGAGGATGTGAGGATAGATGTGGCTGGCAGTAACTAAAAAAGCTCCCCTCCCCGGCTGGGGATTGGGGTAGGGGCCCCAGAAATGGGGTTGGGGGTGGGGCGGCCACGGCGGCTGGGCAACGCGGTTAAGCAAGTGGCCGCGTCTGTCCCAGACGCGCGCCAAATCGATGCTCTGTTCGGCGCGCGTCTGGGACAGACGCGGCCACGCCCAACCGCCGTGGCCTAACCACCGTCACCGAGTGATACTCGGTGCTACAGTGCTCTGCCGCCTCGCCCAGCCGCCGTGGTCGCCCCACCCCTCACATCCCCACATCCTCACGTCCTCACATCACCCCTGTTTCGCCTCTTCCGCTACTTCCGCCACGGCGGGCGGCACGATCAGGCCGATGGTGGCTGCGTGGGCGGCGGCGGCGGCCGTGTCGGGCACGAGGAGCATCGGCACGTTGTCGGCTTCGATTTCTTTGGCGAAACCCGTCACGATGGTGTCGCGGGCGGAGTCGCGGCTCGCTTCCACGTCGCGGATGTAGATGGCGCGCACTCGGCCGGGGTAGCGGCGCACCACTTCGCGGTAGATGGCCGGGTCGCGCTGGCCGGAGTCGCCGATGAGCACGAACGAGAGCGCCGGATACGTGTCGAGCACCTGACTGATTTCGCGGAGCTTATGGTCGAGGTGGCCTTCGCGCAGGTTGCGGCGGCGGATGCCGAAATCGCGCAGCAGCAACGGCCCGGCGGGCAGGCCGTGATGGATCATATAATCGTCGAGCAGATCGTAGAGATTCCACGGCGACGACGACACGTAAAACACCGGGTTGTTGCGCTTGCCGTTGAGGCCCAACTGCAACGCCCGATAAAACTCAGCCACCCCCGCGAACGGTAACCGTTGCCGGTACTGGCGCAGAAACGTGTTCCGAAACATCCGGGGCAGCGACGTGGCCCCCGTCTCGACGATGGTATCGTCGATGTCGGAGATGATGCCGAACTCGGCATCGGGCGGCGGCACCAGCACGGTGGCGGTGGCCGTGAGGGCGTCTTCGCCGTCGGCGGCGCCGGCCAGCTCGAAGCCTTTGGGCAGGCTCGCCAGTCGCAGGCTCACGGGGTGCCAGCCGTCGTTCCAGGGCAGCGGGGCGGGCGGCGTGAGGTTGAGTCGGAAATACCCCTCCTCATCGGTCACAACGCGCGCAGCGTGGCCCTGGACGCTTACCTCAACCTCGGCGCCGGGCACTTCGTCGGTTTCGATGCGCTGCCACATCATCCGCAGCCCGCGCACCGTGGAGCCGCGCTCCGAGGGCGGCGGCAGCGGCTCATCGTCGAGGACGCGGCCGAGGATGTAGAGGCGCGAGGCAGTGCCGTAGGAGCGGTAGGGAAGGAGGAGCATCGGGACGGGGATGGTGAAGGGATGTTGGGGATGGGGGAATGTGCTAATGTGAGATGGTGAAATTGGCTCGAACTCGCCTCTGGCGCGAGTGTTCGGCCGCAGGCCGGTCACTCGTGCCTACTGATGCCGCGAGTCTCCAGACTCGCCCCGTGCTCAGTGCGGTTACGGGCGCCGGTTGGGTGGCGGAGTCTGGAGACTCCGCTCATCGGTAGGCACAAGTGACCGGCCTGCGGCCGAACACTCGCGCCAGTTACGACACTCTCGCCGGTTACGATACTTATCGCGCCAGCGCGGCTTTCGCTTGCGAATCTATACTCCGCTTATACTCGTGGCGCGGATAGGCGAGGGCTTTCTCGAAGTATTGTCGCGCGTTTTTTTCGTCGTTGGCGGCGCGCGCCAGATAGCCGAGCTGAAGGGCCGCGTTGGGCGCGAAATAGTGCGGCTCGTCTTCCGCCACCGCGATGGTGCGCTGGTAGAAATAGCGCGCCGAATCCAGCTTTTGTTGCCCGTGGTACACGCGCGCCTGCCGGTAGCACCACTCGGCCCGCTGTACGCGCGGCGTCTGCGGCGCGAACTGAAAACCGTTGAGCAGGCGCTGGGCCAGCCGCCAGTAGCCGCCGTCGGCGGCGAGGCGGGCGCGGTAGAGGCGCTCGTTGAGGGGCGGGCGCTCGTCGAAAAACCGTTGGGCGGCGCGGTCTTCCTCGATCCGGGCAGCACCTTGCTTGTCGATTTCGGCCAGCCACCGGGCGGCAACGGCTTCATCGTGCCGCAGCCAGGCCGCGAGGTAGAGCTTCAGGCAGGCGTCTTTGCGATAGTGGAGGCCGGGGTATCGCCGCAGGAAATACTCGTTGTGCTGCGCCGAGCCGACGTAATCGCCGCGATACAGCAGCAGGTCGGCCACCATATGGTGCAAATACAGCAGCGGCACGTAGCCGCGCCCGGTCGGCCGCGCCCGGAAGGCCCGCAGCGCGGCGTCGGGCTGTTTCTGCCGCTTGAGCGCGGCCAGCCGCAGGTAGCAGAACAGCAGATTGTCCGGCTCGCGCCGCACAAGCTGCGCCGTCAGGGCGGCGATGTCGGTTTCCTGATGGTAGTAGCCTTCTCTGATGAGGGCGCGGAAGATGCGCGCTTCGGTCTGGAACGGGTTGGGGCCGTCGGCGGCCCGGCTCAGGTTGGCCAGGCCGGTGGTGGTGGAGCCGCGCAGCCCCAACGCCCGCAAAAACCACTGGTACGAATCGGGCACTACGCCCACCAGGAACTGGCACAACCCCAGCGACTTCCGCAGCGGCAGGAAATCCGGGTACTGCCGGGCGCCCGCGTCGAGGCGCAGCATCGCTTGCCGGAGCGCCCACGCGCCGCTGATTTCGTCGTCGAAGCACACCTGCGCGATGGCGCGGTGCAACTGAATCTCGGCCGCCGCGAAGGTGGGCCACGGGCCGGGCCGCCGCTTGGCGGCAGCCTCTACGGTGGCGAGATGCGCGTCCATCGCGGCCAGCGCGGCGGGGTAGCGGGCGGCATCCTGCCGGAGCACTACGTCGGCGAAGTCGGCACAGTCCTGCACCAGCACGGCGCGCGGGTCGGGCTGGGCGGCGCGCAGCTCGGGCGCCAGCAACGTCCGCGCCGAGTCGAGCCGCAGCTTGAGTACCTGCGCGTACGCGGCGGCCTGGGTAGGAGAGAGGTCGAGCGAGGCGAGGGGGGGGGCAGGTGGGAGGCCGCGGCGGCTGGTGATGTGGCTTGCCGTGGGGCGTCTGTCGTGGCGCGACGACGGGGCGGGGCCGTCGGGGTGTGCCGTGGTCGTGCCGCCGTGGTGGGCGCGCCGCGTGTGGCCCGCGTGTGCCATCCGCGTGTCGCCCAGGGTTGCTATCCCGTAGGGATTGCTACCCTGGGCTTCGATATACAACCCCCTCGGGGTAGCCGAACAAATGTGACCAATGTGGTTGCGAAAACCCTGAAAGGGTTCTGCTCCACAGCCCAGGGTTGCCGGAGCGTAGCGGAGGCTACCCTGGACGACACGGCACCGCGTTGCCGGGCCATCGGCGCTGCTACCCTCGCCTACGGCTTGCCGACCCACACTCAAGCCGACGAACACCACCAACAAAAAAGGATGGCTTGGCACCATCCTTTTCTGCCGAATCCGGCGGGCGAGAGTTGTCAGAAAACGCTGCAAACGCTCAGTGTTCAGTGGCTCGAACCAGCAACCAGCAACCAGCAACCAGCAACTTGCTACGCCGCCTGATCCACGTCGGCCAGAATGCGGCCGCAGTGTTCGCAGACGATGATTTTCTTCTTCGCGGCGATGTCGGCCTGGCGTTGCGGGGGCACCGTGTTGAAGCAGCCGCCGCAGGCATCGCGGCGCACCGTCACGACGGCAAGGCCGTTACGCATATTGTCGCGCAGGCGGGTGTAGGCTTGCAGCTCGCGGGCCGGGACGCCCTGCACGGCGGCGGTGCGCCGCTGCAGGATGGTTTTTTCGTCGGCTTCGCTTTCGGCCATCAGGGCGTTCAGTTCGCCTTTTTTGTTGTCGAGGTCTTTCTTGCGCTCGGCGAGGCGCTGCTTGGTGCCGGCCACCTCGGTGCTTTTCAGGTCGATGTGGTACTGCGCCTCGCGGATTTTCTTCTCGGCGATCTGCATCTCCAGCCGCTGTAGCTCGACCTCCTTCGAGATGGCTTCGTACTCGCGGTTGTTGCGGACGTTGGTTTGCTGGTCTTCGTACCGCTTGATGAGCGCCTCCGCCTCCTTGATGGACGTGCGGCGCGCCTGCACGTTCTGCGTCAGGTTCCCCACTTCCTCGTCGAATTTCTTGACGCGCGTTTCGTAGCCGGCGATCTCGTCTTCGAGGTCGCGCACTTCTTCCGGCAGGTCGCCGCGTACGCGCTTGATCTCGTCGAGTTGCGAGTCGAGGCGCTGAAGGTTGAGCAGGGATTCGAGTTTGGTGGCAACCGGGGTGTCCGGCGTCGCCGTGGGCGCAAGGCTCATAGGGTGGACGTTGTTTCTGGTTTCCTGTTTCCTGTTTCTCGTTTCTTGTTGTTGGCAGTTACTGAAGCGGTTTTTTAAACCAGTAACCAGGAACAAGAAACCAGAAACAAGAAACTTTCAGACGAAGTACCGCACCGGATTGGTGACGACCTCCGTCAACTGTGCCGCAAAGGTAGGAAATTCCCGCTGGAGGGCCACCCGCAGTAGCTCACTCGTGGCTACTTCGCTTTCGTAGTGGCCTACGTCGCAGAGCAGCAGGCGGCCGTCGGCCTGGAAGTACTCGTGGTATTTGAGGTCGCCGGTGACGAAGGCGTCGGCCCCGGCGCCGCGCGCCGCGCCGATCAGAAACGCCCCCGCGCCGCCGCACAGGGCCACGCGCCGGATCAAGCGCCCGTCGGCGGGCGGGGCAGTATGCTTGATGAGCGGCAGGTGCAGCGCAGCCTTCAGGTGCGCCAGAAACGCGGCGGGCGCCAAAGGCTCGGGCAGCTCGCCGACCATTCCGGCGCCCACGTCGGGGTGCTCGTTGTCGAGTCGGGTGAGGTAGTAGGCCACCTCCTCGTAGGGGTGCGCGCGGCGTAGCGCGGCCAGCACGGCGGCTTGCGCGGGCGCCGGAAACACCACCTCGAGGCGCTCTTCCGCCACTTCCTCGCGCGGGCCGCCCGCCTGCCCGATGGTGGGGGTGGCGACCTCGGTGGGGCGGAACCGGCCGGTGCCCTCTGCCCGGAACGAGCACTCGCGGTAGGCGCCGATCTGGCCAGCCCCGGCCGCGTGGAGGGCCGCCAGCACGGCCTCGCGCGCCTCGGCGCCGGGCACGAACGTGACGAGCTGCCGCAGCGCCCCATCGGCTTTCGGGGCCAGAATCTTCGGATGCAACAGCCCCAGCCGCCGCGCGAACTCGGCGTTGACGCCGTGCGCGACGTGGTCGAGGTTAGTGTGAGTGGCGTAAATGGCCACGCCCGCCCGGATGGCCGCCAGCAGAATGCGCTCCGGCTCGGTGCGGCCCGTGAGGCTCTTGAGCGGCCGAAACACCACCGGGTGGTGGCACACCACGAGGTTGTGCCCGCGCCGCACGGCTTCGGCCACCACGGCCTCGGTGCAGTCGAGGGCCAGGGTGGCGCCGGTTATGTGCTGGGCGGGATCGCCGACCTGCAACCCGGCGTTGTCGTAGGATTCCTGCCACGCCGGCGGCGCCAGCGCGTCGAGGAAGCGGGTGAGGTGGTAGAGCTGCATCGGCGGGGCTGCTTATACCACCACATTCACCATCCGCCCCGGCACCACGATGACCTTCTTCGCCGGTTTACCCTCGGCAAACCGCGCCAGAAAATCGCTCGCGCGCACGGCTTCTTCGATCTCGGCGGCGGTGGCGGCGGCGGCAAATACCTGCTCGCTCCGCACCTTGCCGTTGACGGCGAGGGGGTACGTCACTTCATCGGCCACGAGGTATTTCTCTTCCACCACCGGCCACGGCGCGGTGCTCACGGTGCCGGGTTGGTGGCCGAGCGCCTGCCACAGCTCTTCGGCCAGGTGCGGGGCGTACGGCGACACCACGACGACCAACGGCTCGAGCACGGCGCGCTTGCGGCAGCCCAGCGCACTCAGTTCGTTGGTGGCAATCATCAGTGCCGACACCACGGTGTTGAACGAGAGGCGCTCGACGTCGTCCTGCACCTTGCGGATGGTGCCGTGCAGGATTTTCAACTCGGCGCGGGTGGGTTCGTCGGCGCTGAGAGCGAAGGCGCCGTCTTCGGGGTGGAACAGGCGCCAGAACCGTTTGAGGAACGTGCTCACGCCGCTCAGGCCGCTGGTGTTCCAGGGCTTGTACTGTTCGAGCGGGCCGAGGAACATTTCGTAGCAGCGGAGGGCGTCGGCGCCGAAACGGTCGATGAGGCCGTCCGGGCTGACAACGTTGTGTTTCGATTTCGACATCTTCTCCACCTCCACGCCGCACACGTATTTCCCGGCGTTGGGGCCGCTTTCTTCAAGCAGAAACTCGGCTGTGGCGAACTCGGGGCGCCACTCGCGGAAGCGATCAACGTCGAGTACGTCGTTGTCGGTGAAGTTGACGTCGGCGTGGAGCGCGGTGGTGTCGAATTGGTTTTTGAGACCCGCCGACACCAGCGTGTTCGTGCCATTGATGCGGTACACGAAGTTGGAGCGCCCCAAAATCATCCCCTGATTCAAGAGTTTCCTGAAAGGCTCCTGCCCGCTCACCAGCCCCACATCCTTCAAAAACAGGTACCAGAAGCGCGAATACAACAAGTGGCCGGTGGCGTGTTCGGCGCCGCCGAGATAGAAGTCAACCTCGCCCCAATACTTCTCGGCCTCTTCCCCCACGAAGCGGCTTTCGTTTGTGGGGTCCATATAGCGCAGGTAGTACCAGCTCGACCCGGCCCAGCCGGGCATCGTGGACAGCTCGAACGGGAACTGGCCGCGGTGCTTCCAGTCGGTGGCGCGGCCGAGGGGCGGGTTGCCGTCCTGGGTGGGCTTGTATTCGTCGATTTCGGGGAGCGTGAGGGGTAGCTCCTGCTCGCTGATGCCGCGCGCGGTGCCGTCCTGGGCATAGTAGATGGGCAGCGGCTCGCCCCAGTAGCGCTGGCGGCCGAAAATGGCGTCGCGCAGGCGGAAATTGACGCGGCCGGTACCCTGGCCGGTCTTTTCCAGCTCGGCGATGGCGGCCGTGATGGCATGTTTGACGTCCAGCCCGTTGAGGAAATCGGAGTTGAACACGCGCCCCTCCTTCGCGGTGTAGGCTTCGCCGGAAGCCGAATCGTAGCCGTCGATCACCGGAATGATGGGCAGCTCGAAATGCCGCGCGAACGCGAAATCGCGCGTGTCGTGGGCAGGCACGGCCATCACCACGCCCGTGCCGTAGCCGGCCAGCACGTAGTCAGCGACCCACACCGGCACCCGCGCGCCCGTGAAGGGGTGCAGCGCGTAGGCGCCCGTAAACTGCCCGCTGATGGTCTTGACGTCGGCCTGGCGGTCGCGCTCCGAACGGTTTTTGGCCGTGAAGACGTACTGCGCCACGGCGTCGCGGCACTCCTCGGTCACCAACTCGTCCAGCCCCTCGAACTCGGGCGCTACGGCGAGGTAGCTCACGCCGAAGAGGGTGTCGGGGCGGGTGGTGAAGACGGTGAGGGCGGGGGCTGGGTGTTGGGTGTTGGGTGTTGGGTGTTGGGGCGATTGCGGTGCGGAGGCGCTTCTTGGATGGTCAATCTCGAACCGCACCTCGGCGCCTTCGCTTCGGCCGATCCAGTTGCGTTGCACTTCCTTCACGGCGTCGGGCCAGTCGAGGGCGTCGAGGCCGCGCAGCAGACGGTCGGCGTAGGCGGTGATGCGGAGCATCCATTGCGGCATCAGGCGGCGCTCGACGGGGTAGCCACCGCGCTCGCTCACGCCGTCCTTCACTTCGTCGTTGCTGAGCACCGTGCCGAGGGCGGGGCACCAGTTCACGAAGGTTTCGGTCTGGTAGGCGAGGCGGTAGGGCGCCACGGCGTCGATGCGCTGCTTGTCGGAAAAGCTCTGCCACTGGCCCGCCGTGAAGACGGGAAACTCCGTGGCATCGCCCGCCGCGCGCACGGCGCCGGAGCCGCCCTGGGCAAAGGCGTCGGTCAGCTCGCGCAGGGGGCGGGCGCGGTCCTGCTCCAGGTCGTACCAGCTATTGAAGAGTTGCAGGAAAATCCATTGCGTCCAGCGGTAGTACGTCGGGTCGGAGGTGCGGACTTCGCGCTCCCAATCGTAGCTGAACCCGAGGCTCTGGAGCTGGCGGATGTAGGTGGCGATGTTTTGCTCGGTGGTAACGGCCGGGTGCTGCCCCGTCTGGATGGCGTACTGCTCGGCGGGCAGCCCAAACGAGTCGAAACCCATCGGGTGGAGCACGTTGTAGCCCCGGTGGCGCTTGTAGCGGGCCACGATGTCGGAGGCGATGTAGCCCAGCGGGTGCCCCACGTGCAGCCCCGCCCCGGAGGGGTACGGAAACATATCGAGCACGTAGTATTTAGGGCGGTCGGCCCCTGGCTGGCCGGGGTTGGCGGCGCGGAAGGTCTGATGCTGGTTCCAGTGGGCTTGCCACTTTTTCTCGAAATCCTGGGGGTGATAGGCGGGCATTCTGGGGTAGGTGCGAGGTGCGAAGTGCGAAGTGATTGAGGGGCAACTGCTCGCAGGGCAAAGGTCGGGCGGGAGGGGCACCCGTACCTACGCGGCCGGGCAACGTAACGCGGCGCTACGGCTCCGGCGTCTTGGCTGGCTCAGTCTGACGCCGGAGCTGTAGCTCCGCGTTACGTGCTGGTGCGGGGGTTACACGGCAAGGCCGAGCGGCAGGTCGGAGATGTCTTTGAGGCGTTTGCCTTCGACAATTACAGCGTGTCAGGAACTCGCTTTTTGTCATCGCTGCGCTCCACTCGCGATGGACACATCGAGAGGAATAAGCGGTCGCCCAGAAGTTTTGTGGTTTTTGATGTTCCAAAAACGTCTGCAAATCAGGAAATTAGCTTGGAATTTGCAGCTTGTAACTTGTGGCTACCCGCTTAAGACAAAAGCCTGGCACGCGTTACGCCTCCACTTCACCAGCCGCCACGGCCAACACATCCAGGCACGTCAAGATATCTGCCGCGTCAAGCAGCCAATACGGGTGGTGCTCCACGAGGTGCTCGTCGCCCGACAAGAAAGCAACCCCTTCGCTGTCGAGGTAAAGCAATTGGCTTTTGGGTGCATACCGCAACTCCGGGCCTGCTGGCACCTCGACGCGCGTGATGGTCGGATGGGTGGCAAACCAAGCGGGTAGCGTCAGGTGTGCGTGGGAAAGGGCGTTGTTCAACAACGTGGCAGCGCCAATGAGGCTGAAATCAGCAGCAGTAGGAAGGGTGGCCATAGCGGAAAGTCAAGCAGCAAACACCGTATCGCGGTGGTAACGCAACAACATCGGGTCAGGCGCATACACCTCCGGCAACCGCATCGGCTGGCCGTGGTAAGCGCGCAAGAGCGAGGCAGCGGCGCCCGCATCATCAGAAGATTGAGTGATGCGCGCCGACACCACCACCCGCATCCGGTCGTCGGGGGTCGATGGTGAGCCACCCTCGGTCGAAGGCGCGGTCGTGGAGGGCGTTGAGGCAAAGGCCGTTGGCGGGGTTGAGGCGGTTAGCCGGGTCGGCGGCCCACGGCACGATGTGCGACGCGGTGAGCAGGTCGGGCACGGCAAGGCCGGTCAGGCAGCACCGCCCGTCGTAGGCGGCCAGCACGGCGCCCCGGAACAGGTGCTGCCCCACGCGCTGCCGTACCACGGCTTCGCGCTCCTGACCGGGCGGAAACTGCCGCTGCTCCGTTGGGGTGAGCGCGACGGCAGCCAGCGGCTGCCCGGCGGCGGTAGCCAGCAGGGTTTCGGCGCGGAGGGCCAGGCCTTCCCAATCGTGGGCGTAGCGGTTCCACACGATATCATCGACCCGGCTCGTGCTGCCTAGCCCCACGATACCGCGCGCTCGCAGCTCGGTGTCTAGGGCGCCGAGGTTGCCGATTTTCATCTTCACGGCGTTTTCGTTGCGCCCAATCAGCGGTGCGTACCGCACGATGAGCGAATGCCGCGAGGAAACCCGGTTGAACGGAATCTGGTGGTAGAGCCAGAGGGCGAGGGTGGTTTGGTCTTCGGTCCAGTTAGCCATTGGGTAAAGTAACGCGTGCGGCGCCCCGGCCCGCGAAAAACGCGCCGGTCCCCCGCGTACCTTAGCCCGTGCGGCCCACCCGGCAAGCCGGCCCCCTGAGCAATGCGCCCCTTCATCTACGCCCGCGACGGCGAATCGCACGGCCCCGTCAGCCCGCCCGAGTTTTGGGCGCGCGGCCTCGCGCCCGACACGCTCATCTGGCTCGAAGAGCGCAACGACTGGTTGCTACCGCCGCCCGTTTGGAGCGCGGGGCTCTGGCCCGCGACGAGCGAAGCGAGTCATACAGTTGTTTGGCGTACCAAGCTCGATGCGAAAAGCCTACGGCTTCGCGGGCCGGAGCCCCGCGCTCCAGCCCAATCGGCGTTCGTCCTCTACCACCCGAAACCGCGCAAACATTTCCTCCTCATACCACCCCTCCGCCCGCGTGCGCTTGATCACCTGCTGATGCTCCGGCGCGCGGTAGGCGTACTGCTTCATTAGTGCGCCCGATTCCCAGATACTCACGGTGGCTTGGCGCACGAGGGGCAGCTCGCCCAGGCCTACCGAGAATTGCAGGCCGGGCGCCCCGGCCACGGCGCGGGCGGTGGCGGGCACGGCCCGCCAGAACGCACCCAGCCGCCGCCACCGGATGGCGGCGCGCGTGAGCACCGCCACCGGCTCGTGGTCGGCGAGGGGCGCGGTGGTGGGGGCGGGCCGGAAGGGCGCGAGGCCGTCCCAGCGGCCGTGGGTCTGCACGGGTTGCAGCCAAGTGGTGCGCCACGTCCAGCCGCGTTCGGCGAAGCGGGCGAGCAGCGGGTCGGCGGCCAGGAACTGGCGGGCGGCGGCTTCGTCGGTCCACTCGGCCAGCAGGGCGTAGCGGCGCAGGTTGGGCCGCAGCCCGAAATCGACGCCGCTGCCGAGCATCCGGCCCCAGCGCAGGCCCGGCACCCCGCGCAGGTGCGCGGGGGTGGTGCCCATCTGGGCCAGGCCGCGCCGCCATTCGGCGGCGGGCACATCGAAGAGGGTGAAGGTGGTCAGGGGGTGGGGTGGAAGGGTAAAAGGGTAAAAGGGGAAAAAGGAAAAGGGTAGGAAGGGGGAAGGGGGGTGGGTGTTGGGTGGTGCAAATTGTAGGGGCGGGCCTTGTGCCCGCCCGCGCATTGTGCATCGT
>ERZ1066122.1114-NODE-1114-length-23304-cov-37.015614_pt1 | contig 23304 bp, 24 predicted proteins | sample MGYA00382769_ERZ1066122 | MGnify/ENA primary metagenome ERZ1066122 (study PRJEB33369, sample SAMEA5778352) | biofilm metagenome | biome: Industrial cooling water; feature: Water cooling tower basin; material: Biofilm | place: United Arab Emirates | collected... | reverse complement strand
TGCGCCCGAGGACCGCAATCCGTGAACTTACCCGGCCGTGGTGAATAACCCAGGTGTATACGTACATCCCCGCACTGGCGATCACGTGGCCGAATTCGGCGGGAACTACGCGGAGCGGGCGGCCACGCTCTCGGTGAACGAGCTCGTACCGAGGTACATCATCCCGGTAGTCCTGCCAGGGCGGTGACACGGCGACGGCCGCTCCCGCACACGAGCGAGGCACCGTGCCCTCGGCGCTCGGCGCTGGCGGCTCGCGCTGCGCGTCGGCTCGCGGTGGGCAGCCTTGCGATGTGCCGGTCCTGCCCGCAGCTTGGCTCCGGCGGTCGGTGGCCCCGGTCGAGAGGTCGGTCGAGGATCCGTGATGGAGCACGCCACTCAAGTCTTTGCGGCGGTCGCCCTGTTCGTCATCGGGGTATCTCACCTGGCGCGGCCCAGGGAGTGGGTCGCCTTTTACCAGGCACTCCCGCTCGCGGGGCGCCGGGCGCCTTCCTCGAGGGCTTCCTGTTGCTCGGCTTCGGCTCCATCATCGTGGCCTTTCACAACGTGTGGCACGGCCCCGGCGTGGTGCTCACGCTGATCGGCTGGGCGCAGCTCCTCAAGGGGGTTGGTCGCTTCGTGGCCCCACAGCTCGCGCTGCGGGTCATGGAGCGCATGGTGCCCGAGCGGAGCTGGCAGTTCAGGGCTGGCGGGGTGATCGCGTTGGCGCTGAGCGGCTTCCTCTGGTGGCTCCGATTCCGAGCGTAGGAGTGCCGGGCCCTCGCGCAGTCGGCCGGTGGGGATGGCGCCGCCGCAGAAGGAATATGCCGTTGGATGGCCGATCTGGGGCGCTCTCCGAGGGGAAGTGCTCTCGAGATGTCGATGCCTCGGCTCCGCCTCCGTCGTAGGCGTTCCGCGCACGCTGAGGGAGAGCCGGCGAACCCGGGGCGGTTCAGAGTGGGGCGACCATGAAACGCACGGCACCCGGCACCTTCGCGCTTGCGCTGCTCGGCGCGGCGCCCATGACAGTGCACGCCCAGACGGCGGCCGACAGCGCCGCCATCCGCGCCACCGCCCTCGACTACATCGACGGCTGGTGGGAGGGCAACGCCGAGCGGATGGAGCGCGCGGTGCACCCGGACTTGGCGAAGCGGATCGTCAACACCGACCCGCGCGGCGGCAACGTGCTGGGCCACCAGAGCGCCATGACGCTGGTGCTCAACACGCGGCGCGGCGGCGGCCGGGAGACGCCCCCGGCGCAGCGGCGCCGCGAGGTGCGCATCCTCGACTGGTAGAAGATGGCGTTCCAGATCTCGCGCCGTGGGTACTTGCGCGGGCGTCCGGTGCGGCCGCCCTTGGCCGGCGGCATCACCGCTTCGATCTTCGCCCACTGGGCGTCCGTCAGGTCCGTGGGGTATCTCTTCCTCTCCAGGCGGCTTACCTACACCGAGCCGCTGGATTTGTTTACAGCTTCTAATCCACGATCTACTCCACGGATCAAGGGTTTCGCTGCGTGCGACTGCAGCGGCCGGAATGAGCCAACACACAGGGCAGGCCGCCGTGCTCCCCCCTGTGATCAGGTTGAAGTTCGGCCCACACCACTTCTACTTCGCCATGGCACTGTACGGAGAGGCGGGATCGGTCCAGGTAGAGAAAGGGCAGTGCACCATCACTACGAGCGATGTTCGGATTCTGGAGCAGGGAGTACGGGTGGGGGTAGTGGATCAATCTCGGTTGTTGGCAACAGGCGGCTGGTCGCAGTTGTAGCGGTGGAGGAAGAGGCGGAGGCAGAGGTCGTGCCTGGTGTCGCACTTCGAGAAGGAGAGCGTCTTTCTGACGAAGCGGCCGAGGCGCTGCCGCAAGGTGAGGTTCCAGCGCTCCACGTGGTTGGTCTCTCCCGTCTCTTTGCCGACCGCCTCATGCTGCTCCTCGGGGACGACCTTGCGGTACGCCTCCCAGAAGTCGCTGTAGCAGAACGCCTGCCGGTAGTCCTCCGGGACCTTCTGCCACAGCCGCCGGCAGGTGGCTTCGCTGCGGTCGCCAAAGACGTACGCCACCACCTGCCGGGTGCGGCGGCAGAGCGCCACCCAGAGCCAGCGCACCCGCTGCTTGCACCGCACAAAGCTCCACAGCTCATCCAGCTCCAGGACCTCGTCCCACTCGGCCAGCGGCAGCGTCTCCTCCAGGGGGGGAAAGCGCCGCCGCGCGCTCCTTGAGCCACGTGGAGACGGTGTTGCGCGAGACGCCGAAGGTGCGTGTGAGCCCCCGCAGGCTGGATCTCTCCTGGTAGGCGGCCAGGATGCGGTCTTTCTCCGCTTCCGTGTAGCCGTTGGGCTTCGGGTGCTCACGGAAGCTGTAGCCACAGCCACGGCAGCGGAAGCGCTGCACCCCGTTCGCCGCCTTGCCGTGCCGGATCACCTCGGCACTCCTGCAGCGGGGACACTGAAGTGTGTAGGTAATCATGCCAGCAAAGTTACACCAACAACCACGATTGCACCACTACCTCAACACCAACACCTGGAACCGCCTTCGCTACACGCTCTACGCGCCTGTCTACGACTGGACGGCGCCGTTCGCGCGCGCGCGTCGGCGCTCGCTGGCCCTGCTGGACCTGCAGCCCGGCCAGCGCGTGCTGATCCCCGGCGCGGGGACGGGGCTGGACCTGCCCTGGCTGCCGGCTGGCGTCGAGGTGACGGCGGTGGACCTGGCATCCGCGATGCTCGCACGCCTGCGGGAGCGCGCCGACCGGCTGGGCCTGCCGGTCGACGCCCGCGTGATGGACGCGCACCAGCTTGCCTTCCCGGATGCCGCCTTCGACGCGGCCGTCCTGCACCTCATCGTCGCGGTGATCCCGCAGCCGGTGCGGCTGCTCCACGAGGTCGGGCGGGTGCTGCGGGAGGGCGGTCGTGCCGTGGTGTTCGACAAGCTCGTCCGGCCGGGGCAGCGCCCGTCCGCCGTGCGGCGCGCGCTCAACGTCGTTACGAACGCCGTGTTCTCCGACATCACGCGCTCGCTCGAGCCGCTGCTGGCCGGCACGTCCCTCCAGATCGTCCGCCGGGAACCGGCGGCGCTCGCGGGCACCTACGAGATCGTGCTGCTGGAGAAGCGCACTGCGTCCGGGTGACAGGATGGCGTGCGCCGCTCACGCCGCCCCGCGCGGGTACGTCCCCAGCCGGCGCAGGCGCAGGGCGCGCGCCTCCACCTCGCGCAGCGCCTCGGCGGCAGCGGGCGCGGTGGCGTCGGCGTCCAGTTCCAGGAAGAAACGATACGTCCAGGGCTCGCCGGTGGGGCGCGACTCCAGCTTGCAGAGGTTGATGCCGCGCGCGGCGAACGGCGCCAGCACGCGCACCAGCGCGCCGGGCGTGTTCTCCGTCTCCAGCAGCAGCGTCGTCTGCATGGCGGCCGCGGCGCGCGCCGGCGGCAGCGGCGGCGCGTCGTGCCCGGCCGGGACGATGACGAGGAAGCGCGTCTGGTTGTCCGGCCGGTCCTCCACGTTCTCGGCGAGCAGCGCCAGGCCATAGCGCGCGGCGGCGGCGCGCGCGGCGACTGCGGCCAGCGTCGGCTCGCGCTGCTGCGCGACCTGCTTCGCGGCGCCCGCCGTGTCGTAGACCGCGACCGCCTCCAGCGCCGGGTGCGCGCGCATCCAGCGCCCGCACTGCGCCAGCGCCACGGGATGCGAGATCACCCGCCGCAAGCCCTGCACGCTCGCGCCCGGCAGCCCCAGCACGCAGTGGTGGATGGGGACGATCACCTCGCCGACGATGCACAGCTCCTCGGCCGCCAGCACGTCGTAGGCGGCGACGACACTGCCGGCCAGCGTGTTCTCCACCGGCAGCACGCCGAACGCGGTGGCGCCGTCCGCCACCGCCCGGCCGACGTCGGCGAACTCGCGCTGCGGCACGGGCTCGGCGTCCGCGCCGAAGAAGCGGCGCACCGCCTCCTCGCTGAACGCCCCCAGCTCCCCCTGGAACGCGACTCTCGTCATGGCAGGATGCAGGATTCGGGATTCAGGGTTCGGGATTCAGGGGAACGGCAACGACGAGCGCCGGCCCGACCCGTGTTGAATGCCGAATGCGGGAGTGAACGTCAACCCCGTGCAGTGGCGGTTCAGTTCCGCATTCCGCATTCCGCCTTCCGCGGACGGACAAGACAGCGGGCGAGGGGTTCGCCGGTAGCTGGCAGCCGGCAGCCGTTCCCCCGAACCCTGAATCCCGACCCGCCTTGCGCGATCGCCGCCCGAGCAGTACTGTTGCTTCCATGCGACCCGCGAACCTGTTCTACGGCTATTACTACTTTACCGGCCTCCCCGGGGGAGTTCGGGCGTTGTCGCGCGCGGGTAGAGAGTAGAGCGAAGTCGCTCAGACCGCTGCAGCAGCCACCCAGGCTCCCGTTCCGAACGGGGGCCTTTTTTTGTTGCCCGTCCCAACCCAGACCGCCACTGGAGGTGCCCGATGCTGATCCGAGTTCGTCCCGAATCGCCGCCCTCGGCGGTCGACGCCATTCGCGAGCGCGTGGAGGCGCGCGGCGTGCGTACGCACCTCTTCGCCGGCGCACAGGGCGCCGTGATCGGCTGCGTCGGCGGCCTGCCGGACGACGAGGCGGCGCGGCTGCGCGCGCTGCCGGGGGTGGAGGCGGTGCTGCGCTCGACGGTACCGTACCGGCAGGCGGCGCGGCAGTTCTCCCCGTCGCCGAGCCGCGTCTGCCTGGGCGGGCGCGCGGGCGTGCACGTCGGCGGGCAGGAGCTGGCGGTGGTGGCGGGGCCGTGCTCGGTGGAGGGCCGCGAGCTGCTGCGCCGCACTGCCCGCGCGGTACAGGCCGCCGGCGCCAGCGCGCTGCGCGGCGGCGCCTTCAAGCCACGCACCTCGCCCTACGCTTTCCAGGGCCTCGGCCGCGACGGGCTGGAGCTGCTCGCCGAGGCGCGCGCCGAGACCGGGCTGCCCGTGGTCACCGAGGTGATGGACCCGCGGCAGGTGGAGCTGGTCTGCGAGCATGCCGACGTGCTGCAGATCGGCGCGCGCAATATGCAGAACTTCTCGCTGCTCGCCGAGGTCGGGCGGGTGCAGCGGCCGGTGCTGCTGAAGCGCGGGCTCGCGGCGACGCTCAGCGAGCTGCTGATGTCGGCCGAGCACGTGATGGCGCAGGGCAACCGCGAGGTGATCCTCTGCGAGCGCGGCATCCGCACCTACGAGACGGCCACGCGCAACACGCTCGACGTGGCGGCGATCCCGGTGCTGAAGGCCGAGACGCACCTGCCCGTGCTGGTCGACCCGAGCCACGCCGCCGGGCGCGCCGACCTGGTGGAGCCGCTGGCGATGGCGGCGCTCGCCGCCGGAGCCGACGGCCTGCTCGTCGAGGTGCACCCCTCGCCCGCCGAGGCGCTCTCCGACGGCGAGCAGTCGCTGACGCTGGAGGCGTTCGTCAGCCTGATGGCGCGGCTGCGGCCGCTGGCCGCGCTGCTCGGCCGCCGGCTGCCGGAGCCACCCGCCCTGGCGCTGGCGGAGGTGGCCTGATGCCCGCGGAATGGCAGACGGAGGTCGCCGCGCGCACCGAGCTGGAGCGGCTGCGCGACGAGATCGAGGAGGTCGACCAGCGCCTGCTCGCGGCGCTCGCCGAGCGCGTCGCGCTGGCGCAGCGTGTCGGCGAGCTGAAGCGACGCGCCGGGCTGCCGCTGCTCGACGCCTCGCGCGAGGCGGCGGTGATCCGCCGGGCGGCGGAGCTGGGCCGCGAGGCGGCGCTGCCGGAGGAGGACGTGCGCGCGCTCTTCTGGCAGGTCGTCGGCCTCTGCCGCCGCGCGCAGACGGAACCGCCACGGCGGTAGCGACGACGGCCGGGCACGCGGTATGATACGGGCAGTCCGCCCCGGCCGCGTCGCGCCGGGTTCGCTGTCCCATCGCACCAGTCGTCCGCATGCGTGTCGTCCTGCAGCGCGTCCGCCGCGCGAGCGTGAGCGTCGAGGGAGAGGTCGTCGGCGAGGTGGGGCGCGGGCTGTTGCTCCTGGTCGGCTTCACCGAGGGCGACACCGACGCCGCGCTGCAGTGGATGGCCGAGAAGGTCGTCGCGCTGCGCATCTTCCCGGACGAGGAGGGGAAGATGAACCGCTCGCTCGACGAGGTCGGCGGCGGCCTGCTGGTCGTCTCGCAGTTCACGCTCTACGGCGACGCGCGCAAGGGGCGGCGCCCCAGCTTCGTCGACGCCGCGCGGCCGGAGGTCGCCGTCCCGCTCTACGAGCGCTTTTTGGAGCGCCTGCGCGAGAGCGGGCTGCCGGTGGCCAGCGGCGCGTTCGGCGCGATGATGCAGGTGGAGCTGGTCAACGACGGGCCTGTCACGCTGATTCTGGAGCGCTGAGCCGATGCCGGAGTCCCCGCTGCCGCCGAGGCTGCTGCTCGCCTCGCAATCGCCCCGCCGCGCCGAGCTGCTCGCTCGGCTGGGCCTGGAGTTCGAGATCATCCCCGCCGCGCTCGACGAGAGCTACCTCGACCACGAGATGCCGGCCGCGCACGCCGAGCGCCTGGCGCGCGAGAAGGCGTTCACCATCGCGCGGCGCGAGCCGGGCGCACTGGTCGTCGGCTCGGACACCATCGTGGTGCTGGGCAACGACGTGCTGGGCAAGCCGAAGGACGCGGACGAGGCGGTGCGCATGCTGCTGCGCCTGGCCGGGCGCGAGCACGAGGTCTACACCGGCATCGCGGTGGCGCAGGACGGGCGCGTCGAGTCGTCGCTGGAGCGCGTGAAGGTGCGCTTCCGCCCGCTCGACCGCCGCCAGTGCGAGCGCTACGTCGCCACCGGCGAGCCGATGGACAAGGCCGGCGCCTACGGCATCCAGGGCTACGGCTCGGCGCTGGTGGCCGGCATCGCCGGCGACTACTTCGCCGTGATGGGCCTGCCCGTGGTGCGCACGCTGGAGCTGCTGGAGCGCTTCGGCTGGCACTACGCCTTCGGCGCGCTGGAAGGAGTGGAGCCGCGATGATCCTCGCCGTCGACCAGGGCACCACCGGCAGCACCTGCCTGGTGCTGGACCGCGACGGGCAGGTGCGCGGCCGCGCGTACAGCGAGTTCACGCAGCACTTCCCGCGGCCCGGCTGGGTGGAGCACGACGCGGAGGAGATCTGGCAGGTCACCCGGCGGGTGGCGCACGAGGCGGCGGCGGCGGCGGGCATCGCGCTGGACGCGCTGAGCGGCATCGGCATCACCAACCAGCGCGAGACGACGGTGCTCTGGGAGCGCGCCACCGGCAAGCCGCTGCACCGCGCGCTCGTCTGGCAGGACGGCCGCACCGCCGACGCGTGCCGCCGGCTGCGGCAGGCCGGGCACGAGCCGAAGGTGCGGCGGCGCACGGGCCTGGTCATCGACCCGTACTTCTCCGCCACCAAGCTGGCCTGGCTGCTGGACCACGTGCCCGGCGCCCGCGCGCGCGCCGAGGCCGGCGAGCTGGCCGCCGGCACCATCGACAGTTGGCTCGTCTGGCAGCTCTCCGGCGGGCGGCTACACCTGACCGACCCGACCAACGCCTCGCGCACCCTGCTCTATCACCTGGAGAACGGCACCTGGGACGACGAGCTGCTGGAGCTGTTCGGCATCCCGCGCGCCGTGCTGCCCGAGCTGCACGGCTCCAGCGAGCCCTACGGCACCGCCGACGCCGCGGCCTGGGGCGCGGAGACGCCGCTCGCCGGCATCGCCGGCGACCAGCAGGCGGCGCTCTTCGGCCAGGGCTGCTGGACGGAGGGCCTGGCGAAGAACACCTACGGCACCGGCGCCTTCCTGCTGCTCTACACCGGCGAGCAGCCGGTGTACTCGAAGCAGGGGCTGCTGACGACCGCCGCCTGCGGGCCGCGCGGCGAGCGCCGCTTCGCGCTGGAGGGCTCCATCTTCATCGCCGGCGCCGCCGTGCAGTGGCTGCGCGACCAGCTCGGCGTCATCGCCCACGCCGCCGAGACCGAGGCGCTCGCCCGCTCGCTCAGCAGCAACGAGGGCGTCTACTTCGTGCCGGCGTTCACCGGCCTGGGCGCTCCGCACTGGGAGCCGGGCGCGCGCGGCATGCTGATGGGGCTGACGCGCGGCACCGGCCGCGCCCACCTGGCGCGCGCCGCGCTGGAGGCAATGGCCTACGCCACGCTCGACGTCGCCGGCGCGATGGAGCGCGACAGCGGCCTGCCGCTGCGCGAGCTGCGCATCGACGGCGGCGCCGCCGCCAACGACTGGCTGGCCCAGTTCCAGGCCGACGTGCTGCAGGTGCCCACCGTGCGCCCGGCGCTCGTCGACACCACCGCGCTGGGGGCGGCGGGCCTGGCCGGGCTGGCGCTCGGCTTCTGGAAGACGCCGCAGGAGTTCCTCTCCGCTTCCTGCCCCGCGCCCAGCACCTTCCACCCCAGCGCGCCCGTCGCCGAGCGCCAGCGCTGGGTGATCGGCTGGCGGCGCGCCATCACCACCGCCCGCCACTGGGCCACCGGAGAGAGCTGATGCTGCCAATTCCCTTCCCGCTCGTGCTCGGCTTCTCACTCAGCGTGAGCAAGCCGCCGCCACCCGACCGCTGGTTCGCCGAGGACAAGCTCAAGCACTTCGCCGCCTCGTTCGTCGTCACCTCGCTCGCCACCGGCGGCGCCCGCGCCGCCGGCCTCGCGCGCGACGAGAGCCTGGCCGCCGGCGCCACGGCCGCGCTCGGCGTCGGCGTCTGGAAGGAGCTGCGCGACGCGCGCAGCACCGCCGAGACCGCTTCGCTGCGCGACCTCGTCTGGGACGCGGCCGGCATCGGCGCCGCGACCGCCGCGCTGGCGCAGGCCCGCTAGCCCCCGCCGGCGCCGCGGTTGACAGCCGGCGCTACCAAACTACATTACCGTACAGTTGATCTATTCGGAACCCCAACCGCTTCCTGCCATGCCCCTGTACGAGTATCACTGTCGCGCCTGCGGCGGCCGCTTCGAGCGGATCCGCAAGTTCGAGGAGCGCACCGCCGCGCAGAACTGCCCGCGCTGCAGCGCCGCGGAGGTCGAGCTCGCGCTCTCCGTGCCGGCCATGGTCGGCACCGGCTCGGGCGGCGGCGCCGCCTTCGGAGAGTCGTCCCCCGCGGGCACCGGCTTCGGCGGCTGCTGCGGTGGCGGCGCCTGCGGGATGAACTGATCGGGGGTCAGGGGTCGGGGGTCGGGGGTCAGGGGAACGGCAACGTCAACTGCGAGTCGAGTTGCAGTTGACGTTGCGGTTCCCCCGACCCCCGATCCCCGACCCCCGACCCCTGATCTACATACGTCTCGAAGAAACCGTTCAGCCGCGCGGCGGGATGGCCGGTTTCCTCGACGGTCGCGGTGCCGCGCATCTGCAGGAAGAAGCGGCGGCGCGCGCGACGCAGGTCGGTGACGTGGAGGGCGTCCACGTCGATGGTGACGCGCAGGCCGCGGCGCGCGTCCTCGAAGCGCATCTGCTGCGGCACCTGCAGCCACTGGCCGGCCGCGCGCAGCGGCCGGGTGCGCGTGAAGCGCAGCGCGCGCGGGCGGTAGACGCCGCGGGCGCCGCGCTCGTCGACCAGGTAGGCGAAGAGCGGCAGGTCGGCGGCGTCGGGCTGGTCGCCGCGCACGACGCCGTAGAGCAGCGAGAGCGTGCGATCGCTCGCGGCGCCCCATTCCCAGGAGACGTCGCGCCAGACGCCCCAGTTGTGGTCGTGGTAGCCCTGCACGCGCGAGAAGGTGCCGCAGCGCGGCAGGCAGGCCTCGCCGCTGGCCTCGGCGTAGAGCGCGGGCGCCACGTAGCCGGAGATCAGCGTCGCGCCGCCGAGGTCGGCGGGCGGGAAGTAGCGGTGCGGCGCGGGCGCGAACCGCATCTCGATGCGCTGGCCGCCCACCGCCGCGCGCACGTGGTAGACGCCGCCGCGCTGCTCCACGCGCGCGTCCGGCGCGAAGACGAGGTCGGCGCGCGTGGTGTCGATCGTCACCTGCGGGTTGCGTAGCGGGTCGCGGCAGGCGGGGACGCGGCAGGGGAAGTCGCGCGTGAAGGCGCGGTGACTGCCGTCGGGCTCGCGCACCGTCAGCAGCAGGCGGCCGCCCCAGCGCCCCGGCACGCCGACCTCGCCGCCGACCAGGAAGGTGAGATAGACCCAGCGGCCGTCGCCCAGCACGGCGTTGAAGTAGTGCCACTCGGCCCAGGTGGAGTCGCCGGCGGCGGCGCCGATGGGCAGGTGGAAGCGGTCGATCTCGTGGTAGAGCTGCTCGGGCGAGGGCGCGGCCCAGCGGCGGTCGGCCGGCGAGTCGCGCCAGCGGCCGGCGAGCAGGCGCGGCGCCGCGCCGGCGGCGCGGGCGCGGCTGGGGATCTCGCCGCGCGCGACGGCGCGGAAGAGCAGCGTGTCGGTCGCGATCTCCAGCAGCGTGCCCTCCAGCACGGGGCTCGCCGCCACCACGCCGAACGCCGAGCGCGCGCGCGGCGACTCCAGCACGCTGCGCTGGATGAAGCGCGCCTGGTCGATGCCCAGGAAGAGCGAGGTCGCGCCGCCAGCGCGCAGCACCTCGGGGCTGATGCCGGCGGGCACCACCACCACGTCGCCGCCGCCGACCAGGCGCCGGTCCCGCGCCTGCTCCAGCATCGCCTCGCCCACGGCCAGCAGCACCACCATCACCGCCACCCCGAGCGCGTAGCCCAGCAGCAGGAAGAGCGCACGCCCGGGGCGGTGCCGCAGCTCCGCCAGCGCCAAGCGCAGCAGCATCAGCCCGCCGCCTCGCGCGGCCGGCGCGAGCCGGCCGACGCCGAGCAGCGCGCAGGTCCGGGCTCCGCCCGACAGCACGACCGGGAAGCTCCCGACTGCGGGCGGCGCTCCGCTCCCCGATACTCTGCAGGACCGCGGCCCGGACGTGCCTCCGCCGGCGGCGCGGCCACCTGTGAAGACAAGCCGATCACGAACGAGTTATCTTCTTCTTGGGAGGGGCGATGTCCAAGCTCAACCTGACCGCGGACGAGCAGCGCGTGCTCACCGAGGTGCTGCAGCACGCGATCAGCGAGCTGCACAGCGAGATCGTGCACACCGACGACTTCGACTACCGCCAGATGCTCAAGGACCGCCGGCGCACGCTGCGCGGCGTGCTGGAGGCGATCGAGGAGCCGGCGCTGACCGGCGTCTGAGCCCGGGCGCGGCGGAGCGGCACGGCGCGGCGGGGGCCAACCCCTCGCCGCGCTCTCGTTTGCGCTCACGCCGCGGCGCCGGGCCGCCCGTCGCGCACCACCAGCCCGTCGGCCATCTCGACGACGCGCCCGGCGCGCTCGGCGACGTGCGCGTCGTGCGTGACCGTCACCAGCGTGGTGCCCGCGGCGTGCAGCCGCTCGAAGAGCCGCAGGATCTCCTCGCCGGTGCGGCGGTCCAGCTCGCCGGTCGGCTCGTCGGCGAGCAGCAGGCGCGGGCGGTTGGCGAGTGCGCGCGCGATGGCGACCCGCTGCTGCTCACCGCCGGAGAGCTGCGGCGGGCGGTGGCCGGCGCGCGGGCCGAGGCCGACGTAGTCCAGCAGCTCGCGGGTGCGGCGGCGGCGCTCGGCGCGCGGCACGCCCACCTCGGCCATCGGCAGCTCCACGTTCTCGGCGGCGGTCAGCACCGCGAGCAGGTGGAAGCGCTGGAAGACGAAGCCGACCGCGTGCAGCCGCAGGCGCGAGCGCTCGGCCTCGCTCAGCCGCTGCAGCGGCCGGCCCAGCAGCTCCACCGAGCCGGCCGTCGGCGGGTCGATGCCCGCGAGCACGTTGAGCAGCGTGCTCTTGCCGCAGCCCGAGGGCCCCACGATGGCGACGAACTCGCCGGCGGCCACGCGCAGGCTCACGCCGCACAGCGCGTGCACCGCGTCGCCCGCGTAGGGATACTCCTTGACCAGCCGTTCGGCAGCGACGACGAGATCCGCCACGCGCGCTCCCCGGGTTCGAGGCGATAGACCGGCCGCACGCCGCGCCCGTGCGGCGCGTGCTGTGCAATGCGCGTGCGCGCCTCATCGCCGGGCCGCGAGCTGCCGATACTCTTCCTCCGGGGAGGGCGTGCCGAGCGCGCGGCCTCCGCCCTCACGAGCGGGCCGGCCTCTCGGCGCCGCATGCCCTGATGCTGCGACTGACCTTACCGGACGGAATCCTGGCGCGGCTGCGCGCGCTCTTCCTGGTCACCGGGCTGCTGACGCTCGGCGCCATCACGCTGGTGCTGGCGCTGGGCGAGCGGCTGCCGTGGCCCTCGTACCTCGTCGGCGGGCTGCTGGTGCTGCTGACCGGCAGCTCGTGGGTGCAGATCTACCGCCGCGGGCGCGTGCTGCCGGCGCTGGACGCGGCGAACGTGCTGGGGCTGCTGGCGCTCGCGCTGGCGGTCGGCTCCGTGGAGCGGGTGGCCGGGCTCGCCTTCGTCGGGCTGTACTTCCTGCTGCTCTACGGCTCCACGCGGCGCGCGGTCCTACTGGTGGTGGGGTATGCGACGGCGCTCGCCGTGGCCAAGCTGCTGTTGCGCGGCGCGACGCCGGACGCGCTGGTGGCGGAGCAGATCGTCGGCGGCGCGAGCGGGCTGGTCTTCACCGGCACCGCGTTCCACCTGCTCGCCCGGACGATGGCGCGCTTCGACGCCGCCCGGCACCGCGAGCGCCTGCTGGGCGAGGCCGGCGCGCGGCTGATGACGGCGGCGGAGCCGCCCGAGATCTACGCCGCCGGGCTGGCGGCGGTGCCGGCGATGCTCGGCGAAGACGCCGTCGCCCGCGCCGCCATCGTGCGGCTGGACGCGGAGCGGGCCACGGCGACGGTGGCGGCAGCGGCCGGGCCGGGCACCGGGAGCTGGACCGGCCGCACGCTCCGGCTCGACGCGCTGCCGCACGCCTGGCGGCTGGCGCTCACGGCGGCGCCGCTGACGGCAGAGCCCGCCGCGGCGGCGGCACTGCTCGCCGCGCTCGGCGCCGAGGCGCAGCCTACGCCACTCCTGGGCGTGCCGCTGATCCGCGCGAGCGGCCCGGACGAGCTGCTGCTCGTCTTCTCCGCCGCGGCGGCGCCGCCGGAGGCGCACGAGGCGCTGCAGGTGCTCGGCTCGCAGCTCGCGCTCGCGCTGGAGAGCGCCGCCCGCCGCGCCGACCGCTTCCGCGCGCTGGTGCAGAACGCCAGCGACTCCATCACCATCCTCGGGCCGCAGCGCGAGATCCGCTACCAGACGCCCTCCATCGAGCGCATCCTCGGCTACTCCCCCGCGGAGGTGCTCGGCAGGCCGTTGATCGAGCTGATCCACGCCGACGACGTGCCGGCGCTGCACCAGGAGCTGACGGACCTGCTCGCCGAGCCGGGCGGCGTGCGCGCGGTGACGGGGCGCGTCCGCCACCAGGACGGCTCCTGGCGGCTGATGGAGGCGACGGTCGCCAACCTGCTGCACGAGCCGACGGTGGAGGGTATCGTCATCAACGCGCGCGACGTCACCGAGCGCGAGCGCCTGGCGCAGCAGCTCCGGCAGGCGCAGAAGCTGGAGGCGGTCGGCACGCTGGCCGGCGGGGTGGCGCACGACTTCAACAACCTGCTGATGGTCATCAGCGGCTACGTGCAACTGGTGCAGGCCGACGGGCTGGAGTCGCAGCAGGTGCCGCTCGCCGAGATCGCGCGCGCGGCCAGCCGCGCGGCCGAGCTGACGCAGCAGTTGCTCGCCTACAGCCGTCGGCAGATGCTGCAGCCCACCGTGCTGGACGTGAACGCCGTGGTGCGCGGCAGCGTACCGGTGCTGCAGCCGCTGCTCGGCCCGGGCATCGAGCTCGAGCTGGCGCTGGCGCCGGCGCTGGGCGCGGTGCGCGCCGACGCCGAGCAGTTGCGGCAGGTGCTGGTCAACCTGGTGACCAACGCGCGCGACGCCATGCCCGCCGGCGGCCGGCTGACGCTGCGCACCCGGAACCGCCAGCTCGATGCCGAGACGCCGCGCGGCACCCCGCAGGCGGTGCCGCCCGGCGCCTACGTGGAGCTGGTGGTGGCCGACACCGGCCGCGGGATGGACGCCCCGACGCAGGCGCGCCTCTTCGAGCCGTTCTTCACCACCAAGGAGGTCGGCAGGGGCCGCGGACTGGGGCTCGCCACCGTCTACGGCATCGTCCGGCAGAGCGAAGGCTACGTCGAGGCAGAGAGCGAGCCGGGCCGCGGCACCACGTTCACGGTGCTGCTGCCGCGCGTCAGGGCCGTGGAGCCGGCGCCGGACGGTGCGCGGCCGGCGACGGTGCTGGTGGTGGAGCCGGAGGCCGCGGTCTGCTCGCTCGTCGAGGCCGTGCTGCACCACTGCGGCTACCAGGTGCTGGCGGCGCCGAACGCGCGGGAGGCGCTCGCGCTGGCGCGCCGCGCGCCGGCCGGCATCGATCTGGTGCTCGCGGAGCTGGAGACTTCGGGGCTGAACGAGGCTGAGATCGCCGCCGCGCTGCCCGCGGCACGCGTCGTCTTCACCAGTGCCTACGCCGAGGAGCACAGCGCCGTGCCGGGCCGCGCGCCGGTGCTGCCGAAGCCGCTCTCGCCCGCCGTGCTGCTGCAGACAGTCGCCGCGGTGCTGGCTGAGCCGCCGCTGGCGCCGCTGGGCTGAGCGCCGCTATTCCGCCTCCTCGCGCAACGCCCGACCGAGCGGCGTGCGCACCGCCTGCCAGCCCGGCAGCAGCCCCGCCAGCGCGCCGGTCACGATCACCACGGCCAGCGCGAACGCCACCCGCGGCGGATTGAAGACGAAGAACGAGAGCTTGGCCGGGATGCCGGGAAAGGAGAGCAGGATGCGGTCCAGCCGCTCGGCCATCCACAGCCCGAACGGCAGACCCAGCAGGCAGCCGACGCCCGCCAGCGCGACGCCCTCCGCCATCACGCCGAGCAGCAGCCGCCGGCGCGCGACGCCGAGGGCGCGCAGCGTGGCGAGCTCGCCGAAGCGCTCGCGCACCCCGATGGTCACGATCGTCGCCACCAGCAGCGCGCAGACGACCAGCGCCACGCTGCCCAGGATGGTGGCGAGCTGCCGGAAGTAGAGCAGCCGCTGGTCCATGGCGCGCATCAGCTCGCGCGTCGAGTAGACGGAGAGCTCGGGCAGCGCGCGCTCCAGCCGGCGCGCCAGCACGTCGTCGCCCACGCCCGGCGCCGCGGCGACGGCGAAGAGCGAGACCTGGTCCGGCCGGCGCGTCAGGCGCTGCACGTCGGCGAGCGGCGCGGCGAGCGAGCGCTGGCCGGCGAAGTCGTAGAGGAAGTCGCCGACGCCGCTGACCCGTGCCGGATGGCTCTGGCGCGGCCGGCCCAGCGAGAGGTCCAGCTCGGTGGCGAGCGGCAGCACGCTGCCCGGCCCCAGCCCGTACGCCTGCGCCAGCGGCTGGCTGACGACGACCTCGCCGGCCCTCGGCTCGCGCCCCTCCACCAGCAGGTAGAGCATCTGCGCCGCCGGATCCACACCCACGGTGAAGAGCGGCTCGCCCACGCTGTCGCCGCGCACGGCGTAGAGCTGTGCGCCCAGCACCGGCGCCACCGCGCGCACCCCCTCCACGCGCCGCAGCCGGCCGGCCACCGCGGCGGCGGCGCGAATGCCCGCCTCGCTGTCGAACGGCAGCGTGCCCTTCGGCGTGACGCGCAGCGCATAGCCCTGCGCCGCCGTCAGCTCGCCGAACGACTGCGTCAGCCCCGAGGCCAGCATCGTCATGTCCAGCAGCAGCGCCGCCGAGACGGCGATGCCGGCCAGCGCCAGCGCGCTGCGGCTGCGGCGCCGCAGCAGCCCGCGCAGCGAGGTGGAAACGATCACCGCTCCCCCAGCCGCTGCGGCGGCACATGCACCACGCGCAGCGCGGCGAGCACGCCGGCCGCCACGCCGAGCACCAGCCCCAGCAGCGCGGCGAGCAGCACGATGCGCGGCGTGAGCAGCGCGAAGCGCAGCGTGGTGTCGTAGACGCGCGCGTAGTAGAGGTTGACGAGGCGCGCGACGCCGATGCCCAGCCCGGCGCCCGCGGCGCTGCCGAGCGTGGCGATGGCGACCGCCTCCAGCACGATGGCGCGGAAGACGCTGCCGCGCCCGACGCCCAACAGCCGCAGCATGCCCAGGTCGCGGCGCCGCTCGTCGACGCGGATGATCATCACGCAGAGCAGGAAGATGCCCGCCGCCAGCACCGTCACGAGGCCGATGGCGCGGTGGAAACGCGAGACGACCTTGAAGGTGGTGCTCGCGCCCTCGGCCAGCTCGGCGCTGCCGTAGGCGCGCGTACCGAAGGCGAGCTGCTCCACCCAGCGCGCGAACGCCGCCGCGCGCGGCGCGTCGCCGCCGCCGTCCGCCAGCACGACGGCGAAGCGGTCGACGCGGTCGGGCGTGGGGCGCAGCGCCTCCAGGTCCGGCAGGTGCAGTCGCACCTCCAGCTCGTTGCGCGAGATGCGGTTGGGGTCCGCCTCGCGCTCGAAGACGCCCTCGACGACGAACGGCCGCGCCGCGGCCGCTCCGGCGAGCGCGCGCACGTACAGCGTGTCGCCGACACCGAGGCCGGCACGCTCGGCCAGCCGCCGCTCCACCAGCAGCCCCGGCAGCGGCGGGGGCAGCGGAGCGGCTGGCTGGGCGAGCGCGAGCAGGAGCGGCAGCGCGAGGATCGTCGGCACCAGGCACAGGGGGCGCGGCGTGTGCCGCGCCCCCTGTGCAAGGATCGGGCGCCGGGCGGCTTCAGAAGCGCAGCAGCGTGCCCACGGTCAGCACCGTCTGGCTCATGCGCGTCTGGCTGCCCGCGGTGAAGCTGTCCTCCCAGTGCAGCGGGAACGGGTAGGTGAAGTCCGCGTTCGTCGGGTCGCCGTTGACCAGCAGGTTGATGCTGGCGTTCTCGCCGCCGGTCATGATGAACGGCATCGTGCGCTCCGCCTCGGACCACTGCATCCACACCGCCTCCACGCCCAGCCGCGCCGCCACCGCCTCCGAGCCGACCGCGCGGTAGAGCACGACCGTTGCGCCGCGCACCCGTCCGAAGCGGAAGACGGCGCAGCCTTTCAGGCATTCCCGGCAGCGCAGCAGCGTCAGGCACGGCTTACCCAGAACGTCGGCGGCGCTGAAGCCGGTGATGCGCTCCATCTGTGGGCTGACCGCGACCAGCGTGCGCGCCGCGTCCACGCGGAAGAACCCCACGCCCGCCAGCTCGGCCAGGGCCTGGAGGCCGCCGGCGTCGCCGGCGAGCGCGTCGGTGGGCAGGGCGCCGGCTGGGGCGGCGAAGCGCATCGGCATCGGCAGCTCCGGGGCAGGGTGTGCAACGCGACGTTGCAACAGACGCGCACGCCGAGGCGCCGTCAAGCGGGGAAGCGCCGCTGCGTGTGTCAGGCAGCGCCCGACGCCGCCGCGGCACGATTCCTGTGAACGGCGCCTGCGCTCGTCGCCCGGTTCGCCTGCACCCGCTACCGCCGTATGCGCGTCGCCTTCCTCTCCGACATCCACGGCAACCTGCCGGCGCTGCGCGCCGCCCTGCGCGCCGCCTTCCAGCACGGCGCCCAGCAGCTCGCGGTCGCCGGCGACGTCGTCGGCGAGGGGCCGTTCCCCAACGAGGTCGTCGGGCTGCTGGCCGAGCACGGCGTTCCCGCGGTGCGCGGCAACGTCGACCGCCGCGTGCTCGCGCTGGAGGAGCCCCCGCACAAGCTCCAGAAGCGGCTGCGCAGGGCGGACGGCAAGCGCCGCAAGCGCCTGGACGCCTGGACGGCGCTGCAGCTCGGCACCGAGGAGCGCGCCTGGCTCGCCGCGCTGCCGCCCGAACGCGAGCTGGACTACGAGGGCCACCGTGTGCGCCTGCTGCACGGCAGCCCGCTGGGCGACACCGACTACGTCTATCCCAGCCTGACCACCACCGCGCTGCGCGCCAAGCTCGGCGATGACCGGCCGGAGGTGCTCGTCTGCGGCCACTCGCACATCCCCTTCGTCGCGCGGCTGCAGGGCGTGCTGGTGGTGAACTGCGGCTCCGTCGGCCGCCCGGCCGACGGCGACCCGCGCGGCAGCTTCGCGCTGGTGGACTTCGCCGGGCCGGACGCGCCCGGCGGCGTCATCGTGCGCTTCGTCTATCCTGTCGCCGAGCTGACGCGCGCGCTCGCCGAGCGTGCCGTGCCGGGCGTCGACCCCGCCGAGTTCGAGCAGGGCGTCAAGCGGCGCTGAGCCGGGCGCGCGAGGGCACCGGGGCACGCGGCTTGCCCGCGGCGGGGCCGCAGCAGCTCAGCTCGGCGCCGCGGCCACGGCCGCGGGCGCCGGCGTCTCCCCCCTCTAGCCGCCGAGAACGCCGTGCACAGTCATTCTCCCGCCCTCGACCTCGGCGCCGAGCAGATCCGCCAGCGCGTGCGCGAGCTGGGGCAGTGGTTCCACAACCTGGACCTGCACGGCGTGAAGACCGCGCCCGACCACTTCCTCGGCGACTACCCGAGCGTGAAGTGGAAGCGCTTCGCCCACGCCGTGCCCGCCGACCTCAGCGGCAGGAGCGTGCTGGACGTCGGCTGCAACGCCGGCTTCTACGCGATGGAGATGAAGCGCCGCGGCGCCGCGCGCGTGCTGGCGATCGACAGCGACGAGACCTACCTGCGCCAGGCGCGCTTCGCCGCCGAGGTCAACGACCTGGAGATCGAGTTCCGCCGCCTGAGCGTCTACGAGGTCGGCGCGCTGGGCGAGACGTTCGACCTGGTCATCTTCATGGGCGTGCTCTACCACCTGCGCCACCCGCTGCTCGCGCTGGACCTGCTGCGCGAGCACGTCGTCGGCGACCTGCTGCTCTTCCAGAGCATGCAGCGCGGCAGCGCCGAGCTGGCGCCCGTGCAGGAGAACTACGAGTTCAGCGAGCAGAAGGTCTTCGAGCGGGCAGACTACCCGAAGCTCTACTTCGTGGAGCAGCGTTACGCGCACGACCCCACGAACTGGTGGATCCCCAACCGTGCCTGCGCCGAGGCGATGCTGCGCAGCGCCGGCTTCGCCATCGTGCAGCACCCGGAGCCCGAGGTCTACCTCTGCCGCCGCGCCGCGCTGCCCGACGACGAGCCGCGCGCCGTCTACCCCGCGCGCGGGAGCGGGGCGCGGTGATCGAGGCGGTCAAGCTCTGGAACGAGCCGAACAACGTCTCGCACTGGGACTACGAGCTGGACCGCGGCTGGACGGTCTTCGCCGAGATGGTGAGCCTGGCGGCGGATGCCGTCGCCGCCGAGCGGCCGGGGCTGACGCGCGTGCTGGGCGGCATGTCGCCCATCGAGCCGGCGTTCCTCCAGCACCTGTGGTCGCTCGGCGCGCTGCAGAAGGTGGACGCGGTCGCCGTGCACGGCTTTCCCCTGGACTGGAACCTCTGGGCGCCGGAGGACTGGCCGGGCAAGCTCGACGCGGTGCGCGCCGTCACCGACCTGCCCGTCTGGGTCACCGAGGTCGGCGTCTCGTCGTTCGCGAGCGAGGCGATGCAGGCGCACGGGCTGCGGTGCACCGCCGAGACGCTGATCGGGCGCGCGCCGCGCATCCACTGGTACAGCCTCTACGACCTGCCGCAGGCCTGGCCGGCCGAGACGCGCCACCGCGCGCGTGAGGGCTCCTCCTACTTCCGCCACTTCCACATGGGCCTGCTGCGCGAGGACGGCACGCCGAAGCCGGCACTGGCCGCCTTCCGCGAGTTCGCCCCGAAGCTGGGCGTCTGCCAGTGGTTCCACTTCCACGACCACCGGCTTGCCGACGCCGCGCGCTGGCTGAAGGAGCTGGGCGTCACGCACCTGCGCACCGGGCTGGCCTGGTCCGACGCGGAGCGCCCCGGCGCGCTCGCCTGGTTCGACCGGCAGATGCGCGCGCTGGACGGCTTCCGCGTCACGCTCACCTTCTGCTTCACGCCCGAGCACCGCGGCCGCCGCCCGCACCACACCAGCCCGCCGCGCCACCCGGAGGAGTTCGCCGAGTTCTGCGCGCGCATGGTGCGGCGCTACGCCTAGCCGGCCGCGCGGCCCGGGAACGGCGCGGCGGTGGCGGGGTCCATGCAGGGGGAATTAGAATGTCGGGTTCTCTTCACCGCCCGAGCGCTCGGCCCCACGGCATGCACGACGACAGGGTAGACATGGCAGACCTGCACCACTTCACCGGGCCGAACCAGGCGTACGTCCTCGGCCTGTACGACCAGTACCTGCAGGCTCCGGACTCGGTGGCGGCGGACTGGCGCGAGTTCTTCCGCGCCTTCGCGCCGCAGGACGCACCCACGGCGGCGCGCGCCGCCGCGCCGCCCGCCGGTGTCGAGCTCGCGCAGGTCGTCGGCGCGCACGAGCTGGCGCAGGCGATCCGCGCGCGCGGCCACACCGCCGCGCACCTGGACCCGCTCGCCGCGCAGGCGCCCGCGGGCGAGCCGGGGCTGCAGCCGCAGGCGCACGGCATCAGCGACGCGGTGCTGCGGGCGCTGCCGGCGAGCATCGTCGGCGGCCCGGCGGCCGCGGGCCTCGCCGACGCCGCCGAGGCGATCGCGCGGCTGCGCGGCCTCTACGCGCGCACCACCGGCTACGAGTTCGAGCACGTGCAGGCGCCCGAGGAGCGCGCCTGGCTGCGCGACGCCATCGAGAGCGGCCGCTACGCCGCGCCGCTGCCGGACGCCACTCAGAAGGCGCTGCTGGCGCGGCTCTCGGAGGTCGAGGGCTTCGAGCGCTACCTGCACCGCGCGTTCTTCGGGCAGAAGCGCTTCTCCATCGAGGGCACCGACCTGCTGGTGCCGATCCTCGACGAGGTCGTGCAGGAGGCGGGCGAGGCGGGCGCGCGCCACGTGCTCGTCGGCATGGCGCACCGCGGCCGGCTCAACGTGCTGGCGCACGTGCTGCGCAAGCCGTACGAGAAGATCCTCGTCGGCTTCCAGGGCGCGGTGACGGCGCCGGTCAGTCACGGCTCCAACCCGGACGTGCCCTCGGGCGACGTCAAGTACCACATGGGCTGGACGACGACCTACGCCGTGGGCGACCACCAGCTCAGCGTCACGCTCTCGCCCAACCCCAGCCACCTGGAGTTCGTCGGCCCGGTGGTGGTGGGGATGACGCGTGCCGCGCAGGACGACACCGGCCGCGCCGGTGCACCCACCGTCGACCCGGCCGCCGCGCTCGCCATCCTGGTGCACGGCGACGCGGCGTTCCCGGGGCAGGGCGTGGTCGCCGAGACGTTCAACATGAGCGGCCTGCGCGGCTACACGGTCGGCGGCACGCTGCACGTCATCGCCAACAACCAGGTCGGCTTCACCACCGACCCGTCCGAGGCGCGCTCCACCCGCTACGCGAGCGACCTGGCCAAGGGCTTCGAGGTGCCGGTCGTGCACGTCAACGCCGACGACGCCGAGGCCTGCCTGGCGGTGGCGCGGCTGGCGCACGCCTACCGCGCGCGCTTCCACAAGGACTTCGTCATCGACCTGGTCGGCTACCGCCGCTGGGGCCACAACGAGGGTGACGAGCCGCTGTTCACGCAGCCGCTGATGTACGAGACGATCCGCCAGCACCCCACCGCGCGCGAGCGCTACGCGCGCCAGCTCGTGGAGCGCGGCGTGGCGACGCAGGCCGAGGCGGACGCGCTGCTGCAGCAGGTCTTCGAGCGGCTGGACAGGGTCAAGGCGTCGCTGGCGGACGCGGCGGCGCAGCTCGCCGCGCCGCCCTCGCGCAACGGCCGCCCGCAGGCGGAAGTCGTCACCGCCGTGCCGGCCGCGCGGCTGCGGGAGCTGAACGAGCAACTGCTACTGCGGCCCGGGGGCTTCACGCCCAACCCGCGGCTAGAGAAGCAGTTGGAGCGTCGCCGCGACGCGCTCGGCGGCGAACCCGCCGTCGACTGGGGGCACGCCGAGGCGCTGGCGTTCGCCAGCCTGCTCGCCGAGGGCATCCCCGTGCGGCTGACCGGGCAGGACGCGGAGCGCGGCACCTTCAGCCACCGGCACGCGGTGCTCAGCGACGCGCGCACCGGCCGCAAGCTGAACGCGCTCGCCGTGCTGCCCGCCGCGAAGGCGAGCCTGGAAATCCACAACTCGCCGCTCTCGGAGATGGCGATCGTCGGCTTCGAGTACGGCTACAGCGTCGGCGACCCGCAGGCGCTGGTGCTCTGGGAGGCACAGTTCGGCGACTTCGTCAACAGCGCGCAGGTGATGATCGACCAGTACATCTCGGCCAGCTACCAGAAGTGGGAGCAGACCTCCGGGCTGGTGCTGCTGCTGCCGCACGGCTACGAGGGCCAGGGCCCGGAGCACTCCTCCGCCCGCCTGGAGCGCTTCCTCCAGCTCGCGGCCGAGAACAACCTGCGCATCGCCAACTGCACCAGCAGCGCGCAGTTCTTCCACCTGCTGCGCCGCCAGGCGCTGCACCTGCACGACGAGCCGCGGCCGCTGGTGGTGATGACGCCCAAGAGCCTGCTGCGCCACCCGCTGGCCGCCAGCCGGCTGCAGGACCTCAGCGAGGGCGGCTTCCAGCACGTCATCCCGGAGCCGGCGCTCGCCGAGCGCCCCGCCGAGATCACCCGGCTGCTGCTCTGCTCGGGCAAGCTGTACGTGGACCTGGTGGGCGCGCCGGCGCGCGAGGCGGCGCGCTCCGTCGGGCTGGTGCGCGTCGAGGAGCTCTATCCGTTCCCCGCCGAGCTGCTGCGGCAGACGCTCACCGCGCTGCCCGCGCTGCAGGAGATCGTCTGGGTGCAGGAGGAGCCGAAGAACATGGGCGCCTGGTCGTTCGTGCAGCCGCGGCTGCGCGAGCTGGCGGGCGACGCGCTGCCGGTGCGCTATGTCGGCCGGCCCGAGCGCGCCAGCCCCGCCGAGGGCAGCCCCGACCGCCACGCCGCCGAGCAGGCGCGCATCGTCGCCGAAGCGTGGGGCGACGCGCCGGAGCCGGCGCGCGACGCCAGCCGCAGGAAAGCGCAGAAGGCGTGAACACCGCTTCCGGCTGCCAGCTACCGGCGTCCAGCTACACCTGTGGTTCGCTGGCAGCCGGTAGCTGGTAGCTGGAAGCCGACAGCCGACAGCCCCCATCCCACACAGGAGCGTAGCAACCCATGTCCATCGAGATCCGAGTTCCGCCGCTGGGCGAGTCCGTCGTGGAGGCAACCGTGGGGCGGTGGCAGAAGCAGCCGGGCGAGCCCGTCGGCAAGGACGAGATCCTGGTGGAGCTGGAGACCGACAAGATCACCGTCGAGGTCGCGGCGCAGCAGGCGGGCACGCTGGCGACGATCGCGAAGGCCGAGGGCAGCACCGTCGGCGTCAACGAGCTGCTCGCGGTGCTCGACGCGAACGGCGCCGCGCCCGCGGACCCGGCCGGCCGCGCCGCCAGCGTGCACTACGAGGAGAAGCCGGCCGCCGAGGCAGGCGCCCCCGCGGCCGAGAGCGAGCCGCGGGCCGCCGCGCCGGCGTCGCCCACCGCGCGCGCCGTCGCCGCCGAGCACGGCGTCGACCTCGGCCGCGTGCAGGGCAGCGG
>ERZ1066122.1113-NODE-1113-length-23334-cov-7.731561_pt1 | contig 23334 bp, 21 predicted proteins | sample MGYA00382769_ERZ1066122 | MGnify/ENA primary metagenome ERZ1066122 (study PRJEB33369, sample SAMEA5778352) | biofilm metagenome | biome: Industrial cooling water; feature: Water cooling tower basin; material: Biofilm | place: United Arab Emirates | collected... | reverse complement strand
GAGATAGACTTCGTTGGGAATGACGTTGGTGGCGCCCTGCGCGATGACCTTCCCGAACGACAGCACCGTCGGCAGTTTCGGGTTGGCCCGCCGACTCACGATTTGCTGCAACGCCACCAGCAAATGGGCGCTCACGAGCACCGGGTCGAGGTTTTGTTCGGGCATCGCGCCGTGGCCGCCTTTGCCCCGCACGGTGAGGTAAATCTCGTCGGCTGAGGCCATATACCGGCCGCTCCGCAGCCCGATCTGGCCCGCCGGCAGCTTCGGAAATACGTGCTGCCCGAGTACGCTGGCCGGCGCCGGGTTCGTCAGCACCCCTTCCTTGATGAGCAGCGATGCGCCGCCCGGAATCACCTCCTCGCCAGGCTGAAAAATCAGTTTCACGGTGCCGCTGAACTCCGCGCGCAGCTCCGTGAGGATGCGCGCCGCGCCCAGCAGCGAAGCCGTATGCACGTCGTGCCCGCAGGCGTGCATTACGCCGGGGCGCACGGAGCGGTAGGGCACGTCGTTGGTCTCCTGAATGGGCAGCGCGTCCATATCGGCGCGCAGGGCCACGGTGCGGCGGGCCGGGTCGCGCCCCTCGATGAGGGCTACCACGCCGGTTTCGGCCATCCGAACGGGCGCCAGCCCGAGCTTACGCAGTTCCGTTTCCACGAACGCGGCCGTTTCGTGCTCCCGAAACGACAACTCCGGGTGGGTGTGCAGGTGGCGGCGCAGCGCCGTGATGGCGGGTAGGGCAGCGGCGGCGGCGGTGCGGATTTTTTCGACCATACGGCGAATGTACCGCAGGCACGGCTGGAGCGCGGAGGCCCTGCCCCAAAGCCCCGCGCTCCAGCTCATCCCAAAAAAATCTCTTCACCATCTCCATCTACCTTTGCCCTATGCTCCTTTCTCTCCTGCTAACCTTCGTCTGGGACGTCTCGAACACGGCGCTGCAAATCGGCTCATGGTCGGTGCGGTGGTACGGCGTGTTGTTTGCGCTCGGCTTCTTCGTCGGGCAAATCATTCTGACGCGGATGTACGTCGCCGAAGGCAAGCCCGCGCAGCTCGTCGATGTCATCACGTTTTATATGATCATCGGCACGGTGGTGGGCGCGCGGCTCGGGCACTGCCTGTTTTACGAGCCGGAGCAGTATCTGGCGAACCCGATCGAGATTCTGAAAATCTGGCACGGTGGCCTGGCCTCGCACGGCGCCACGGCGGGTATCCTGCTGGCGCTGTGGTTGTTCAGTCGACGCGAAAAACTGTCGTATCTGTGGGTGCTCGACCGCATCGTGATTGTGGTGGGCTTGGGCGGTGCCTTCATCCGGTTGGGCAATATGATGAACTCCGAGATCATCGGGCGGCCGACCAACCTGCCGTGGGGCATCATTTTTCCGCGCAACCCCGACGGCCTCTCGCAGGTGGCCCGCCACCCCACGCCGCTCTACGAAGCCGGTTTCTGCCTGCTCCTGACTGCCGGTCTCTACCTGTTGTGGCGCCGCTACAAAGCGGCCACGCCGCGCGGCTTGCTGTTCGGGCTGTTCGTAGTGCTGCTGTTCTCGCAGCGGTTCCTGATCGAGTTCGTGAAGGAAAATCAGGTTGATTTCGAGAACGGCCTCCCGCTGAATATGGGCCAGATGCTGAGTGTACCGCTGGTTGCGGTGGGCGCGGTAGTGCTGGCGCGGGCCATTCGGCGCGGCCCGCAACGGGTACCCGACGCGGCGCCGGTGCCCGAAGTTGGGCCGCCCGCCGGTGGGTAAGATTTTTGGCCTGCTGCGGCAGTTCCTCGCCGACGATTTCCGCCCCGCCTGCTACGCCCTGACGGCTGGTTTTCTGGCCGTTGCCACGGCGCTCAACTACCACTTCGATTTCGAGGATTCGGTCATCGACGCCTACAACGGCCGCGAAATCCGAATGCTGTGGTATTTCCTCCTCTACGCGGTAGCCTACTACGGCACCGTCGGGCTGGATGTGCTCACGGCGCGGCGCCGCGCCGCGCCGGCCACCTACGTGCGAGAGCCGCGCTTTTGGCTGCTGAGTCTGGCCGGACTGGCCATTCTGGGCATCGATGGCGGCTTTTATTACCACCGCGCTGCCGCTGAAGCCGTCTTCGCGCCCGAAACCCGCGTGTGGGGGCACCAGGTACTCGTCAACCTCAACAGCGTCTGGACGATTCTGCTGCCGTGCGCGCTGCTCTACGCGGTGCATCCCGACCGCTCGGCCGGAATGTTCGGCCTCACCACCCACGGCACCGACCTGCGCCCCTACGCCGCCTTGCTGCTGCTGATGGCGCCGCTGATTGCGTGGGCCTCGTTTCAGCCCGATTTTCTGGCGGTCTATCCGTCATACAAGACCAACGACGCCGCCGCTGTTTGGGGCGTACCGGCGTGGCTCACCGCGCTCGGCTTCGAGCTGGCCTACGGCTGGGATTTCATCGCCACGGAGCTGCTGTTTCGGGGCTTGCTCGTCATCGGCCTGGCCGTGGCGATGGGCCGCCGCGCGGTGCTGCCGATGGTCGTGACCTATGCCTTCCTGCATTTCGGCAAGCCGTTGGGCGAAACCATCGGCTCCGTTTTCGGCGGTTACATCCTGGGAGTCATCGCGCTCCGAACGCGGAATATCTGGGGCGGCGTGGCCATCCACCTAGGCGTGGCGTGGCTGATGGAAATCGCCGCGTTCGCGCAGATTGGGTTGAGGAAGTGAGGAATACGAAAAATTAGCCTAGCCCCTACGGGACTGCTTGTTTCGCCGCATCAAGCGTCTTTCAACTTCGCGCCCACCACCTCACTCCCGCATTGCTACCGGCGCGCGATACCCTCGCGCCTCGGCAGCGGCGGCATAGACGGCGGCCCGCTCGGGCTGCCCGGCTTGCGCCGCCAACCGCCCGAGCAAATGGCACGTCTGGCCGTCGGTGGAATCGGCGGAAAGCGCCGACACCAAATCCTGCGTGGCGCGGTCGCGGCGGCCCAGGCGGAAATGAGCGATGCCGCGCCCCTTCACGGCGCGGGCGCATTCGGCGGGCGACGCCGTAGCCGAGCGCAGCACTTTCGAGAAATCGCCGATTGCGCCGTCGTAGTTGCGGCGCACGAAGAGCCGCAGCTCGGCGCGGGCCAGTCGGGCGGCGGCGTAGGTCGGCTCGTGCGTGAGGGCTTCGGTGAGCGATTGCTCGGCGGCGGCATCGCGCCCCAGGGCGCTCAGGCAGGCGGCGCGGCCCGTGAGCGAGCGGGCGCGGTCGGCGGGGGCGCGCAGGTGGCGCAGGGCCACGTTATAGTCGGCGAGGGCCGTCTGGTAGTCTTGTTGAAACGTGGCGGCAGCTTCGGCGCGGCGGGCGTAGGCGGCGCCGAACGTCGGTTGCTCGCGGATGGCGGCGGTCCAGTTGGTCATCGCGGCGGGCCAGTCGCCACGTTTCAGGGCGAGCATTCCGGCGGTGTACACCTCGTCGGCGTGTGCCTCGGCGCGGGTGCCGCGCCACATTGCCACGGCGCCGGCGGCGGTGGTCAGAAAAATCAGAATCAGCAGCAAAATCCGCCGGTCGCGCCGGTTGAAGTGCGCTTGCTGCTGCACCGTGTGGTAGGCGCGCTCGCGGGCGGCGGCGGGCGGGCGAGTGGTGGCGTAATGGTAACGGTGACCCACCGGCCACACCGCCGCGCCCGCCTGCCGCTGCTGGCGCAGCAGGGCGGCCTGCCGCTGGCGCGCGGCCAGCAGCGCCCCGTCGTAGGCGGCGCGGCGCGCGGGGTCGCCGAGCACCCGATACGCCTCGGCTACCTGCTTGAACAGCTCCTCGAAATGCGGATTGCCATAGTGCTTATCGGGGTGGTACCGCACGGCCAGCCGCCGGTACGCCGCCCGAATGTCGGCCGCCGGAGCGCCCACAGGGACGCCGAGCAAATCGTAATAAGTGGCGGTGGGAGTCACGAAAATGGGAGAGACCGACGCGGCGGCAGAATGTCAGGAGCGAAACCGAACGCCCGCCGCTACGGCCAGCTTGCGAAGCTACGCGCGGGCGCCGACGTAAGCCGTAACCGCTACGGCCGGGCACCGGTTCGGCCCGCCCGCGAAACCCCACGCCAACCCCTTTCCGTAAGCAGCACACACCTTTGTGTCGCTATCGTCGCCGAAGCGTCGCCGGCTTCTACCTTTTCCACGTTCGCAGTTTTCTCCCAATGGCCTTCTTCGACAAATCGCCCGACGAGCCGCCGCGCCCTTCCCTCACCGGGCGGCTCGTGGAAGACGTAACCGAGTACATCGACACCCGCCTGAGCCTCGCCCGGCTCGACGCCCAAGCCTCCGCCCGCAACACGCTCGTGGGGGTGCTCCACGGCACCACGCTGGCCGTGCTGGCGCTCATCGGCCTGTTTTTCCTACTGATTTTCGCGGCCCTCGCGCTCAACAGCGCCCTCGATAGCCGCTTTTGGGGCTTCGGCATCATCGCCGGAATATTCCTGGTTCTGACCGTACTGTTCTTGTTCGGAGTCGATAAAGGCGCCTTCACGAAGCTGGCCGAAAAGATTTTGCACAATAAGATTTACAAATCCGAAATCGAGCAGGAACGGCCGGCGAAGATGTGAGGAGGTGAGAATGTGGGAATGTGCTAATGTCCTAACGTAAGAGGTGGCTGCCGGTAACTAAGAAAGCTCCCCTCCCCGGCTGGGGAGGGGTTGGGGGCGGGGCGACCACGGCGGTTGGGTGTCGTTTGTTTAGCCACGTTTGTTTAGCCACGTTGCCCAACCGCCTTGCCCAGCCGCCGTCGCCGAGTGATACTCAGCGTTACGTTGCTCAGCCGCAGATGCCCAACCGCGTTGCTCAACCGCCGTATCGCCCCACCCCGCCCCTGCGGGGCACCCCTCCCTATCCGGGGAGGGGAGTTCGGTACAAAAACATTCTCATATTGCCGCGTCTTCGCATCAGTACATCTCCACCTCGTCACATTAGCACATTAGAACACTAGCACACTACCCCATCCCACCCGTCCCCTCACCCCGTCCCACTATGCACACCCACGCTTCCCCCGAAGAACAGCGCATCCTCAACGAGGCCGCTGAGTTGCCTTCTCTACTCGACGAAAAGAAATTTCTGGAAGAGCGCCGCCGCCGCCTCGAAGCTTCGCTTCATGGCCACGTGCTGGAGCTGCGCGACCGAGGCGAGCAGGCCGGCAAAATCGCGCTGGCCGGCGCCGGCGCCTTGCTGGGCGTGTGGCTCGTGGCGAAGGCCATCGGTAGCGTGGCCGGCGCGCGCAAGCACAAAAAAGAGCGCGCCCTCAAAACCCCCGTCCGCCTGAGTGCTCTCGGGCCGGGCGCACCCGGCACCGGAGGGCCACGCGAGCGGGGGCAGGAGCGCGAGCGGGCGCGCGGCGAGCAGCGGGCACCCGAGCGCCCGGCACTCTCGCACGACAGCCACGCGGCGCCGCAATTTGCGTCGACTTCCAACCGCGAAGAAACCCGCCGCGCCGCGCGCCCGCCCGCACCACCCGCGCCGCCGCAACCCGCCGGACTCTCGCTGTTTCAGACGTTTATGGAGTCGGAAGCAGGCCGGATGATGACCAACCAACTCGTGGCGCTGCTGATGGTTTTCATCACCCGCAAAGTCGAGCAAGTGCTGCAAATCGAGCGTGATGCCGATATTGGAGCGGTCAAAGAGTCAGACCTGACGCCGTATCGCATCGTGGACCCGGTTTCGGACGCCACGGTCGTGCCCGACGACCCCGCGCCGGCCGCCGAGTTTGCCCGTCCGAATGCCGCTGCAAGCCCCTCTCCATCTGCCTGAGTCCGTCGTGCTGACGCGGCTCGTCCGCGACCGCCAGCGGGGCCACCGCGCGCTGGCCGTGCTGCTCGACCCCGACAACGTCTCGCTCGACGACGCGGCTTACCTCATCGGGCTGAGTCATCGGTACCCGGTCGATTATTTTTTCGTGGGCGGCTCGCTCATTACGTCGGCCCGGCAAGGGCCGCTGCTCGAGCTGCTGCGCCGCGAAGCCGCCGCGCCGGTGGTGCTGTTTCCGTCGTCGCCGACCCACATCGACCCGCGCGCCGACGCGCTGCTGCTGCTCTCGCTCATCTCGGGCCGCAACCCGGAACTGCTCATCGGCCACCACGTAGTGGCTGCGCCGCTGCTGCAAGCCAGCGGCCTGGAACTGCTTCCGACGGGCTATATGCTCGTCGATACGGGGCGACCCACTACGGCTTCCTACGTCAGCGGCACCCAGCCGCTGCCCGCCGATAAGCCCGCCATCGCCGCCTGCACGGCCCTCGCCGGCGAGCAGCTCGGCCTGCGTCTGATGTACCTCGACGGCGGCTCCGGCGCCGAACGCCCTGTGCCCGTGGGGCTCATCGGGGCGGTGCGCGAGGCCGTACGGGTGCCGCTCATCGTGGGCGGCGGCCTCGATTCGGCCGCCAAGCTGCGGCAGGCGCTCGAGGCGGGCGCCGATGTGGTGGTAGTCGGCAATCCGTTGGAAGCCAACCCCGATTTTCTGCCCGAAGCCGTGGTGGCGGTAAGGGAGTTTGTGCCGGTGGCGGTGTAGGCCGGAATGTTCCGAAATCGTAGGGGCGGGCCTTGTGCCCGCCCGCGCACGGGCCTAATTGCCACTGCGCGGGCGGGCACAAGGCCCGCCCCTACGTTGGTTCGTGGGCGGCTATTCGCGCGGTAGTTACCCCACCCCAACCGCCGACTCGCGGCGGCGCATCCGGCCGGCGGGGATGCCGAACATCATCTTGAAGCGGCGGCAGAAATAGGCAGTGTCTTTGTATCCCACGTCGCGGCCGATGTCGCGGATGCTTTTTTTGGTGGTGCGGAGCAGCAACACGGCGCGCTCCATCCGCTGGTACTCAATGTAATCCTGCGGGTTGATGCCGGTGAGCATCTTGAAATATTGTCCCACGTAGTCCTCGCTCACGCTGGCCACGCCGCTGAGGACCTTGTTCGACAAATCGCCGCTCAGATTCTCCTTGATGTAGTTGAAGAGATCGATGAGGCGCGGGTCTTTGAAGTAGGTGCTGTTGGTGGCCATCTGCTCCACGAACATTCCGCGTTGCAGGATGTAGCGCACCACCTCGACGGCGAGGTTGTCGGTGTAGGTCGTCAGCAGCCGGTCGCGGCCGGGGCGCTCCGAGAGCGATTCTTCCACCAGCAACTGCACCAGCTCGGCCAGGCGCGGGTGCGACGCGATGCGGAACGCCGGAATGTCGAGCGAGGCGAAGAAATTGACCGAATCAAACACTTTCGCCTCAAACGACACGTAGGAGTGCGAATCGGGCGAGGTGCCGATCTTCGTCGCGTCGCTGTTGGAGCGGAAGTACTGGCTTTTTGCGCCAATCATCTCGTCGTTCGACAGCTCCGCTACTTTTTCGCCGTCGGGCGCGGTGCCGTAGCAGATGCGCGTGGCGCGGCCACCGGGTAGGAACAGCAGCTCGCCGGGCTTCACGACCTGGTCGTCGTCGCCGAACACGATTTCGCCCTGATGCACGAGCACGAGCGTGTTGCCCACGTCGTAGGAGTTCCGCACACAACACGGCTGCTGCAACACCAGATTGCGCGCCAGCACGTAGCGAACGCCCAGCGCCTCGATGATTTTATTGTAGTCTTCCATAGAAAAGCTGTAAGCTCATAGCCACAAGCTACAGGCTTCGGCAAGTACGGACTTGCGGCTAGCAGCTAGCAGCTTGTAGCTATTCTACTTCAGCAGCTCGCGCGAGATGACGATCTTCTGAATCTCCGACGTGCCCTCGTAAATCTGCGTGATTTTGGCGTCGCGCATCAGGCGCTCGACGTGAAATTCTTTCACGAAGCCGTAGCCGCCGTGGATTTGCACGGCCTCGACGGCCGTGTCCATCGCCGTCTTCGAGGCGAAGAGCTTGGCCATCGCGCCGGACTTGGAGTAGTCGCGGTGGGCGTCTTTGTCCTGCGCGGCACGCAGGCAGAGCAGGCGGGCAGCGTCGATGTTGGTCGCCATATCGGCGAGTTTGAACTGAATGGCCTGATGCTGCGAAATCGGCACCCCGAACGCCTTACGCTCTTTCGAGTAGTTAAGCGCCAGCTCGTACGCGCCGCTGGCAATGCCGAGCGCCTGCGAGGCGATGCCGATCCGGCCGCCATTGAGCGTGGCCATCGCGAACTTGAAGCCGAAACCGTCTTCGCCGATGCGGTTCTCGACGGGCACCTTCACATCGGTGAACATCAGCGAGTGCGTGTCGGAGGCGCGGATGCCGAGCTTATTCTCTTTGGGGCCGACCACGAAGCCCGGCGTGTCCTTCTCCACGATGAACACGTTGATGCCCTTGTGGCGCTTCTCGGGGTAGGTCTGCGCCACCACCAGGTATACGCCGGCCGTGCCGCCGTTGGTAATCCAGTTTTTGGTGCCGTTGAGGATGTAATGCGTACCGTCGGCGCTCAGCTCGGCGGTGGTGCGCTGCATCGTGGCATCGGAACCGGCTTCCGGCTCCGACAAGCAGAACGCGCCGATCATCTCGCCCGACGTGAGCTTGGGCAGGTATTTCCGCTTTTGCTCTTCGGTGCCGAATTTTTCAAGCCCCCACACCACCAGCGAGTTGTTGACCGACATAATCACCGAGCACGAGGCATCGACTTTGGAAATCTCTTCCATTGCCAGCACGTAGCTCACGGTGTCCATCCCGCCGCCGCCGTATTCGGGCGAGGCCATCATCCCCAGGAAGCCCAGTTCGCCCATCCGCTTCACTTGCTCGGTGGGAAATTTTTGGTGCTCGTCGCGCTCGATGACGCCGGGCAAAAGTTCGGTTTGTGCAAATTCGCGGGCAGCGGCCTGCACGGCAAGCTGTTCCTCAGTTAGCTGAAAAAGCATCAGAAACGCGGAAATTGAAAAATGGAGATGACTGGTTTGGGTTGCAAATGTACTAATTTGGGTTGAAACCGGTAGGAGCCGGGCTGGTTCGGGCGACACGAAAAAAGCCCCGCCTGCGGCCGATGACGCAGGCGGGGCAAATGCAGGGGCCGGGTGGGGCTATACGGCGGCTGGGCAACGTAACACCGAGTATCACTCGGTGACAGCGGTTGGGCAATGCGGATGAGCGATGCTTAACCGCCGTCACCGAGTGATATTCAGTGTTACGTTGCCCAACCTCGTGGCCCAACCGCCGTGGTCGCTCCAACAGGCGCTAGTCGCGCCGGGCGCCGAAGAAGATGCTGGCGTAGTAGAGCAGCGTGGCGAGCGAGCCGATGGCGGCCACTACGTACGTCATCGCGGCCCACCAGAGCGCGTCTTTGGCCATTCCGTGCTCCTGCTGCGTCACGACGCCGCGCCGGTCGATCCAGGCCAGCGCGCGGCGCGAGGCGTCGAACTCGACGGGCAGCGTGATGAAGCTGAACAGCGTGGTCAGGGCGAAGAGCAGCACCCCGATCCCGAGAATCGGCGGGAACACCTTGATGGTGAGCACACCGATGAGCAGAATCCACTGCGTCCACATCGACGTGACGTTGAGCACCGGCACCAGCTTCGAGCGGAAGCCGAGCCAGTTATACGCCGTGGCGTGCTGCACGGCGTGGCCCACCTCGTGGGCGGCCACGGCAGCAGCGGCGGCCGAGCGCCCCGCGAACACGTCGGCGCTCAGGTTCACGGTTTTGTCCGTGGGGTTGTAGTGGTCGGTGAGGCGACCTTCGGTCGAGATGACGCGCACGTCGCGGATATTGTGGTCGGCGAGCATCAACTCGGCGATTTCGGCGCCGCTCATCCCGTTTTGCAGGCCAATCTGGGAGTAGCGGTCGAATTTGGAGCGCAGGCGCCACTGGACCAGCCAGCTCGCGCCCATCATCAGAAGCAGAATGACGTAGATACCCATCGTGAAAGTGCGAAAGAAAGGAAACGCGCCGACCGAACGGTCGGCCCGACTGCCCCTTCAACTCTCAGGCCGGGGTAGTGGTTTCGCCGTTTTGGCAGTTAGGCATTGCCCATCGGTTACCCGGCCTTAGAAGGCCGGGCAAGCTCTTAGAAGCGGTTTAAGTTATCGCACGGCAGCGGCTGGAGCGCGGGTCTCCGGCCCGCGACGGCGGTTGGGCGCACCGCACTTGACGCGCCTAACCGCCAACGCGGGCCGGAGACCCACGCTCCAGTCACTGCCGGGCGCTACCGCAACCAGCTTCTCAGCTTCGGGCCAGCCCGGCCCTGATTTTCTCGACGATGCGCGTGGTGCCGTAGCCCGGCACGAGCGGTACCGTGAGCACTTGCCCGCCGTGGGCGGTTACGGTGTCGTAGCCCACGATGGATTCGGGGGCGTAGTCGTCGCCCTTCACCAGCACGGCGGGCAACACGGCGTCGATGAGCGCCTTCGGGGTCGGCTCGCCGAAGAGCACGACGGCATCGACGAAGGCCAGCGCGGCCAGGATGCGGGCGCGGCTCACTTCATCCTGCAAGGGGCGCTCGGGGCTTTTTTGCTGCGCGCGCACCGAGGCGTCGGTGTTGAGACCCACCACCAGCGCGTCGCCGAGGGCGCGGGCGCGTTCGAGGTAATCGACGTGGCCGAGGTGCAGCAAATCGAAGCAGCCGTTGGTGAACACCACGCGCCGGCCGGCCGCGCGCCACGCGGCGGCCACGGGCGCGAAGGCGTCGGCGGAAAGGTAAATCTTGGTGGCGGTGGCAATCACGGGCGGGCAGGAGCAGCGGACGCGGCCGGGGCGGGAGCCGGTTCGGACGCCTCGTCGGCATCAGCTTCGAAGTCGAGGAGGTCGTCCGGCGTGAGGTCGCCGCCGCGCTTACGCCGGGCGGTTTCGAGCATCGCCATCACGAACGAGATGCCGCCGAGCACCACCACCAGCACGGTTTGCGTGGTGTGCGAGAGCAGGGCGTAAGCCATTCCCTGTTCGCGCCCGAGGCCGTACACCATCAGCGCGCCCTGCACCAGCTTGTGGAAGATGCCGATGCCGCCCTGCACGGGTGCCGCCATCCCGAACCCGCCGATGACCAGCAGCGCCAGCGCCACGTTGAGACCCAGCCCGTCGGTGCTCGGCAGCGACGGAAACAGCGCCACGGCCGTGAAGAAGTACGTGGCCCAGATCAGCAGCGTATGCAGCCAGAACATCCCCTGCGAGCGCACCCGGCGTACGCTCAGTAGCCCCTCCGCCACGCCCTTCGCAAAGGAAGAGGCGCGCTGGAAATGCCGATTCTGCCGAAATTTCTCGATATTGTGCCACACGAACCAGCCCATCAGGCCCAGGCCCACCGCCACCGCGCCGGCGCCCAGCAGCAGCAGGGTGCGGTTGGCGGCCAGCGAGTCGTAGCGGTCGTGGAGCAGGCTCCAGAAAAAATCTTTGAGGCGCCCGAATTCGAGCAACAGCAGCAGGCCGCTCAGACTCAGCAGCATCAGCAGGTCGATGACACGCTCCGTGATGACCGTGCCGAGGCTGACTTTCACGGGGACGCCCGTGGTTCGCATCAGCACCGTGCAGCGCACCACTTCGCCGGCGCGCGGCAGCACGAGGTTGGCCAGGTAGCCGGCCATCATTGCGTGGTAGGTAGGCCAAAACGCCGCCGGGCGGTTGGCCGCTTCGAGCTGCATCTTCCAGCGCCAGGCGCGGCTGAAAAAGCCGGGCATCGTGACCAGAATCGAGACGCCTACCCACGCCCATTTGGCCGCGCGCATCTCGGCCCAGATGCGGGTGTAGTCGAGGCCGCGCAATGCGACCCACATCAGCGCGACCGACAACGCCACCAGCAGCACGTACTTGACGACGTTGAGCACCGTGTTCTTCATAGGGGTATGGCAGCGGATCGGGGGCGTACGGGCAGCAGTAAGCGGCCGGTTTGCTAAACGAGGCGGTTGTTTTGGTCCGGGAACACGAGCGTCGGCACGTGCGCGCGCGCCTCGGCGAACGGAATGAGGGCGTAGGAGAAGATGATGACCACATCGCCCACGGCCACGCGCCGGGCGGCGGGGCCGTTGAGGCAAATCATCCCCGAGCCGCGCTCGCCGCGAATGGTATAAGTCTCGAATCGCTCGCCGTTGTTGACGTTGACGATGGTGACTTTCTCGTTTTCGACCATATTGGCCGCGTCGAGCAGGTCTTCGTCAATCGTTATCGAGCCGACGTAATGCAGCTCGGCCTGCGTGACGTGAGCGCGATGAATCTTCGATTTGAGTACTTCGATATGCATTGAGCGGCGGGTGGCGGCCGGGCGGCAACAGATTCACAAAGGTACGAGGAGGTGGTGGGGTGTCGGGTATTACAGCGGTTTTCGGATCTGGTTTACATCAACGTAGAGACGCATCTTTGCGTCTCCGGCGGTTACGCCAGGCAGCGGCGCCGGGCTGCGGAGACGCAAGGATGCGTCTCTACAACACGTACACCGACTCTAAATCTGCTCCAGGTGTTGGGTATTAAGCGGTTAGCCTGACATTGTCGGGCATTGGCTTGAGAGCAAGTGCTTGTGATTGAGCGATTTTGCTTGTATCTTGTGGCTACCCGCTTAGGTGGTGAGCCACATTACATCACCGCTGCCACACCCAGCCCGACGGCCAGTCCCAGCGCCAGCCCGGCCCACACCTGCGCGGGCGTATGGGCGCGAAGCACGAGGCGCGAATACCCCACGGCCGCTGCCAGCGCTGCTGCCCCGGCCACGAGCCACCAGCCGGAGGTGAGCGCGGCGCGGCTCAGCCACATTGCCAGGGCCACGGTGCCGCCCATCGCCACGCTATGCGCGCTGATGAGCCAATGGCGCGAGACGAGCCACGTAAGCGCCACGGCCGTAGCCTGCCCGGCCAACGCCCAGCTGAGCACAGGCGCCGCGCCGCGCACCACCCCCGCCGTAACCACGAAACCCGCCAGCGCCAGTAACAGCGGACCTGACCGCTCGCGGTGGTCGGGCAGCAGCAGCGACGACGCCCGCCCCGTCCGCACCAGTGCGTAGGTGCCTGCGGCAGGGAGCAAAAACGTGCCCGCCCACACGACGGCCAGCAACGGCCATCGGTGGGCGGGCACGGTGTAAACCGCCTCAGAATGTGGCGCCCACAGCAGCACGGCCCCCAGGTACGTCGGCACCAGCAGCGGGTGAAAAATCACTGACAGCCCGTGTGCGGCGAGGGTGCGAAGTGCGAAGTGCGAGGTGATAGGTGCGAGGCGATGTGTGCGAAGTCTTACTTACTTAATGTCCACCAGCACCCCCGCGAACACGATGCGTCCCAGGCTCGGGGCGCCGTACACCTGGATGTTGTTGGTGTCGAGCACGTTGGTGGCGCCGGCCTGGAACGTCGTTTTCAGCCGCTCGACGCGGTAGCCCACGTTGACGTCGAGCGACGACGGCGCCGCCAGCGTCCCCACCGCGAACGGCATCTCGTAGCGGAACGCCTGCGCCCAGCGGTAGCTCAGGCCGTAGCTGAAATCGGTGGCAATGGCGCCGCTCGCGCCGAGCGTGAACTTGTGCTTCGGCGTGTTGAAGAACGTTTGGAAGTCGGCCGGCAGGTTGTCGGTCGTCAGCTCGTTGTAGGAGTAGGAGCCGTTGAACGCCACATTGGGCGAAAGCGTGTAGGTGAGGCCGAGGGCGGCGCCACGGGTTTCGAGCTCCTGGTCGGCGTTGGTCCAGGCTTGGATGACGCGAGTGTTGCCGCTGCTGAACGGAACGGGCTGATTGGCACCAGCCTGAATCTCATTGGCGGTTGGACGGGTGCCATCCGTGCGACCAAAAATCCGGCGTGCTCCTATGAAATTGTTGTATTTCGAAAAATACACGTTGAAATCAACGCTTAACTTTTCAAAGAGACTGCTACGATACCCCAGCTCAACAGTGTTGACTTCTTCCAGACGAAGCGGCTTCAACTCGACTTCGTACTTTGCTGCGGTGGCTGGGTCCGCAATAGCTCCAAGGAATGTATCGGGAAAATCAGTGCGTACTCGAATGTCGTACCCCTTGAATCCATTGCCCAGGTTCCCGAGCAAAATAGCGCGGATCAGATCGAGGTTGATGTACTGATCGAGTTGCGCGGGCGAGCGAAATGCTCGGCTGTACGACGCCCGGAAGTTGTGTTCCAGATTCTTGCCGATTGCGTACGTAACCGATGCGCGCGGTGAAAATGCCGGGTCGAAGTTCTTAAAATCATCCACCCGCGCCGCGAATGCCAGCTTCAGGCGGTTTTCCATAAAACCCTTCGTTGCCTGGGCGTAAGCCCCGTACTCGTGGTTCTGGATGCGGGAGCTGGTGGTGTCCGAAAAAAGGCGCCCGTTCGAACCGAGACGAAAATCACGATACGCGCCCCCAACGATCATCCCAATCTCGGCAGGCAGGGTAAACTGGTATTGAGCACTGACGTCCGACATACGCGATTGCGGCCGAATCAGCGCGCCTTTACCTGGGGTGTCCGAAGTAATCAGGCGCTCACGGGCGGCGGCAAACTCCGGACTGCCGGGCTGTAACTGTGTAGCTGAAGCGGCAGCATAGGCTGCTTGATAAGCCGACTGACGCGCCTGATCCGGCGTTTGACCTGCCGCAAGTGCTTCCGCACGACTGGTGCGATATGTCTGAACGTATGTCTCCTGAAACAAGCGGCGGTAGGTGCGATTTTGGGCGTCGCCGGTAACAGGCAAATCCTGTAGGAAGGCACCCAGGAAATTCAAATCGTATGTATCGCCGCCGTCGTCGCCGGTGGTGTACGCGCGAACGAAGAACTTATCGCTCTTCACTTCCCCAAAAAATTGCTGCGTTTCGAGGTTCTTGAAGCGGTAGCGGCTGCTCGACTGGTATGTGGTAGTGCCACGAGAGAAGCGATAACCGGCGGTGGCTTTGATTTTATCAGTCAGAAGGTAGGAGAGCGTCGGTTGCACTCTGATGCCGTACGTCCGATTGTCATCGGCAACCAAGTCGCGCTCCGTAAAGCCTGGCATAAAGAAGGTTTTTCCGCCACCCACAAGATCGCCCCTCGCCGCAAAGGGCAAGGTCTGCACCAGCGGGTCATTCGGGCTGAAAGCTTGGCCCACATCGCCATACCGATTCACCGCGTTGTACCCTAAGCCGGAGCCTTCCGGGTTGTTGAACGGCTCCAGCACTTTCTCAACTGCCGCATAATTCTCCGGCATAAAATCATTCGCCTGCTGATAGCTCAGGTTGATTTTACCCGCCAGCCGGGGCGTGAACTTCTTGGCGTACCGAATCTGCGCGTCGGCGTAGGCGCGCGAGCCGCCGCGCAGGCGCGCCGTGAGACCTTCGTACACGAACGGGTCTTTCGAGTTGAAGAGCACCACGCCGTTGAAGGCGTTGGCACCGTAGAGCGCCGACGACGGGCCGTGCAGCACGTCCACCGATTCCATATCCACCTCGGGGATGCCGAGCAGGTTGCCCGCATTCACGTTCAGACTCGGCGACTGCGTATCGATGTAATCGGCGAGCTGAATCACGCGCTCCGATTTGGCCGAGTTGAAGCCGCGCGTACTCACCGAAGACATCAGCAGCGCCGACGACGACACATCGACGCCTTTGAGCGTACCGAGGCCCACCATCACATCGGGCGCGGCGAGGCGCGTAATCTCCACGGCGCTCATCCTCTCGATGGTCACGGGCGCTTCGGCGAGGGTTTGCTCCACGCGGCTGGCGGCCACGACGGTCTCGCCGAGGGTAGTGGCGGCGGGTTCAAGCGCGAGCGTCAGGTTTTGGGCTTCGGCGGGCGTGAGGTTGCGCGAGAGCGACTCGTAGCCGATGTACGACACTTCGAGCGTGAGCACGGCATCGGGCGAGAGCTTACCGGCCGGAATCACGAGCCGGAAGCGGCCCGTGCCGTCGGTGCTGGTGCCGAAGTAGGTGCCGCGCAAAAAAATGGTGGCACCCGGCAGCGGCTCGCCCGCCGACGATTGCACCACGCCCGAGAGCGTAACCGGCCCATTGACGGCGGCGGCGGCAGGCGTTTGGGCCACCACGGGCAGCACCGGAACAGTCTGGACGGCCGCTACCACGAGCAGCGCCGGCAGCCACCGGCAGAGGGATGAACGTCGCATTCGGACAGGAAAGGGAATGTGAAAGGGGGAGAAGCCGGCGCGGCTGCCCGTCAGTGGCAAAGATATTCGGCCGGGCGCGTCAAAGTAAGCGGCAAGCCGAGTAGTTTTTTGATGGAGAGGAAAAAAGCAGGGTCGGCGGGTGGGTTTTCGCGCCGTACTCAACGTCGCGCGGCGCTATCGCTCCGTTGTCAGGCTGCGCTCCGCGCTCGCTCACATCATTTGGCGATTCTTCGGAATACTTGATTCTGCCACCTTTGGAGGAAGACTTTTTTACCTCTTATTCACTACCACGAATGCATCGCTTTCTCCTCTCCCTCACGGCGTTGGCGTTGGTTGGCCACACGGCTTCGGCGCAAGCGTGCCTGGCTTCCGATTTCAAGAAGGGCACCGTGCTCGAGCTGATCACCACCGACGCCAAGCAGAAGGTGACGGCCCGCTCGGTGCAAACCCTGACCAACGTGACCGACACCGGCGGCACCGTCCGCGTCACGTTCCATCAGCAGCACGACGACAACAAAAACAAGCCGACGATGGAAGGCGACTTCGCGCTGGAATGCACCGGCCCCACGCTGCGCCTCGATATGCGCGCGATGGCAGGCCAGCAGGAGCAAGCCCGCGCGATGGACAATATGGAGTTTGAGATGGAAGGCGACCACCTCGAGATGCCTCTCACCGCCACGCCCGGCTAGAAGCTGCCCGACGGCCACCTGACGATGCGCGCCGTCGATAAAAACAGCAAAATGCCGATGCTGACGATGCAAACCACCGGCACGGGCCGCGTGGTGGAAGCCAAAGAGAGCCTGACCACGCCCGCTGGCACGTTTCAATGCATCCGCACCCGCCAGACGATGCAAATCGAAAACAAGGCGATGGGCATCCCGATGCGCTTCGAGGTGGCGTCGGTGTCGTGGTACGCGCCGGGCGTCGGGCAGGTCCGCACCGATTCCTACCGGAAGGATAAGCTGGTTGGTTCGACGGTACTCACGAAGCTGACGCGGTAGGGGGGAGAGGATGTGAGAAATGCAATGGCGTCGTGTGTGCGGACTCCCCTCCCCGGCTGGGGAGGGGCCGGGGGTGGGGCGACTGCGGCGGTTATGCAAGTGGCCGCGTCTGTCTCAGACGCGCGCCGAACAGGGTATCGATTTGGCGCGCGTCTGGGACAGACGCGGCCACGCCCAGCCACATTGCCCAGCCGCCGTCACCGAGTGATACTCGGTGCTACAGTGCTCAACCGCCGTGGTCGCCCCACCCCAGCTCCTCCCCAGCCGGGGAGGGGAGTTTTTGGATTAGCGGTACCTAGATGCCCGCGCCACGCCTACTGCTTCTCAAACACCGTCGATTCGGTCATCCACGGGTGCGTTTCATACGTCACGCGGCCGGCTTGCACCACGGGGTCGGCGTCGGCAATGGCTTTGACTTCATCGACCGTGTTGGCGCGTACCAGCATAAAGCCGCGCCAGGTGCCGCCGTCCATAAAGGTGCCGTCCACGAGGCACTTGCGGTCGGTGGCGAGCTTTTCCATATAGTCGAGGTGGCCTTCCATCATCTTCACCAGCGCGGCCTTGTCCTGGTCTTGCTTGGGGCCTTTGAGCAGCATCACGAAATAGTATTTCTGAAAGCCGGCGGGCGCGGGCGGGTCAACGGGTTTGGCGGCGGCGGCCGGCACCGGCGCGGCGGCTCCGGCGGGCGCCGCCGACGGCGCGGGTGCGGCGGCTGGTGCAGGCGGCGGAGTGGCTTTTGCGGCTTTGGCCGGGGCCTGCGCCCGCGCCGTCAGCGAGAGCGCGACCATTGACGCGAAGAAGAGCGAAGTGCGGAAAATCTGACGCATTGCAACGTGATGGGTTGGGTGGAAGAAAACTGAAAATTGAACGAAAGTAAGCATTGGGTTCGGCGCCGAAAAAGCGTACATTTGAATGTGGTACTAATCCACATTAAAATGTGATTCGGTGAGGATGCCGTTCGCCCGACCTTGCAGCGATGAAACACTATACTCTCCCTTTCCTGCTCTTCATCACGTGGCTCGCCGGGCCGACCCCGGCGCTGAGTCAGGAAACGGCCGCGCCGCCCCCGCCGCCCGCGCCCAGCAGGCCCGTGAAGGAATCGTATTTCGGCACCGACGTCATCGACCGCTTCCGGTGGCTCGAAGACGGCGAACGCCCCGACGCGCAGGAATGGTACCAAACCCAGGGCACCTACGCCCGCACTACGCTGCACCAGCTCCTGAGCCGCGGCAAGATGCTGGCCCGCCTCCGCGAGCTGACGCAGGAGTCGCCGTACCGCATCCGGGCGTTGCAGCGGATGAACGGCCGCTATTTCTTTCTGAAACGCCTCGCCAACACCACCACCTGGACGCTGGCAATTCGCGACGGCGACGCCGGCCTCGACCGCCTGCTCGTGGACCCCGCCGTGGGGCCGCTGGCGGCTATCTCGGTGCCCGAAATTGCCGCGTTCGCCGCCTCGCCCGACGGCCGCCTCGTGGCGTACGAACTGACGTGGGGTACGCCCGCCGACAATCGCATCCGCGTGTTCGACACGAAAACCAACCAGCACCTCGGCGACATCATCGACCACGCCCACCTGACGCCCACCGCGTGGCTCGCCGACAACACGTCGCTCGTGTACAACCGCGTGACGCCGCAGGCCGCCAACCGCCTCTACGTCCGCACGGTAGCCGTGCCCGCCGTTACCGCCGCCAAAAAAGGCGCGAAAGGCACGAAGGGCAAAGCGCCCGCCGCCCGCCCCGGTGCCGACACTGACCGCCTCGTGTTCGGCGACACCTACGCTCCGGCCGTGCCGGGCGGTACCGCCGATGTGCTCGTGGCGCGCGGCGGCTCGGTGTGCGCCGGCTCGCCGTGGGCGGTGGCGTACGTGGGGCCGAGTCGGCTGGCACACGCGGCCATCTACGTGGCGCCGATGGAGTCGCTCCGGCAAAAAACAGTGCCGTGGAAGCGTGTGGCGGCGCTGGAAGACGAAGTGCGAACCGTGTATCTGCACGGCACCCTCGTGTACGGCCTCACCACCCTCGACGCGCCCGCTGGGCGCATCGCCCGCACCGGCCACGACGCGCCCGACTGGCGCAAGGCCACCTCGGTGCTGGTGCCCGAAGATGCGGCCGAAGTGCAGACCTTCGACGTGGCGCGCGACGCGCTGTATGTGCTCGGGCGCGACGGCTCGGCCAGTCGGCTCTGGAAGCTGCCGCTGCCGATGGGCGTCAAGACCTTCGACGCGGCCCCCGTGGCGCCCGTGCCATTGCCCGAAGGCAGCGCCGTGGCCGAAGTGGCCTGCGAGCCGCGCCAACCAGGCGTGTTCGTCAATCTGCACTTGTGGATTGCGGCGCCGCTGCACTATCGCTGGGTCAGCGGCCCGGAACTGGTCGAAACCGACCTGCAACCCGCCGGCGACTACGACATCCCCGACCATCTGGCCACCGTCGAGCTGAAAGTGAAAAGCCCCGACGGCACCCGCGTACCGCTCACGCTCATCTACCGGCGCGGTCTCAAACTCAACGCCCACAACCCCACGCTGCTCACGGCGTTCGGCGCCTATGGCCGGGTGCTGGCCCCCGAGTACGACCCGCAGGAGCTGGCCTGGATTGAGCGCGGCGGCGTGCGCGCCATCGCCCACGTGCGCGGTGGCGGCGAGTACGGCCCCGCCTGGGCCAAAGCCGGCCGCGCCGACGCCAAGCCCACCGCCTGGCAAGACCTGCTGGCCTGCGCCCAGCACCTCATCGACCAGCACTACACGGCACCCGACCGCTTGGCCGTACTCGGGGCAGGCGCGGGCGCCGTGGCCGTAGCGGGCGCCGTCCTCGAAAAGCCTGAACTGTTCAAGGCAGCCATCTTCGAGCAGCCCATTGCCGACCTCGTGCGCTACCAACCCGCCGCGCCCGACGCCGCGACGGCCGCCGCCGAGTTCGGCGACCTAAGCAGCGAAGCCGGTTTCCGGGCGCGGCTGGTGGCCAGTCCGTTCCACCACGTGCGCGAGAAGGAGCGCTACCCGGCTACGCTGCTGGTGGCCGCGCCCGCCGCCGCGCCGGAGGCCGTCGATTGGCAGTGCGGCAAGCTGGCCGCCGCGCTGCAAAACGTGCGCTCGCCGCGCCCCGTGCTGCTCCGCACCGAAGCCACCGCCCCCGACGACGAGGCCGCCCGCCAGGCCGCCTTCGAGCGCCGCGCCGACCAGCTTTCCTTCCTGCTCTGGCAGATGGACAATGCCGCATTCCAGCCCATCGTGCTGGCCAAGCGCAAGCACAAGGCGCGGCCGGCGGCGGCGAAGCGCGTGGTGGCGACGGCGCACAAGAGTAACTGATATGATGCGTTTTGCTGGTATATATGTACATTGCACCCGGTCAAGGCGGTGACACGCGTAGACCTTTTTTCTCTCCTCAAAACAATTTTGGTTTATGGTTTTCTTGTGGGTTCTGCTGCTCGTGGTCATCGGGATGGGCGTTTACCTGATGAAACAATACAATCAGGCACAAGGGTATGCTCAGGGAGTGAAGGAAGCGCATTCCAACATCACCGTTACTCTCAAAAAGCGCCTCGATTTGGTAAATAAGCTTATCGATATTGCCCGTTCCTATGGTGAGCACGAAAAGCTCACCCATATCGCGGTGGTAGAGGGCGAGTCGTTGGCTCAACTGTCTCAGGCTAGTGCACGTGCCGATAGTGCTGTGACGCAGCTCAACAGTATGGCCCGTAGTTATCCTGATCTGAAGGCGAATTCTACATATATCCGACTGATGGAAGATTTGGCTCGAATCGAGAATGATGTTGAGCAACGGCGCGAAAGCTGTAATGCACGGGTCCGGTACTACAACACATTTTGTAACAGTGTCCCGTTTGTGTTTTTCGCGCCTTCGCTCGGCTTCAAACCGGCGCCCTATTTCAGCGTGGAGAGTGCCGATTCGTTGGATAATCTAAAGGATTTCGTTACTGACGATGGGGCGATTCTGCGCGGCAAGTTGGCCGGGGCCGGAAATCAAGTATTGAGCTCGACCAAAGCACTTGGTGAGACCATCGAATCGAAAAGCCGAATGTTGATTGAGCGCGGACAGGAAGAGCTGCAAAAACGGCGTAATCAGTCCTACGCAGCGGAATCTGCTCCCACGAAGGCTACTGACGAGCCTTCGTCGCCTTCTGATGCCACCTGAGTTGCGTCGCCGTTAGCATCAACAGTTTATCAACATCCGCCTCCTGCGCCACTTTCAAGTCCGGGCCGCAGGAGGCGGCTTTGTATCTTCGCGGACCTTGCGCGTTGGCACTACCGACGTGTTATCTCCATCGTTACAGCTACCCGCTTTGTCCCTGATGCACCCGCACCCCGCCGCCACCGCCGACGTCGTTCAGGCCGAAGAAGCTCACATCGCCACCGCTAAGCGGCCGATGTACTACGAATTCAAGCCCGACGCGCCCGTGAAACCCCAGCACGGCACCACCCTGCGCTGTAAAACCTGGGAGGCCGAAGCGGCGCTGCGGATGATGGAAAACAACCTCGACCCGGACGTATCGCTGGTGCCCGACGAGCTGATTGTGTATGGCGGCGCCGGCCGGGCCGCCCGCAACTGGAAAGAGTACCAAAACATCCGCCGCGCCCTCATCGAGCTGGAAGCCGACGAAACCCTGCTCGTGCAGTCGGGCAAGCCCGTGGGGGTGCTCCGCACGTGGGCACACGCCCCGCGGGTGCTCATCGCCAACTCCAACATCGTCCCGGCGTGGAGTACGCAGGAATATTTCGATGAGCTGGACCGGCAGGGGCTGATGATGTACGGCCAGATGACCGCCGGGTCGTGGATTTACATCGCCACGCAGGGCATTCTGCAGGGCACCTACGAAACGCTCGCGGCCGTGGCCGACAAGCACTTCGGCGGCACGTTGGCGCACACGCTCACCGTCACGGGCGGCTTGGGTGGGATGTCGGGCGCCCAGCCGCTGGCCGTCACGATGAACGACGGCGTATGCCTCGTGGTGGAGCCGATTCGGACGCGCGTCGAGCAGAAAGTGCGCGAAGGCTACGTTGATGAAATGACCGATGACCTGACGGACGCCCTCGCGCGCTGCGAGGCCGCCCGCGCCGAAGGCACAGGCTGGAGCGTGGGCCTCGTGGGCAACATCGCCACCATCCTGCCCGAAATCGTGGCGCTGGGCACGAAGGTCGATGTCGTCACCGACCAGACTTCCGCCCACGACCTGATGGACTACATCCCCGAGGGCGATATCGACGAGGTACTGGCCTTGCGCGAGCGCGACCCCGAGGAGTTCAAAAAACAAGCTCTCGCCGCCATCGTCAAGCACGTGCAGGCGATTCTTGATTTGCAGGCGCGTGGCTCCGTCGCCGTCGATTACGGCAACAACCTGCGCGGGCAGGCCGAAAAAGGCGGCCTCACCGTGCGCGACGAGCACGGCCAGTTTCTGTACCCCGGTTTCGTGCCGGGCTACATCCGGCCGCTGTTCTGCGAAGGCAAAGGGCCGTTCCGCTGGGCCGCGCTCTCCGGCGACCCGGCCGATATTCTACGCATCGACCGCGCCCTGCTCGAAACCTTCCCTGAGGATAAGATGCTGGCCCGCTGGATTAAGAAGGCGCACGAAAAAGTGCCCTTCATCGGCCTGCCCGCGCGCGTGTGCTGGCTCGGCTACGGTGACCGCGCCACGTTCGGCCTCGTCATCAACGACCTCGTAGCGCGCGGCGAAGTATCGGCGCCCATCGTCATCGGCCGCGACCACCTGGATTGCGGCTCCGTCGCCTCGCCCAACCGCGAAACCGAAGGAATGAAAGACGGCTCCGACGCCGTGGCCGACTGGCCGCTGCTCAACGCAATGGCCAACATCGCCTCCGGCGCCGACTGGATTTCGCTCCACAACGGCGGCGGCGTCGGCATCGGCAACTCCACCCACTCGGGGATGGTGGTGGTCGCCACCGGCACCCCCGAAAAAGCCGAGCGCCTGCGCCGCGTCCTCACCACCGACCCCGGAATGGGCATCCTCCGCCACGCCGACGCCGGGTATAATATCGCCCTGAATGTGGCGCGCGAGAAGGGGGTGAAGATTCCGGCGATGGAGGGGTAGCTTTGCCTCCAATGCCAAAGCTATACGGATACCTCGGGCTACTGATTTATTTTTACTCGCGCGAGCACGAGCCGATTCACGTTCACGGCGAATGCGACGGGCGAGAGAGTAAGGCCGAAATCATCATCGAAGACGGTCAGGTGGTGGAGGTTCGGATTATGAAAATCGACAAGCGTCGTCCGCTGACCGGCCGCGATATGCAGAACTTCCAGAAGCTGGTAAGTGTCTTCGCCGATGACATCGTGCGGAAATGGGTAGATTATTTCGGTCGTGTGACTAATTGCGTGACAGGTTATCGTCGTGGATAAAGAGTTTGACGGCGAGTTCGTGCATCTGCTCGGACTTGGAAAAG
>ERZ1066122.1109-NODE-1109-length-23387-cov-5.472056_pt1 | contig 23387 bp, 19 predicted proteins | sample MGYA00382769_ERZ1066122 | MGnify/ENA primary metagenome ERZ1066122 (study PRJEB33369, sample SAMEA5778352) | biofilm metagenome | biome: Industrial cooling water; feature: Water cooling tower basin; material: Biofilm | place: United Arab Emirates | collected... | reverse complement strand
CGGCCGCTCAGCAAATCGTATACCCCGCTGCCCCGCGAATCTTGCCCCGTTTTCGGGCTTCCGTCGCCCCCGCGGTCAGTCCCCCAGGAGGCGGGCGAACTCGTAGTACAGCGGAATGCCCGCAAGAATGTTGAACGGGAACGTCACGCCCAGCGCACAGGTCAGGGAAAACGTCGGGTTGGCGGCCGGGAGGGTGAGCCGCACCGCCGGCGGGGCCGCGATGTACGACGCGCTCGCGGCCATCGCCCCGAGGACCGCCGCCCCGCCGACCGACAGCCCGGCGAGGTGCCCGAGCCACACCCCGAGCGTGCCGTGGAACGCGGGCACCGCCACGGCGAACGCCAGCAGCCGCGGGCCGACCGCCTTCAGGTCCGCCAGCCGCTCCCCGGCCACCGCCCCCATGTGCAGCAGGAACAGGCACAAGCTGCCTCGGAAGATCGGCCCCTTCGTGTCGTAGAACAGGGCCACGTCCGACCAGTTCTTGGCCCCGGTCACATACCCGACGATCAGCCCGCCGACAAGCAACAACAGGCCCCGCGAGGTGAAGACTTCGTGAAGGGCCGGGCCGAGGTTCCGGCCGCCGCCGGACGTCACGAGCCCGATGGCCAGGGCGACGTTGATGCCGGGGCTTTCGAGGATCGTGACCAGCGTCGGCAGAAAGCCCTCCGCCGGCGTGCCGCGCGACGCCGCGAACGACTGGGCGGCGATGAACGTGACGGCCGACACCGACCCGTAGTGCGCCGCCACCCCCGCCGCGTCCGCCGGCCCCAATTTGCACAGCTTCCGCAGGATGAGGAAGCTCGTCACCGGCGTCAGGCACCCCAGCAGCAAGGTCGCCGCCGCCGGCCACGCCACCGCCGCGGCCGGCGCGTGCCCGAGCTCGACGCCCCCCTTCAGCCCGATCGCGAACAGCAGGAACGCGGCCAGCACCCCGAACGCATCCTTCGGCAAGGACAAGTCCCCGCGGACGAGCCTGGCCCCGAACCCCAGTGCGAACGCGAGCACGGCCGGCGAGAGCAAGTTGTCGATCAGCGGGTTGGCAGTCAGCGAGGGCATCAAGGCTCCAGGCGGGCGACCGGACACGAAAAAAGCCGCGGAACCCGGCTCGCGGCGAGCGGAGGTCCGCGGCCTTGCTCCCGCCGGACGGGGCACGTCGGGCGGGCACAGGGCAGGTGGTCTGTCAGACGGTCGCGGCGGGTCGACGGGTTGCCGTCCACCGTCCGCCACCGTCGGGCGTGGCTTTCCTACCCGCCGGCCGGCCGGAAGTCAAGTCCCGGCAGGGGTTTTGAACCCGAGTCGGCGTTCGAGCGTGAACACCAAGATGCTCTCGCCGGTGCGGGTGCTGATGTCCGTGTGCAGGCTGACGACCCCGACCCCCAGGATGTCCCGGACGACCGCTTCGAGCAGTTCCCGCCCGTGCTCGATCAGTTCGGTCCGGAGTTGTTTGATCAAATCCCGGCCGCGGTGCGGGTCTTCGACCTTGGCCAGCCGCTGCTCGGCCGGGGTCAGCACGCCGCGGAGCCGGACGATCGCCATGTCCTCGACGAGGAACGTCCGGACCTCTTCCGGCCCGCGGCCCATGTACTCCCGCTTGAACCGGATGATCGCGTGGCTCAACTCCGTTTCGAGTTCCTGCTTCGACTTGAGCCCGTCCGGCATGGGTTGGTCCTCCGAGCGCGGCTCGCGGAGCCGAGTCCCGAAATCCTACCGGTTTCGTCCCCGCCCCGGCGAGAGAACGCCCGGTTCGCGTCCCGTCTAGGGGGGGAATCCGCGCAAACCGCGCCGACTCTGCCGGTTGCGCGGTCCGTATTGACCCGATTTTTCCCCGCACTTAGATTGTCAGTTGAAACGGAGCCGCACATGCCGGCTGCGATCGAACACGAGGTTCCGACCATGTCCACCGCCGTCGCCGCGAAGCCCCCGATGGAAACCGGGTTCCTCGAAAAGATCGGCGACGCCTTCAACTCGGTCGTCGAAGGCAGCCTGGGGTTCGTCACGCGCCTGTTCGGCACCGCCAACGACCGCACCGTCCGCAACCTCGGCTACGTCCGCCCGAAGGGGGCCGACACGCACACCGTCACGCCCGGTTCGCTGCTGGACAAGGTCAACAAGCTCGAAGACAGCATGAAGGCGCTGTCCGACGACGAGTTGAAGGGGCTGTCCGTCAAGTTCCGGGAACGCCTCAAGAACGGCGCAACCCTCGAAGACCTGATGCCCGAGGCGTTCGCCGCGTGCCGCGAGGCGGGCCGCCGCACCAAGGGGATGCGCCACTACGACGTTCAAATCATCGGCGGCGCGATCCTCCACGGCGGCAACATCGCCGAGATGGTCACCGGCGAAGGGAAGACGCTCGTCGCGACGCTGCCGGCGTACCTGAACGCGCTCACCGGCAAGGGCGTCCACATCGTCACCGTCAACGACTACCTGGCCCGCCGCGACTGCGAGTGGATGCTCCCCATCTACCAGGCGCTCGGCGTGTCGGCGGCGTACATCCAGTCCGACATGGAGGCGGACGCCCGCCGGCACGCTTACAACTGCGACATCACCTTCGGCACCAGCTCCGAGTTCGGGTTCGACTACCTCCGCGACAACATGAAGCCGGCCCGGCACGACGACGAGCACTTCCACCCGTACTACCGCCAGTGCCAGCGGACCCCGCTCAACTTCGCGATCATCGACGAGGTCGACAACATCCTCATCGACGAGGCCCGGACCCCGCTCATCATCTCCGGCCCGGCGTTCAACGACCCGAAGAACTACGAGAAGGCCGACGACATCGCGCGGAAGCTGACCGAACTCGAACGCAAGGGCCGGCAGGAGATCAAGGCGTCCGGCGTCATGACCCTGATGGGCACCGAGGGGGACGGCCTGCCCGTGCTCGTGCCGCTCGACCCGACCAAGGTCGACCCGCAGAACCCGCCGCCGAAGGGCGTTTACTTCGAGATCAAGGAGAAGGAGCGCACCGTCTCGCTGACGGACGACGGCGTCCGCGAGGCGGAGCGGATGGCCGGCGTCGAGTCGTTCTACACGGCCGGCAACATGGAGTGGCCGCACCTCATCGACAACGCGCTGAAGGCCCACCACCTGTACCACAAGGACCGCCAGTACATGGTGGCGGCCGACCCCCGCGAGGACAACCAGCTCGGCATCATCATCATCGACGAGGGCACCGGCCGGGCGATGTACGGCCGGCAGTGGTCCGACGGCCTACACCAGTCGATCGAGGCGAAGCACAAGCGCGAAGGCGTCAAGATCAAGCAGGAAACGCAGACCCTCGCCACGATCACGCTGCAAAACTTCTTCAAGCTGTACCAGAAGCTCGGCGGCATGACCGGCACCGCGATGACGGAAGCCAACGAGTTCTGGAAGATCTACAAGCTCGACGTTGTCGCCGTGCCGACCAACCGCGCCATGAAGCGCGTCAACGCCCCGGACCTCGTCTACCGCAGCGAGCGCGAGAAGTGGGAGGCGGTCGTCGAGGAGATCGTCAAGGAGCACAAGACCGGCCGGCCGATCCTCATCGGGACGACGGACGTGGCGAAGTCCGAAAAGCTGTCGCACATGCTGAAGAAGCGGGGCGTCAAGCACGAGCTGCTGAACGCGAAGCCGGAGAACGTCAGCCGCGAGGCCGAGATCGTCGCCCAGGCCGGGCGGGTCAACGCGGTCACGATTTCCACGAACATGGCCGGCCGGGGGACCGACATCATCCTCGGCGGCAACGTCGAAAACCTCGCGTGGGCGCGGCTCAAGCAGGCCAAGGACGCCGACGGCCGGCCGCTCTACCCGACCCGGCTGGAGATTCCCGAAGACGTCTGGCGGAAGACGGTCGAGGAAATCGAGGCGAAGGAGCAGATGAAGGCCGAGGGCCGCAAGATCGCCGAGATGGGCGGCCTGCACATCGTCGGCACCGAGCGGCACGAATCCCGCCGGATCGACAACCAGCTCCGCGGCCGGGCCGGCCGGCAGGGCGACCCCGGTTCCAGCAAGTTCTACCTGTCCCTCGAAGACGACCTGATGCGGATGTTCGGCGGCGAGCGGCTGAAGCGCGTCATGTCCTCGACGTGGATCGGGATGCAGGAGGGCGAGGCCCTCGAAAGCGGGATGCTGACGAAGCAGATCGAGAAGGCCCAGAAGAAGGTCGAGGAGTACCACTTCGAGCAGCGCAAGAGCCTGCTCGACTACGACGAGGTGATGGACCACCAGCGGAAGCGCACCTACGGCACCCGGCAGGCCATCCTCGACGGCCGCAACCCGCGGGCGATGATCCTCGAAATGCTCGACGCGCTGGCGGAAGCCGCCGCCGAGCGGTACTCCGCCGCCGACTACGGGACCGGCAGCTTCGCCGCGTTCGCGTCCGGCGAACTGAACGTCGAGTTCGACCCCGGCGATTTCCGCGGCTGCACCTACGAAGAGGCCGTCACCGTCGCGAAGAACCGCGCGAGCGAGGCCGCCCCGACGTTCGTGCAGGAACTCATGGACGAGAACCTGAACCCGGACGAAGACCCGAAGGACTGGAAGTGGCAGGAACTGAGCCGCGCCCTGTCCACGCGGTACGGCATCAAGAAGAACGACCGCGAGCTGCAAAAGATCGGCCGCGACGAACTCGCCGCCTTCATCCTCGCGGAAGCCGACAAGGCGATCGACGGGACCGATCTGAGCGCCGGCAAGCGGTACCTCGAAAAGGACTACGGGGCCGAGAGCCTCGTCGACTGGGCGCGGCAGAAGTTCGGCCTGAAGCTGTCCGTCGCGGAAGCCGCCGACAAGGACGCGTCCGAACTCGCGGTCTACCTCCGCAAGAAGGTCCGCGAGGCGTACCGGCAGAAGGACATCGACTTCCCCGTGCAAGTCGGGCTGCACATGTACCTGCCGGAGAAAACCACCGGCGACCGCCGCCCCGACCGCGACAGCCTGTTCCGCTGGGCCATCGAGCGGTTCGCGGCCAGCGGCGTCTCGCTCTCGGAAGAATCGCTCCGCACCGAGTCCCGGTCCAAGATCAAGGAACTCCTCGCCGACGCGAGCAAGAAGCTGCTCCCGGCCGGCGACTATCCCGAACTCGACGCCAAGCTCGCCGAGGTGTTCCGCGGCACCGTCGCCGCCGACGCGGACGACGCCAAGGAGCTCGTCGAGTGGGTGAAGGCCGAGTTGAAGCTGGACGTGCCGGTCGAGAAGTTCACCGGCGCGGACCTGGCCAAGGCCCGCGACGAGGTGCTGAACGCCTACGACCGCAAGTACCGCCCGGAGATGCTGACCACGGAGCGGTCGCTGCTGCTGGAGCAACTCGATTCGACGTGGAAGCAGCACCTGCTCACGATGGACCACCTCAAGAGCGCCGTCGCGTTCTCCGGGTACGGCCAGGAAGACCCGAAGATCGTCTACAAGCGCGAGGGGATGAAGCTGTTCGACGCGATGTGGGAGGGCATCAACGACCGAGTCTCGGAGGGCGTCTTCCGCGTCGAGGACGTGGGCGACGAGGAGGCCCACACCGCCCTGTACAGCGGCCTCGCCAGCGCCCAGGCGGTCCACCAGCAGGCCCAGTCCGCGATGCAGTCCCGCCAGGCGACCGCCGCCGCGGAGGACCAGGCGTCCCAGTCCACCAACGCCGGCGGCGGCGAGGTCAAGAAGGTCGAGACGATCCGCAACGTCGGCGCGAAGGTCGGCCGCAACGACCCGTGCCCGTGCGGCAGCGGGAAGAAGTACAAGAACTGCCACATGAAGCTGGAAGCGAAGCGGTGACCAGTCTCCGTGCTGGAAGCCGCCGGTAGAGGATGGTACATCCAAGAGAGAAGTCGATCCTAGCCGGTGCCATGATGTCGTCCGTTCCCAATATCCTCGGCCGCGGCGTTTACACCTTCGCCGACGCCGCCAGGCTGACCGGCCTTTCTCGGACACGTGTCAGGGAGTGGTTTGTCGGCAGCGGCACGGATCGCGGCCGACTCTTCTCCCCAGACTACCCGCCGGAAGGAACGGCCCACGCGATTAGCTTCCTGGACCTGATCGACGTGTTCGTTGCAGGCCAACTCCGGGAGCACGGTGTCTCCCTTCCGACCGTCCGCAAGGTGTACGCGAAGCTGGGAACCGATCTGGGCTTCACACACGCCTTTTGCCGGAAGGAACTGCTGACGGACGGGAAAAGCGTCTTCGTTCGCGGCCTGGACAAGTCTGGCGAAGACGAAATCTACGAAGCACTGACCCGCCAAAAAGCGTTCCCGGAGTTGATCCTCCCTTTTCTGCAACGCATCGAATATGAACGGATGACGGCGGCTCGCTGGCGGATCACAGACGGTGTCGTACTCGACCCGGCGGTTTCGTTCGGCCAACCGGTCGTCGCGGAGGCCGTCATCCCAACGTACATTTTGGCCGCGGCGTATCACGCCAACGGGAAAGACGCGGAACGTGTTGCCGACTGGTACAACGTGACCACTGACGCCGTCTCGATCGCCGTCCGGTTCGAGTCCGAGCTCGCCGCATGACGCCGCTGCGATTTCTCTTTGACCGGTGCTGTCCGAGGCGACTCGCTTGGGTGATCGCGGCTTTGGACGAAACGAACACGATCCGATTCTTCGACGACGACGCGCGGTTCGTGAAGAACACTTCGGATCAAGAAGGGATCAACGTTCTCGCCGCGGACCCACCATGGTGCGTCGTCAGCATGGACGCCAAAATCCTGACACGCCCCCACGAACGGGCCGCGCTTCACGGCAGCGGGCTGAAGTTCTTCCTGCTCGGCAAAGGCTGGATGAGTTATTCGCTTCACAACCAAGCGTGGCGGCTCGTCAAGACTTGGCACAACGTGGTCGAGGCCGCGCACAACGCGCGCGGGGACATCTTTGAAGTGTCGTCGGGCAGCAGCTTGAAAGTCGAACCGAAGCGGGGCTAGCTTGCCGGACTTTCCCCCGTAGCCGATTGCTGTGCCGCGTGAGGCGGGGTACACTTCACCTCTGTCCCACCCGGTTCGCCCGTGCCCGCCTGTTCTCCTTCCCTCCACGCTGCCAGGAGTCGTTCGATGGGTCCGTTCTCGCGTCGTGAGTTTCTCCAGCGCTCCGCGATTCTCTCCGCCACCGTCGCCGCCGTCGGGACCGATGTCTCGATCGGCCGGGCCGCGGAAAAGGCCGCCGCCAACGCCAAGGGTGCCGCCAGCGACCGGCTCCGCGTCGCGGTCGTCGGCGTCCGCGGCCGGGGCATGAGCCACGTCGGCGGGTTCCTGGGGAAGAACAACTGCACCATCGACGTGGTGTGCGACGCGGACGAGGGCGTCATCGGCAAGGCGATGGAGTCCATCACCAAGGTGCAGGGCGAAGCGCCGAAGTTCGTGCAGGATTTCCGCAAGATTCTCGACGACAAGACCATCGACGTGGTCTCGATCGCGACGCCGAACCACTGGCACGCGACGATGGCCGTGTGGGCGATGAAGGCCGGCAAGCAGGTCTACTGCGAGAAGCCGCTGACGCACAACGTCGCGGAAGGCCGCATCATCGCCGAAACCGCGGCGAAGACGGGCAAGATCTGTCAGACCGGCACGCAGTCGCGGTCGAACCCCGGCATGCGGGCCGCCATCGAGTACATCCAAACGGGCAAGATCGGCAAGGTCACCCTCGCCTACGCCAGCTGCTACAAGCCGCGGAAGAGCATCGGCAAGGTCGACGCCCCGACGCAACCGCCCAAAACGATGGACTACAGCCTCTGGTGCGGCCCCGCGAAGGAACTGCCGGTCCAGCGCAAGCAACTCCACTACGACTGGCACTGGATCTGGGAGTACGGCAACGGCGACCTCGGCAACCAGGGCGTTCACGAGATGGACAAGGCCCGCTGGGGCATCCAGAAGGACACGCTGCCGAAGTCGGCCGTCAGCGTCGGCGGGCGGTTCGGCTACGTCGACGACGGCGAGACCGCCAACACGCAACTCTGCCTGTTCGACTACGGCGACGTCCCGATGCTGTTCGAGGTCCGCGGCCTGGACACGAAGGACTACAAGGGCGTGAAGATCGGCAACATCTGGTTCGGCGAGAAGGGCTACGTCGTCTGCCCGAGCTACAGCACCGGGGCCGCCTACGACCTGGACGGCAAGAAGCTCGAAGACTTCAAGGGCGGCGGCGACCAGTTCCACTTCGACAACTTCGTGAAGGCCGTCCGCGAGAACAAGACGTCCGTGTTGAACTGCAACGCGAAGGAAGGCCACCTGTCCGCGTCGCTGTGCCACCTCGCGAACATCAGCTACCGCCTCGGCGCGGAGGCCGCGTTCGACAAGGAAATCGCGGGCTTCGACGGCACCAAGGACACGAAGGACGCCCTCGGCCGGATGCTGGAGCACCTGAAGGAGAACAAGGTCGACCTGTCGAAGGCCGTCGGCCGCATCGGACCGAAGTTGACGATCGACACCGAGAAGGAAGTCTTCACCGGCGGCACCCCCGACCTGGCGAAGGCGAACGCGATGCTGACCCGCGAGTACCGCAAGGGGTTCGACATCGCGCAGGGGTGGTAACGCAACCGGACCGCGTATTCCCCGGTTAGCCGCGAGGCGCAGCCGAGCGCGGGACTGCCACCCAGGGCAGAACACCCGTGACCGGCCGCGCCTCGTGGTGCGTGACGATTGAAAGACGGCGAATGACGCTTCTGATGCTCGAAGACGACGCCGACCGCGTTCGCCGTTTCCGAGCCGTGTGCGATTCCCTTGCGATCGAGTTGCGAGTCTGGCGAAACGCCGAGCGGATGTGCCGCGAAGTCGAGCCGCTCTTGCCATCGGCAACGGTGATTTCGCTCGACCACGATCTCGAACCGGACGCGGATGGACTCGACCCTGGCGACGGTTACACAGTCGCGAAGTTCCTGGCATCGCAACCCACTATCCGCCCGGTGATCGTTCACAGCAGCAACCGCGAGCGCTCGACTTGGATGCTCGGCGAATTTGAACTGGCGGGATGGCCCTGCCGCAGCGTTTACCCGCTCGGCGAAGACTGGATCGAAGTCGATTGGCGACGGGCCGTGAAACGTGCTTTGAAGAAGGGATCGAAATGAAACGTACACTCTCCCAAATCCAATCTCAAACCCGCCGGCAGTTCCTCGGCTCCGCGTCGCTCGGGATCGGGGCGGCCGCGCTCGCGTCGCTGAACGCACCGGCCGCCGTCGAGAACCCGCTCGCGCCGCGGGAGCCGCACTTCAAGCCGAAGGCGAAGCGGGTCATTTACCTGCACATGTCCGGGGCCCCGCCGCACCTGGACCTGTTCGACTACAAGCCCGAACTCGTCAAGCGCACGGGGGAAAACTGCCCGGACTCGCTGCTGAAGGGGAAGCGGTTCGCGTTCACGTCGGGGGTGCCGAAGCTGCTGGGTACGCCGCGAAAGTTCGAGCAGTACGGCAAGGGCGGCGTCTGGATGTCGGACGCGCTGCCGAACCTGCAAAAGGTGGCGGACGAGCTCTGCGTCGTCAAGTCGATGAAGACCGACGAGTTCAACCACACCCCTGCGGAACTGCTCCTCTTCACCGGGTCGAACCGCCAGGGCCGGCCGGGGATGGGGACGTGGGTGACGTACGGTCTCGGGTCGGAAAACGCGAACCTGCCGGGGTTCGTGGTGCTGATCTCCAGCGGCGTCCAGCCGAGCGGCGGGCAGAACGTCTGGGGCAACGGCTTCCTGCCGAGCGTCTACCAGGGCGTGCAGTGCCGCGGCCAGGGCGACCCGGTGCTGTACGTCTCCGACCCCGAAGGCTTCGACCGGGCCACCCGCAAGAAGACGATCGACGCCCTTCGCGACCTGAACGAGATGCAGGCCGCCGACCTCGGCCACCCGGAGACAGCCACCCGCGTCGCGCAGTACGAACTCGCCTTCCGGATGCAGACCGCGGTTCCCGAAGTGATGAACATCAAGGACGAGACGAGGGAAACGATCGCCGACTACGGCGCGACCCCCGGCGGCGCGAGCTTCGCCAACAACTGCCTGCTCGCCCGCCGGCTGATCGAGAAGGGCGTCCGGTTCGTACAACTCTTCGACTGGGGCTGGGACTTCCACGGCACCAACCCCGGCGAAGACATCCGCGACGGCCTCACGAAGAAGTGCGCGACGATGGACAAGCCCGTCGCCGCCCTGATCCGCGACTTGAAGCAGCGCGGCCTGCTCGACGACACGCTGATCGTGTGGAGCGGCGAGTTCGGCCGCACGCCCTTCCGCGAGGGCCGCACGGCCGGCGGGCAGGTGCTCGGCCGCGACCACTACCCGGACTGCTACTGCGTGTTTATGGCCGGGGCCGGCGTGAAGCACGGCTACTCCCACGGCGAGACCGACGAACTCGGCTTCGCCGTCGCGGACAAGCTCGTCCACGTCCACGACCTGCAGGCGACGATCCTCCACATCCTCGGCATGGAGCACACGAAGCTGACGTACCGCTTCCAGGGCCGCGACTACCGGCTGACCGACGTCCACGGGCACGTCGTCAAAGACGTGCTGGCTTGACTCGTGTGAATTCCCGACAACTGACGACGACGCCGCAGCACGGTTCGAGTATCCGTAGGGGGGAAGTCTCTTTCCCCTCCCGCGGAGGCTCGCCGTGCGGACGTTCCAGTTCAGCGACGCGAAGTCGCACAAATTCTGGTCGATCGAAGTCACGGGCACGTCCTTCACCGTGACCTACGGCAAGGTCGGGACCGCCGGGCAGACCTCGACGAAATCCTTTCCGACGCCCGAGAAGGCACAGGCGGAAGCCGACAAGCTCATCCGGGAGAAGACCGGTAAGGGCTACGTCGAAATGACGCCGAAAGCCCCCGCGTCGGACGAGGAGGCACTCGAACGGGCCGTCATCGCCAACCCGCACGACCTGGCCGCACGGTCGGCGTATGCCGACTTCCTGACCGAAAAAGGCGACTCTCGCGGCGAGTTCATCCGCATGCAACTGGCACTCGAAGACCCGTCCCTGTCCTCGGCGGAACGCAAGAAGTTCGCGGCGAAGGAAAAGGACCTGATGGCCCAGCACAAGCTCGGCGACTGGGCGAAGGCGGTCCCCGAGGTGACGGAAAACAACTGGGACCGGGCCGAGAACAACGACCCGACCGGCGGCAAAAGCTTGATCTTCCAGGGCGGGTTGCTCACCACGATCAACATCGGTCGGCTCTCGGTCCCCGTCGCGCGGGCGCTGTTCCGGGCCGGCCCCGAGACGCGGTTCGTCCACAACCTGTTCGTCGGCGGGCTGGCCTACGACGACGAGGAGGAAGAAGGCACCGACGAGGACGCCCCGGCCGAACCGGGGATTCCCCCCATCCCGGAGGGCGTCGAGAACCCCGCCCAGCACCTGCTCGTCCGGTGGCCGCAACTGCGGTTCATCCGCCGGTTCATCTGGGGCTGGCCCGCCGACCCCACCGACGAGTACCCGAGCTGCCACATGAACGGCGACCTCGTGTACGACTTCGTCAAGCAGATGCCGGACGTCGAGGAACTCCGCATCTCGGCTCACGTCCGGGAGCCGGTCGCGAACAAGCTGTTCGCGCTGAAGATGCCCCGGCTGCGGGTCTTCCAGCTCGACCACGGGTGGAGCTTCCCCTACGAAAAACTCGTCGCGCAGCCGCTGCCGTTCCTCGAAGAAATCTCCAGCCACCCGCACGGGCTGGAGCACGGCGACAAGCCGTACCTGACGATCAAGCAGTTGAAGGCGATTTGTGCGGCGGACCTGCCGAGGCTGCGGCTGTTGCGGCTCCGCAACTCGACGGTCGGCGACGCCGGGGCGAAGGAACTCGTCTCGTCCGGGAAGCTGAAGACGCTGAAAGTCCTCGACCTCCGCAACGGCTGCCTGTCCGACGCCGGGGCGAAGTTGCTCGCGGACTGCCCGGACTTCCAGAACCTGCAGTTCTTCGAGGTCGCCAACAACGCCCTGACGAAAGCCGGCATCAAGCTGCTGGAGGCAACCGGGGTGAAGATTGAGGCGAAAGGCCAACACACGCAAACCACGTTCGACCCGGAAGACGGCGAGAACGAGTTCCTCTGGGCCGGCGACGCCGAGTGACCGGCGGTCAGCCGGCCGGCGGCTCCCCGGTCGGGGTGCCTTCCAGCCGGTAGAAGTACTCGAACAGCGCGAACGTCGCGACGGCCCCGAACGTGTGCCACAGCCAGTGGGTGCCCATCGGCCAGTCGACGGCGAGGGTGTTGTCGGCGAGCCGGCAGAACCACGCGATCAGGAACGCCGCCAGCCCGCCGGCGACCCAGCCGGCGTTGCGGAATCCGGTCCACGCCAACATCCCCGCCAGCGGGATCAGCACCACCAGCGCCAGCGACGCATACGACAGGTTCACCCGCAGGTTCGGGTTCGGGAACTCGACGACCCGGAACAGCAACCCGTTCACGAACAGGTAGACGACGACCAGCCCCGCCGCGGGCACGCCGACCCGGACGACGCCGGCGGAGGCCGTCAGCCGGACGATCAGGTAGACGGCGGCGGCCAGCCCCAGCAGCGAGATCGGGATCACGTCCAGCAGGAAGTAAAACTCCCGGGTCCGGGTCGCGTGGTAGAGCGTCCCGCCGACGGCCCCGGCGAACAGAACGGCGAGGCACCCGGTCACGAACGGGTAGCGGCGGAACCGGCCCCGCAGCCGCCAGACCCAGAACCCCACCAGCACGACGAACAGGAACGCGGTGGCGGTGTTCCAGGGTTCCGCGATCGCGGCGGCGGTCGGGGCGTAGGGGTCGGCGGGGGTTTCCTGGTACCGCGGGCCGCGGTCGGGCAGCCGGTTGGCGGAGTCCGCGAGGAGGAAGTAATCCGGGCCGTCGCGGCCGGTCGAGGGGCTCGGGTCGGGCATGTCGGCTCCAGAATCCGGGGCGAAACGGCCCGCAGAATCCGATCTTACGGCGCGGCCGAACCCTCGGAATCCGGGGCCGAGTTGGCGGCCGGGAAAATCCGCGGAAGTCACTTGACTCCCCAAAGAGCGGGCCGTAAGAACCCCGTACCTCGGGCCGGCCGAAAGGCTTTCGGCCCACGGTTGATGAGGTTTTTCGCCCGAACCCGGCCCCCCGACGGGCTGTCGTGTGATGACCGGGCCGGGCCGTTCCCCCGGCCTGTTGACGGCTGAATACGCCCCCGCGGTCGTCGCGGGGTTGGGACTGGAGTTTCTTCCCGCGGCCGCCGAAAACGACTGGGACCGCTCCCCGCCGAGCCCCCAGGGCCGCCCGTACCCGAGGACCCCCGAATGCTCACCCGCTGCCTCACCGCCGCACCGGCCCCCGACGCGGCCGAGGAACCCCTCCTGGGGCGGCCCTCGACCGACTCCGGCCTCCGGTTCGCCGCCGTCGACGACGACGACGACGACGACGACCTGGACGACGACGACGACGAGGACGACGACGAGGACGACCTGGACGACGACGAGGAGTAAGGTCGCGCCCGGCCGCCGGTGTCCCCGGCGGCCGCTTTCGTTCCCGCCGCGCGCGTTGCACGGACCCGCGGCGGGGGTACAATCGAATACGGGCCGCCCGCCGCCACCCGGTGCCCGGCCGGTCGGCCCGCCCATCATCCCTTCGGGGGTTTCCGATGCCGCACCCCAACAAGCGTCCCCACCCCTCTCCCGACCCGACCCCGCCGTCCCCGGCCCTGGCCCTCCTCGCCGAGCGGCCGCAACTGGACTTCGAACTCGAGTTCTTCGACGCCGTCCTCCGCAAGGTCGGGGACTTCGCCGACGTGCTCCGCGCCCAGGCGTGCAACCTCACGGAAAAGGGGCTGCTCAAGGAAGGCTTGAAGGTCGACCAGCAACTGGTCCGGCTGCGGCCCGCCGACCCGACGGCCCACTACAACCTCGCGTGCCGGTACGCCCTGCTTAAGCAGCCGGACCTCGCCCTGACGACGCTGCGGCACGCCATCGAACTCGGCTACCGCGACTTCCACTACATGACCCAGGACCGCGACCTGGACTCCATCCGCAAGGACCCGCGGTTCCGCCAGCTGCTCCGCGACTTCGCCAAGTGACGAGGAGTTCCCGATGCCGGTGATCGACTGGATGTACGACCGGAAGTCGTGCAAGACGTGTCAGCGCGCCCGCGGCTACCTTGGCGCGTGCGAAATCGCCGCCCGCGAGACGGTCGACGCCACCAAGGTGCGGATCGGCCCGGCGGAAGCGTTGAAGCTCCTCGCGGGGGTCGAACGGGTGATCGCCGCGAAGGGCAAGAAGGTCGTCACATTCGACCTGACAGACGCCCGCCCGGACGACGAAACCCTACTGGCCGCGGTGATCGGGCCGTCCGGCAACCTCCGCGCCCCGGCGGTCCGCGTCGGGAAGACGATGCTGATCGGCTTCACCGAGGAAATGTACCGCGACGGGCTCGGGGTTTGAGCGGAGTACCGAGGACGCTTGCCTTTCGGGCAGAGCGTCCTCGCCTCCTTTCTCCCCTTCGTTGACCCCGGCGGAAACAGGGGCGGAACTCGGATCGGGTTCTCAGTCCTTCTTCGGCTCCGGCATCGGGGCCGCGGGCGGAGTCAGCGGGTTGGGGTACTTCGGGATCAGCCCGACGATCTCGTTCGGCGTGCCGACGAGCAGCTGCTGGAGCACGAGCAGTTTCCCCTTCAGGTCCCCGACCTTCTCCATCTCGGCGGCCGGGGCGATGGCGGCCGCCTGGGTCGCCGGGATCAGTTTCCCGAACGCCTGGATGTGGAGTTGAGCCCGGTCGGCGGCCCGGAAGCGGATCTCCGCCGGGCGGGTGCCGGCCAGCGCGACGTTGAGCAGGTCCTGCTGGGCGTCCGCGGTCGGAATCCGGGACAGGGCGTCGATCGCCGGCTCGGCGAGTTCGTCCTCGCGGAGCGCGGTCTTCAGCGCCGGCTCGGCCGGCCGCACGTCGTAGCCGGGCACCTCGTTCAGTGCGATGCGGCGGAGCCATTCGACGGCGTACTTCGCCGCGAGCCGCTTCTCGGCCGGGTCGCGGGGCATCGCGCCGGGGTCCTGCACCGCGGCCTTCACGTCGTCCTCGAACCCGACGAGGCTGTACGGCTCCGGGATGACGGTCATGCCCTTCCTCTTCCCGACGAGCCGCGCGAGCCGGTCTTCGAGGAGCAGGTCCCGGCCGCTGTTCGGCGGGAGCCCGAGCGTGGCGGGGGGGATCCGCTTCCGCATCGCGTCGAGCCGGGCGAACCGCTCGGCGTCCATGTTCGTCTGAATCTGCTCGATCAGCCGGACGACGCCGTCCGTGTTGACCTTGTCGGACATCCCCGTGAGTTCCGGGCGGGACAGCACGACGGTGTTGATCGCCTCGAACCGCCTCACCGTTTCCGGGGCGGATTCCGGGGTGACGAGGTACTCGGCCATGATCGCGGCCCAGGTGAACTGCGGGAGCCGCAGGTCCAGGCGGGCTTGCAGGTTCTTGTCCGCGGGCAGGTTCGCCGCGGCCACGAGCCGCTTCAGCCGGGCGAGCCGGGACAGGAAGATCCCTTCGAACTCCTTGTCGCGGGCGGCGGCGATGCGGCGGGTTTCTTTTTGCAGGTCGTCCGGCAGCGGCTTCCGCGGGTCGATGCTGAACGGCGGGGTGACGGCGGGCTCGTCGGTCTCCGTGACCGCGACGAGCCCGGCGAGCCGGAGCAGCATCTGGTCGAGCGGCACCGGCACGGCCTTGTCCGTGGACGCGACCACCAGCACCGGCCGGCGGGCGAGGTTCGCGTCGTCGCTCAACTGGGCGAGGATGTCGCCGAGTTCCGGGTTCGCGATGTGCCGGTCGAGCACGACGAGGTCGAAGTCCGACGCCTTGTGAATGCGGCGGATCACGTCGCGGCCCGAGGTGAACCGCTCGGTCGCGAACCCGAGGTCGGCGAGGTACTTGCCGACGCGGTCGGCCCGCATGTCGGACGGGTCGACGACGAGCGCCCGGCCGGTGTTCGAGGTGCCGGCGGCGGGCGGCTCGGCCCCGGCGGCCCGCTTCAGGATGTCCACCACGCGGGCCTGCTTGCCGTGCAGCGGCGGGCCGGGGATGCGGAGCAGCCCGATCGCGGCGACGAGTTGCACGCGCGGCTCCGGGTAGTCGAGCGCCCGCACCAGCACCGCGGGCTTCTCGACCTTCTTCCCGTCCGGAAGTTCGACGACCGTCGGGTTCACCGCGGCCTTCTCGGCCCGGTCCGCGAGGCCCTGGGCCAGGGCGAACGCGAGGGGTGTGTTCTGGTCCTTCATCGCCTGGTCGAGCAGCCGGATCAGCATCGGCGACGGCGACGCCGCGAGGAGTTGGTATGCGGCCGGCTCGGACTTCGACAGCACGCCGAACTTGCTCCGCTCGACGGCCCGCTCGGAGGCGAACGTCAGGAACAGTTCCTGGGCCGGGACGTTGCCGGGGTTCCGCTCCAGCGCCCACCGCAGGTAGCGGTAGCCGTAGAACTCCTCGGCCTGCGGCTTCGTCGTGACCGTCGGGAAGACGTTCAGCTTGGCGGCGTCCCACGTCCAGACGGTCACCTTGTTCGCCACGGCGTCGAGGGACTTGAACTCGGCCTTCTTCTCGGCGAACGGCTTCGCGAGGTTGTACAACTCCACGTCGGCCGGCCGCTTCTCGATCGGCCCGATCAGGCCCCGCAGCAGGGCGGACGTCTCGGCCTTCACGGCGGGGCTGTCGGACGAGGCGTAGTACCACAGCCACGGCCGGGGGTCGGACTCGGCGGAGTTCGTCAGGGCGAGCGCGTCGGTCCGGTTCACGATTGCCGTGAGGAGACTGCCCTTCACGTCGTCCGGCAGCCCTTCCAGGGACGCCAGGAAGCCGGGGACAATTTCCGGCCCGAGGCGGCGGACGGCCCCGAGCACGCCGGCCCGGAGCGTCAGGTCGTTCGAGCCGCGGAGGATGTCCACCGTCGTGGCGACGACGGCGTCGCCGCTGGGGTAGAGCTGCTGTTCCGCGTAGATGCGTTCCTCGGTCGTTTCCCCGAGGTTGCGGACGAACTTCGCGATGCGGGCCGGGTCGCGGTAGAGCTTCCGCCGCGCCTCCCGGTCCTTGGCGAGGATGTCGTCGACGATCTTGACGTACTCGGCGTTCGCCTTCGGGTCTTCGGACCACCGGGGGACGAGCTTGAGCTTCTCGAAGACGGTGACCCCGAACTTGGCTTCGAGGTCGAGCAGGTCCTTGTCGGTCGGGTTGCCGGCGAGGAAGTCGCGGAGCTGTTCGCCGGCGAGGTCGAACCGGCCTTCGAGGATCAGGTCGCGGGCCGCGCGGAACCGCTCGACGGACGTCTGCGGCTTGACCGGGGGTTGGGCGACCGCCACGGGGCCGGCGAGCAGGAACGCGGTCCAGGCGGCCCCGAGGGTCGCGGTACGGAGTCTCACCGGGTCATCCTCCCAGAAGCCATGCGCGCGGTTCTAGGGTGATTGTGAACGCCCCGCTTACCGGACGCAACTTTCTTCGCACGCCGTCAGGTCCGCGAACGTCTCCCGGCGACGGATCAGGCGGTGCGTACCGCCTGTGACGAGGACTTCGGCGGCGCGGAGGCGGCTGTTGTAGTTCGACGCCATCGCCATGCCGTAGGCCCCGGCGCTGAACGTCGCGAGCAGGTCGCCCCGCTTCAGCGGCGGCAGGTTCCGCGCCTTCGCCAAAAAGTCCCCGGACTCGCACACCGGGCCGACCACGTCCTGCTTCAAGGTGCCGGGGATCTCCGCTTCGAAGTCGTCCGGCGGCGTCGGCACCCCCGCCGCGGGCGCGACCGGCCAGATGCGGTGGAACGAGTCGTACAGCGTCGGCCGGATCAGGTCGTTCATCGCGGCGTCTTGAATGACGTAGTGCTTGCCGCCGGTCTCCTTGTTGAAGATCACCCGGCTGACGAGCACCCCCGCGTTCCCGACGACGAACCGCCCCGGTTCCAGCACCAGCCGGCACTTCGCCTGCTGCACTGCCGGCAGAATCACCTCCGCGAACGCCGACGCCGGGAGCGCTTCCTGCTTCCGGTAGTGGATGCCGAAGCCACCGCCCATGTTCAGGTACGCGATCGGGTGCCCCTGCTTCCGCAGTTCCGCGATCAGTTGCAACCCCTTCGCCGCCCCTTGCTGGTACGGCTCCGCCTTGAGGATCGGCGAGCCGAGGTGCATGTGCAGCCCGACGATCTCGAGCCCCGGATGGCCGACGGCCCGCTGCGCGACTTCGAGCACCGTCTCGATGTCGAGGCCGAATTTGACGCCCTTGACGCTCGTGTCGGTTTTCGCGTGCGTCTTCGGCGGCAGGTCCGGGTTCACCCGCAGCGCGACGGGGGCCTTCCGCCCCATGCCCTGGGCGACGGCCCCGAGGGCGAACAGTTCCTCTTCGGATTCTACGTTGAAGAGGAAGACGTTGTTCTCCAGCCCGTACCGCATTTCCGCGTCCGTCTTGCCGACGCCGGCGAACACGATCTTCGCGCCGTTGCTGCCGGCCCGGAGTGCCCGGTACAGTTCGCCGCCGGAAGTCACGTCGAACCCCGAGCCGTGCTCGGCCATCAGCTTGCAGATGCTGAGGTTGCCGTTGGTCTTGACGCTGTAGCAGATGACCGGGTCCGCCGGGGCGAACGCCTTCTGGATTTCGGTCAGGTGGCGAACCAGCGTCGCCTCGGAGTAGACGAACAGCGGCGTGCCGTACTCCGCGGCGAGGGCGGGGACGGGCACGTCTTCGCAGTGGAGGACGCCGTTGCGGTAGGTGAAGTGGTCCATTGGGGTCCGGAAAACCAGGGTCGGGGACGAATCGCGGTACTGCGGATCATGTCAGCAGATCAATCTTACTCCCTCCCCCTTGAGGGGGGAGGGTTGGGGTGGGGGTGAAGTCTCCCGCCCAGAAGCGACCCCCACCCTCACCCTCCCCCCTCCCAGGGGGAGGGGACCAGAAGTCGAAGTCATCGACCGGGATTCCGGCGGTATACAGCTCCCCGTGACGGGCGGGTAGAATCGCCGGAAACGAGTGGGAACAGGAGTGTGCCGTGGCCGCCCCGCGGATCGTCGCCGTCTGCAACCCGAACGGGAAGCGGTGGGAGCTGTACCGCCGGGAGCTGCTCGCCTACTGGCGCGAACGCGGCGTCGAACCGGACGTGACCGCCGTCCCGTGGGCGGACGTGATCCCGCGCGACGGCGTGCTCGACGACCTGCCCGCGTTCGACTCCCCCGCCATCGTGAGACTCGAATCGCCGGGCAAGGACGACGATGTCACCCGGCTCCTGCTTGAAGCGGGGGCACGCGACGACCCGGCGGAGCCGCGAAAGGTGTGGCGCGACCTGGAGATTCCGAAGGGGTTGCTCGTCCGGCCGGGGTTGGTGTACCGCGGGTTTCACAGGGTGTTGCGGGGGTTGAAGGCGAGTTTCGCCGCCCGCCCGCACCTGTCGCCGACGGCGTGCCCGCTCGCGGTCGCGGAGATGTTCGACAAGACGGCGACGTGTCGAAAGCTGGCGGCAGCAGGGGTGCCGGTGCCGGAGGTATGGCCTGATCCGTGGAAGCTCGGCGACCCCATTGACCTGGAGTTATTCAATCCCAACGGGGGAGGTAATTTCACAAGATTGCTCGGCGCTTCCTCGGTGTACGTCAAGTTGAATGCCGGCTCGTCCGCAACCGGGATCGTCAATCTTCGCGTCAACGGACATCGTCTCAACGGGATCACGACGCTCGCTGATATCAACGGTCAGTTCTTCAACACGCGCAGGCTGAGAACAATCAACGCATTCATCTTGGAGCGGGCGTGCAACTTCCTCCTCGCCGAAGGCGCGATCGTCCAGCGCGGCATCCCGATGGCCCAGATCGACGGCCAGAACTTCGACTTGCGGGTCGTGTGCGTGAACGCGAAGCCCGTGGCGACGGTATTCCGGCTCAGCCCGCACCCGATGACGAACCTGCACCTCGGCGGGCGACGCGGGGAGTGGTCGCACTGTCGCGGCACCATCCCCACCCGGCAATGGCTCGACGGGCTCGACGCCGCCTCCGACGCGGCCGCGTGCTTCGACTCCACGATCGCGGGCGTGGACCTGCTCTTCGAGCGCGGCTCGTACCGGCCGTACATTCTCGAAGTGAACGCTTTTGGCGACTTCTTCCCCGGCTGGACCGACTCGAACGGGCGGACGATCCACTCGTTCGAGTTCGAGGCGCTGGAGCGGTTGCACGAGTAAGGGTTCCAGCAGGGAATGCGTGATCCCCGGCACGCAGAGCGTCACTTCTTCTTCGGCGGCGGGGGGGCGAACTTGGTCGGTTGCCCCGGCGAGGCGTTGAACCCCGTCACCGGCGTGCCGTCGGCGACCTTCCACACCCGGACTTCGCCGTCGTAGCTGCCGCCCGCGACGAGGATGCCGTCCGGGGAGATCGCGACGGCGAAGACGTGGTCCGTGAGGCCGGTCAGGGTCTTCGTGCCGGCCAGCGTGGCCGCGTCCCAGAGCCGGACGGTCTTGTCCCCGGACCCGGTGGCGAGGACGGTGCCGTTGCCGACGAGTTTGAAGACGTCCTCGCTGTGGCCGCCCGCGTTCTTGACTTGCTTGCCGTCGCCGGTCGGCTTCCACGACCGCAGTTGCCGGTCCGCCCCGACGGAGAACCCGAGCGTGCCGTCCTTGTTGGCGGCGACCCCGTAGGCGACGTTCTGGTGCTCCGCGAACGTGAGGACGGACTCCTTCGCGGCCAGGTCCCAGACCTTGACCATCTTGTCGCGGCCGCTGGAAAACAGGTGCTTGCCGTCCGGCGACAGGGCGACGCCCAGCACCCAGTCGGCGTGGTTCTCGACGGTCTGCTCCAGCTTCGCGGAGGCGACGCCGCCGCTCAGATCCCAGACGCGGATCGCCCGGTCGCACCCGCCGGCGGCGACCCGCTTGCCGTCCGCCGACACCGCGAGGCAGAGGACGGAGTCGTCCGTTTCGGCGAGCAGTTTCAACATCACCTTCGGGTCGCCGACGCCGTCGAGGAACTCGACGCCGCCGTCGGACTTGGCCGGCTTCGCCCCGAGGTCGTAGACGCGGACGTCCCCCTCCTGGCCGGGCCGGCCGCCGGCGACGACGAGTTTGCCATCGGGAAGGAACGCGATTCCGTAGGCGCGTTCGGCCCGCGTGTGCAGCCGCTTCACGAGCTTCGGCTCGCCGTCGAGCGACCACACCGCGATTTCGTGGTGCCCGCCGAAGGCTAGCGCGTTGACGATGGCCGGGAACGGGTACTTGGCCGGCGGCGCGGGCGGCTTCCACCGGGCCCGCAGCTCCTTCCCGATGTCCGCCTTCGGGTCGAGCCCGGCGTCGATCTTCGCCCCCTGCTTGATCCACCGCTCGATGACCGCGGCCTTCTCCTTCGGCACCGCGTCCCCCTTGTCCCGCGGCGGCATCCGGCGGTCTTCGGCCGTCACGAGCAGGGTGTAGAACTCGCTCTCGGCCGGCTTCCCCGCGACGATCGGGTCGCCGTTCGCGCCGCCGGCGAACAGCTTCTCGAACGTCGTCATGTCGTACTTGCCCGCCTTCTTCTTGGACTCGTGGCAGCCGAAGCAGTTCGCGTCCTTGAGGATCGGCACGACGTCGGCGATGAAGCTGACCGGCTTCTCCTGGGCGACCGCGGGCGAACTCGCCCCGAGGAGCAAGGCGGCGGCCACGGCCGCGGCGACGGCGCAGAGGATGCAGAAGCAAACGCGGGGCATGTGAAACTCCGGCGAACTAACGGGAAAGGCGGCCGAGGCGGGAAGTGAAGTCTACGCGGTCGGGTCCGGATCGAGAAGCGCGAAAATCCCGCGACCGGGGGCAACGCTGCGTTGCCCCCGATCTCGTGATGAAGTCGGTTGGTGCCTCCCGGTCAGAACCCCGGGCCGGCCCCCATGCCCATGCCCTGCCCGCCGCCCATCGCGCCGGGGTTCGGCTTGAACTCCTTCTTCGGCGGCGGCTTGCGGTACCCTTGTTCCTGCGGGTTGTTGAACCGCGCCTCGTCCGGCGGGGCGCGGAACTCCTCCACCATCGGCACGCGCGTGTCGTACTGGACGGTGTGGCACCCGGCGACGCCGACCGCCCCGATGACCCACCCCGCGCACCCGGCCAACCTGCGGCGCATGACGACCCCCCTGCCGAACCGGACCTTGCCGTGAGCGGGGAATACGCTCGGCGGTCGGACGTGTCAAGCGGTATCGGCAGACAATACGGTCGCTTCAAGCACCCTGGTGCCGGACAGAACCACCGATTCCGCATCCCGCGGGTTCCACCGCTCACGGCAAGAGCTCCGCCACCCGAATCGGCCGGTCCGGTGCCGCCAGCGGGGCGACCGACGCTTCCGGGCCGTGCGACGCGTGCGTGCGGTACGCCGTCGCGCCGAGCCCTTGCGGCAGCGGTTCCGGGTCGCGGAAGACGAGCAGCCGGCGGCCGGTCAGGTCGAGCACCCAGTAGTCGGGCACGCCGGCCGTCGCGTACAGTTCGGCCTTCGTGGTCGTGTCGGTGAACAGCGTCGTGTCCGCGATTTCCACGACCAGCACGGCCGTCGCGGGGTGGACGCCGCGCGGGCCGGAGGCGACGACGGCGATGTCGGGCATCGGGTTCGTGTACGTGCCGACATCGAACGGCGACTGGTTGCGGAACCGCCAGCCGGGGCCGAACGCCGCGCGAATCGCCGTATCGACGAGTTCCAGGGCGTCGGCGTGCGGCGGGTTCATCGGCCCTTGCTCCAGGATGACCCCGTCGACGAGGATCGGCCGCCGGCCCGCGAAGATGCCGCGGTCGCCGAGGTCGTTGAACGCGGCCGCGGTCCACCGGAACGGCGGCAATCCGGCGGCGGGAAGCGGTAGTGTCGGCGTCAGAACGGCGGACATGGGAACCTCCGCGTGCAGTCTACCGTCAACTCTTCCCGAGGACGAGATCGACGACCCAGCAGCCGCGGACGTGCGGCCCCGGCCCGCGGAGGTGGTCGAGGACGTCGGCGTTCTCGCAGCCCGCATCCTGGAGCGCGTCCGCAAGGACGGGCAGGTTGCCGAACGCGCGGGAGTCGTAGGCCGCTTGCGCGATCGCGACGGCGGTCGAGGTTCGCCAGACGGGATCGAACGCGACGGGGCGGAAGGGGTTGCCGAAGATGCATCTCAGAAATTCGAGTTGCTTGTAATGCTCCTCGCCGGGGTAGGCGAGTCCGTTCGCGGCGTGTGCTGCATGATGACCTGTTGATAGGCCGTTGAGTTCCCGGTACAGCATGAGTGCGACATAGTGCGGGTCGTCTTCCGAGTGCTGAGAATCGTTGCTTTGCACAGGGATCGCACGACGTGTCGCATCAACAAGCATTCGCCTTCTAATTCCCCCTGTTTGATTCTCAGCATCGCTTTCCAAAAACTGAATCGCTTCTTGCTGCGAGGGGTCGGGAAGGAGCGGACTTAAACGGCTGAAAGCTGCAACCGCGAACAGTTGAAGTTTCCGCCTGCTCACCATCGGACGTAAAGAATCGACGACATCGATCGCACTTTTCGATTTGACCCACTGATTCTCCGTCATCCTCACGCCCTCGCGATGACCACCGTGTAGCCGCGGTTCTCGAT
>ERZ1066122.1103-NODE-1103-length-23518-cov-13.674424_pt1 | contig 23518 bp, 16 predicted proteins | sample MGYA00382769_ERZ1066122 | MGnify/ENA primary metagenome ERZ1066122 (study PRJEB33369, sample SAMEA5778352) | biofilm metagenome | biome: Industrial cooling water; feature: Water cooling tower basin; material: Biofilm | place: United Arab Emirates | collected... | reverse complement strand
GTCGGTTGCGTCTGGCATGGGACTGACCTCCATCGGTTGGTCTGCAGTGGCACCCTGTGACCGATGTCAACGAAAGCGCTGCGCCTCAGGCAAGTTCTAAATGACGTCCGGGTACGGTGGCGTGGCGACGGCGGCAGATAGCGGGACTGAGACGAGCCAGCCCTCCAAAGATGCGAGGTTTGAACCGAGCCGACCACGCCGCCCGCGGGCGAGTCGGGCTGTCATCTGCGTGGACTTCGTTTGTGTGCTGGCAGCTCCATGGCATCCTTCGCCCTGCCATTGGAATGAACTGCTCCTGTGTGACGGCCCGTGCCGGGCGGGATCAACAACCTGCCCGCTCCCTTCGGGCTACGCCCTCCCGTGTTGGCTGTTCCGCGCTTCGCGCTGACCCGTCCGGCCATCCGGCCCGTCCCTTCATCCGCGTTCCCAACGACAGGACGAAGGATTTACCACCATGGCCAGCTCCGCAACCGCCAGCATCTACGACACCATCACCAACCAGATCATCGCCGCGCTGGAGCGCGGCACCGGCGACTACACGCTTCCCTGGCACCGCAGCAGCGCCCCGCTGACCCGGCCCGTCAATGCGGTCACCCGCAAGGCCTATCGCGGGGTCAATGTCCTCGCCCTCTGGGCCAGCGCCGAGGCGCAGGACTTCGGCCACGGTCTCTGGGCAACCTACCGCCAGTGGCAATCGCTGGGTGCACAGGTCCGGAAAGGCGAGAAGGCCTCACCGATCGTGTTCTACAAGGTCCTGGACAAGCCCGAGGGCGGCGAAGACGAGGCGCGCGAGGGCGCGGGGCGGATCTTCGCGCACAGCTCACATGTGTTCAACATCGTGCAGGTCGAAGGCTATGCCTTGCCCGAGGTGCCTGAAGCCGAGGCCTTCGATCCCATCACTGATGTCGAGGCCTTCATCGCCGCCACGGGCGCTGCCATCCGCATCCAGGGCGACAGTGCCCACTACACCCCCTCTATCGACATGATCACCATGCCCGACCGCAAGCGGTTCTTTGCCACTGACACCGCCAGCGCGGCGCAGAACTGGTACGCCATCCTGCTCCACGAGCTGGTTCACTGGACCGGGGCTGATCATCGTCTCGCCCGCACCTTTGGCAAGCGCTTCGGTGACGAGGCCTATGCCATGGAAGAGCTGGTCGCCGAGCTTGGCTCAGCCTTCCTGTGCGGTGACTTGGGGCTATCGGTGACCCCGCGTCCGGACCATGCCTGCTATCTCGCCAGCTGGCTCAAGGTGCTCAAGGGTGACAACCGCGCGATCTTCACCGCCGCCAGCGCGGCGGCGAAGGCTGCGGAGTGGTTATCAGGTCCGAACCAATAGGTGAGACCGCCGCTGGAGAACCCTCGCCGGACAGGCAATAAACATTATGTTAAATGAAGCGGAGCTTCTATCAACTTTCAGCGCGTCCGAAGCTTTTTAGCGACAGTTTGTTCCACAGCTACTCCATGGAATAAATTTGTCGCGCCCGATAGTCGCTGCGACTTACGCGCAAGGCTCGCGTGATTGCGGAGTTCGTAGCCCCTAGATCAAAGCGCTCCGGGTCAAACTTGCGTCCCGCCAAGCGTCGATTGTCAGCGTGCTCGTCATTTTCAGGCTCAAGCCGTGTCTCAAGGAAGGTTTCATAGCCGATGCCTCCGCCTACATCCTCCGGCGGACCGCTGCGAGAACCGGCAAAGCAGCGGGGACGCTTGACACCTTCGACCGATCATCAGCCTCATCGCATCACAATTCCAAAAATTATAGATGGGTCATATCAGCGCCAGAAAGGGTTTCGGAAGAAGGAGGTCTCGCTTACCATAACGGGCCCTCTGAGAGACGACTGGCTTGAAAAGGTCATTAGAGGTAAGCAGCAGATTGGCTGGATCGGCTAGAGTAACAAGGATGGCGTCGGTGGTTTCGGAATCGTTTTTCAACAAGGTCCAAGCGATCAATCCTGACCATATGGCACCGCTTTACGTGCAATTGCGCGACACAATTCGCGAGGCGATCGAAAGTGGCAAGTTGCAAGCCCGCGAGGCACTGCCTGCGGAACGAGAGATATCCAGCCAGATGCAAATCTCTCGGATCACGGTCAGAAAGGCAATCAGCGATTTGGTTGAAGAAGGGCTTCTGATCCGGCAGCAAGGTTCGGGTACCTTCGTGTCGTCTCGTGTTGAAAAGCAATTCACAGTCATTTCATCCTTCAGCGAGGATATGGCCGCAAGAGGACGCAAGGTTCAGAACAGATGGCTAGTGAGGGAGCTGCGCCATATCACGACCGATGAGGCCCTAGCTTTTGGCCAAAGCCCAGACTCGATGATCTTTAGCTTTGCCCGAATCCGCTTTGCCGACGAACTGCCGATGGCGATTGAAAATTCGAGTATCGCAAAATTCGCACTCACGAATGAAATTGAGAATATCTCTTCTTTGTATAAATCAATGCAGGATACTGGAAATCGCCCGGTTAGAGCGCTTCAGCGTATGCGGGCTGTACTACTGGACGACCAGCAAGCAAAACTGCTCGATGTTGCCCATGGTGCACCAGCTTTGTTTATCGAACGAAGAGGGTTTAACGCTGAGGGCCACATGGTTGAATTGACAAAAAGCTGGTATCGCGCAGACTCATACGACTTCGTTTCTGAAATCTCTGGATCGTAATCCTGCAGCAATTGCAGGCAATGTAACGTAACTGATTATGGCGTTGGTCTGCCGCAAGACGCCCGCACTGCAAGGCATATCCGGGCCTACCAAATACCTCAGACAGCTTTGGGCTCCTGGCAGATCGCCTTTCTATCCCGCATGAGGAACAAGCAGAATGGCATCGCCTACTGCACGTTCGCCTTCCTTATCGGATGGATTGCTGACCACCGCGCCGTCGATTACCAATACGCTTGATCCACCGCCATCGAGGTTGATCGCATCCACGACGCCCAGATCAGCCATGATCGAGCGCAATTCCTCGATCGTGGCTCCGCCATTCATAGGCATGGCGGACTGGCGATCATCGGCAAAGCGCCACCCATCAACAACGACCAAAACCACGCCGCCATCCGCTCGCGTGCCCACTGCTGTCCTCGGTGCACGGAGCGTGACGAAGCGATGCATACTGTTAGCTTGGGCGCGCGTGGCACTCATGAACGGCCACCCTTCACTGCTCTCGTTCCGTACCGGCAGTCCTTGACGCAGCAGCGCGGGGCCACCTGAGACAGCTTGAACATCGGCTGCCCGGTCCAACAAAGGGACCGAGACCCGCGCAGTGAGATTGCGCTGCAAGCGGGCCTCCAGGGACGCCCTCCGCTCTCCCGTTGCGATCACCGTGATGGTCCCTGTTGCTGTCGAGCACCCAGGGCAGCCGGTTGTCATGGGAATGCTTGCCAACAGCGTATTATCATCAGGCACAAGAGAAAAGCCTGCGTCGCTATTGAGAACAACCAGCTGGTTTTGCCCCGGACAAGTCTCATCATGCCAGACTTGGGAGAATACCCCTCCGCCAAGGGCTCCACAGTCACGCAAAAAGTGCGGGGAACGGTTGACCCCATCAAGGTAATCTATCTGGCCATCGCTCCAGATCAGCATTGGGATGACATCTTCGGACGAGTACCTGACCTCAGCACCCGCCTTTGATGGATCGCCAAACAGGATCCATGGCCTCGACTTCTTGGGCTCACTTTGCAGCGCACGCGCAAAGATCGAAAGGCTGGTTGGCTCGCCTACGATACCATCGGTTGGCTCCATGACGAAATAGCCGCCATTGATGGCAACAACCGCATCAAATTGGCGGGCCAGATCGGAAACCTTCCCTCGTCCAGCAACAGTGCCGGTCGTTTTGCCGACCATCATGCCTCCGTCGAATTGGCTGGGGTCGATCTCGACCACGTGGACAACCCACGGCCCCGACGACTGGTCCGAATAAAGTCCGCTGGCGGTTACCCTTGCCTCGCATCCGCTCTGGCCCTCGAGGCGATGGAGCGCCAAAAGCGCTTCAGCGCGCGTTGCAAATCGGCCGGCCGTGATTTCGAAGTAATCGTCATTGGCAGCGCCTGGCCACAGGAAACGACGTTCCTCAAGTTGCACGCCCAAGGCTTTGCCACATCGGGTTGCGTCCTCCTTCTCGTATTCATCGCGCGCAACGCCGAAGCTGATAAACCACGTAACCGCGGCAGCCCCCCCTCCCCTTACGACCCGGCGGTAGGTCACTCCTTCGGGCAGGACGTATGGTGAAGTAGCGACTTCATCGACATCTCCCCCAATCGAGAGGACGTTTGGGCGATCGCTGCATAGCCCTGGACTTGCAAACAGCAGCCCCGCTGCCCCCAGTAGATGTGCGCGCGCGAACATGAAGCCAGCTCCCGTCATAAGAGGTTATTGAGTGTAGGCTCCAAAAGCCGAGGATCATTCCAGAGCGCGGGATGCTCGCTTGTCGCCATATCGCCAAAACCCGCAGTTTTTCGATGACATCAGTACTCATGAAGCCAGCCCTGCCATCCGCAGGGCTGGCTTCACATCAAGTTGCCATCTGGGCCTAGAACTTGAAACGGCCTCCGATCAGAAACCGCCGATCAAGCTCGGTGACACTGTACGGAATAAAGGCGCCGGTCGACTGATTGAAGACCTGAGCCTTTGTCAGGTTGAGGGCCTGCAGCTGGATCGAAAAGTTCTGATTGATGTTGTAATTGCTGCTGAAATCCAGCTGGCCGAATGCATCGGTGAAGCGCGGAATCCCGAAGTCATCGCTGAATTGTGCCAGATACCGATCGCGCCACGCGTAGGAGAAGCGCGCGTCAAACGTTCCGTTATCGAAATAGGCGATGGCGTTATAGCTATTGCGCGAAAGTCCGGGCAGGCCGCGGGTTCTCACATCACCGACGACAGCGAAATCTGCCGAGCTCTCGGTGTAGCTGTAGTTCACAATGAACCCGAAGTTGTCCAGCGCTGGGGCGATGAACCCAAGCCTTGACTGTGCGCCCACTTCAAGGCCGGTGATCGTTGCACTCACCCCATTGACAGGTTGAGCAAACGTGATCGGCCCTGTCACTAGCACGCCATCGGCCTGGCGGGGGAAGGTACGGTTCTCAACGAAATTTCTCGTGTCGATAAATCCATCGATGCTCTTGTGGAAGATATTGGCGCCAATGAAGCTGTCACGGTCGAAATACCACTCGACGCCGAGATCGACATTGTCCGACGTGAAAGGTTGAAGGTTGGGGTTGCCAATCGATCCCGTGCCGCCGCTTTGGTCAATCCCACCAAAATTCTCAGACGGGGCAAGTGCAAACAGGTCGGGACGGGTAAGAGTGCGCGAGTATGCCGCTCGCACAATGACGTCCTGCGCAACTTCCCAACGGGCGGCAAGTGAGGGCAGGAAAATCGAGTAGCTGCTATCGACAGAAACCGGCGTGATCCGTTCGCTGGGCTGGAAGAGTGCGGCAACACTGAAGCCCGTCGAGTTTTGCTGGGTCCTGACAAAGCGCAGACCAGTGACAACATTCAAATCCTGAATGTTGAATTCAGCCTGGCCGTAGGCAGCAAATGTCTTCTCATTGATCGAGAAGGTCGCATTGGCATCCGAACCGCGGAAGTTGCTGTTGATGACCGTGCCAGTCACCGGCGACCCATTGGGGAAGAACGCCGCCATCGCCGCGTCACGATCAACCACAAGGGTGCGGCCAAGAGCATTCGAGCCGCGGACCTCGAAATCAATCAGGTTCGAGATGTTACCAAGGCTCGGCGGGACGTTAGTGGCTACCGTGCCGGGCCGCTGCAGACGCGTCTGGAACACCGCGCGATCCTTTTGACGATCAGAATAGCGCGCACCGAACTTGATGTTCGACAGAGCCCCATCGAAATCTCTCTGCAAGTCGATCTTGGCAGTGAATTCCGTATCTTTGTCTTCGTTTGGACGCCGGATCAGCACATTGAACAAGAAGTTCTGGGGATTTGAGGCAAAGTCAGTAGCTGTTGAGGTGAGATCAAGGAAGTCGCCTCGGATATTGTAGCTCACTGACCCTGGATCAAATGCACCAGCAGCGTTCGCTAGTCGGAATGACCACAAATCCCAAGCCCTCTCGGTCGTCCGGCTTGAGTAGCCGACGAGCGGAGTGATGGTCCAATACTCGTTCGGCTGCCATTTCAGACCTCCTGAGAATTGGTAGAACTCCTCGTCAGTATCGATGAAATTCGTGCCAACGCGCTGCTGCGCTCCGGTAAAGGTTCCGGCGGTGATGACGCCATCCTGGATTGTAACGTTGGTCGGGCTGCTGATCCCCCCTTCGAGAGCCGCATCATTCCGGTTCGCAACCAAGTTGTTTTTAAGCTTCCCGTAGATCCCGTCGAGGGTGAGCTCCAGCTGGTCGCTCGGGCGAGCCTGGATCGTGAGGGTCGAGCCGAAAGTGCGACGATCCTCGCGGAAGGTTGCCAGTCCTGGCACATTGGGAGACAGCGCGGCCCGAACATTATCAGGCGCGCGCACCCCAGAGTTTGCATTTGCAAATGGGCGCCAGCTGCCTGCGCTGATGAGATTGGACACCAAATCCGTTTCAGCAAAGGCAACGGAGGCAGTCACGCCGATCTTGTCATTCCCATTATAGCTGAACAAGGCAGAGCCGCGCGGGTTAAGCTTGTCTGCGAGTTCGCTGTAATTCCCGAGAATCGCGCCAGCAAAGCTCCAGCCCTGCTTTTGATCGAATGGTCGCGGCGTCTGGAGCTGGACTGTGCCCGCAAGCCCCCCCTCAATAAGTTGCGGCAGGCTTGTTTTGTTGACCACCGCGCTGCTGAAGAGTTCGGCAGCAAGAATTTCGAAGTTGAACTCCCTGCCCCCTCCGCCGAGCCCAAAGCGCCCACCAGAGCCATTGGAAGTCCCGGGCAGGCCGTTGATTTCCACGAGTGTGAATTCCGGCCCGAGACCACGCAGATTGATCGAGCGCCCCTCACCAGTGGAGGTCCGGTCGAGCGCAACACCGGGGATACGCTGGAGCGATTCAGAAATGTTCAGATCGGGAAACTTACCGATATCCTCAGCCGTGATGGCGTCCGAGATACCCGACGCGTTGCGCTTGATCTCCAAGGATCGCTCGAGACTGCCCCTGAAGCCAGTGACGACGATAGTATCACCCTCAGCAACAGCATCTTTGGCACCGGGATCGGCTTCAGTTGAAGCGGAGACCGGAGCCGATTGCGCATGGGCTTGGACACCGCAAAGAGCGAGGGCAAGCACGCCGAGGCTTGCCGAAGAATATCCGTACGTTTTTCTCATATCATTTCCCCTTTTGCCCCCGAGAGAGATGTCAGATGCCTGACCTTGTTACCGCAATGACAAGACCTCTGCAATACCATATGATGATTTGTATGTAACCAATTTATCACTATCCGGCCTGACTTCAGGCGGTAACAATGTGCATATTGGTATTGCATATTTTGGGAACAAAAGGGCGGATTTTTCCTGTTTTGTATCTAAGTGGTATTATCTGAAGGGCGGCTTGCGTTTCTCATTCGAAGGGCGATATGACCTTTGTTGCGCAGGCCGGCCTCACGAAGCTGATGTCTTCGCCGTAGTATGAGTGCGGTTGGACTCGCACCGTGCGCCTCAACAGGAAGCGATTTTCCCCGCCAGCTTCGATTGCGAAGACCGTCTCATCCAGCCCGAATGACTCAAATCAGGATATGCAGGTCGCAAGACGTAGTCTGCACCCAACGGCCGTTGTGCACCTCGTCCAACTGATCATGAGCGATCAAAAGAGGATCACGCAGACGCAGTACCACGCGCCGCCCACAGGAGTTCTGCGATACGACATTGGCGGCGCCGCCGACCAAGTTGAGGTCAAAGCCATCACACTTTTGTTCGCGCGAATCGTGGATCACCGCTTGTTGGGGCAATGGTGCATCATCGCAATTCTCGCTGTCTGTTGCTGGGTCACGCAACGCTATCTCACAATAGCCACGCATCCCTCCCGCGATCCGGTCGGCCTCCGGTCCGATAACAACTTGGACGCCCCGGCTACCAACATTCAACACGCCTTTGGCGCCCAATGTGCGAAGCATGCCATCATCGACCACCAAAGTATCATGCAGGACGAGCCGCAAGCGGGTGGTGCAGGCATCGATGGCTTCAATGTTTTGCGGCCCACCAAGCGCACGAACATATTGTGCTATCCGCGATTGATCGGAGGGCGCTTCTGCTGACCCGCCCGAATTTTCCTCGGCAACTGCTGCGCCCGGCTCAAAACCAGGAACTTTCAGTTTCAGCAATCGGATGAAAAATCCGAAAACAATATAATAGCATACGAAATAGGCGAGCCCTATCGGGACGAGATACAATGGACGTGTGGCAAGATTGAAATTCAGGACATAATCAAACAGGCCAGCAGAAAATCCAAAGCCAAGCCGTATCTCCAGCCAATCCATGACGACCATTGAAAGGCCAGTCATGACAGCGTGAATCCCGAACAACAACGGCGCGAGAAACATGAAGCTGAACTCAATCGGTTCGGTCACCCCTGTCAGCATAGAGGTAAGCGCCATTGAGACGTACATGCCTGCCATCGGCTTTTGCCTTTCAACTGGCAAGCTTCGCCACATGGCAAGACAAGCTGCGGGTAGACCAAACATCATGACCGGGAAGAACCCCGCCATGAACGCACCTGCATCCGGGTCGCCGGCAAAAAACCGGCTGAGGTCACCTGTCGATCCTTCGAAATCGCCGATCACGAACCAGGCGAGGTTATTGAGAATGTGGTGCAGGCCGGTGATCAGCAGCAAACGGTTAAGGACGCCATAGACAAACAGCCCGAAAGATCCGGCCTCAATCACCCAATAGCTGAGCCGATCAATGGCGAGCTCGAGAACCGGAAAACCCAACCCGAAAATCGCGGCGGCTACGAGACCGAACAAGCCTGCTGCGATTGGGACAAATCTGCGGCCACCAAAAAACGAAAGGTAGCTGGGCAATGCTATGGTGTGGAAACGATTATATATATAACCCGCAGCAATGCCCGAGATGATGCCCGCAGGGATCGCAAGTTTGGCAAGCTGTTTCTGCCTCCATGCCTCCACTAGAGCGGCGCGGATCGTGCTATCTTCGATAGCAATGGTGCTATCGGGCACTACAAGTAGTGCCTGAGCGCCATTTGTAAGGACAAGGTAGGCAACCGCACCGGCGAGCCCGGCCGCACCATTGTTTTCCTTTGCCAGCCCGAGACCTACGCCTATCGCAAAGAGCAGCCCCAGGTTGGCGAAAATCGCCGAACCTGCGGCAGCGACAAAAGGCAGGTTGAGAAGATCAGGCTGCCCCAATCGAAGCAGCAATGCAGCGATTGGCAGCACCGCGATCGGAAGCATAAGCGCTCGGCCGAGCCCCTGAAACGTCTCTTGCGCCCGCACCGATGCCTTCATGCGAGTTCTCCTTTAAGCAAACGGCGAACATCGTCGGCTGATGACATGGACAGCGCCTCTTCTGCCAAGGCCGTACAGTCAGCCCGGTCCCAGTGCCGCAGGCGCTCCTTTATTCCCGGAACGGCCCTTGGAACCGAAGAAAGCTCAACGCAGCCCAGGCCTACGAGCAGCGGAGCTGCATCGACGTCCGAGGCGATCCCGCCACAAATACCGACCCAGCGATCACGCGCTTTTGCACCCTCGACAGTGGTCTTGATCGCTCGCAGTACGGCGGGATGCAGGGCATCGGCTCGAGCGGCCAACTCCGAGTTTCCTCTGTCCATGGCAAGGACGTATTGAGCAAGATCGTTGCTGCCGATGGAGAAAAAATCGGACACCTCAGCAAGGGCGGCACTCATCAGAACAGCCGCCGGGGTTTCAACCATAATGCCGAGCAGCACGGGCGCGCTAAGTTCAAGTTCCCGCTTCAGGTCCGCAATCAAATCGCGCACGGCCAGGATCTCACCTGCGTCGATCACCATCGGTAGCATGATGCGCAGCTGGCTGGGAGGCACCGATTTCAACATCGCCTTGAGTTGTCTGCGCAGAACGTCGCGGTGCTTTAGACCAAACCGGATTCCGCGCATGCCGAGTGCCGGATTGGCCTCAGCTTCGAAAGGAAAATAGGCGATCGGCTTGTCACCGCCGACATCCAACGTGCGCACGATGAACGGGCGCCCGTCCAGTTCTGCGGCGATAGCGCGGAGCTCTTCGATCTGTTCGTGCTCTGAGGGCTCTGAGGCTCGCTCGGAGAAGAGAAACTCTGTACGAAGCAGGCCGCAGCCTTCAGCGCCCTGGGTTATGGCTATTTTGGCGTCGCTTTGGGATGCGAGGTTGGCAAAAACCTCCACCCTGTAGCCATCCTTTGTGCGGCACTCGCGCCATGATGACGCCAATGCCTCTTCAGCTTGAGCCGCCGCAAGCGATGCGCGGGACTTAGCATCCTCGATCGTTTCGTCCGAAGGTGCAAAATCGAACAACCCGCGATCGGCGTCGACCACAACGGTCGTGTCATCAGCGATCGACAAAATGTCAGAACCCAGGCCAACCACCATGGGAATTCCCAAGGATGCAGCAAGGATCGCCGCATGTGACGTCGCCCCGCCACTAGCGCAGCAAATGGCGGCAATCTGCTGGCCTTGCCTCGTCATCAGGAGTGACGGCTCAACATCATCACAAACAACGATGCAGCCCGAATAATCCGCGTGCTCCCTGCTGGACTTCTCTCCCAGCAGGGCGTCAATCATGCGCCGCTCAACATCGCGAAAATCAATTGCTCTTTCCTGGATCCGGCTGCTCGGCATCGAAAGCATGAATTCTTCCTGCGAGCGCGAAGCCTTGCGCCATGATGAGGCGGCACTGAGGCCAGTCTCGATATACCGTTTGGCCTGCTGCTGCAGTGCGGGATCGGCCAAGACCTCTTGGTGCGCCCCAAGGATCTCTGCTGCAACGCCATCGGCCGTTGCAATTTCGCCACTGAGGACCACGCCGACCGTGCGGATAGCGGCATCAAGGAGCGCCTTTTCCTCTTCAGGGTCGCCAGCATCGGCGGGGACTTCGCGGTCGAATGATCGGAGTATCCTGATCGGGCCAATGGCGACCCCTGGCGCAGCCTTGACCCCGTAACGCACTTCGGGGTGCCCGGGCGCTGTGTTGGTGGCTGCCTGCGCCTCTGGTAGAACATCGCCGCTGCCCTGCTCCGCGGCCGTGAGTTGTTCGAGCAGATCACCAAGAGCAAGCGCTGTCTTGCGCGCTTCGCTGCCAACCACCCGAATGCTGATCTCCTCGCCATGGCTCACGCCAAGCTTCATAAGTTCGGTGGTGCTTCCAGCATCTGCGCGATGCTCACCTTTGGAAACAGTGATGGAGCCCTCATAGTCGCGCGCAAACCGAGCGATTTGTCCAGCTGGCCGCGCATGGATTCCATGGACTAACCTCACCGCTATGCACAGGTGGGCCGTCGTTGGTTCGGATGATTCTAAGGCCCGATGCGAAACATCTGCGACCGCCACATCGAGGATCGGCTCGCCTGCAACAACTGGCCCCTCAGATCGCAACTGCGTCACCGAGCGGGAGCCCGCCACTATGATGACCGGTGTCAGGCAGTCTCTTGCCCGTCGAGCAATGAGGTCGAGATCAAATGACAGCAAGGGGTCGCCCCGCTTGACTGACTGGCCTTCGACGACCTGAGGATCAAAACCCTCGCCATTTAGCGAGACGGTATCGATCCCGACATGGATCAGCAATTCAATGCCGCAGTCAGATCTGATCGTGACCGAATGCCCGGTTCTGGCGATCATCACGACGCTGCCGTCAAAAGGAGCAAACACGCAAGAGCCCAGAGGGTCAATCGCGACGCCGTCACCCAGCATGCGCTCGCTGAAAGCAGGATCAGGGGCACAGCCTAGCGAGCGCAGAACACCGGTGATCGGCGCATGGATCCTCACTGAATTGCCGCCCAATGCCTGCACTCTGCTCTCCACTTCGCTATTCTAGACTGCCGCCGGGTGCGCTGCGCGAGGAAACAACAGCATGGGCCTCACAGATTGTAGGGCCCGTGATATAACATTTGCAATACCACTACAATCCTTATATATGTCCAATCATCGAATGGGTGGGCACTCGGCGAGGGCTCACGATCCTGTTTTTGTGAGAAAGCCTGTGACGCGGACATTGATGTTTAAGGAGGCCGCCCAGTCAGGCAGTGTGGTGGCAGCTCAGGCTATGCGTTCCAAGGATATGCTTGCTTTGTTCGCAGCCAGCATAGCCGGCTCTCCCCCCAGCATATATCTGACTTGTGCAAGAGGCAGCTCTGATCACGCTGCGACCTTCATGCGCTATCTTCTCGAAATTGAAGCGGGAGTTGTAACCAGCTCATTTTCGCCATCCGTGTTTTCTGTTTACGGTCGCGCGCCGGCGATCGGCAGTGGCGTTTGCGTTGTAATCTCGCAATCAGGGCGAAGCCCTGACCTCCTCGCGGTTGCCCAGCAATATCGCGACCAAGGTAGTCGGGTCCTGGCGATCGTTAACGACCTTGAATCTCCCCTTGCGCAGATTGCCGATTTCGTATTTCCGATAGGGGCGGGGCCGGAGGCCAGTGTTGCCGCAACCAAGAGCTTTATCGGAACTCTCTCAGCCATTCTTCAGATCGTCGCATGCCACCCGGGCACAGCCGTAAATCCCCAAGACATTCTCGAGCTTCCCAATCTGCTTGATTTAGCCTGGGAGCAAGATTGGTCCGCGCTGACCAAGGCGATTTCCGCCTCGCGGGGCCTGTTTGTCATCGGGCGGGGATTGGGCTTCGCAGCTGCGAGCGAGGCTGCGTTGAAGATGAAGGAAACCAGCGGGTTGCATGCAGAGGCCTTCAGCGCAGCTGAAGTCAGGCATGGTCCCATGGCACTTCTGGCGACCGGCATGCCGGTGCTGATTTTTCGGCAAAATGACAAAGCGGCGAGAAGTCTTGATGAATTCGCCAGCTTTGCCGCGGCTCAAGGCAATCAGGTTTTTGTTGTCGGAGCCGAGGTTGCGGGGACGACATGCCTGCCATGCCCGGCTGCGGCCTCATTCCTTGAGCCCATTGTTCAGATTCAAGCTTTTTACCGCGCGGCCAACGAACTCTCGGTCGCAAGAGGCCTGAACCCGGATGCGCCGCCGATGCTCAGAAAGGTAACTCAAACGCTGTGACGCGCCAAGCTTACACCAACGCCCAGATCTTCGCACAACAGCGCCTGCAATCCGGGTGTGCCTTGCTGGTGGAGAAGGGCATCATCACAGGGCTCGTCAATGAGAATGAAGTTCCTGAGGGAGCCCTCATCGTTGATCTTGAAGGGGCACGGCTCGTTCCCGGGTTCATCGATCTTCAGGTCAATGGTGGCAGCGGCTTTCTGTTCAATGATTGCCCGACGCTCGATACGGTGCGGGCCATTGCCGAGGCGCATTACCAATTTGGAACCACTGCGCTTCTACCGACGCTGATCAGCGACGATCTTGACGTTGTCGAGCGCGGGATCATTGCCATTGAGCAGGCAATTTCTGCCGGTGTCCCGGGCATTGCAGGCATCCATATTGAGGGGCCATTTCTTAACGTGGAGCGCCGAGGGATCCATCCTCGCGACAAAATCCGCCGCGGTGATGGGGATGCGATGAAGGTGTTGCGTCCGGTCGAAGGTGGAGCGACCCTTGTTACGCTTGCACCCGAATGTGTACCAGCGGAGCAAGTTGCACATCTGCGCGATGGCGGGATGATTGTCTGCGCCGGTCACACCAATGCTACCTTTGATGAAATGATGAACGCGTTCAATGCGGGCGTGGCGGGGGTAACACATTTGTTCAATGCCATGCCGCCTTTGCTTAATCGTGCCCCGGGCGCCGTTGGTGCAGCCTTGCTCCATTCTGAAAGCTGGTGCTGCATCATCGTTGACGGCAAGCACGTTCACCCTGCCGCATTGCAGGTCGCAATTCGGGCAAAGGGCGGGCACCAGCGTTTCATTCTGGTTACTGATGCTATGCCGACCGTAGGTCAGAGCGATAAGCATTTCACCCTCAATGGTGAGCACGTGATGGTTGTTGATGGCGTGTGCCAGAACGATGATGGTACGCTTGCCGGCTCGGACCTTGATATGGCCAAGGCAGTCGCAAACGCACAATCAATGCTGGGTGTAAACCTGGCTCAAGCGGTAGAAATGGCCGCGTTTAATCCCGCGCAGTTCCTTGGATTAAGCCATCAGATAGGCGATCTGGAGGTAGGGAAGCGCGCAAATATGGTCTGCCTGAGCCCGTCTGGTGAGGTTTTGGCCACATGGATCGACGGGCAAAAAGTCTGGGGCGCATCTTAATAAACTGCAGGCTCCTATCGGCTTTAGGTTCACGTCTTGCAGCCTATGTAAAATATCTTGAAACCTCCTTTCAACATATCTATCCCAAAATGATGTTATCTCCAATCACTCGCGAAATATTGATTTTTACGCAATTGTGATTGGGAGGTGATCAAATTTGCAATCATTACGAATTGTCGATTTTTGTTGTGTCGTTGATTTTATCAATCGGGGTCACTTAAAGTTCGCTATGGCCTGACCAATGGAACGTACTTTAGATGTGTATGACCTTATCTGAAATCAATTGCGTTTACCTCATAGGAGGAAACGCCGACTACTCCGACCCACGCCAGAAGGACAGGACCGTCGTCGGCGGCAAGGGCGCAAACCTCGCCGAGATGGCGAGCATCGGCCTTCCGGTGCCTCCGGGCTTCACCATCACCACCGAGGAATGCGTTGCCTACCTGCAGCACGGCGCGGATTTCTCCGAAGGCCTGCGCAGCGCCGTCGCCAGCGCACTAACCCATGTCGAAGCGACTGTCGGGAAGCGGTTCGGCGATGCGGCCGATCCGCTGCTGGTCTCGGTCCGCTCCGGCGCGCGGGTGTCCATGCCCGGGATGATGGACACGGTGCTCAACCTCGGGCTGAATGATGCCACGGTCGAAGGGCTGGCCGCATCATCGGGCGATCCGCGCTTCGCATGGGACAGCTACCGGCGGTTCATCCAGATGTATTCCGACGTGGTGCTCGGGCTCGATCACGGATTGTTCGAGGAAGCACTGGAGATCGCCAAGGAAGACAAGGGTTTCTACAGCGATACGGAACTAACCTCTGAAGACTGGCAGGCGCTGGTCAGCGAATACAAGGGCATCATAGCCGACGAACTCGGTCGTCCGTTCCCGCAGGATGTCCACGAACAATTGTGGGGCGCCATCCGCGCGGTGTTCGACAGCTGGGATTCTGACCGCGCCAAAGTCTATCGGCGTTTGAACGACATCCCCGGCGACTGGGGCACTGCTGTCAATGTGCAGGCGATGGTGTTCGGCAACATGGGCGACACCAGTGCCACCGGCGTCGCTTTCACCCGCGATCCGGCGACCGGTAACCGCGCCTATTACGGCGAATACCTGATCAATGCGCAGGGCGAGGATGTGGTCGCGGGCATCCGCACGCCGCAATATCTGACCAAGGCCGCGCGCGAGACGGCAGGCGCCAAGCCGCTGTCGATGGAAGAGGCGCTGCCTGACGCCTATGGCGAGTTGGCCCGCGTGTTCGACTTGCTGGAACTGCATTACAAGGACATGCAGGACATCGAATTCACGGTGGAAGGTGGCACGCTCTGGATGCTGCAAACCCGCTCGGGCAAGCGCACTGCCAAGGCTGCGCTCAAGATGGCGGTCGATATGGTCGAGGAAGGCCTGATCGACACGCGTGAGGCGGTGCGGCGAGTTGATCCGATGGCGCTCGACCAATTGCTCCACCCGACCCTTGATCCGCAAGCTCAACGGAACGTACTGACCACCGGGCTGCCTGCCTCACCCGGTGCGGCGGCGGGCAAGATCGTGCTCGATGCCGATACGGCCGAGCAATGGGCTGGCCGCGGGGAAAAGGTCATTCTCGTCCGGGTCGAGACTTCGCCCGAAGACATTCATGGAATGCACGCGGCACAGGGCATCCTTACTACGCGTGGCGGCATGACGTCACATGCGGCGGTGGTTGCGCGCGGGATGGGTCGGCCTTGTGTATCGGGCGCAGGGGCTGTGTCGATCGACCGCGCCACCCGCACGCTGAGGATCGGCAATCACGAGCTGAAGGAAGGTGACGCGATCACCCTCGATGGCGCAACCGGCCAGGTAATGCTCGGCATCGTGCCCACGGTTGAGCCGGAACTGGCAGGCGATTTCGGCACCCTGATGGTATGGGCGGACGAGCTGCGGCGGATGCGGGTGCGCACCAATGCCGAAACCCCTGATGATTGCCGCATGGCGCGGCAATTTGGTGCTGAGGGCATCGGGCTTTGCCGCACCGAACACATGTTCTTTGAGGCGAGCCGGATCAGCCTGTTGCGCCAGATGATCCTCGCGGATGACGAGGCCGGGCGTCGCCGTGCGCTGGAAAAGCTGTTGCCCGAACAGCGCGCTGATTTCACTGCGATTTTTGAAGTGATGGCGGGCTTGCCATGCACGATCCGTTTGCTCGATCCGCCGCTGCACGAATTCCTGCCGCACGCGGACGAGGATTTCGCCGAGCTTGCCGATGCGACGGGATTAGGGGTCGATCACCTCAAGCGCCGCGCGAGCGAGCTGCACGAATTCAACCCGATGCTGGGCCATCGCGGTTGCCGCCTGGGGATCACCTATCCCGAAATCTATGAGATGCAGGTGCGTGCGATCTTTGAAGCGGTGTGCGCTGTGAAATTGTCATCGGGTGAAGCGCCGCTGCCTGAAATCATGATCCCGCTGGTCGCCACTAAGTGCGAGCTCGCGATCTTGCGCGCTCTGGTCGATCAGACTGCGGATGCCGTATTTGCGGAAACCGGCACGCGGCTCGAATACCTCGTGGGCACGATGATCGAGCTGCCGCGCGCCGCGCTAATGGCGGGTGAGATTGCTGAGGAAGGTGCGTTCTTTTCCTTCGGCACCAACGATCTCACCCAGACCACACTGGGCGTGTCCCGCGATGATGCGTCGCGGTTCCTGAGCGTCTATGTCGATAAGGGTATATTCCCGCGCGATCCCTTCGTCAGCTTGGATATCGAGGGCGTCGGTCAGCTGGTCGAATTGGCGGCGGAGCGCGGCCGGGCCACACGGCCCGATATTAAGCTGGGCATCTGCGGCGAACATGGCGGCGATCCGGCGAGCATCGCGTTCTGCGAAAAGGTCGGGCTCGATTACGTCAGCACCTCGCCCTACCGCGTGCCGATTGCGCGGCTCGCAGCAGCTCAGGCGGCTTTATGCCCTTGAGTGAAATGGCACAAAATCACCCCAACGACTTCATATCGGTTGGCAAGGCGAGCCCCTATGGATGTTGATCGCTGTCAAGCTCTTGCGACCAACGCCAGATCTTGTGGGCAATCCAGCGCCATTCCTGTAGCGGGAAACAAGCTCGGATGGTTACCGCACAGGGTTCTCTCGCGATCATTGGTCGGATTATGCGCTTTTGCAGCAGCGTGCTCTAATTATGCCGTTGCGGCGGCCCAGGTCGACACGACGAGCCAAGCTTCAACCATCGCCGATCTCCAACGGCAAATCGATGACCTACGGGCAATTGTAGAACAGCTTAAGGCCGCGGAGGAGATAGTACCTGCATCGTCCTCGACACCGGCTTCACCGTCAATCGTGACAGAAGAACCTGTGGCCGTGACCACGCCAATCAAAGAGATTTCGCAGAGCGCAGCGTGGTACGAAAAGTTCCAGCTACGCGGCTACACGCAACTGCGCATGAGTGACATCGTTTCCGGCGGTTCAGTCGCGCCCGCAGGCATGTCACGCCTGCGCTCCATGCACGATGGCGATATTCGCGATGGCAGCAATTTTAGTTTCAGACGTCTGCGCATTGTCTTGCAAGGCGACATCAACGAACACCTAGCACTCTACTTCCAGTCCGATTTTGCCGCCTCTGTGTCCAATCAGTCCGTTGGCGAGCGTCGCGAAGGGGCTGTCTCTTTGCGGGATATGTATGTCGATGTTTTTCCTACCGGGGACAAGGCATTTCGTATTCGCCTTGGCCAATCGAAGGTGCCTTACGGATGGGAAAACATGCAATCATCCGGTAGCCGCGTCCCACTGGACCGAAGCGACGCCATCAATACTGCTGCGCCTGGCGAACGCGATATAGGCATCATTGGTTATTACACCCCGCCACGTGCCCAGGCCATCTGGGATCGCCTTGACAGGGATGGCCATAAGCTTTTCGGCAATTACGGCGCGTTCGGTTTTGGAATGTTCAACGGGCAAGGCACTAACCGCACTGAAGTCGATGATGAGGTAATGGTGGTGGGCCTCGCAACTTGGCCATTCAAACTCGATGGGTTGGGATTTGATGGGCAGGTTCTGGAGCTTGGTGCACAAGTTATGCAAAACCGCTTCCGTCCGGAATTACGGACCGGTGGCCTCAGTCCGGTGGGGTTCAAGGATAATCGAGTTGGCCTGCACGCAGTGCTATATCCCCAGCCTATCGGATTGCAGGTGGAGTGGAACTGGGGGAAAGGACCAGAATTCGATCCTGTATCGGGTGGTATCGAGGAGCGGCCGCTGACTGGAGGCTACGTGCAACTGCTCGGCAAGGTCGACAACTTGTCAATTGGGCCGTTCTTTCCCTATGCCCGTTGGCAATATTATCGCGGTGGCTTAAAGTCGGCAATTAATGCTCCTAGGCTTGAGACCGAGGAACTCGATCTTGGTTTCGAGCTGCAGGTCAACAAAGCACTGGAATTGACGGCAAGCTATGGATGGGCTTCACGTCGAGAGCCAGACGAACGTCGCTTAGGGCGAGCTGAAGGCGAGTTCATTCGGTTGCAAGCCCAATGGAATTACTAAGGCATCTTGGTGAAAAATTGACCGCGAATACCGATAAAGTTACCGATGGCTTGTCATCGAATAGCCACGACCTTCACTTTACTCGTGTCGGCAACAGCCCTCCAGCTCAGGTCACTGGTCCACGCGGGAAGACCGTCGCGGTGCGCCAGCGCAAGGCAGAAGCGGTCGCCGAGCGATAGTCCGTGACCGGCTGTGACAGCTCGCAATCGCCCAGCCATTTGCGCCAAGGCCTTATCGGTCGGCACAATCGTCATCGGCAGAGGATCGAGCATGGCGTCGACCTCGCGCTCAGGCATGCCAAGATGTATGAAGTGGGTGACCACCTCAGCGTAGTTGATCGTGCAGATACGAGCGTCTGCTATCGCGGCGGCGACTTTGTCGGCGCCCTTCTCCCCTTTCAGCATGGCGATGAGGGCGGAGGCGTCCAGTACGATCTCGCTCACTCTCCGCTGTCCTCACGCCGCTTGGCCAGGAACGCCTCGACCGACGCGTCTGGGTTCCCTTCGGTGTACTGCTTCGCCAAAGCCTGAGCGCGGGCAACAGCCTGAGCGGCGGTTCGCAGAACCAGACCGTCTGGTGTCTCATCCAGATAGACCGCGCCGCCGCCGACCAGCCCGAGCCGCTTGCGGATGTCAGCCGGGAGACTCATCCGACCATTGGGCGTGATGTTGACTTGGACTGTCATGCGGGCTCCGACTGCTGGTATATTGGCCGATGGGTATAACCTAGCCGGAGTGCTCCTCAAATTCAACACAATGCAAATTGGGACACAGATTATCAAGTGGGCCACATAGAGCCCTGCGTGTCGCAACTGTCTAAAAGCGACTAAATACTACATCCTTGCCAGGGTGCGCACCCCTCGCAACAGCGAGGACACCTTGTCGCAGCTTGTCCAGAAGGGATCGCTCACCGGACACGTCGCGGGACCGGAAGTCGCCCCCGATCCGCCGGACTGTTGCCTATCTCACAGGGATGGTACGCACTGTTTTCTCACAAAGGGGCCCCATCCGTTACGGATTGCCCAGACACATTTGCGGGCGGCCCGAATGACGATCAGACCCCCACCAAGTGCCGCATCATAGAAGTTCCGGCAAACATGTCCCACTGGCGAAAGGGGAGCTTGCCATAATGAAAGAGCAGATTCAGAAACCGGTGTGTTGAGCGGTCAACGAACCTTATCAGGTCTCGCCTTCGCGTCCGCTTTGAGCTTCTCGATCCGCTCAGAGCAGACAATGTGCACCACACGCCCGAGCTCCTCGACCTGTGCGCCGAGCCATTCGAGCTCTTCCTTGGTGACGCGGTAGTGCTTCGAGTAGCGGGCCTTGACGTAGGCGTCCTTGAGCTTTTCGAACCGCGCGCGATCCTTCTTGAGCTCGCGCGGCCAGACATAGGTCAGGCGCGGATCGATCCGCTCAGCTTGGGTGCGCAGGAAGCCGAGATTGTGAACATGAGGCGTGTAGAAGGTCATCACTAGGAGCACGCAGTGGTAGAGGCCTTCGGTGGCCTGATGGTATTCGAACGCCGCGTGCTTGTTCATGCCTTCATCGACGGCATACCTTGCGAGCTTTGCTCGACCTTGGGCCGCCGTCATCCATTCTACAAAATACTCCTGCGCCATCGCAAGCGCCTGCGTGGGCGTCTTGGGTTTGGGCGTATGCAGTTCCATATCGTCGGCCTCGTAGACCGCGATCCCTTCGGCCTTCACGTCCATGAAGAAGTAGCGCCCATGGGCGAGCCCGTCGTTCACCTCCTGCAGGGTATGCACGATGAAATTGACCGGCGTGCGCAGCGTGCCGGTGAGGCCGTATTCGCGCATCAACCGCTCATCGAGCCTGGACCAGTACTTCACCCGGTCGGTAAGCCGCTTGTGGCTGACGATGATCAGGAGATCGAAGTCGGACTGGTAGCCCTTGGCGGTGTGGGGTTCGTCGACCCAGGTGCCACGCGCATAGCTCCCGTAGAGGATCACCTTGAGGATGCGCCCAGCCTTCTTCCACTCATGCTTGGCAAGCGCGAAGGCGTCGTCGAATTCCTCGAAGATCAGCTGCACCACGCGCTCAAGCTCGCGCTGCTTTTGCGAGGGCAGATGATCGAGGTCGGTACGCATGGCCACATGAGTGTAGCAGGCGCGGACTCGCGGTGCACCTTTGTTCTTACTCGCTTTGTTCGAAGGCGCGTTTCCCGCGCCGACGCCACAGGAACAATGCCTGTTCGCGTTCCTCGCCCTGCAATTTGGCAGCAATGGCGAGGAACGCGCCCAGCAGCACTGGCCGGTCATCATCGGTGAGTTCGATGAGCCCAGCCTTCTGGACCAGGCCGCCGAGCTCGATGAGCTGTCTCGTCCGTTCACGGCGCTTGATCTGCCAGTCGCGCATGTCGGTGCGTGCCTTGCTAGCCTCAAGCCGGTGCCGCGCTGCTGTCAGCTTCGTGAGCGCGGTCCGGCTGGCCTTGAGCTCCTTTGCCAGCTTTGCCGCCCTTGCCCTGAAAGAACGCCGCGCCGCGTTTGCGCCAGCTCTCCTTTCGTGCGGCATCGGTGGTCTCGGCGATAACGAGCAGCGCGCCCGCCAGGGTCTCGGCGTCGATACTGTCCGCATCGGTGGCAATCACCAGCTCGCCGAGTTGCTGCACGCGGCGTTCCTTGAGCTGCTTTGTCTTCTCGGCGAGCGCCTTGAGCTCGGCATCGATATCACGGGGTTTGCGCATCATGGTTCTCCGTATTGAAGTGATGCGCTGATTGTAGATGGTGCGCTCGCCCAAGGCTTCAGGGTCGTCGGGACCGTCTGAGACCGGGTAGTCCCGAACAGGATTTTATCATGTGAGGGCGCGCTTATACGTCGTGCCGACGTGGCTTGTGCGGTGTAGCTGGTTCGCCGTCATGGCGATCTACCATCTCTCCGTGAAGGTCATCAGCCGCTCAGCCGGGCGCAGCGCCGTGGCTGCCGCTGCCTATCGCTGTGGCGGTAGGCTGCACGATGAGCGGATCGATCGCACCCATGACTTCACCAACAAGGGCGGTGTGGTTCATTCCGAGGTGCTGCTGCCCGAGGGCGCGCCCGAGCACCTCTCCGACCGCGAGCAGCTGTGGAACGCGGTCGAGGCGACAGAAAAGCGCAAGGACGCGCAGCTGTCACGCGAGGTCGAGTTTGCGATTCCGAGGGAGCTTGATCAGGAACAGGGCATCGCCCTCGCCCGAGACTTTGCTGAGCGCGAGTTCGTCGAAAGCGGTATGATTGCTGACCTCAATGTGCATTGGGATGTTGGCGCTGACGGCCTCGCCAAGCCGCATGCGCATGTGATGCTGACGATGCGCGAGGTTGATGAAGATGGCTTTGGCGCGAAGGTGCGCGACTGGAACCGCACCGACCTGGTCGAGCAGTGGCGCGAGCGCTGGGCCGAGCACGTCAACCAGCGGCTGGCTGAGCTCGATATCGATGCGCGCATTGATCACCGCAGTCTGGAGGCGCAGGGTATCGGCCTTGAGCCGCAGGACAAGATCGGTCCCGCCGCCTCGCGCATGGAGGGCCGCGGGCTTGAAGCGGAACGCATCGAAGAGCACCGCGCGATCGCAGAGCGCAACGGTGCGCGGATCATTGCTGACCCGGGGATCGCGCTCGAGGCGATCACCCATCAGCAGGCCACCTTCACCAACCGGGATCTCGCGCGCTTCGTGCACCGGAACAGCGACGGGAAGGATCAATTCGATTCTGTGATGAATGCCGTCCGGAGCGCGCCTGATCTGGTCGCGCTCGGCAAGGACGGTCGCGGCGAGGAACGGTTCACCTCGCGGCAGATGATCGACACCGAGCAGCGGCTACAGCGCGCGTCGGAGCTGATGGCAGGGCGCGCAGACCATAGCGTTCAGGAGCGAATCCGGGACGGAGCTATTGCGCGGGCTGCGGAGCGCGGTCTGGTTCTCTCCGGCGAACAGCGCGCGGCAGTCGAGCATGTCACCGGCAAGCGCGGTCTCAGCGTGGTGGTCGGCTATGCCGGGACCGGCAAGAGCGCGATGCTCGGCGTCGCACGTGAGGCCTGGGAGAGCGCGGGCTACACTGTTCGTGGTGCAGCGCTGTCCGGCATCGCCGCCGAGGGGCTGGAGAGTGGTTCGGGCATCGCCTCGCGCACCATCGCCAGCCTTGAGCACCAGTGGAGCGACGGGCGCGAATTGCTCACATCCCGCGATGTGCTGGTGATCGACGAGGCCGGCATGGTCGGCACGCGCCAGATGGAGCGCGTGCTTGGCGCTGCCGCCGATGCTGGCGCAAAGGTTGTGCTGGTCGGCGATCCCCAGCAGCTCCAGGCGATCGAAGCAGGCGCGGCGTTCCGCGCGATCCATGAGCGGCATGGCGGCGTCGAGATCACCGAGGTCCGCCGCCAGCATGAGGACTGGCAACGCGATGCGACCCGGCATCTCGCTACCGGGCGCACCGGGCTCGCGATCGCCGCATACGACGAGCGCGGCACGGTGTATGCCGCAGCAACGCGCGAAGCGGCACGCGGCGAGCTGATCGAGCGGTGGGATCGCGAGCGGCAGGCCTCACCAGCAGATACGCGGATCATCCTCACCCACACCAATGACGAAGTGCGCGCGCTCAATGAAGCGGCGCGCGCGCGGCTGCGCGACGCTGGCGAACTTGGGGAGGACTTCACGATCACTGCGGAGCGCGGGCAGCGGCAGTTCGCCAGCGGCGACCGCATCATGTTCCTGCGCAACGAGCGCGAGCTTGGCGTGAAGAACGGCACGC
>ERZ1066122.1102-NODE-1102-length-23549-cov-15.979995_pt1 | contig 23549 bp, 24 predicted proteins | sample MGYA00382769_ERZ1066122 | MGnify/ENA primary metagenome ERZ1066122 (study PRJEB33369, sample SAMEA5778352) | biofilm metagenome | biome: Industrial cooling water; feature: Water cooling tower basin; material: Biofilm | place: United Arab Emirates | collected... | reverse complement strand
ACCAGCGACACCTGCGGCGGCGCGATCGAGGCCAGGTAGGCGATGTCGCCCGGCTGGCCCGCGCCCATCTCGTAGATGGCGAAGCGCGCGTCCTCGGGCGCGTCGAGCACGGCCAGCGGCAGGCCGATCTCGTTGTTGAAGTTGCCCGGGTTGGCGCAGGCCTTGCCGGCGCGCGAGAGGATGCCCAGCACCAGGGTCTTGACCGAGGTCTTGCCGTTGCTGCCGGTGATCGCCACGACCACGGCCGGCCGGCCCTGCCGCACGCCGGCGGCCAGTTCGCCGAGCGCGTCCTGGGTGTCGGCGCACAGCACCTGCGGCAGCGGGCAGTCGACCTCGCGCTGCACGAGCAGCGCGGCCGCGCCGCGCTCGAGCGCCTGCTGCACGTGGTCGTGGCCGTCGTGGCGCTCGCCGCGCAGGGCGACGAACAGGCTGCCCGGCGCGAGCGTGCGGGTGTCGGTACCGACCGAGGTCACCTCGACATCGGCGCCGAGGTGGCGGCCTTCGACCCAGCGTGCGACCTGCGACAACAGGACCGGCCTCATGCGCGGGCCTCCAGCGCGGCGCGCGCGACCTTGAGGTCGTCGAACGGGTGCTTCACGCCCTGCACTTCCTGGTAGGGCTCGTGGCCCTTGCCCGCCACCAGCACCACGTCGCCGGCGCCCGCGCCCGCGAGGGCCGCGGCGATGGCGCGGGCGCGGTCGCGCTCGACCTGCACGTTGGCACGGTCGCGGAATCCCTCGAGGATCTGCCCGACGATGGCATCGCCATCCTCGCGGCGCGGGTTGTCGTCGGTGACGATCACGCGGTCGGCGCCGGCTTCGGCGATGGCCGCCATCTGCGGGCGCTTGCCGGCGTCGCGCTCACCGCCGCAGCCGAACACGCAGGTCAGGCGGCCGGGGGTGTGCGCGCGCAGGCTGGCCAGCGCCTGTTCGAGCGCATCGGGCGTGTGGGCGTAGTCCACCACCACCAGCGGCTGGCCGTCGCGACCGCCGACGCGGCTCATGCGCCCGTCCACCGGCGCCAGCCGCGGCAGCATCGCCGCGACCCCGGCCAACGGCCAGTCGAGTGCGCGCAGCGCGCCGGCCACGGCCAGCAGGTTGTCGACATTGAAGCGGCCCAGCAGCGCCGAGGCCACCGGCAGGCGCTCCCCGCCCTCCACCAGGTCGAAGCGCAGGCCTTCCGGCGCCAGCGCCACGTGCTCGGCGCGCAGCGTCGCCCCGGCGTGGCCGCGCGAGCTCAGGCCGATGCGGCGTGCGCCCGCCGGGGCGCGCGCGAGCAGGCCGGCGCCGAAGGCGTCGTCGAGGTTCACCACCACGGCCTGCAGCGTCGGCCAGTCGAACAGGCGCGCCTTGGCGGCGCCATAGGCTTCCATGCTGCCGTGGAAATCGAGGTGGTCGCGGGTGAGGTTGGTGAACACCGCGATCCGGAACGCGACCGCGTCCACGCGGCCCTGCTCCAGCGCGTGCGAGCTGACTTCCATGGCCACGTGGGTGGCGCCGGCATCGCGCATCTCGGACAGCAGGCGGTGCACCGCGATCACGTCCGGCGTGGTGCGCTCGCCAGCCACCAGCTGGCCGTGCAGGCCGGCGCCGAGCGTGCCGATGCTGCCGGCGACGCCGCCGCCGAGGGTCAGCGCCTGCGCCAGCAGCTGCACGGTCGAGGTCTTGCCGTTGGTCCCGGTGACGCCAGCCACCGCCAGCGCGCGCGAGGGCGCGCCGTAGAAGCGATCGGCCAGTTCACCCTGCCGTGCGCGCAGGCCCGGCACGGCCACCGCATCGTCGCCGGCCGGCTGGCCCGCGGGCGCCGGCGGTTCGAACAGGATCACGCTGGCACCGGCCGCGCGCGCCTGGTCGGCGTGGCGCAGGCCGTGGGTGGTGGCGCCGGCCAGGGCGATGAAGGCGTCGCCGGCGCGCAGCGCGCGGCTGTCCGCGGTGAGGCCGCGCAGCACCGGATTGAACGAGGCCGGCAGGACCGGCTCGCCCTGCAGCAGCGCCTGCAGCGGCATGGCGCGGCTCATCGCAGCGCCCCCGTGTCGTCGCCGACCGGCAGCACGGCCGGCACGCCGGCCGGCGGGGCCGCCACCGCGGCGCGCGGCGCGGTCTTGCGCGCCTGCTCGGCGAACCATTGCCCGATGTTGTCGGGCGGCACGTCCATCAGGCGCAGCGCGCCATCCATCACGTTGTGGAAGATCGGCGCCGACACCGCGCCGCCGCCGTACTCCTCGCCCTGCGGGTCGTGGATGACGACGGCCATGGCGAAGCGCGGGTGGCTGGCCGGCACCAGGCCGACGAACACGGCGGCATAGCGCTTGGCGGCATAGCCGCCACCGCTGGCCTTGCGCGAGGTGCCGGTCTTGCCGGCGACGCGGTAGCCCAGCACCGCGGCGCGGCGGGCGGTACCCTCGGGGCCGGTCACGGTTTCCATCATCTGCATCAGCTGGGCGGCGATGGCCGGGTCGATGACCTGCTGGCTGTCCTGGTTCGCGCCCTTGACGAAGGTGGCCGGGTTGATGCGGCCGCCGTTGCCGATCGCGGCGTAGGCGCGCGCCAGCTGCAGCGGCGTCACCGACAGGCCGTAGCCGTAGCTGATGGTCGCCTTCTCGGCCGGACCCCAGGTGTTGGGCGGCCGCAGCACGCCCGAGGATTCGCCCGGGAAGCCGCTGCCCGACACCTGGCCCAGGCCCAGGCGGTGGTACATGTCGAACTGGTGCTCGTTGCTCAGCTGCTGCGCGACCAGGGTGGCGCCGACGTTCGAGCTCTTGGTCAGCACGCCGGTGAGGGTGAGCGTGCCGTAGTTGCGGAAGTCGCGGATCGGGTGGCCGCCGGCCAGGGTCATGTAGCCCGGCGCGGTCGGGATCGGCGTTTCCGGCGTGAACTTGCCGCTCTCGAGCGCCGCCGCGAAGGTCAGCGTCTTCATCACCGAACCGGGCTCGACCACGTCGGTGACCGCGCGGTTGCGCTGGGCGTCGGTGGTGGCCGACTCGCGCGCGTTCGGGTTGTAGGACGGCTGGTTGACCATGGCGAGGATCTCGCCGGTGGGCACGTCCAGCACCACGATCGAGCCGGCGCTGGCGCCATGCTCGATCAGCGCCGCCTTGAGCTCGCGGTAGGCCAGGTACTGGATGCGGCGGTCGATCGACAGCATCAGGTCGCGGCCCGGCTCGGCGGCCTTGATCAGGTCGACGTTCTCGACCACGCGGCCGCGGCGGTCGCGGATCACCTGCTGGGCGCCCTCGGTGCCGGTCAGCCAGTCCTCGAACGCCAGCTCCAGGCCTTCCTGGCCATGGTCGTCGATGTTGGTGAAGCCCAGCACGTGCGCCATCACCTCGCCGTGCGGGTAGAAGCGGCGGAACTCGCGCTGCGAATACACGCCCGGGATGCCCAGGTCGGTGACCTCGGCGGCCAGGTCCGGGTTCATGTGCCGGCGCAGGTACAGGAATTCCTTGTGCGCGCGCTGGGTCACGCGCTGCAGCAGCACGTCGCGCGGGATGCCGAGCGCGTCGGCCAGCTCGGGCAGGCGGTCCGGGTGCTGCAGCAGCTCCTGCGGGTTCACCCACACCGACTCGACCGGCGACGACACCGCCAGCGGCTCGCCGTTGCGGTCGGTGATCATGCCGCGCGAGGTCGGGATCGGAACTTCGCGCAGGAAGCGGGCGTCGCCCTGCTGCTGGTAGAACTCGGGATTGATCAGCTGCAGGTGAGCCGCGCGCGCCACCAGCACGGCGCCGAACAGGCCCATCACGACGCCGACCGCCACCAGGCGGTGGCGCAGGCTGTAGCTGCTGCGCTGGAGCTTCATGGCTGCAGCACCACGATGTCGGCCTCGGTCGGGTACTTCATGCCGATGCGGGTGCCAGCGACCTGCTCGATGCGGTTGGCCTCGGACCAGGTGGCCTGCTCCAGCTGCAGGCGGCCGAACTCGATGTTGAGTTCGTCGCGCTCGTGCTCGAGCGTGGACAGGGCGATGTAGGCCTGGCGGTGCAGGTGGCGCGCGTACACCACCGCGACCGCGCTCGACAGCACCGCCACCACCAGCAGCAGCAGCGCGAACAGGCGCGGGTTCATGCCGCCACCCCGCTCGCGGCCAGCTTCTCGGCCACGCGCATCACGGCGCTGCGGGCGCGCGGGTTGCCGGCGGTCTCGGCCTCGTCGGCGCGCAGGGCGCCGCTGACGTCGCGCAGCACCGGCGTGAAGTCCTGCGCCACCGGCATGCGGCGGTTGCCCGGGGGCGCCTTGGCGTGGCGGGCGATGAACTGCTTGACGATGCGGTCTTCCAGCGAGTGGAAGCTGATCACCACCAGGCGGCCGCCGGGCTTGAGGCGCCCGAGCGCCGCATCCAGCCCGCGCTCGAGGTCCTCGAGCTCGCGGTTGATGAAGATGCGGATGGCCTGGAAGCTGCGGGTGGCCGGGTGGATCTTGCTGTCGCCGCGGCCAACCACCGACGCGATCAGCTCGGCCAGCTGGGCGGTGCGCAGCAGCGGATCCTCGACGCGACGACCGACGATCGTGCGGGCGATCTTGCGGCTGAGCTTCTCCTCGCCGTAGGTCCACAGCACGTCGGCGATCTCGCGCTCGTCGGCGCGGGCCAGCCACTGCGCCGCGCTCTCGCCCGACTCCGGGTCCATGCGCATGTCCAGCGGGCCGTCCTTGGAGAAGCTGAAGCCGCGCTCGGCGACGTCGAGCTGGGGCGAGGACACGCCCAGGTCCATGAACACGCCGTCGAGGCCTTCGGCCGTCTCGTCCCAGAGCGCCAGGCCGGCGAAGGAACCCCGGCGCACGCGGACGCGCGCGTCCGCGCTGGCAAGCGCGTGGGCGGTGGCGATCGCTTCCGGGTCCTTGTCCATCACCAACAGCCGTCCATCCGGCCCCAGCCGGTCGAGCACGCCGCGTGCGTGGCCACCACGCCCGAACGTGCCATCCAGATACCTGCCATCCCTGAGCACACGCAGCCCGTCCATGGCCTGCCCGAACATCACCGGGAGATGGCTGGGCTGCGTGCCTTCCCGCATCCCGGCCATGTCCGTCACAGCCTGAGGTCGAGCATGTCCTCGCTGATCTCGTCTTCCCCGATGGTTTGACGGATCTGCGCGAGGTGCGCCTGCTCGCTCCACAGTTCGAACTTGCCGCCCATGCCGAGCAGCACCGCTTTCTTCTCGATGCCCGCCGCGTTGCGGTGGCTGGCCGGCAGCAGCAGGCGGCCGTTGCCGTCGGGCTCGACCACCGTGGCCGCACCCACCAGCTTCAGCTGCAGGTTGCGGTGCACGCGCTTGGCGTTGGGCAGGGCGTTGACCTGGTCGCGGACCTTTTCCCAGGCCGCTTCCGGGTAGAGCCACAGGCAGCCGGCTTCGTAGGGGTTGTAGGTGACCACCAGGCGATTGGCGCAGGCGCGCGCGACCAGGTCCCGGTAGGCGGTGGGAATCGCCAGGCGGCCCTTGTCGTCGATCGTGATTGCGGTTTCGCCCTGGAACATCAGTTCGGATCAGCCCTTATCCACCGAAACCCACTAAAAACCCGGATTTCCCTCGGAAGCCCACGTTAGTCCTGCCCCCGGGGGCTGTCAAGGACAAAAACAGGGGAATTTCGCTAGGCGGATCAAGACTTTGCGCGAAACTTGAGAGTTTGGTTTAAGTACCGTTGGGCAAGTGTTGTTTCACATGGATTTGATCGAAACCTGTGAGCCGGTCCACAAAACCAGCCACCCCGCCCGCCCTGCGGCCACGGCGGCCCGCCCCCGGGGCCGGGACCGGGGGATCTGCGCAAACGGGGTTCTGGGTGGGAGGAAGTGGCGGAGCCGGCCACTAAGCCGGGTTCTGTCGTGGACAGTCATTCCTCTGGGACCTGCGTCGCCGCAGGCCTCAAGCAACCAACCCGGGTGCGGCACGAGCCATGCCATGGCACCCCTATTTGGTCTTGCTCCGGGTGGGGTTTGCCGTGCCCCGGGGCGTTGTCCCCCCGGGCGGTGGGCTCTTACCCCACCGTTTCGCCCTTACCACGCACCCTTGCGGGCCGTTCGGCGGTTTGTTTTCTGTTGCACTTTCCGTCGGCTCACGCCGCCCAGGCGTTACCTGGCACCCTGCTCTGTGGAGCCCGGACTTTCCTCGGCGCATTGCTGCGACGCGACTGCCTCGGCCGACTCCGCCGGGCGGCATTGTCTCACGATGCGGGCGGGACAGGGGGATGGGCGGCGCGGAAGGCAGAACCGGGGGACAGTGAAGAGGAAATAGTGAAGAGGAGATAGGAAATAGTGAAAGCATGGGCCTGCGGGCTTTTGCATTCACTATTTCCTATCTCCTCTTCACTATTTCCTATCTCCCGGCTTCCGCGCCTCCGCCATAAAGCGCCTTCCGCGGCGCACCGCTGATATCCGCCGCCAACTTCGCCGCCACCGACGGTTTGAGGTGCTCGGCGAGCTTCGCGTACAGGCGCTGGCCCTCGAGCAGGCGGGCGGCGGTGTCGTCCTCGCAGCCGCGGACGACGAGGACGAATTCGCCCTTGCGCTGGTTTTCGTCGGCCGCGACCTTCGCGGCGATGGCTTCGAGCGTGTCGCCCAGCACCGTTTCGAACAATTTCGTCAGCTCGCGTGCGAGGACGGCTTCGCGATCGCCGCCGAACGCCGCGACGAGGTCGGCGAGGCTTTCCTCGATGCGGTGTGAGCTTTCGTAGAACACCAGCGTGCGGGTTTCGCGCGCCAGTTCGGCCAGGCGCTCGCGCCGGGCCGAGGCCTTGGCGGGCAGGAAGCCTTCGAAGCAGAAGCGGTCGCTGGGGATGCCCGCCACCGACAGCGCGGCGATCGCGGCGCAGGCGCCGGGGACCGGACTCACCGCCAGGCCGGCGGCGCGCACCTCGCGCACCAGGCGGTAACCCGGATCGCTGACCAGCGGCGTGCCGGCGTCGGACACCAGCGCCAGGCACTCGCCGCCGCGCAGGCGCTCGACCAGCTTCCAGGCGACCTCGCCCTCGTTGTGCTCATGCAGGGCCAGCAGCGGGCGCTCGATGCCCAGCGCCACCAGCATCTGCCGGGTGTGGCGGGTGTCTTCGGCGCAGATCGCATCCACCGACGACAGCACCTCGCGCGCCCGGGCGCCCAGGTCGCCGAGGTTGCCGATCGGCGTCGCCACCACGTAAAGCGTCCCCGCCCGGGTCGTTGCCATGACCGCGCCCTCCTTGTGCACCGGGGTATCATCTTAGCGGCTTCATCCACCCGGACCCCCCGACCATGCTGCGATCCGTTTCCCTGCTGTTGGCCCTTGCCCTGGTTTCCGGCTGCGCCAGCGTGGCCGTCACGCCGACCGCGCCGGTGGGTGAACCCGCCGCCGCCACGCCGGCCGCGCGGCTGGCGGAAGAAGGCCAGCATCTCCAGGCCGCCCGCGCCTACGCCGCCGAAGCCGGCGCCGCCCGGGGCAGCGCCCGCGAGCGCGCCTGGCTGCGCGCCGCCGACCAGTACTGGCTGGCGGGCGACGCCGGGGCGGCCGCGCAGTCGCTGGCGCAGGTGAACCGCCGCCGGCTCGAGGGCCGCGATGCCTTCCTGCACGACCTGGTGTCGTCCGAACTCGACGCCGCCGCCGGCCGTCATGCGCCGGCGCTGGCGCGGCTGGCGCAGTCGCGCGACGCGGTGCCGCCGCCGCTGCGGGCGCGCTGGCACGCCGCGCGCGCTGCGTCGCTGGAAGCCACCGGGCGCGCCTTCGAGGCCGCTGGCGAACGCGCCTGGCTCAACGAGGGCCTCGACCGCGCCGGGCGGACCGACAACCTGCGCCGCATCGACGCCCTGCTGCGTTCGCTGCCCGATGATCGCCTGGCCGCCGAAAGCGCCGCGCTGCCGGTCGGGCATCCGCTGTACCTGTTCGCCGGCCGCGCGCTGACCCAGCGCGGGCTGCCGCTGCCCCGCCCCTACGACCGCGGCGCGTCGGCGCCGGGCCTGGACGCGCTGCCGCCCGCCGAGCGCGACGGCTACCGCCCGCCCGAGCGACTGGCGGTGCTGCTGCCGCTGAGCGGGCCGCTGGCCGCCGCCGGACAGAGCGTGCGCGATGGCGTGCTGGCGGGCTACTACGGCGAAGTGCGCCGGCGCCCGGAACTGCGCTTCTACGACACCGGCGGCGAGGCCGGCGTCCGCGGCGCGCTCGCCGAGGCCCAGGCCGACGGCGCGCAGATGATCGTCGGGCCGCTGGCGCGCGACCAGGTGGACGCGCTGTTCGCCCTGCCCGAGCTTCAGCTGCCCGTGGTGGCGCTCAACCGCAGCACCGGCGCGCCGCCGCCGGGCAGCACCACCTTCGCGCTTTCGCCCGAGGACGAGGGCGTGGCGGCGGCCGAGCGCCTGCTCGATCGCGGCATGCGCCGCATCCTCGTGGTCACCCAGGCCGACGACAGCGCCAGCCGCGCGCTCGGCGCGTTCCGCGAGCGGCTGCGGGCCGGCGGTGGCGAGGTCATGGCCGAGGTCGTGGTCAGCGACGGCAACCCCGACTACGTGCCGGCGCTGCAGCAGGCGCTGGCCGGGACGCGCCCCGACGGCGTGTTCCAGCCGCTGCGCGCGGCGCAGGCGCGGCTGCTCGCCAGCCAGATGGATTCCGCCGGGCTGATGGGCGTGGCGCGCGTCGCCACCTCGCTGATCCTCTCGGGCGCCAACCTTCGCATGGACGTCGAACTCGACGGCATCGAGTACCCCGAGCTGCCCTGGCTGCTCGGCCTGCGCGGCGGCCTGCCCGACGCCGACGTGCTGGGCCGCAGCCTGCCCAGCGCGCAGGGCGGCGGCGCACGCCTGTTCGCCTTCGGCATGGACGCCTGGCAGTTGGCGGCCTTCGCCGACCTGCTGGCGCGGGACCCCTCGGCGCAGGTGCGCGGCGCCACCGGCGAACTGCAGGTCGACGCCTTCGGCCTGGTGCAGCGTCGCCCGGCCTGGGCGGTGTTCAGCGGCGGGCGTTCCCGCCCCGCGCTGGACGGCGCCCTGCTGCCCGATGCCGGCACGCCCTGACCGGCAAGCCCTCGGCGCCGCGGCGGAGGCCGCGGCCCTGCGCCACCTCGAAGCCGCAGGCCTGCACCTGCTGGACCGCAACGCGCGCTTCAAGGTCGGCGAGCTGGACCTAGTGATGCGCGATGGCGACACCGTGGTGTTCGTGGAAGTTCGCCTGCGCCGCAACACGCGCTTTGGCGACGGCTTCGATTCGGTGGACCGGCGCAAGCGCCAGCGCATGGTGCGCGCGGCCCTGGCCTGGCTGGCGACCCGCCCCGCGCTGGCGCACCAGGCCTGCCGGCTGGACGTGGTGTCGGCAGGCGCCGGGCCGGATGGCTCGGCGCTGGCATGGCAACGCGGCGCGTTCACCCTGGACGACGTATAGCCCAGGCCTGCCCCCGGGTGGATGGTCGGGGCGGGCTAGAATCCCGCCATGACGCGAGAACTCGCCCCTGCCATCGCCGATGCCCTCGCCACCGCGCTGGGTCCCGGCAACCTGCTGCGCGATCCCGCCGAGCGAATCGCCTACGGCTACGACAACTCCCGCCGGCAGGGGCTGCCGCTGGCGGTGGCGCTGCCGACCACGGCGGCGCAGGTGCAGGCGATCGTGCGGCTGTGCCGCGAGGCGAAGTTGCCGATCGTGGCCCGGGGGCGCGGCACCAACACCACCGGCGCCAGCGTGCCGGGCGAGGATGCGCTGGTGGTGTCGTTCGAACGCATGAACCGCCTGCTCGACGTCCGGCCCGGCGACCGCGTGGCGGTGGTCGAGCCCGGCCTGCTCAACGGCGACCTGCAGGCGGCACTGGCGCCGCACGGGCTGTTCTGGCCGCCGGACCCGACCAGCAACGCCTTCTGCAGCATCGGCGGCAACCTCGCCTGCAATGCCGGCGGCCCGCGCGCGGTGAAGTACGGCGCCACCCGCGACAACGTGCTGGCCTTGGTGGCCGTCACCGGCACCGGTGAGCTCGTGCGCTTCGGTGCCGGCACGACGAAAGGCGCGAGTGGCTACGACCTGTCGCGCCTGCTGATCGGCTCGGAAGGCACGCTGGCGCTGATCGTCGAGGCCACGTTGAAGCTGACGCCGGTCGCGCCCCGCCGCCGGGCGCTGCGCGGGCTGTACGCCGACGTGGAAAGCGCCGCTGCCGCGGTCGCGCGCCTGATGGCCCAGCCGGTGACGCCCTCGATGCTCGAGTTCATGGACGGCGACTGCGTGCGCCTCGCGCGCGAGGTTGGCGGCGCCGACCTGCCGCCCGCCGGCGCCCTGCTGATGATCGAGGCCGACGGCGACGAGGCCGTGCTCGACGCCGCCGTGGCCGCGCTGTCCGCCGCCGCCAATGGCCCCGGCTGCCTGGGCGTGGCCAGCGCGCCCGACGAAGCCGCGCGCGAGCAGCTGTGGGCGGCGCGCAAGGCACTCTCCCCTGCCCTGCGCACGCTGGCGCCGGGCAAGATCAACGAGGACGTGGTGGTGCCGGTGTCGCGCATCCCCGACCTGGTGGCCGCGGTGCGCCGCGCCGCCGCCGACCAGCAGTTGGACATCGTCAGCTTCGGCCACGCCGGCAACGGCAACCTGCACGTGAACATCCTTTACGACCCCGCCGACGCCGACCAGGCGCGCCGCGCCGAAGCCGCGCTGGAGTCGGTGTTCGACGCCGTGATCGCGCTGGGCGGCCAGGTCTCGGGCGAACACGGCATCGGGCTGGTGAAGCGCGAGCTGCTGGTGCGTTCACTGACGCCGCCGACGCTGGCGATGATGCGCGCGATCAAGTCGCAGTTCGACCCGGACGGGATCCTTAACCCCGGCAAGGTGCTGCCACCCGGCTGAGGCCACCGGCCTGCGCAGGCACGACCCGACGGGTACGCCCGCAATCCAATCGCCGCGACCGCAGGGCACGGCGCGCGCCGCGGGCACGATCCGGCAGCGGGTGGCGACGCCCCTCAGGGCTGTCGACACTCCGCCGCCAGGCGCGTCATCTCCGCCGACGCCGCCTGCGCGACCTGCCAGAGCGAATCCCGGCCCAGCCAGCCAAAGGCCAGCAGGGCGACGACGATGCCGGCCAGCAGCGCGGGCCGGCGGGAGGGTTGCTGGGTCTTGTCCATGCCTGTCTCCGGTTGGGGACGCGGGCCGGACCCGGCGGCCCGCGGCGGGCCACCGGATCCCGCGCCACGTCAGTGGTTGTTGTTGAAGTGGATGATGGCGCCGATGATCGCGCCGACCGGCGAGATCAGCCCGCCGATCGCGCCCTCCTTCGAGCCCAGGCCGTGCAGGACCTTGCCGAGGGCGCTGCCGGCCGAGCCGTCGGGCGTGCCGCCGCCGTCACCCCCGGCGACGAACTCGCATTGCTGCAGATCGAGTGTCTTCATGGTGCGCTCCTCACGGCTTGCCGCATTCGGCGTCGAGGTCGGCCATTTCCAGGGCCGCTTCGGACGCGAGGGTGGAAAGGGCCTCGCGGTTGCTCCAGAGGAAGGCCGCCACCTTGAGCAGGGTGCCGGCATCGCCGCCGGCGACGAGTTGGGTTTGCGGATGGGACAGGGTGTGCATGGGATGCTCCCGGAATGCCTGCGGCGTGCAGGCGAACCCATCACACCCCAGGCGCGGCCGCGCCGATGCCGGCCGATGCCGGCACGGGGCGTGCGCCGACGCCGCAGGCGCAGGTGCTGGCCTGGCCCGTGCGGACGCGGACTACTCCGACGCGAGGTATGCATTGCCTGATCAGCCGCGGGGGACAAGGCCACGTTGTCCCACGGCGGACCGTGTCGCGGGCATCAGCCGCGGCATCGGTGGCGCGTGGGAGTTTTCCTACGCGGGTCGTCAGCGCAGGAGGAAGGCCGCCAGCTGCAGCAGGCCCAGCGCCCACAGTCCGGCCAGCGCGTCGTCGAGCATGGCGCCGAAACCGCCGTGCAGCTTGCGGTCGGCCCAGCCCACCGGCCAGGGCTTGGCGATGTCGAACACGCGGAACAGCACGAACGCCGCCGCCACCCACGGCCATCCCGCCGGCAGCAGCAGCAGCGCGATCCACATGCCGATGTATTCGTCCCACACCACCAGCGAGGGGTCCTCGATCTTCGTCTCGCGGATGGCCCAGTGCGAGGCCCACACGCCGATGCCGAAGCCCAGCGCCAGCATGGCGAGGTAGGCCGGCAGCGGCAGGTGGCGCAGGAAGAACCACCACGGCAGCAGCGCCGCCAGGCTGCCCACGGTGCCGGGCGCGCGCGGCGAGAAGCCGGCGCCGAAGCCCGCGGCCACCCAGCCCAGCGGGTGCTTCATCAGGCGCCGGCGGGTGCCGACGGGCAGCACGGCCATCAGTGAACTCCCTGGAAATGCTGGAAGCCGGCCTGCGCCGGCGCGTAGTCCTCGCCCTCGGGCGTCACGAAGGCCAGGCCCTCGCCGGCCTGCACCTGCCCGACCACGGTGGCGCCGAGGCCGCAGGCGGCCAGCGCCTGTTCGATCGCGAACGCGGCCGAGGCCGGGGCCGTGAAGCAGAGCTCGTAGTCGTCGCCGCCGGAAAGCTGCAGCGGCCAGCGCCGCGTCTCGTCGAAATGATCGGCCAGGGTGCGCGAGGTCGGCAGCCGGCCCAGGTCGATGCGCGCGCCGACACCGCTGGCGTGCAGCACGTGGCCCAGGTCGGCGGCCAGGCCGTCGCTGAGGTCGATGCCGGCCGTGGCCAGGCCGCGCAGCGCCAGTCCCGCGGCCACGCGTGGCGTCGGCCGATCCAGCCGATACCGCAGCTTGGCCGAGAACGGCCCGCCGGCGCGCCACTGCGACAGGGCGCCCGCTGCGTCGCCGAGGGTGCCGGTGACCCAGACCTCGTCGCCCGCGCGCGCGCCGTCGCGGCGCAGCGCCTCGCCGGCCGGCACCAGCCCGTGCGCGGTGACGGTGACCGACAGCGGGCCGCGGGTCGTGTCGCCGCCGACCAGGCTGACGCCGTGCTCGTCGGCCAGCTCGAGGAAGCCATCGAGGAAGGCATCGACGAAGCCGGCGTCGGCCTCGGGCAGGGTCAGCGCCAGCGTGCACCAGGCCGGCGTGGCGGCCATTGCCGCGAGGTCGCTCAGGTTCACCGCCAGCGCCTTCCAGCCGAGGTCGGCGGCGCTGGTTCCAACCGGGAAATGCACGCCGGCCACCAGCGTGTCGCTGGTCACCACCAGCTCGTGCCCGGGCGGCACGCGCAGCACCGCGGCATCGTCGCCGATGCCCAGCACCACGTCGGGACGCCGCGCCGCGCGGGCGCGGATGCGGTCGATCAGCGCGAATTCGCCCGGCATCAGCCGCGACGCGGCGCCTGCGCCTCGGCCGGGCGCCAGGCGGCGGCGGCATGGTCGAGCACGCCGTTGACGAAGGTGTGGCCGTGCTCGGAGCCGAAGCGCTTGGTGGTCTCGATGGCTTCGTTGATCACCACGCGGTAGGGCACGTCGATGCGGTGGCGCAGCTCGTAGGCGGCGATGCGCAGCACCGCGCGCTCGATCGGGTCGACCTGGGCGATGTCGCGGTCGAGGTAGGCCGCCAGGGCCTGGTCGAGCGTGGACAGGTTCGCCTCGACGCCGCGCACCAGGTCCTCGAAGTACTCGGTGTCGGCCACTTCCATGTCCTGCTCGTTGCGGAACTGGTCGATGACCTTGTTGATCGCGGTGTGCGACATCTGCCAGGCATAGATGGCCTGCAGCGCGCGGCGGCGGGCGCGCGAGCGCGCGTGCGGGTCGACGCCGTCGGGGCGGGAGTGCTTCATGCGAGTTTTCCGATCAGGTTCGCCATCTCGATGATGACCAGGGCGGCTTCCTCGCCCTTGTTGCCGTGGTTGCCGCCGGCGCGGGCCTCGGCGTGGGCGAAGTCGTCCACCGCCAGCACGCCGTTGGCCACCGGCACGCCGGTATCGAGCGCGACGCGCATCAGGCCGCGGGCGCACTCGTCCGCGACCTGCTCGAAGTGGCGGGTGTCGCCGCGCACCACGCAGCCCAGGGCCACGATGCCGGCGTAGCCCTGGCGGTCGATGGCGTTGGCCGCGGCGACCGGCAGCTCCCAGGCCCCGGGCACGCGGATCACGTCCACGCTGGCCTCGGGCACGCCGTTGGCGGCGAAGGCCTTGCGCGCGCCGTCGACCAGGGCATCGGTGATGCGCGGGTTCCAGCGGCTGGCGAGGATGGCGTAGCGGGCCGCGCCGGGGCTCTGGACGTCGCCTTCGTAGTGGCTCATCGGGTGGGGGATGCCGGGAAAAGGGGGCTAGTTTACCCCGGGGGCCGGGCCGCCGGGGCCCGCGCGGGGCCCGGGTGCCGGGGCGGTTCAGGCCTCCGTCGCGGCGGCGGACGCGGGCGGGACCGCGGCGGTGGCGCCGGCCGATGGCGGCGGAGGCCGGAATTCCCTGGCGATCCGCCCACCCTCCATGACCAGCACGCGGTCGGCCGAAGCGATGGTCTCCGGGCGATGGGCGATGACCAGCCGTGTCAGCCGCAGGCGGCGGATCGCGGCGTTGACCTGTCGTTCGCGCTCCACGTCCAGGTGGCTGGTGGCCTCGTCCAGGAACAGGATCCGGGGCTTGCGGTACAGCGCGCGGGCCAGCAGCACGCGTTGCTTCTGGCCGCCGGACAGCGTGGAGCCCATGTCCCCGACCAGGCTGTGGTAACCCATCGGCAGCGCGGCGATCTCGTCGTGCACGGCGGCCAGCCGCGCCGCCGCTTCGAGCCGGGCGGGATCGATCGCGTCGTCGCCGAAGGCGATGTTCTCGGCCAGCGAGCCGGCGAACAGCTGGTCGTCCTGCATCACCGCGCCCAGCCCGGCCCGGTGCTTGCGCAGTCCCAGGCGCGCGAGCGGCAGCCCGCCGACACGGACTTCGCCTTCGGTGGGCGCCAGCAGGCCCAGCAGGAGCTTCACCAGCGTGGTCTTGCCGCAGCCGGAGGCGCCGATGATCGCCACCGATTCGCCGGGCGCGATCCTGAAGCTGCAGTCCCGCACCACCCAGGGCTCGCCCTCGGCGTACCGAAAACCGAGGCCCTGCACGTCCAGCCCCGCATCGGCGGGCGGCTCGCCCCCGCAGTCCTCCGCCAGGCCGGGTTCGGGCGGCGTCAGCACGATGTCCGAGAGCCGTTCGCCGTGCAGGCGCAGCATGCGGAACTCCACCCACCGGTCGACCAGGCCCGATACCCGCGTCGCGAACTGGTCCTTGTAGGCCAGGTAGGCGATCAACATGCCGACCGAGAACACGCCGTCCATCGCCAGCGTCGCCCCCAGCCACACCACCGCGATGCGCTCGATGCCGAACAGGGCCTGGCTGGCGCTGGCGTAGCCCAGGCCGAGCCGCGCCAGGCGAAGCTCCTGGTTCACCGTCTCCACCATCAGGTTCTGGTGACGCGCCTGGCGCTGGGCTTCCTGGCCGGCCACCTTCAGGCTCGGCATGCCGCGCAGCGACTCGAGCAGGTGCGAGTGCTGCCGCGCCGCCGCCGCCAGCTGGCCCTCGGTGGCGTTGCGCAGCGAGGGGTTCGACACGACGCGCAAGGCCAGGTAAAGCAGCACCGCGCCAAGCGTCAGCAGCGCCAGCTTCGGGCTGTACGCCAGCATCATGGCCAGCGTCGCCGCCGCCATCAGGCCGTCGACCAAGGCCTCGATGAAACCCGCGGCCAGCGTGCGCTGGATGGCCTGCACCGACCCCAGGCGCGACACCACGTCGCCGAGGTGGCGCGTCTCGAAGTAGTGCAGCGGCAGGTGCAGCAGGTGCGCGAACACGTTGCCGGTCCACTGCAGCCCCACCCGGCTCGACAGGCTGGCCAGCGCCCAGCCACGCACCAGGCCGATCGCCACCTGCAGCAGCAGCGCCAGCCCGAAGCCCAGGCCCAGCACCACGAGCAGGTCGCGGTCGCCCGACACCAGGGCCTGGTCCACCACCCACTGCATGAAGAACGGCGCCAGCAGCACGAACACCTGCAGCGCCACCGACAACAGCAGCAGCTGCCCCAGCGACCGCCACAGGCCCTGCACGCGTCCGGCCAGTGCCGACAGCGGCACCGGCGCGGGTGCGGGCCGGGCCTTGAACCCGGCCGCAGGGGCCAGCTCCAGGGCCACGCCGGTGAAGTGGCGCGAAAGCTCCTCCCGGTCCAGCACGCGCGCCCCGCGCGCCGGGTCGCACACGCGCAGGCGGCGCCGGCCCGCCTTCTCCAGCACGACGAAATGGTCCAGGTCCCAGTGCAGGATGCAGGGAAGCCGCAGCTGGCCGAGCTCGTGCAGTTCAAGCCGCACCGCGCGCGACTGCAGGCCCAGCGCCTGCGCGATGCCGACCAGCCGCGCCAGGGTCGCGCCCTTGAGCGACTGCGGGAATCGCTGCCGCAGCTCGCGCAGGTCCGTGCGGTGGCCATGGTGGGCCGCGACCATCGCCAGGCAGGCCAGTCCGCACTCGGCGGCCTGGGATTGCAGCACCGGCCTCACCGCGGCGCGCCGCCGCTGCGGCCACCGAGCGCGTGCAGCGGCGTGATCGCCCACTCCCACAGCGCACGCCGCTCGCCCAGGATGTCCGCGTCCAGCCGCATGCCCGGCTTCAATGGCTCGTCCCGGCCGAAGGCGCGCACCGTCGGTCGCTGCAGCGCCACCACCACCCGGTACACCGGCTCGGCGGCCTGGCCGGCGCCGCCCAGCGCCGCGAGCTCGGCCTGGCCCAACGCACTGCGCGACACGCGCACCACGCGGCCGGCCTGGTGGCCGAACTTCTGGTACGGGTAGGCCTGGAAGCGCAGCAGCACCTCGTCGCCGGGCGCGATGAAGCCCACGGCGCGGCTGGGGACCAGCAGGTGGGCCTCCAGCGTGCCGCCCGCGGGCATCAGGCTCAGCACCGGCTGCCCTGCCTGCACCGATTGCCCGGGCTGCCCCAGCAGCGCGCCGACCACGCCGTGGATCGGTGCGTGCAGCGCCGACTGCGCCCGCGCACCGGCTTCCAGCGCCTCCTGCGACAACGCGGCGGCATCGCGCTGCCCGGCCGCCTCGAGCAGGGCCAGGCGCGACGGGATTTCGGCAAGCGCCTGTTCGACCCCGGCGATTTGCCGGCGCAGGCCCAGGGCCTCGCGCTCGAGCGACTGGACGGCCGCGGCCTGCTCCAGCGTGGCCAGGGCCTGCTGCTCGACCTGCAGCTCCGTGACGAACTGGCGCGCGCGCAGCGACCGGAGGCGTGCCAGCGCCTCGCCGGCCAGCCGGTGCTGCGCGCGCCGGGTGGCCAGCGCCGTGGCCAGCTGCGCCGATTCGGCGGCGAGCATCGCCTGCTGCGCCTCCAGCCCGTCCCGCTCCGCCACCAGCAGGGCCCGCTGCGACGCGTGGCTGCGGGCCAGGCCCTCCCGGCGCCGGGCGATGGCCGCCTGCGTGGCCTGCGCCGTGTCGCCGCCCGCCAGCGTGGCGCGTGGCGCCACCACCACCGCCAGCAGGTCGCCGGCGCCCACGCCGTCGCCCTCCGCCACGCGCACCTCCGACAGCGTGCCGTCCATCGGCGCCAGCACGGTGGCCAGCCCCAGGCTTGGCACCAGCTGGCCGCCGACCCGCGTGCGCCGGGTGTAGTCCGCCAGCGCCAGGAACAGGGCCACCGCCAGCGCACAGGCCGTGGCCAGCGCCGTCAGCAGCCAGAGCGGAAGCGATTGCGCCAGCACGATGCCGCCCAGGCCCCGGGGCTGCCGTGCTTGCAGGACCTCCTCTCGGAACAGGCGCGGTTGCATGCGTTCCCCCCGGCGTTGGCAGGGATTCTCACCGGCGTGGCCGCCCGGACAGGCACGCCTCCCGCTCGGCCGTGTGTCGGAAAACCGCGCCCTTGCGGCTCAGTCGCCGGCGCCGGCTTCGGCGCGAACGCGAACGCGCCGCGGCGCCGTCAGGGCGCGACGTACTCCACGACTTCCAGGCCGTAGCCCGCCAGCCCCACCTGCCGCCGCGGCGTGCCCAGCACGCGCAGCTTGCCCAGGCCCAGGTCGTGCAGGATCTGCGCACCGGCGCCGTTGCGGCGCCATTCGCGGGTCTTGGGTGTTTCGCTGGCGTCGGCCTCGGTGATGCGCGCCAGCAGGTCCTCCGGCGACACCGGCTCGGCCAGCACCACCACCACGCCCTCGCCCTCGGCCGCGACGGCGGCCAGCGCGTCGTTCACGCTCACGCCGAAATCGGCGCGCCGCCACTGCAGCACGTCCGACAGCGGGTTCTTGACGTGCACGCGCACCAGGGTCGGCCTCGCGGACGTCGGCGTGCCGTGCACCATCGCGAAGTGCAGGTCGTGGGTGACGCGGTCGCGGTAAGTCACCAGCTTGAACGGGCCATGCGCGGTGGCGATGTCGCGCTCGTCCACGCGCTCGACCGTGTGCTCGGTTTCGAGGCGATGGCGGATCAGCTCCTCGATCGAGCCGATCTTCAGCCCGTGCTCCTTCGCGAAGGCCTCCAGCTCGGGGCGGCGCGCCATCGAGCCGTCGGGATTGAGGATTTCCACCAGCACGCCGGCCGGCTCCAGGCCCGCCAGCAGCGCCAGGTCGCTGGCGGCCTCGGTGTGGCCGCTGCGGGTGAGCACGCCGCCGGGCTGGGCCATCAGCGGGAAGATGTGGCCGGGCTGGGTGAGGTCCTCGGCCGCGGCGTCGGGGCGCACCGCGGTGCGGATGGTGTGCGCGCGGTCGTAGGCGCTGATGCCGGTGGTGACGCCCTCGGCGGCCTCGATCGAGACGGTGAAGTTGGTGTGGTAGGGCGAGTTGTTGTCGCGCACCATCGGGCCCAGGCCCAGCTGGCGGCAGCGCTCGCGGGTGAGCGACAGGCACACCAGGCCGCGCGCATGCGTGACCATGAAGTTGATGTCGCTGGGCTTCACCAGCTCGGCGGCCATGATCAGGTCGCCTTCGTTCTCGCGGTCCTCGTCGTCGACGATCACGACCATGCGGCCCTGGCGGATTTCCTCGAGCAGCTCGGGGACGGTGGCGAAGCTCATTTCGATTCCTCGCGAGTCGCCAGCAGGCGCTCGACGTAGCGGGCCACGGTATCGACCTCGAGGTTGACGGCGGCGCCGACGGCGGTTTCGCCGAAGGCGGTGTGGGCGACGGTGTGCGGCACCAGGTTCACTTCGAAGCCGGCGTCGTCGACGGCGTTCACCGTGAGGCTGGTGCCGTCCACGGCGATCGAGCCTTTGATGGCGACGTAGCGCAGCACGGACTTCGGCGCGGCGAAACGCCAGCGCTGGCTGCGGCCGTCCTCCCAGAACTTCTCGACCGTGCCCATGGCGTCGACGTGGCCGGACACCAGGTGGCCGCCGAGGCGATCCGTGGGCAGCAGCGAGCGCTCCAGGTTCACCGCGGCGCCGATCGGCAGCGCGCCCAGCGTGGTCAACGCCAGCGTCTCGTTCGAGACATCGGCGAACCAGCCTTCCGCGTCCCACGACACCACCGTCAGGCAGCAGCCGCTGACCGCGATGGACTCGCCCAGTTCAATGTCATCGTGCGGCAGCCCGCCCCAGCCGATGCGCAGGCGCTGGTCGCCGCCGCGGACCTCGCGGGCCAGCAGGCGGCCGACGGATTGGATCAGGCCAGTGAACATGGGGAAAGCCCGGAAAAGGGGCCGACATTGTAAGCCCCGGGGGCGAAAACCGCGTCAGCGCCCGCGAGCAGGCACGGGAACGCTGGGTTGCGGGCCGGCCAACGTCAGGCACGGGGCGGAAGAACGGGGTCAGGTTCACTTCCCGCGGTCGGGAAGTGAACCTGACCCCGTTCTTCGACCCCGTTCTTCAGGGCGTGAGCAGGAGGCGGAGGTCGGGGCCGAGCTGGCGGGTTTCGACCAGCCTGAGGCCGATGCGGTCGGCCATCGTGGCCGGGTCGATGCCGGCGAACAGGGGGCGGGCGCGTTCGCCCAGCAGCACGGGCGCGACGTAGAGCAGCAGCTCGTCGACCAGGCCGGCCTTGAGCAGGGCGCCGCTGAGCGTGGCGCCGGCTTCGACCTGCAGTTCGTTGACGCCGCGCTGGGCCAGCTGCGACAGCACGGCGGAGAGGTCCAGGCCGCCGTCGACGCGGCGTACGGCGAAGGCGCGCACCTCGTCGTCGTAGTCGGGCACCACGTCGTCGCCGTGCACCACCAGCGTGGGCGCGAGGCCATCGGTGAGCACCTGCGACAGCGCCGGCAAACGGCCGCGCTCGTCCAGCACCACGCGCAGCGGCGGGACGAAGTCCTCGCCTTCCGGCAGCCGCACGGTGAGGCGCGGGTCGTCGGCCAGGACGGTGGCGATGCCGGTCATCAGCGCGCCGGCGCGGGCGCGCCAGCGCATCACGTCGGCGCGGGCGGCGTCGGAGGTGATCCACTTCGATTCACCGCTGGCCAGCGCGGTGCGGCCGTCCAGGCTCATGCCCAGCTTCACCCGCACCCAGGGCCGGCCGCGCTCCATGCGCGAGAAGAAGCCGCGATTGAGGTGGCGCGCCGCCGCCTCCATCAGCCCGTATTCGACGGTGATGCCGGCGGCCTGCAGCTTGGCGAAGCCCTGGCCGGAGACCTGGTGGTAAGGGTCGCGGCAGGCGGCCACCACGCGGGTGACGCCGGCCGCGACCAGCGCGTCGGCGCAGGGCGGCGTGCGGCCGTGGTGGGCGCAGGGCTCCAGCGTGACGTAGGCGGTGGCACCGCGGGCGCGGCCGGCCGCCTCGCGCAGCGCGTGCACCTCGGCGTGCGGCTCGCCGGCGCGCACGTGCCAGCCTTCGCCCAGCACCGCGTCGCCGTCGGCGATGACGCAGCCCACCATTGGGTTGGGCTGGGTGGTGAACGCGGCGCGCTCGGCCAGCTGCAGGGCGCGGGCCATGTGGGCGTGGTCGCGGGCGGTGAAAACGCTCATGCGGGAAGGATATCCATCAATTGCACGCGGGTGCCGCGCAGCAGGGCCTGGCCCTGCGGGCGCCAGCCCAGGCGCTCGTAGAAACCGGCGTGGTCCGGCGTGAACAGCCAGAGTCGTGCGACGCCCTGCCCGGCCGCGAAGGCCACCAGGGCCTGCACCAACTGCCTGCCGAGCCCGGCGCCGCGGGCCTCGGGCACCACGTACAGGCTGGCCAGCCAGGCATCGCCCTGGTCGCGCAGTTCAGGCGCGTCCTCGTCCACCAGGCTCACGGAGCCCAGCAGCGACCCGTCCTGCAGCGCGACCAGCGTGGTCGGCCGCGTGCGGCGGGTGGCGTGGTCGCGCAGCTCCTCGCGGGTCTGCTCGAGCGTCCAGCCTTCGTACAGGTGCGACCACTGCGCGTGGTGCCAGCCCGCCAGCGTGTCGGCGTGGCCGGGCACGTCGGCCAGGAAGCGGATGGCCACGGCCTTCAACGCTTGGCCTTGTCCACCACCGCGTCCAGCAGGGGCAGCTGCAGGCCCTCGAGGCCCGGCAGGTCGCGCTCGAGGCGCTCGATCTCCTCGCGGAAGGCCTGCACGTCCTCGAACTTGCGGTACACCGAGGCGAAGCGCACGTAGGCCACCTGGTCGAGCGGCTTGAGCTCGGCCATCACGAACTCGCCGACGCGTAGCGAGGGCAGCTCGCGCTCGCCGGTCAGGCGCAGCGCGTGCATCACGTTGCGCACCGCGACGTCGATCTGCTCGGATGACACGGGCCGCTTCTGCAGCGCACGGTCGAAGCTGGTGCGCAGCTTGCGCTCGTCGAAGGCCTCGCGGCGGCCGTCGCTCTTGACGATGGCCGGCAGCTTCAGCTCGGCCACCTCGAAGGTGTTGAAGCGCTCGTTGCACTGCTCACACTCGCGCCGGCGGCGGATGGTGGCCCCATCCTCGGACACGCGCGAGTCGATCACGCGGGTGTCTTCGTGCTGGCAGAAAGGGCAATGCATAGGGTCAGGAAATAGTGAATAGAAAATAGGAACTAGTGGGCGCAGGCGCGCCGGGATCGCTCGACACTAGTTCCTCGTTCCTCTTCACTAGTTTCCAGCTCCTCAGCCGTAAACGGGGAAAGCCCGGCACTGCGCCGTCACCGCGTCCCGCACCCGGGCAATCACCGCGGCATCCGCCGGCGCGTCGAGCACGTCGCAGATCCAGTTCGCCAGCGCCACGCACTCGGCCTCGCCGTAGCCGCGGGTGGTAACCGCCGGGGTGCCGATGCGCAGGCCCGAGGTGACGAAGGGCGAGCGCGGGTCGTTCGGCACCGAGTTCTTGTTCACGGTGATGTGGGCGGCGCCCAGCGCGGCCTCGGCGTCCTTGCCGCTGACGTCGCGGCCGATCAGGTCGATCAGCATCAGGTGGTTCTGCGTGCCGCCGGAAACGACCTTGTAGCCGCGGCCGACGATCGTCTTCGCCATCGCCTGCGCGTTCTTGATCACCTGGGCCTGGTAATCCCTGAAGCTCGGCTCCAGCGCTTCCTTGAACGCCACCGCCTTGGCCGCGATCACGTGCATCAGCGGGCCGCCCTGGGTGCCGGGGAACACGAGCGACTGAAACTTCTTCTCCAGTTCCTCGTTGGCCTTGGCCAGGATGATGCCGCCACGCGGGCCGCGCAGGGTCTTGTGGGTGGTGGAGGTGACAACGTCGGCGTGCGGCACCGGGTTCGGGTACAGGCCGGCGGCGACGAGGCCGGCGACATGCGCCATGTCCACGAAGAAGTACGCGCCGACCGACTTCGCGATTTCCGCCATGCGGGCCCAGTCGACGACCTGCGAGTAGGCGCTGAAGCCGGCGACCACCATCTTCGGCTTGTGCTCGGTGGCCAGGCGCTGCACTTCGTCGTAATCGATCAGGCCGTTCTCGTCCACGCCGTACTGCACGGCGTGGTAGGTCTTGCCCGAGAAGTTGACCTTGGCGCCATGGGTGAGGTGGCCGCCGTGGGCCAGGCTCATGCCCAGCACGGTGTCGCCCGGCTGCAGCAGGGCCATGTAGACGGCGATGTTGGCCGAGGAGCCCGAGTGCGGCTGGACGTTGGCGTAATCGGCGCCGAACAGCTGCTTCACGCGCTCGATCGCCAGCTTCTCGGCGACGTCCACGTACTCGCAGCCGCCGTAGTAGCGCTTGCCCGGGTAGCCCTCGGCGTACTTGTTGGTCAGCACGCTGCCCTGGGCCTCGAGCACGCGCGGGCTGGCGTAGTTCTCCGAGGCGATCAGCTCGACGTGGTCCTCCTGCCGCTGGCGCTCCCGGGCGATGGCCTGGGCCAGGGCGTCGTCGTATCCAGCGATCTGCATATCCTTGGCGAACATTTCGGGGCTTTCCGGGCGGCGGGGACGGGAAATTGTAGCCCCGGCAGGCACTTGGCGGGCAAAAAAATTGAACCCGGTCCCTTGGACGCCCCTCCGGCGCCCCTGCCCCGCGACCCCCTTTCGGCCCGATGAACGAACCGGGTCCATTTTTTGTGCCGCCCCGGGCGAGGGCCTATAATCCGCGGTCCCTCCGAATCCCGGACCGGCTGCGCGGCCTGCCGCGCGGCCCCACCCCTGCCCGGCCGGCGCCCCGCGCGCGGCCCCGGCCTGTGCCAGAAGAGAGCGAGCCATGTCGCAGTACATCTACACCATGATCGGCGTCAGCAAGACGGTGCCGCCGAAGCGCCAGATCATCAAGGACATCTCGCTCTCGTTCTACCCGGGCGCAAAGATCGGCCTGCTGGGCCTCAACGGCGCCGGCAAGTCCACCGTGCTGCGCATCATGGCCGGCGTCGACACCGACTTCACCGGCGAGGCCCGCC
>ERZ1066122.1098-NODE-1098-length-23609-cov-14.009850_pt1 | contig 23609 bp, 24 predicted proteins | sample MGYA00382769_ERZ1066122 | MGnify/ENA primary metagenome ERZ1066122 (study PRJEB33369, sample SAMEA5778352) | biofilm metagenome | biome: Industrial cooling water; feature: Water cooling tower basin; material: Biofilm | place: United Arab Emirates | collected... | reverse complement strand
GCGACAAGCGGCTCACGGACCGGGTGAAGTACTGGGCCAAGCTCGATGAGCGGCTCATGCGGGAATACGGGGTGACCGGCACGCTGCGCACGCCGGTCAACTTCATCGTCCACACCCTGCAGGAGGTGAACGACGGGCTGGCGCATGGCCGCTACTTCTTCATGGACGTGAAGGCCGAAGGGATCGCGGTCTACCAGTCCGATGACACCGAACTGCACACGCCGAAGCCAAAGACACCGACGCAGGCGCTCGCGATGGCGCAGGAGTATTTTCAAGAGTGGTATCCGAGCGCTGGCGAGTTCTTTGACGACTTCAGGTCAAACGTTGATCGAGAACGCTTCAAGAAGGCAGCGTTTGAGCTCCACCAAGCGACTGAGCGACTCTACCACGGGGTTCTTCTAGTCTGCACCTTCTACACCCCGCATAATCACAACCTTGCATTCCTACGCACGCAGGCCGAGCGGATCGATCCGCGCCTGACCTATGTCTGGCCGCGAGAACACAAAAAGGATCGCGCGCGCTTCGAGAAGCTCAAGGACGCCTACGTCAAGGCGCGTTACTCAAAGCACTATCGGGTCACGAAGGACGAACTCGAATGGCTCGGCGCGCAAGTTGAAGAGCTTGGCCGTGTCGTGCACGAGGTGTGCTCGGAGCGGATCGAAAAGCTCAAGGCTGATGCAAAGGCGAAGCCGGATAAGACTCGTTGACCGCTCAACCCACCGCTGTCTCAGCCCGCGCCTTCCTAACGGCAAACGCACTTTTTGTCAGAGGGGCATGTTTGCTGGAACGCCGATGATGCGGCGCTTGGTGGGGGTCCGCTTGTCATTCGGGCAGCCCGCAAATCAATGGGTATGGGCAATCTGTAACGGATGAGGCCCCCTTGTGAGAAAATAGTGCGTACCATCCTTGTGATCTAGGAAACAGTCCGGCGGATCGGGTGCGACTTCCGGTCCCGCGACGTATCCGGTGAGCGATCCCTTTCGGACGATGTGAAAAGTGGCGCCGCAGCGCCTGATCATCAAAGAGCAGTCATGACTGAGGTTCATTGCCACTCGCGGGGCAATGTGCTATCGAGCAGTTCGTGTCATCAAGCCTTTGGAGTGACATTTATGGGCGTCGAGGTCAGAGTAATGGAAAATGGCCGAATGGTCCTACCGGCTGCCATCCGGAAGCGGCTCGGCCTCGAAAAGGGCGGAACAGTGATCGTAGATGTAGGCGACGAGGAGGTAACGCTTCGTTCCGTTGAGCAGGTACTCGACAAAGTTAAAGCGACCTTTGCCAAATATGCCGATCTGCCGGGCGCGTCGGTCGATGACTTTCTGGCGAACAGGCGCGCGGATAGCGGTGAATGAGCGAGGTTGTGCTCGACGCGTCCGCGCTGCTCGCATTTCTAAAAGATGAGCCCGGCGGCAGCGCTGTCAGGCAGCTGATGCCGACCTCCGTAATGTCTGCCATCAATCTGGCGGAGGTTGCGACGACGTTCATCCATGGCGGCATGCCCGCTGACGAGGTTGAGCTTGCATTACGCGAGCTGCCAATTCGCATTGTGCCGCTCGATGAAGATCAGGCTTATCAAGCGAGTGCGCTTCGCTCGCTTACGGCCGACAAGGGGTTATCGCTCGGCGACAGGTGCTGTCTTGCTCTGGCTCGCTCTCTGGCGCTGCCAGCATTGACATGCGATCGCGCATGGGGAGGGCTGCCGCCTGACATTGGGGTTGAGGTGCAGCTCGTCAGGTGAGCATTCGCCTTCGTTCGAGCAATTGCGATGCCAGTAGCGTGATGTTTTCGCCTTGTTCTTGCTTGGCGTTGTTTAGCGTACCTTCCGCGCTCAGCCCTTCACCGGCATTGCTGACGCGTGAGGACGCGCCTTATGTAGGTTTCCTGTTCCGTTGCTACTCAACCCCGGCATGGCCGCTTTACCTCGCTTCTGAAAAATTCCCGCCATTCCGAAAGCGACCCCGTTGCCGACTCAAGTACATATGCTAAATGCCGAAAAATCGAGCAAATCAGGAGATCCACGATCATGAACTCTGGCGTGCGGTTCCTTCTCGCTCTGCCAATCATACTGTTCGCGCCGTGCAGCTCCGCTGACGCGCAAAATGAGCTGATACTGAACAAGCTGACCGAATGGAACGATGCGGCACCGGCCCCCGGAGACGAGTTAATCAAGTTTGCGGTGAGCAAGACGGTAGGAGAGCTTTACAGCCAGACTGCGACTTGCATGGGTGCGGACATCATAATCAACAAAGTGGAGCCGGCGACAGCGGACCGCTACGCCTTCGACGGCCGCATCAACGGAACTCTAAGGAACGCTTGGTTCGTAACGGTGCAATTGGCCAACTGTGAGTCCGCGCCTGTGCGCTTTATGGTACTCCAGCAAGCCGACGCCAGTCTTAAGGCTATCCGAGTGAACCGGGGGACTTCTTATGCTTGGGAATCCCTTATTGCGGATACCTTCTTGCAAGCTCGGCTTGGCGCTGATGTTGCCCTTAAGCGAAAAGGTTTGAGTTGTAGGGCCGAAGAGAAAGCAGCCTTGGGAATTTTGCGGATTTCGTCCGAGGAACCTGACCTCGGGCCAGTCCGATTTGGAATCCGCTACACAGGCAGTTGGATTGAAATTTGGCCAATCGAATTGTGTGGTCACACCGTCGAAGTGGCCGTTGCGTTTACGGCCGATGGTGATGGCGGTGCATACAGCCGCATCGCGAGTGAAATGACCCGAGTCCTGCCGTAAGTTGGGCTTTGCGCGGCACAGTGGCAGCTTCCCACCCACAAGCCGTCATAAGCCGGGCCCGCGCGCGATCCCGAAAGCCGCATGTCAGCCTTGCCCAGCTCGCGAAAAATTCTGCCATTCAGCAACCGACCCCATAGTCGCCATCAACACATCCAGCGATGCTGGCCAGACCAAGAGCGTCTCAACAGTTCAAAACAGGTTTTTGCAGCACAGCAACGGCTTGCCAGACTGCTGGATGATTGCTGTCGTCCGACCCATTGGTAAACTGCGGCAACAGGAACCCGGCATCGCGAGCAAAACGGGTTATCCAGTCGCGATGCAGAAAAGCGTCGAGTTGCTGCGCCGCATCGCCGCGTCGCAGATGTGCTAGGTTGTTCTGCCACACCCGGTCATGCGCTGGATCTTCCATTTCGAGGAAGGAAAAGACCAATTTGCCCCCGGGCTTCAAGGCCCGGAAGCTATCGAGGATGTAAAGGTAAGACTCTGCTGGGTAGAGGTGTGTAAACACAGACCAGTGAAACACCACATCGACGGAGCCGTCGGGCGCAACGATCTTCGGGCTGGTGTTTAACACTGTCTCATATCCCGGGCACTGACGCTTCAACTCGTCGAGCAGTTCACGAACCACGTCTGCGCCGGTATAGCGGCCCTGCCATCCGGACCGCTGCAACGCCTGCGCCGTGCGCCCACAGCCACAGCCGAGATCGTAAAGGGTCATTCCGTCGATTAGGCCATGGTGGCGCAGTACAGACACTTGTGCATCGCCTTGGGTGACGAAACCCTCTATCGTATCCGACCCGATGGCTTGGGCGAGCGCCAAGGTGCGATCATTCGGCATTCTGCGTAGCTTGCGGCGCACAATTCTCCGATAATCTTTAACAGAATGACTTTGATGGCGCCTCCGAGAAGAAAAATCAAATAATCTCATAATTACACAACCGCCGAATCGATCAATCGTTAAGTCTCGTAGAAACCGCTTATCGGCAACATGTGTTTGTTGACCAGATCACACGATTATTTGCGGTCTTGATAACTACATTCCCATCGTTTTGCACATCTAAAATGGCACCGGGATTCCCGCTCGTATTGCTGGCCCACATGACCGACATGGTTTGTTCCGTATTGTTGGGGTTATCGCAACCAGAAACCGGAGCCTCCAAGACGCCCTGAGCACCCAGAACCACCAGATTTCCGTCAGACTGAAACCTCAAGACACAAGCCTCGGTCACTAAGGTGGCATTAGGGACGGATTGAAATCGAGGGCTGGTATTGGGCGCCGTCCAAAGAACTTGATTACCGAAAAAAAGCCTCAAGGGCCCGTTGGGCTGTATTCCACCTGATTGCAATTGAATACGAAGTTGGAAACGAGTATCGCCGGACTGAAAACCGCCTCCGTTACGGAGCACTATAGAAGAGCCCGCAGGTGCAACAACCGGCGTTTGAACGAAGAAGATTTGGGCGACAGCTTTGACTGAAATAGTCGCAATGGCGCCGATGAAAAGATATGTGCTTATCTTTCTGAGCTTCCCGTTCATAATCGATTCCCTCACTTATTGAAACTGTTGAATAGAAGTACACGTGAGTCGTACTGGGCCGTCTCGGTCTTGGGCAGCGCCAACGTTGAGTTTGCCCCGAATGCAAGCAGACCCGAAAAGCTAGTTCCCGCGAATGGGCTCCCCGTGTTCATACCGAACCCTTGACTGAGGTCAGCGGATCATGCGAGCCGCGCCAGGCTGAGCGATTGAAGCTTGGTTGCTCAGCGGGTCGTTAGTCAAGCAAAAAACGTCTTCCTCTCAATAATTTGCATGAGATGCCCTTCGGTCTGAGAGGCAGTCCTTTATCGGCCTACAGAATTTCTGAAGGGCTGGGCGAACCTGCTGGCCGAACGATTAATCTGCGACCGGAATGCGTTGATGGGATCGCCTGCAGACGGTCGATTGCGGGAGAGGTTGGGAAGGCCGGAGCGCGTAAGTGAGGACGCACGTTGCGGTATCCCGAATTGGTCTTCCGTTTCCTCCTCCAGTGCGTCATCCTCGTACGATAATCTTTCAGAAGGGTCTTAGCCGAAATTGGTTCGACGGCCGGCTGTCGCCCGAAAACCGCTGAAAGCGGACAGTCGCGAATCCACCCATCACCTGCCATAAGCGGGGGGTAATGCTCGATCCGAAAGCGGTATGTCGACTTTGCCTCGTTCGCGAAAAATTGCTGCTATTAAGCAACCGAACCCATCTCGGACATAAGCCTTGGACCAAAGCGCACATCTCTTGAGCACGATCGGGTCGGGATGCCACACTATTGCCTCAACGGGAGGGGAAACTCCGATCATGCAGAAGAAAGTAGGCTTCGCACTTGGCGCCTTTGTGCTTGTCACTGCCTTTGTTTGGATCGTGTTCGACAATCTTGCACTCGGCCTACTGTTCGGGCTGTTCGCAGCCGCGGCAGCAGGCAAAACGGTGAGAGTGCCATAAGCGCCCCTTCATCGTCCGTCTGCCAGCCAGACCTGTGATTCCGGTGCCTCTGCCTGCATCCCGAAACCGGCTGTTGCCGGAAGCGGTTTTGACCGGATGCCTACGCTTATGCCCCGTCACTTTCATGTGGGAACATTGCACGTATATCGCGCCCGCAACCGTCGCGGGTTGCGCAAATCCGTGCGTCTGCCAAGCAAGGTCTTACGAGGTTATTCAGGGCACCAACATGACCTACAATTTGTCGGTTCGCTTCATGGGGGGCGATGATCTCGACGGCGTTCGGCGTGTACTGGACACGACCGGATTGTTCCCGGCCGCAATGTTGGACGAGATGGCCGAGCCGTTCTTAAGCGGTGCGGCGCCGCATGTCTGGCTTGTCGCCACTAGCAAGAATAGCGTAATAGGGTTTGCCTATTGCGAGCCTGAACGCATGACCGATGGCACTTATAATCTCTTGGCGATTGCAGTTGCCGCCGAGCGGCAACGGGGTGGGGTCGGTGAGGCGCTGGTCCGATATCTCGAAGGCGTGCTGCGCGCCAGCAATGCCCGTTTGTTGCTGGTCGAGACTTCGACCGATTCTGATCAGGAGGGGGCGCGGTCATTTTATCTTAAGGACGTTTCATCGAAGAGGCGCGTGTTCGTGACTTTTACGCTGCGGGGCAAACGAAGGTCGTGTTCTGGAAACAGCTGTAATTTTCTAATCATGCGCCGCATCTTGCGCGCAATTCCCTGCGAGGTACAGCTCCGTTCCGCCAGCAGCTGTCAACCGGGAGGACGCCCCCAGCGGCGGCTTGAGCAAGGCTCTTCAAAGCGTGTTCGGCGGGCCGTGCTCCAAAAATCTCTGACGCCATTTTGAACGGCGCTAGCATGGGGGGGATAGGATATCCTACGTCTCTTTCTTCGCGACATGCATGGACGGTCGGACTAAATTACCCGCTCTCGCAGCGAACGGGCCCCAGTGCGGCTTGCCTCGACCGACTGACCATTGCTCAAATGCAAGGTCATCCGCCCTGATCCAGCAGGCTCGGCACGGTCGAGGTGGCGCAGGTTAACGATGATCGAACGGTGGATGCGCACAAATTCATCAGCGGGCAGGCGCTGCTCGAACTCTCCCAGCGACAGCCGCACCAGATGCCGGCGCTGGCTGATCGTGGTGACCTCGGCATAATCCTGCGCGCCGGTGATGGTGACGATGTCGCCCACTGCAATCGGCACCAGTTCGTCACCCTGCCGCGTCAGATAGCGTTTCATCGGTCCCGACGCGACGATCTGCACCGCTGAGGACTGGCGGCCGCCGCGTAGGGCATAGGCAGAAGTAGCAACCAGCGCATAAAGCACGACGCCTTGAAACAGCTGCCAGACCAGCGCGATGCCTGAAAAGGTTCCGAAAGCCATCTCTCCGCTCTCGATCGCGCGCAATAGCATCAGGCTCACCAGCACCAGCGCGTACCAGCTGAGCGCGAAAACCGGCGCGAGCACGATATGCGAGGCCCCTTGCGCGATAACCGAACGCGGCAGCACCGCGCTGTGCAGGATGAGGTAGAAACCTGCCGCGAGCCCTGCAAGCGGCACGACATTGGCAATGGCGGTGCTCAGCGCGCTCGGCCAGCCTGCATCGAGCGTCACCGCAAAGACGACGGTGTAGAGCGCCAGCAGCAACGCGATACCCGCGGCATAGACCGCCGCGACCGAGGGCAGTCGGTCGCGCGCGCGATTCGCTGCAGGGCGATCGGCAGGCGCGGCATCCTCCGCCGACCGCACTGGCAAGCCTTTTGCCGGTTTTGCCATGTCATTCATCGCTGCAAACGTCCGTTCACAGCTTTTTGGCAAGGGCCGGGCGGCGCTGCGGCAAGGCAGGGCGTGACCCCATCAATCAGCCGGAGGTTGCCAATCATGCGCACCGCCTCGTTTCTTTCATGTGCCGTCATGCTGCTGGGGGCCGCCGCAGCCATGCCTGCTTATGCCCAGCAGGTGGACCTGCCGCAAACCCTTACCGATGCCGAACCTGTCATGGTCGGCCTGCGCGGCTTTACCCCGGGGCAGAAGGTTGAGATCGAGGCTGTGCGCCGGGACGCCGACGGCACCTATCGCAGCGCTGCGACCTTTGTTGTCGGCCCGGGCGGCGCAATCGACTTGGCGCGTGATCCCGCGATTGCCGGAAGCTATCAGGGCGTTGATCCGGCAGGTCTGTTCTGGTCAATGCGCCCCACCCCTCCGGGCACAACTGAGCCGGCCGGCATCACAGTGCGGGCGCTGATCAAGGGTCAGGAAACGGCCCGCGACGAAGCGGCGCTTGCCGAACTGCCCGATGGCGTCGTAATGCGCCCGGTAAACGAATTTGTCGGCGCGCGGCTTTTCCGGCCAGGGGGCACGGACCGGCTTGGCGTCATCATCGTGCTGGGCGGATCCGAGGGCGGCGCAGGCTTTGGGCGCAGCATGGGCCCGGTCTTTGCCGCTCAGGGCTTTGCCGTGCTTGCGCTGCCCTATTATGCGCCCAGCTGGGCAAGCGAGGACTTGCCCGGACTGCCCGGCGTCTTCACCGACATTCCCGTTGACCGGCTTGAAGACGTGCGGCGCTGGATCGCGGCCCAGCCCGATCTCGATCCGGCGCGCATCGGCCTTCACGGCATTTCGAAGGGCGGCGAATTTGCGCTGATTGCGGCGACGCGGATGCCGTGGCTGCGGGCGGTTTCGGCCATCGTGCCAAGCGACGTGGTGTGGGAGGGGTGGGGCAGCGATGCGCCCGTCGGCACGGCGTCTTCCTTCGCTTGGGAGGGGAAGGCCCTGCCGTTCGTGCCCTATCGCGGCATGGATGAGGCGATCGCCGCGCTTGCCCGGGGAGAGCGGCGTGCGCTTACTGTGCCGCACCTCGAAGGCCGCCGTGCCAATCCGGACAAGGCGGCGGTAGCCCGGATTCCTGTCGAAGAATACAAGGGGCCCTTATTGATTGCCGGCGGTGATCGCGATGCTACCTGGCCATCGGGCGAGATGGTGCGTGCGGTAGCAGAGCGGCGAGCCGGGGAGGGAATGCCAACGGTAGCGCTCAGCTTTGCCGAGGCTGGGCATTCCTTGGGCGGCACGGGATGGACACCGATGGATTATGAGGGCCGCCCGATTCCCGCGAGGATCGATGCTGCCGCGCAAAGGATCGTCCACCCCGCTGTGATCAACTTCTTTTCCCGCGAACTTGGCCATCTGCCGTCGGGACCATCGAAACCGGGTCATTGACGGTTGCGCTTGGCCGGTTCCAGCGAGTTCCGACTGGCGTCATAGCTTGGCCGACGGGAATCGGCTCCTGCGCTACTTGCCGCTCAGCATGAAGCTGGCGATTGCAGGCACAACGCCTTCAGATAAAGGCAGATTGGAGGCGCGGTAGACGGCAATATTGTCTGCCATGCTATCCGATGCCACATCCTTTAGGACGTGGTTAGCGGTAGGTAAAGTGACCAGCGTGGCTTGGGGTTGGGCGGCCTTCAGCCGTTCGCCGTCTTCTGTCGGGACCTGAATGTCCCTGCCACCCTGTAAGATCAACATCTGCAAGGTAGTTTCTGCTGCCAGCTTGGCCGGATCAATCGCCATGGCGCTTATAAGATAGCCCTGCACGGCCGGATTGAACACCTGAACCAGCGGTCCCGGCAGCGCTTCGGGCGCGACTCTGCGGCCTGCTGTGAGTTCGTCGATGGCGCGCTCTCCTGCTTCGAGCAGCGGAGCGTTGGCGGGGTTGGCGCGCAGTTGCAGGCGGATCACCTCGCCAAACGGCTTGCCGCCCGCCGCGAGGAGCACGAGGCCGCACACGCCTTCGACCGTCTCGGCTGAAGCGAGTGCGACCAGCCCGCCCTCGCTATGGCCGATCAGCCACACACACGGTGCGCCGGTTTGTGTGCGGATCGCCGAGACCCATGACGCGATATCACTGACATAATCGGGAATGGTGACGGCATTGGGATCGGCCACCGCTGCCCGGCTGCCGAACATGCCACGTTTGTCGATTCGCACGCTGGCAATGCCTTGCGCGGCAAGGCCTTCAGCAAGGAGGCGGTAGGTGCCTGCCTTGCCAATAAGCGGGTTGTTGCCGTCCCGGTCGGTCGGGCCGGAGCCAGGTATGATGAGAGCCATCGCCGCGCGTTTGCCTAGAGCTTCGCGCAGCGTGCCGGATAGGGGCGCATCCGGCCCGGGCGCGGAAATGGGTGTCTCTGCCGGGGTGTTGGCGAAAGCTGGCGCGGCCAAGACCATGGCACACGCAGTGAGCAAAGCGAACTTCATCATTTTTCTCTCCTCCCGGGATCGCTTCAGGTGATCTGGCTGCGCGCAAGCCACCAACTATACATTACAGGGACCAGCGCAGCGGCTGAGACAAAGCCAGCGATGGCAATCATGCGGAAGCCGGGAGGCAGCGGCATGAAAGCTGCCAGCACGATTAAAATCCCGGCGATCACCATGAGCTTGCCGCCGAGCCGATGCGTGGCAATCCAGTTGTCTGCATCGCGCAAGGTCCAGGGTGTGCGGATGCCAACAAGGAGGCTCGGCCGCGATTTGGGCAATGCGTCCCCGATCATAACCAGCAGCGCACCGATGCCCACCAGCATCAGATCGGGCCCAATGGGCCATCCCAGCGCCGGCGCGGCAGTCATCACTTGCACATAGGACATCACCATGAGCGATCCGATCCACACCGCACGCAGCACGGGCGCAGAGGCTTCCAAACGCTGTTGCAGCGGCTCAAGGCGAGGGAGTGCTGCAAACAGCATCCCAAGCAGCACCACCATGCCTGCGGGCAAAATCAGCGCGACCATTGCGGGAGCGCTACGATCAGCCTCGCCCTCGATGTTCCAGTGCACCGGCAGCCGCGTGCCAGGTTCAAGCCCGGCTGCTACCCAAACGCCAAACCCCAGCATCGCCAGCGCCAGCACCAGCGACACAATCAGCATGCCGCGCACCTTCATGTCTGCTCCCCTATATCTCGCGCAGCGTCTGCACGGTCCTCACCAATCCCGACCCGGCCCATGAAGCCCAATAGTGCCTCTTCGAGCGTGGACAGGTTGAGCGTGTATATGATCGACCCGCTTCGGTTTTCGCCCCGGATCAGTCCGGCTGCCTTGAGCTTGGCAAAGTGGCCCGACATGGTGGGCCTCGAAACCGGGAACTGGTCCGCGATCTCGCCCGCGCTCATCCCGCCGCGTTTGAGCAGCTCAAGCACCTCGCGCCGGATGGGGTGGGACAGGGCATCAAACACTTCGCTCATCGTTATTTAGCTAAATAACGAAATAGCGCATGTCAATGGTAGTGAGCCATTGGACCTACCGTTGTTGATGGCGCGCCTAGGTCGGAATTGCAGTATCGAACTTGACTCGGCGATAAACGACATGAGTGATGGACCGCGACATTGCAGCGTTGGTGAGGATCCGCGCATTGATCCAGTCGTCGTAGCTGACCATGTCGGGAAAGTGGCCGATCAGGATAAAATCCTCGTCCCCTGTCACGGTGTAGCCTTGGGCAATTTCGGTCGTGCGGGCGATTTCTTGCTTGAAGGCATCATAGGTTGCGCGGCTTTCCTTGGCGAAACGGATCGCGGTGATGACAGTGATCCCCACCCTCGCAAGGTCGATCATGCTGACATCGGCGGTAATGAAGCCGTCCTTGCGCAGCCGCGTCACCCGGCGACGGGTGGCCGGTTCGGACAGGCCGACACCTTCACCCAGATCAGCCATCGACTGGCGGTTATCGCGTTGCAGTGTGGCGAGCGGTTTGTGGTGCAGAGCACCGAGCGGCCGACGAACACCCCTTAATGCCATTCACGGATGCATAAGCCGCCCCGTGATCTATGGCACCGCTTGCTGGCAGGCGATTTCGACCGCGCTGACCGTTGATCGCAGCAGCTCTTCCAAAACCCTGGGCTCGCTTGCCGATAAATGTCCGATGATCGTGACCCTCTCCTCGGGGGCGGCGTACGCGAAGGTGAGATAGCCTTCCACATCGCCGGTGTGGCCAAAGAACACCTTGCCCGAACGGCTTTCGCGCACTTCGGTGCCCATGTCTGCGCGCAGGCGCGGCTTGCCGGTCTCGACTGCATTCGCCGTCATCGCCTTGCCAGCGCTGCGCACCGGCCCGTCTTCGGCAAGGAACAAGGCGCCAAGCACAGTCCTCAGATCAGTCATGGTCGCGGTTATGCCGCCATCGGGGCCGGTGTTTTCGGCGGAATCTTGCCAGTCCCTTGTTCCGACATAGCCATGGAGTTCCCCTGCAAAAGCCGCCTCGCGGTAGACCGTGTCACGCAGGCCGAGCGGAGCGATCACCTCGTCGTTGACGATCTGCGCGAAGGATCTGCCAAGTTTGCGTCCCACCGCCAGCGCCGCAAGATGGTATCCCGAATTGGAATGGGCATAGCGCGCACCCGGAACACCGGTTGCAGGACGCCCGGTGATGGCTGACAGCACTCTTTCGGGAGTAAGCGGCAGGCGCCAGTCCCATTTGCGGATACCGGGCAGATTGTAATAATCGGGCACGCCGCCCGTATGGTTCAGCAATTGCCGCAAGGTTGCATCGCGCCCTGCGACCCCGACCGCGTCGGTATTCAAGAGCATGTCGCCGGCACGCTGGTCCAGATCAATCATGCCGCGTTGCGCCAGAGTGACGATGGCAGCAGCGGTGAACAGCTTGCTTACGCTCGCGATCTTCAGCGGCATGTCGGTGCTGGGGCTGCTTTGCGACCGCCGGTCTGCAACGCCGACTGCGATGGAACTTGTGCTCCCGCATCCTTGCACATCAATGAAGGCCGCCGCTTTGGTCTGCGCTGCTGCGTTCAGTGCCGCCGCCTCAAGAGCGTGCGCGGGAACCATCTGTTTGGCTTCGCCGGCGCTCGGGATCAAAAGGATTGCTGCCATGGCGATGGCTAACGACGTCTTGTTCATGGGCACCTAACCTTGGCTAGACGGGTTGGCGGCCCGGGGCAGCGCTGTCATCGGGGTGGGGTCGCAGCAAATTCGGGGTATTCCCACTGATAAGGCACCCCGGTCTCACCAAGGATCAGCCGGACCAGCGCAGGAAACTCCCGTTCGGCGCGCACATCATTGGCCATGATCAGCACGCACTGCTGGCTGCGTTCGAGGCATACCAGCGTGTTGCCGGTGCTGTCATTATGCCCGCCCTTGTACCACCCCGGCCCCTGCGGCCCGTCAAAGGCGATAACCCCAAGCCCGGCGCTAGCAGCGGGGCGATCCGCCGGGGGAGCATCGGGCAGCAGGGTTGGGAATTGCTGGCGATTGGTGATCGGCAAGGTGCCGCGCGAAAACTCACGGTGGGCGGTATCAGAAAGGCCTTCGCCGCGCACCATCAGGGCTGCAATTGCTGCCATATCGGCCGGGCTGGCATCAAGCGACCCGGCAGCCCGCACCCGGCTGCGTTCGTCATGCGGCTCGATCGTGCCATCGGCGGTCCAGCCATCGGCAAGGTTGCCGGCAAACTCTGCCCGCCACATCAGACCCGCCCGCCTGAGGCCAAGCGGCTGTGCAATCTGCTTTTCGAACAGGTCGCCAAGCGACTGTTTCAGCCCCTCTTCGATCCCGAATTGCAGCAGCATGATCCCTTCGCCCGAATAGGCGTAGCGCGTGCCCGGATCAAAATGGATGCGCAGTTTGCCATCGGGTTCAAGGAAGTGGAAATTGGCAAACCCGGTGCTGTGATTGAGCGCCATGCGCGGCGTGATTGCCTGCCAGCGCGGATCGCCCGCCAGATCGCCCCATGCACCATAGGCAGGCAGATTGCCGTAATCGGGCAGCGGCCGCGCCAGCAGCGTGGCAAGCGGCTGGTCAAGGTCGATCTCGCCGCGATCCGCCATCCCCGCGACGAGGTATCCGAACATCGCCTTGGTCAGCGAAGCGGCATACATCACCGTATCAGGCGCAAGCGGATCGCCCGCTTCGTTGCGCTGCCCGAAGGTCTGCACTTCGCGCACTTGCCCTGCATCGATCACCGCAATCGCCAGTCCCTTCGCGCCGGACCGGGCCATGGCAGCCTCGGTATGGGCGGCAATGTTGGCTGCGCTGGGCAGATCATGCGCCATGGCAGAAGGGGCGGATGCTGCCGCCACACACAGCGCAGCGGCTGTCATCCGGCAGAGCAGGCGGCGTGTCTTGTAGGCCATCAATCACGTGTTCCCTTGCATCCAAAATCAGGTCAGGCAGCCAGCCAGTTTCCGTGAAACGACAACGGCAAAGCAACCGCGCTGCGCCACGATGCGACCGGCCCGTCAGCGATCCTGCGGCTGTCGAGCATATGGAGTTCGGTCGCCTTGGCTGCCAGATTGAGGGTGGTGCCGATCAGATAGCCGCCCACCGGCACGAATTCTTCCACCAGCTGTTGTGCGCCGAAATTGAAGCTGTCGTTGGCGCCGCGTTCCCAATCCCAGATACCCACTGTTCGGGCGAAGGGCCGATCGGGCCGGTAGCCGCCGACATGAACTGTTTGGCGGCGCGGCAGGCCTGCCAGTTCGGGCGCGCTGCGAGGAAATTCGGCGGTGATCCCGGCCGCTGCAAGGTCCGCCCGGCCGTCAGGGCGCAGCGTTACCATCGTCAATTCGGGGCGCTCGCTATGTTCATACCGGCCCTCGACCAGCCCCGGCGCGCCTAGCAAGGCAAAGGTCGGGTCCTTGTGAAAGCACCCGTCGAACCGGATCGTGCCATCGGCCTCCTCCCACGCATCGCCCAGATGGAAGAAGAACAGCGGGGGGAGTTCATATTCGCGGCGTTTGGTCAGATCGTCCTTGTCGATCACCAGCACCCGGCTGCCCAGTTCAGGCTGCCATGCCATGCTTTGCGAAAACGGCAGGCGGCTCGAGGCGACGACCCACGGTTGGCACAGGATCACCAGATGTCGCTCGGTCGCGGTGAAATCGTGCATGTAGCTGGCCATCGGCAGCGGAACCATCTGGCCTGCCTCGAAGGTGCCATCAGCAGAAAGCTTCCAGATGAACGCTGCCTTTCCGCCCGATCCGATATTCCAGATCCGCCCCGAAGGTTCAACGCGCGGGTGGGCGAGGAAGGGCATCTGCGCCAGATCAGGCCGAAAGGTCACCGGTCCCCGTGTGGCAAGCGTTTCGGGATCGAGCGCGGTGGCTGATCCTGCTTCCCACAGCGCCAGCAAACGGTCGCCAGCGACGATCACATTGGTGTTGGCCGCGTTGGTATCATCCGGCCCTGCGACCTCAGCACCGGCCGCTGCGGGCGTGCCAAAGCCGGGCTGCACGATCCGGCCAAGCCGTTCTTCGAGCCGCCGCTTGGGCGTGTCGACAAAGCGTCCCGCAAGCCGCGCTTCGCCGCCCGCGATGCGCCATGCGCGAACCAGCCCGTCGCCGTCGAACCAGTGCCCCGCCGCGCTCGCACCCCGCCGGAACCGCGCCGGGCCGTTGCGATAGAGCGTTCCTGCGATGCCGGGGGGCTTGCCGTGCAGCCGGGTCACGCTTTGCAAGGGGATATCCTCAAGCACATCGCCAAGGCCCAGCGTCCAGTCCGGCTTGGCCGGGGCCGCCAGCACCGGCGCAGGCAGGGCAACCGCCGCGCAGGTCATCAGGCCGCGGCTCACGAATTGACGGCGATCGAGCATGGTTCAGCCCCCCCCTTACTGAATTGTGATGCTGACAGCGTTGGCGCCCGCAGTCACGGTAAAATGCGCAGCCTGCCAGCGCGCCGGGCCACCTTCGGGCTTGGCATTGTTTGAAAAGGCAAAAGGCTCCAGCGGCATGCCGAAGGGATTGGTCGCCATTTCGCCATTCCCGTCGACGTCGTGGAACGTCTTGATTGCATAGCTCCCCGGCGCGAGCCCTTCAAACCGGACAACCGCCCGGTCGCCTTCCACCGCCACGGCGGCGACCCGGACCGGCTTGCCATCGGCATCATGCGCCGCTTCGTTGTCGAACACGCTCAGCATGATCTGGCCGGTCGGGCTCTCGATCCCTTCGAAGGCGACTTCCAGCGCGGCGGGCGTGTCGGCGGTGCTCGCCGCAGCCGGGACCGTAATGGCAGAGGCAGCGGCGATGCCAGTCAGCGCAGTGGCAAGGGTGATCAGCTTCAGCATGAGAGTTCTCCTGATTATGCGCCGGTGAAGTCCGGCAGTGGTTGCTGACACCCCTTTGACGCCGCTATGTCCCGGTTGTCGCGCTGCCTTTCGCAGAGTGCCTTGCTGGATACGTGAGACGATGCCGCCTGCCATTCACGCTTCGCCAAATGCAATCCAGCTGTTGCGGCGGCGAGCTGTGCGCGGGCTGACCATCGGGCTGGCGGCTGCGGTGCTCCTCGCGTTTGTGGGTGCGATGGGCACGGACGAAGCGCCGCTCCTGCACCGGATCGCCTATTGGTGCGCGGTGATCGTGCCGGGATCGGTGCTGGGCTTTGGCGTGCAATCACTGATCTTGGCATGGGGCGGCATCGGGCGCAGCCGCTGGACCGAAATCGCGGTGGTCAGCCTGCTGGTATCGGTGCCGCATAGCTTTCTCGTGATTGTCGCCACTGCCCTGTTTTTCGGGATCGGCGTGATTACACTCGAGATGGTTGCCTCGTTCTGGATTGCGGTGCTGGTGGTGACGGTGGTTCTGACCACCATCAACCATCTGGCAGCGTCGGGTGACCGGGCAGAGATCATGGCGGACGACGGCGCCGCGCCTGCGCCTGCTCCGCTGGCTTCGGCGCAGAATGATTCAGCCACCCTCAATGACGCGATCCCACCCCTACCTCCGACCCTGCCTGACCTACCTATGCTACTCTCTGAAAAGCTGCCCCAACGGCTGCGCAGCGCACGCTTGATAGCGATCGAAGCGGAGGACCATTATCTGCGCATCCACACCGATGGCGGCAGCGATCTGGTGCTGATGCGGATGAGCGACGCCTGTGCGCTGATGGGAGATGCCGCCGGCATTCGGGTGCATCGCAGCTGGTGGGTGGCACAGGCTGCGGTGGAAGGGCAGACACGCTCAGGAAGCCGGGTCGAACTTGCGGTCAAGGGCGGCCTCGTGGTGCCAGTCAGCCGGTCGCTCCATGGCACCATGCGCGATCCTGCGTGGGGCTGTGACGGCAGGGTAGGCTAGACCGGCAGGGGCAGCCCGTAGCTCGTGCAATGTTCTCTAAAGACCAGCTCAGCCTGCCATTCTGCCAATCGGGAATCTTTTTTGAAAAACTTCTCAGACTACCGGTTCTGGTTCTTCCGAACCTTAAATCATACTTCGCGATCAGGAAGCTATCAGGGATCATACCGCGCAAAGCCAAAGCCGAAATGGCCACTGCTGTTTTTCCGTCATTTCCTCCACAGTGATACCTCATAACAATGAGTAGCCATCCTGCATAAAGATCCTGCGGAGAATGCGGACGGTTTTCTGAAGAAAATCGCACATACTATGGTCTATGGCACTTCGCACTGGAGTCCGCAGATGAAGCAGCGAAGTTTTCAACTTGTTATCCAGCCTGGATTCGAGGGCGCGGTTCGATTCGCTCAATTGTACAGTTATGCCGAGAACGTGAGGGCAGGTGAGGTGGCCGTTATCGCTCCTGCACTATTAGATTATATGCGCGTTCGCTTTGACGATCGCGACCCATCAATCACTATGCAACATCTCATTGAAAATGAACTCAATGGGTGGCGGATCGAAACAACTTCTAGTTATGACAAACATAGTCTCGTGATTAAAACCGAAGATGCAGGGATAAGGCTTTCAAGTTTGCTCGAACTGATTGAAAGGTTCTGCCCAGAGGCCCTCGGACAACAAATTGTTTATGATCCCATCATACATCGACCGCCATCGCAATACGATTTTTATCTGCATTAAGAGCAGCCAAACGCTATCAGGCGTCAGGAATAGGCCTTAGGCAGAACGGCTGTTCCGTATTTTGGGCAATCGCTGCGGCACACGCCGTCATGCGACCATTCAGGCGGACGCCAGAGATAGGCGAGCTTATCCTGCCAGCGCGGGGCGGTGTCCATCCGGTCCTTCAGCTGCTTGAGCCCCACAAACTGCGCCGTCAGCGGGTTGTAATCATGGGTCGGCTTGACGAGGCCGGGGTTCGGCTCTTCGCCGATCGCGGCATAGGTGCCGAACAGCCGGTCCCACACGATCAGCACTTGAGAATAATTGCGGTCGATATATTGCGGCTGATTGGCGTGGTGCACCTTGTGGATCATCGGGGTAGCAAGCCAACGATCCAGCCAGCCAAGCCTGCCGATGTAGCTGGCATGGTTCCAGATGCCGAAAGCGTTCTTCACCACGCTCACCGCGATGAACACCACCGGCGGCACACCGAGCAGCGCCGCCACCGCATCGAACAGTGGCCGGGGCAGGCCATCAAGGAAGAACCCGCGGGCGGCGGTGGAATGATTGAACTCGTTCGAAGAATGGTGGATCGCATGAAACGCCCACAACAGCCCGACTCGGTGGCCGAGGCGATGCTCCCAGTAATAGCTCAGATCATGCACGATGAAAGCGACCGGGATGGCAACGAGCAGCGGCAGCCCATCGATTAGCCGCCAATTGTCATACACCAGAACATAAACAGCGAGCGGCAACACCATACCGATCACCAGATTGATGATGCTCGACAGCAGATTGAGCCCGATCGAGCACAGCGCGTCTTTGCTGTTGTAACCGGGGTTACCGCGGATCGCCCAGACCCGTTCAAGGATCACGCTACCGAAATACACCCCCGCTAGCAGCCAGATCGCCGCTGGCCCGCCGATAAGGTCGATAGCTGATGCAAGGCTCTCCATGCCGAGAAGCTATCAGCTTGGCGGCGCAGATCAATTGGCATTGCCGCGCGCCAGCCATGCTGCTGCCCGGGCGACCGGATCGTCGGTTTCGGCAGGGATGAGCACATCGGGCGCAATGCCGTCGGGATCGATCGGATCGTGCGGAAGGCGCAGCGACCGGGTGGTTGCCCATGCCAGCTGGAACCGGCCCGACGGGGCGGGGACGCTCATCATCTCGCCAAAGACGATCATGCGTGCAAAATTTGCTTGCTCCCTTAGCGTGGCCTTGCTGCTCTGGCGGGCATCCATGATGAAGTTCTCCGCCGACGATCCGGCGTCATCTATTAGCACTGCGACGCGCACTGGGTTGGGAAGGGCTCGGGCGAAAGGCACGATCTCGACCGGCGGCTCGCGGCGGATGAAGCCGCTTGTGGCACCCACCATGCGGTCGCTTTCCTCCCGCAGCGTACGGGCCGCGTCGGGGGAGGCATCAGCAATCTGATCGGCGATTTCGCGGCGCAAGCGCTGGTTTAGCGGGCTCGTCCGAATATCCACGCCGATGCGCCAGATCGGGCGTGTGGCGATCCAACGTCAACGACCTGCGCGCGATCGTTATCTGTTCGCCCGAACCAAATGACAGCTAGGCCAGCGAGCTCGCAGCCCGGCGTCTCCGGTTGCGCTGTATGATGTTGAGCATCTCTACCATGACCGAAAAGCCCATCGCTGCGTAAATGTAACCCTTCGGCACATGAAAGCCGAAGGCATCGGCGATCAGCACGAGGCCGATCATGACCAGAAACGACAGCGCAAGCATGACCAGCGTCGGGTTCTTCTCGATGAAATTGGCAAGCGGCGTTGCGGCGAACAGCATGATGGTGACGGTGATGATGACGGCGGCCACCATGATCGGAATGTCGTCGGTCATGCCGACCGCCGTCAGGATGGAATCCACCGAGAACACCAGATCGATAGCGATGATCTGCACGATCACCGCTCCGAAGCTGGCTGTCGCCGCAGCAGCGATGCCCGGCGTCTTGTCGAGCAGATCGCCCGAGGCATCCGCCGGTTCCATCGAGTGGTGAATTTCCTTCGTAGCCTTCCACAGCAGGAACAGGCCGCCGGCCAGCAGGATGAGGTCGCGGCCCGAGAAGGCGGTCTCGAAGCTGGCCTTGTTGGTGCCTTCAACAGGCGGGCCCACGATCCCGAGGTCGAAAATCGGCTGTTGCAATGTGACGATCCAGCCGATCAGCATCAGCAGTGCGATCCGCATTCCCAGCGCCAGCATCAGTCCCATCTTGCGGGCACGTTCCTGTTGATGGGCGGGTAGCTTGTTCGAAAGGATGGCGATGAAAATGAGGTTATCGACCCCGAGCACTACCTCGAGCGCAATGAGAGTGAGCAGGGCCAGCCAGGCGGCCGGATCGGACAGAAGGGCGATGATATCCATGACCGGGGCTCTGAAGAATTGATCGGCTTGAAACAAGAGGCGACAGGGTTCGGGTAATATTGCTGGTTATAGTTCCGTGTGCCGGGGCCCCGAGGGTTCAGCTCAGGGCTGCTGCGGCTTTGACCCGCTGGAACATCATGCGCAGCTCGACGAGATTGGCGACCCGCAGCGCGAATTCGAAGACATCGAAAGGCTTGGTGACGATATCGCGCGCGCCAAGCGCCAGCGCGCGGCGTTTGGCTTCGATCGAGGTGTCCGCGGTGAGCACCATGATCGGCACCAGATCATCCGGGCCAATCAGCCGCCCGAGGCTGTCGAGCAGCGCATAGCCGTCGATGCTCGGCATCATCAGGTCGAGCAGCACGAGATCGGGGCCAAACGCGAGATGCCGCTCAGTGGCTTGGCGCGGGTCGGTAAGCGTCTCGACCTGCGAGTAGCCCTCCCGCAGCAACACCGCCGAGATCAGTGCGAGATTGGCCGGTTCGTCGTCGATAGCGAGGATGCGCGCGTCCGTGGCGGAGCGAGGCGGGATCATTGTGCACGCTCCCCGAGCGCCGCGTCGACCGCTTCGAGCAGGGCGGCAACGTCGATCGGCTTGGTCAGCACCGCTGCGGCACCGCGCGACGCCCAGTCGGCCTGCGCGGCAAGCGCGTCGGCGGTGAGCAGGATCACCGGCAGATCGGGATAGGCCCTGGCGAGCTGCTCCAGGACCCAGTCCCCGTCCTTGTCGGGGAGATGCAGATCCAGCAAGACGAGGTCAGGCCGGTGTCGCAGCGCCAGGTTCAACCCCAAACTTGCCTGCATGGCGTTGACGATGTGCGCGCGGGGCCAATGGCGGGCAGCGACCGCTTCGATCAGCTGCGCATTGGCGAGGTTATCCTCGATCAGCAGGATCGTGAGGCGGCGCGACGCTGCCGGCCAGGCACGCGCGGCTTTTGCAGGGACCTGCTCGGGAGTGCTGGTCTGCGCGGCGAGCGGCAATTCGAACCAGAAACATGCGCCTTCCAGCCCGTCTGCTCGCGGCGTGTAGCCGATCGCGCCGCCCATCGCCTCGACCAGCGCGCGGGACAACGAGAGGCCCAGCCCGGTCCCCTCCGTGCGCGCTGCGCCTGCGGCAAGCCGGGTGAAGGGCTGGAACAGGTCTCCTGCCTGTTCGGGATCGACCCCGATACCGGTATCGGTCACCTCGACGCGCGCGCGGCCGTCCCGCACGGCGGCGCTGATCGCCACCTCGCCACCAGGGCGATTGTATTTGATGGCATTGCTCAGCAGGTTGAGCAGCACCTGCAACAACCGCCGCCTGTCCGCAGCGACTACGGGTTGATGACCGACGTTCTGGATGATCGCGATCCTCTGGCTCTCGGCCTCGGGCAGGGAAAGACCGACCGCCTCCGACATCGTCTCGCCGAGCGGGACGGGTATGATATCCATTCCGAGCTTTCCGGCTTCGATCCGGGCGATGTCTAGCACCTCGTCGATCAGGGCAAGCAGATGGCGGCCAGCGCGCAGGATCTGGTCGATGCTGGCTGCCTCGGACCCGGCACGCCCAGATCGGTCAAGTTCCATCAGCTGTGCAAAGCCGAGAATGGCGTTGAGCGGGGTGCGCAGCTCGTGGCTCATGCGGGAGAGGAAGACGCTCTTCGCGGTGCTGGCCTCTTCGGCTTCCTGCCTGGCATGTTCAAGCGCTTCCTGCGCGCGGCGGCGTTCGGTGATGTCGCGCGTGACCTTGGAGAAGCCGCGCAACTCGCCCCCCTCGTCACGCAGGGCCGTGATGACCACATTGGCCCAGAACAGCGTGCCGTCCTTTCGGATTCGCCAGCCCTCATCCTCGGTCCGGCCATCGCGCACCGCATCGGCAAGATTGCGCATCGAGCGTTCGCGCGCATCATCGCCCGGATAGAAGGTCGAGAAGTGGCGCCCGACGATTTCCTCGGCTTTCCAGCCCTTGATCCGCTCGGCCCCAGTGTTCCAGCTCACCACATGGCCTTGCGGATCGAGCGCGAAAATCCCGTAATCGCGCACGCCCTCGATCACCAGACGAAAGCGCTCCTCCCCTTCGCGCAGGGCCTGTTCGCGGGCGCGCAGCAGGGCGCTCGCTTCGGTCATGCGCACAGCGAGAAGGCCGATCTCGTCGCGCCCCACCTCGCGTTCGGGCAATGCCTCGCCCTGCGCCAGCAGCACCGCATCGCGTTCAAGCCGCTGGACCCGGCGCACGATCCCGCTCGAAAACAGGAACACCGCAAACAGGCTGCCGACGAGCCCTGCGAGCGTCAACAGACCGGTGACGAACAGGCCGTTGCGGCGCACCTCGTTGAGGCGGTCCTGACGCGCCGCCAGCAGTTCCCGCTCGCGTTCCTGCATGCGCTCGATCTCGCCGCGCAGCGCATCGAGCACCTGCTTGTTGGCGGCAAGGCCCGCCGCGATGGTCGGGTCGGCGACGATATCGGCACCCGTTCGCCTGCGCGCGGCCAGCAGCACGGACAGGCCTTCGCGCTTCTGCCCGGCGAGCGCTTCGATCCTGGCGAGATGCGCCGATGCCTCCGCGTCGCGAATCGCGCCGCGCAAACGCCGGGTGACCTGCGGCACCAGCTGTTCGGCGCGCTGATAGGGCTCGAGAAAGCGCGGCTCGCCGGTCAGGAGATAGCCGCGCACCCCGCTCGACGCCTCGGCCAGCAGCGCATGGACCTCGTTGACGTCGTTCTGGATCGCGATGGTGAGCCTGACATCCTGCTCGGCGCGCGATTCCTGGCGGCTGATGGCATAAAGCGCCGCCACGGATCCGAGGAAGATCAGCAGCGGCACCGCCACCACCACCAATCCCTTGGTCGCCAACGGGCGGTTGGCCCACCAGTTCGCTATGCCGCGCACCATCACGCCGCGCGCCCGATGCCGAACTCGACCGCAAGGATCGCGGCCTGAGTCCGGTCGCGCACGCCAAGCTTCCCGATCAGGCGTTCCACGTGGGTTTTCACTGTGCCGGGCGTGATGCCGAGCGCAAGGGCGATCTCCTTGTTGGTGCCGCCCGTTGCCAATGCGGCCAGCACTTCGCGCTCGCGAGGGGTCAGGCGCTTGATCGCTGCAAGCACGGGGCTTGCCCGGTCTTCGGTCACGGCGCGGCGCATCAGCGCGGGCGGGAAGGCGACCCCTCCGGCGCTCACTAGCGCCAATGCGGCAAGCACCTCGCCGCGCGGCGCATCCTTTGACAGAAATCCGCGCGCCCCCGCCCCGATCGCAGCGCGCACGTAATCGGCGCTGTCGTGCATGGTGATCAGCACGACGCCGATCGCGGGAGCGGCTTCGGAAAGACGGCGGGCCACCTCCAGCCCGTCGATCCCGCCGCCGGCATAGCGGATGTCGAGAAGCGCGAGATCGAGGGGGAGTTCGGCAGCACGGGCGAGCGCCTCCTCTCCGCTCCTTGCCTCAGCCACGACATCGTAGGCGCCGCTGCGTTCGAGAAGGGCGCGCAGGCCCTCGCGCGCGAGATCGTGGTCATCGGCGATCAGGACCTGGGGCAGGGCGAGGGTGCCGTTCATGAAGCAGGCAGTTCTGCCAGCAGGCGGCAGCCTTGTCCCGGGGCGCTCCGGATTTCAAGCCTCCCTCCGAGACGCTCGACCCGCTCGCGCATATAGCCAAGGCCGAACCCGCGGCCTTGCGCCCGCGCAGCCAGTGCAGCGGGGTCGAAGCCTTGCCCGTCATCGCTGATCTCGGCAAGGTAGCAGCCGCTCGCTTCGCTGAGCCTGATGATGATCCTTGCGCCATCACCGGCATGCGCCCGGGCGTTGTTGAAGCCTTCCTGCACGATCCTGAACAGCGCGGTTTTGATGGGCGGAGGCGGTCGTGAGCCGAGCGCCACGTCGAGCATCACGTCGGGTCCCTCGTCAGCATCGTCAACCAATTGTCGCAGCGCCGCGGCAAGCCCCAGATCGTCGAGCGCTGGCGGGCGCATCCCGGCAATCACCTGCCGCAATTCGCGCACCAGCGCACGGGCCTCGCGGGCTGCCTGATCGAGGTCGGCCGGATCGCCGTCCGATGCCAGCTCGAGCCGCCGGGCCAGCGCCGCTGCCGACTGGGCAACGCCGTCATGCAGTTCGTGGGCGACCCGGCTGCGTTCGGCCTCTTGGGCACCGAGCAGTTCGGCGAGCAGCGTAGCAAGCCGGGCTTCGCGGACCTGCGCGGCCAAGGCTCCGCCGATCAGCTGGGTGATGATCCCCAGCGCTTCGTGATCCTCCGCGCTCGG
>ERZ1066122.1097-NODE-1097-length-23630-cov-11.283521_pt1 | contig 23630 bp, 12 predicted proteins | sample MGYA00382769_ERZ1066122 | MGnify/ENA primary metagenome ERZ1066122 (study PRJEB33369, sample SAMEA5778352) | biofilm metagenome | biome: Industrial cooling water; feature: Water cooling tower basin; material: Biofilm | place: United Arab Emirates | collected... | reverse complement strand
GGATAGGGAAGGGCGGCGAGATCGACGCCCCCGCGGACCGGCAGCGGCCCGCCCGGATCGGCGAGATCGCAGCCTTCGATCGCGGTCAGCCCGGCCGCCCGCGCATGGGCGAGCACGGCGCCGCGGCCGGCGGCGAGATCGAGCAGCCGTGCGCCGGGCCCGGCATCGCGGAACAGCGCATGCCAGCGCGCGGCCAGGCGCTGCTGCACCTCGGCCGGAAAGCCGATCGTGCAGCCGTCCGTCTCGGCCTCGCGCCAATAGGCGGTCCAGATTTCGGCAGCGGACATGCCGGCCGGTGTTCCTCGCTGATTGCAGATGCAAGCAGAGCCCGGCCGAGGCGCGCTGTCAATCGGTTCGCAGAGCGGAAACATGTGCGCTGTGCGATCAAAGTGCGTTGACATATTATGAGCGGAATAGAATAGTCCACTTTGGAACTATGTCGCGGGCCGGTTTGGCGAGGACGTGGTTCCGAACCGGGGGGCCGGGGCCAACCCTTTGCTACGGAAGCAAAAACATCTGATTCCGGAGCATCGGCGTGAAATGGGGGACGGAATGACACATCGAATTTTCCGGATCGCAGAGCGGAATGTGCGTTCGACATGCAAACCAGCCTTGCTGGGGAGCGTTTTCACCGGTCTGGCGCTGCTGACGGCACCGGCGGCGGCGCAGGTCGACACGCGGCCCGCGGCCGACGCGACCGCGGCGACCACCGGCAACGAGACCATCGTCATCACCGGTTCGCGCCTCAACCGGCGCGACCTGGAAGCATCGAGCCCGATCACCACGGTCGGCGCGGAAACGCTGCAGGCGCAGGCGCCGGTCACGCTTGAATCCGCGCTCAACCAGTTCCCGCAGCTGACGCCGGACACGACGAGCAGCACCAACCAGAGCGGCGGATCAGGCGTGCTTTCGGTCGATCTGCGCAGCCTGGGTGCGGTCCGCACGCTCGTGCTGGTCGACGGCCGGCGCTACATCCCGGGCGACGTCACCGGCCTGACCGACCTTGCGATGATCCCCGACCTGCTGGTCGACCGCGTCGAGATCATCACCGGCGGCGCATCCGCCGTCTACGGCTCCGACGCCGTCGCCGGCGCCGTCAACTTCGTGCTGCGCCGCAACTTCGAAGGCGTGCAGGCCCAGTATCAATATGGCGAGACGAGCCGCGGCGACGGCGCCTCGCACAAGGCGGACGTCGTGCTGGGCGTGAACGCGCCCGACAATCGCGGCAACCTGACCGGCTATTTCTCCTACACCCGCCGCGACGAAGTGCTGATGGGCAATCGGCGCTTCTCCGCCAATCCGCTGCTCGCGGATGCGCGCGGCGTGTTCCAGCCCTTCGGCTCCGGCAACATCCCGGGCGGCCTGATCGGCCTCAACAGCGCGCAGATCCCGCAGATCGCGGGCGTCCCGGATCTCAACAATGCGAGCGGCGGCTGCCCGGTCAGCAACAGCGGCATCCGCTTCGGCCCGCAGGGCGAGCCGCTGCCTTTCTGCCGGCCGCGCGACCAGTTCAATTATGCCGCGCCGAACTTCCTGCTGCGCCCGCTCGAGCGCTATCAGGCGGCGGTGATGGGCCATTACGACGTGGCCGACAATGTCCAGGTCTATGGCCAGTTCTTCTGGGCGCGGAAGGAGAATGCGTTCCAGCAGGCGCCGGAATCGGTCAATCCCTCGACCTCCGGCCAGGCGCCCGGCACGCTTCTGATCCCGAACGCCGACACCAACCCGCTCTACACGCCGCAGCAGCGCGCCTTCTTCGCCGCCAATCGCAGCTTCTTCGATCCGGACGGCGACGGCGTGTTCCGCGTGCTGAACGTCGGCCGCCGCTTCGAGGAATTCGGCCAGCGGACGGTGCGCTTCACCACCGACGCGTTCAACGTGACGGGCGGCGTGCGCGGCGATTTCGACTTCGGCGCCCGCAACTGGACCTGGGACGTGCATTATCAATATGCGCAGACCGACGAGACGCAGCTGCGCGTGAACCTGCTGTCCCGTTCCCGCACCACGGCCGGCCTGGACGTGGTGGTGGTGAACGGCACGCCGCAATGCCGCAACCGCGAGATTCCGGGCTGCGTCCCGGTCAACATATTCGGCACCGGCACGCTGACCCCGGCGATGGCCGAGTTTCTGGGCGTGAACACGACGACCGACCAGAGCTTCACCCGCGAAGTGGCGGGCGGATCGCTGGCCGGCGACCTGTTCGACCTGCCGGCGGGCGCGGTCTCGACCGCGTTCGGCGTCGAGTATCGGCGCGAAGCCTTCTCGATCAACCCGGACGAGCTGGCGCTCAGCAACGACCTGGCGGCGGCGACCGTGCCGCCGATCGTGAACTCCGGCGACTTCGACGTGAAGGAAGTGTTCGCCGAAGTCCGCGTGCCGCTGCTGCGCGACATCCCCTTCATCCAGTCGCTCGCCCTTGAAGGCGCGATCCGCTACTCGGACTATTCGACGATCGGCGGCGTCGTCACCTGGAAGGGGGCGGTCGACTGGGAGATCACCGACTGGGCCCGCTTCCGCGGCAATTACAGCCGCGCGATCCGCGCCCCGAACCTGAACGAGCTGTTCGCGCCGGTGCAGGAAGGGTTTCTGGGCGGCCGCGATCCCTGCATCGCGACCAACAACCCGACTGCGGCACAGAAGCAGGTCTGCCTTGCCCAGGGCGTGCCGGCGGCGTTCATCGACACGCTGGAGGCCGGCCCGAGCCAGGGCTTCAACCGGCGGACCGGCGGCAACCTCAACCTTTCGGAGGAAACGGCCGACACGCTGACGCTGGGCCTGGTGCTGACCCCGCTGCCGAGCCTGTCCATCACCGTCGACTATTTCGACATCAAGGTGGAGGATGCGATCGCCGAGGTCGGCGCCCAGCTGCTGGTCGACAATTGCTTCCAGACGCTCGATCAGGACAGCCGCGCCTGCCGGTCGATCACCCGCAACGAGTCCGGCAACATCGACGTGGTCGACGCGCCGCTGCTCAACATCGCGCAGCGCAAGGTCCGCGGCCTCGACCTCGGGGTCAACTACCGCACCGACCTGCCGGGCTGGCTCGACATTTCCGGCAAGGGCAGCCGCCTGTCTGTCCAGTTCGTCGGCTCCTTCCAGTTCGAGGACAGCAACATCCCGCTGGACGGTCTGGCGCCGATCGAATGCGCGGGCTTCTACAGCGGGCCGTGCTCGGGTGACGCGATCCGCATCACGCCGGACTTCCGCGGCTTCCTCGGCCTCAATTATGTGAGCGGCCCGATCACCATCTACAACCAGATCCGCTACATCGACGATCTGGAGCTCTCGCCGCTGTCGCCGCCGCAGCAGAGCGGCACGGTCAGCCCCGAGACCTATTGGGACCTCTCGGTCCGCGCCCGGGTCTACCGCACGCTCGAGCTGTTCGGCGGCATCAACAACGTGCTCGACAACCAGCCGCCGGTCCTCGCCTTTGCGGCAGGCGGCGACTCGAACACCAACCCGCAGCTCTACGACGTGCTCGGCCGCTCGTTCTTCATCGGCGCGAGCGTCAAGTTCTGATGTCCGGCGGGGCGCGGCCATGGCGGCCGCGTCCCGCCGCTTTTTTTTGGTGATCCGGAGAATAGGATGCGTACGCGAAGCTCGATCCTGGCGCTGGCCCTGGCGCTTGTCCTGACCCCGGGCCTGGCCGCAGAGCCGGCCCTGGCCCAGACCGCGGCCGCCCAGCCGGGGCCGCCGGCCGGGCGCGGCAGCTATCAGGACCTGCTGGGGCTGTGGAGCGAGTTCCTCGCCTGGCGGGATGCGAAGCCGGTGGTCGGCGAGCTCAACTCCGAGGAAGTGCGGTCGAACAGCGGCGACTACAGCGCCGCGACCATCGCCGCGCGGCGGGCGAAGGTCGCCGATTACCTGCGCCGCGTCGAGGACATGAATGTCGCGAGCTGGGACCGCGCGAAGCAGGTCGACTGGCTGGCGGTGCGGTCGAAGATCAACCAGGAGCATTTCACGCTCAACGTCTCGCGCCCCTGGGAGCGCGATCCCGGCTTCTATGTCGACCAGATGCTGGAGGTGACCTTCACCGACCTGCCGGTCGCCGGCGCCGACGAGACCCGCCTGCGCGCGCAGCTGCGGGAAATCCCGCGCATCGTGGCCGCGGCCAAGCAGAATCTGAACGACATTCCCGGCGACTATGCCGATCTGGCGCTCCACAATCTCGCCAATGCCGATGGCGTCGGCCATGGCCACCCCTACCGCAAGGTGCCGCCGGCCGGCGTGATCGGCTGGTATGACGATCTGGAGCAGCGGGCGCGCACGGCCCAGCCGGGCCTGCTCGCCGACATCCGCGCGGCGCGCGCCGCCGCCCGCGACTTCCAGGGCTGGCTGACCGCGCGCCGGCCGGCGATGACGGCGCTGGCCGGCGTCGGCGAGGCCAATTTCAACTGGTATCTGAAGAATGTGAAGCTGCTGCCCTACACGGCGGATCAGCTGGTCCTGCTCGGCGAGCGCGAGACCAAGCGGCTCTGGGCGATGCACGCGCTCGAAAAGCATCGCAACCGCCATCTGCCGAAGCTGATGCTGCCCGCCAACGAGGCCGAATATGAGGAGCGCCGCAAGCAGACGGACCAGCGGATCCGCGCCTGGCTGACCGGCGACGACATCATCACCATCCCCGCCGACCTCGGGAAGCTGTACGTGAACGTGCCGTGGATCGAGCGGGCGACCGGCCCCAATTTCTGGGAAATGGTCCAGTATCGCGATCCGAGCCCCGACTGGCTTCATGCGACGATCCCGGGCCATGCCTTTGACGGCGAGATGGCAAAGCGCGTGACCCACCCCATTCGCGGGCGGATCGACGACGGCGTCCGCACCGAGGGCTGGGGCGTCTATCTCGAGGAAGGCGCCCAGCGCCTTGGCCTGTTCGAAGAAGTGCCTCGCGTCCGCGAGCTGATCGACATTTTCGGCATCTTCCGTGCCGTCCGCATCGCCGGCGACGTCCGCCTGCAGCTGAACCAGGCGACGGTGCCGCAAGTGGTCGCCGAGTGGCGGAAATGGACGCCCTGGCTCGACGAGAATGTCGCCCGGGTCGACGCCGAGATCTATCTGCGGCGGCCGCCCGGCTATGGCCTGGGCTACACCGTCGGCATGATCGAGATGCAGAAGCTGCTGGCCGATGTGAAGCACCAGCAGGGCGATGCCTTCGTGCTGAAGGACTTCCACGACCGGCTGATGACGATCGGGCGGATCCCGCTCTCGCTGATCCGCTACGACATGACCGGTTACGACGACGAGGTCCGCCGGTTCTGGGCCAGCGAGCCGCTGCCCACGCGCTGACCTGCCAAGCTATCCCCGCCTGACCCCGCCCGCGTCCCTCGTGGGTGGGGTCTTTTTCCCCGGCCTCAGAGCCCGCGCGTGACCGTCTGGGCGGCCGCGAGCAATTCCGGCAGCAGCGTCCGGCGCATGTCCTCCGGCGTCGTGCGCGCCGACGGGCAGCCGACGTTCAGTGCGGCGAGCACATGGCCCTGGCCGTCGCGGATCGGCACCGAGATCGAGCCGAGGCCGATTTCGAGTTCCTGATCGACGATGCTGAAGCCGTTGATCCGAACATTCTCGATCTCCTCGCGCAGCTTGACCTTCGAGGTGACGGTGTTGGGCGTGAAGCGTTCGAGCTTCACCCGATCGAGATATCGGTGCAGCGCCTCGTCCGGCTCGGCCGCGAGCAGCACGCGGCCGCTCGAGACGGCATGGGCCGGCGCCCGGCTGCCGACGGTGATGCTGATGTTGACCAGCCGGTCCGACGTCGCCCGCGCGATATAGGTCACGTGATCGCCGGTCAGGACGGCCGCGAAGACCGACTCCTGGATCGACCGGGCGAGCTCGTTCATGACCGGCTGGACGACGTCCAGGATCCCCATCGACGACAGCGCCGAATAGCCGAGCTGGAGGACCTTGGGCTTCAGGCTGAACAGCTTGTCGTCCTTGTCGGCATAGCCTTCGCGGACCAGCGTCAGCAGGAAGCGGCGCACCGTCGCCCGGGTCATGCCGGTCGCCCGGGCGATTTCGCTCAGCGTCATCTTGGGTCGCGTTCGGGTGAAGGACGAGATCACTTCCAGCCCGCGCGCGAGCGAATTCACATAATCGCGGTCGTTCGACTCCGGCAGTTCGCTCGCATCCATATGTCTATCCTTGCCTGTCCTGGCGGCGTACCGGCGGGGTCCAGTTCCGATACTGATTCGGGCTCGCCCCGTCGATGCCTTGCCGCCGCCATGCCCCCGGAAAACGCAACGTTGCTGTGCTTGCATTCGCAGGGGGATCAGAGCATAGGATCGCCTTGCGCACAAATGTTCGCTTATCGTGCAATGAAGGGCCGTTCATGACGTCGACCGCGACTGCCGCCGATCTCGCCGATCTCGACCGCCGCTATGTTTTTCATCCCTTCACCATGCTGCGCGACCATGCCGCCGCCGGGCCCGGCTTCGTCGTGACCGGGGGCAAAGGCGCGGTGCTGACCGACAGCGCCGGGCGCGACTATGTCGACGCGATGGCCGGCCTCTGGTGCGTGAATGTCGGCTATGGCCGGCCCGAGATCGCGGAAGCGATGCGCGCCCAGGCGGAAAGCCTGTCCTATTGCCATGCCTTCACGTCCATGAGCAGCGACCAGCCGGCGCTGCTGTCCGAGAAGCTGATCGCGCTCGCACCGGCGGGCATGTCCAAGGTGTTCTACGGCAACTCCGGATCGGATGCGAACGACACCCAGGTGAAGCTGGTCTGGCTGTACAACAATGCCCGCGGCAAGCCGGGCAAGAAGAAGATCATCGCGCGGCAGCGCGGCTATCACGGCGTGACCGTGATGACCGCGGGGATGACCGGACTGCCCGGCCTTCACGCCGGCTTCGACCTGCCGCTGCCGATGATCCGCCACACCACGGCGCCGCGCCGCCTGTGGGAAGGCCATGGCCTGAGCGACGCCGCCTTTGTCGAGCGGCTGGTGAAGGATCTCGAGACGCTGATCGCGCGCGAAGGCGCGGACACGATCGGGGCGATGATCATGGAGCCGGTGATGGGCGCGGGCGGCGTGATCCTGCCGCCGGACGGCTATTATCCGGCGATCCAGGAGGTGCTGCGCCGGCACGACATCCTGATGATCGCGGACGAGGTGATCTGCGGCTTCGGCCGGCTGGGCGGCATGTTCGGATCGGACGTGTACGGCATGCAGCCGGACCTGATCACCGTCGCCAAGGGGCTGACGTCGGCCTATTTCCCGCTGTCCGCCTGCATCGTGTCCGATCATGTCTGGCAGACCCTGGTCGATGCCGGCGACGCGTTCGGCGCCTTCGGCCACGGCTATACCTATTCCAGCCATCCGATCGGCGCGGCAGTGGCGCTCGCCAATCTCCGCATCATTGAAGAGGATCGACTGGTCGACCGCGTCCATGTGGTCGGCGCGCACCTGCAGCGGCGGCTCCATGAGGCATTCGCCCAGCATCCGCTGGTCGGCGAAGTGCGCGGCCGGGCGCTGATCGGCGCGGTCGAGTTCGTCGCCGGCTGGTCGGACGACGGACCGGTCGCCTTCGACCCGGCGCTGAAGGTCGCGCCGCGGATCGTGAAGGCGGCGCTCAACCGCGGCGTGATCGGTCGCGCTCTCCCGGCCGCCGACACCGTCGCCTTCTCGCCGCCCTTCGTGATCAGCGAAGCCGAGGTGGACCGGGCGGTCGACGCCTTCCGCGACGCCGCCGACGAAGTGCTGGGCGAGCTGCGGGCGAGCGGCCACTTCGTCGGCTGACCGGGCCGCCGCTATTCGGCGGCGACCCGCGCAGCGGCCGCGTCCCGGGCCGCCTTCTTGCGCTGATGCGCGGCCCAGGTGGTCGCCCAGACCGCCGGATCGTCGAGGCTAGTGTCGGCCAGCTTGCGGACGACCTGATTGTGCGGCGCGGAGCGAACCAGCTCCGGATCGCGATAGGCCTCGTCCACGACATGGGCGAGCACGTCGATCCAGTAGTCAATGTCCTCGCGCGACCATGCCTCGCCCGCTTCCGGGGTGAAGGGGTGGGGCACGATCCAGGGTTCGTGGCTCAGCCACATCGCGTCGATGCCGAAATCCGCCATCCGGTTCTGGACGTCGACGGCGGTCACCCCGGTTTCGGCGTGGAGCGTCTCGAGGCTGTAGCGCGTCATCTCCAGCCGGTATCCGGGCTGGCCGGCATGGGAGCGCGTGACGCCGCGGATCTGCAGCAGCCGCTTTTCCATATAGTTGTTGAGGATCACCGACATGTCGGACGCTTCGGCGATGCCGTCCGCACCCATCGCCCGCGCCCAGGCATAGGCCTTCACCACCTGGTGGAGATTGCCGAGATACTCGCGGACCTTGCCCAGCGAAGCGGCGGGCGTCTCAAGCCGGTAGCTGCCGCCATCCTCGACCACGATCGGACCGGGCAGGAACGGCGCCAGTTCGGCCGTGCAGCCATAGGCGCCGACAGCCGGGCCGCCGCCGCCCTTCGACACGCCGAACGTCTTGTGCAGCATGAACATGCAGGCGTCGAAGCCGAGATCGCGGGCGCGGATCTTGGACATGACGCCGTTGAAGTTGGCGTGATCGTAGAAGACGAGGCCGCCGGCGCGCTTCACCACCCGCACCCATTCGGTGATCTCGGGATTGTAGACGCCCATATCGTCCGGGTTGTTGATCATCAGCGCCGCCGTCCGCTCCGAGACCGCCGCGGTCAGCGCGTCGAGCGTCGGATAGCCGTTCTCGCCGAGCGGCAGGGTGATGACCTCGAACCCCGCGGTCGCCGCGGTGGCCGGGTTGCAGGGGTGCGACTGGATGCTGGTGATGATCTCGGTCCGCTGCCCGGCCTCGCCGCGGGCGGCGTGCCAGGCGCGGGTCAGGCAGGCATGGGTGAAGGCGGCATCCGCGCCGCCGGCCGCCTGGAACACGAACTGGTCGAGGCCGGAGAGGCCGCGCAGCATCTGATCGAAGCGGTGCACGATCTCGAGCAGGCCCTGGATCGTCTCGGCCGGCTGATCGGGATGAACGCCCGCGACGAACGGCCGGTTCGCCAGCTGCTCGCCCCGCCGCGGATTGTACTTCATCGTGCAGGTGCCGAACAGGCTGATGCCGAGCATTCCCATGGTTTCCTGCGACAGGCGCAGATAGTGGCGCAGCACGTCCGGCTCGGCGATTTCGGGAAGTGCCGGCGGCGCCTTGCGCGCGAGCGAGGGCGGCACATCGGGCGCGCCGACTCCGTTTGTCGGGAACAGCTGGCCGCGACGGCCGCGGACGCTCTGCGCCATGATCAGCGGCTGGTCCCACACCGGGGCATGGTAGCGGCGCAAGCTCACGACAGGATCTCCTCGAGCGACTGGACGAGCGCGGCGATTGCCGCATCGTCGTGCATTTCGGTGAAGCTGAACAGCGCGCTCTGGCCGAGCGCCGGGATGCGGCGCGACAGATCGAGGCCGCCGAAGATGCCGCGTTCGAGCAAAGCCGCGTTCACCTCCGCGACCGTGCGGCCGGAGGGGGCGAAATCCACCACCAGTTCCTTGAAGGCCGCATCCGGCGCGACCAGCCGGAGGCCGGCGAGCGGCGCGAGCGCGGCCGCGGCCTGGCGGGTGCGGTGGCGGATGAGCGCGCCGAGCTCCCGGAAGCCTTCGGGGCCGAGCAGGGCCATATAGGCGGCGGCCGCGACCGCCCAGAGATAGGTCGAATTGCCGGTCCAGTCCTTCCCTTCCTCCCGCGAGCCGTACGAACATTGGTGGAAGAGCATCAGGCCGAAGGCGAGCTTGCCGTCGACCGTTTCGGCAATGCTGTTGAGCAGCGTCGGATACTCGGCGGCGTAGCGGACTTCGTCCCGCGAGGCGATGAAGCCGCCCAGGCCGCCGCCCGCATGCATATGGATGCCGAGCGGCTGCAGCGTGCCGACCGCGATGTCGGCGCCATATTGGCCCGGCGGCGCGCAGATGCCGAGGCTGCTCGGATCGACGCCGACGATCGCCTCGGCGCCGGCACCGCGGGCGAGCGCCACAATCTCCGCCGCTGCCGGCTCGAAGCTGCCGAGATAGGCCGGGTTCTCGAAGTAGACGGCCGCGACGTCCGGACCGATGGCGGCGGCCAGCGCGGCGGGATCGAGCGCACCGCCCGGGCGGCAGGCCACCGCGTCCACGACGATCGCCATATCCGGCGTGGCGGACCGGCAATAGGAATCGATGACCGCTCGGCGCTCCGGGCACATCCAGGCCGGGACAAGCACGCGGCGCCGGCCGGTCATCCGCACCGCCATGCGCAGCGCATGGCCGGCAGCGCAGCCCCAGCTGTAGACCGGCAGGCCAACCAGCTCGAGCTCGAGCAGCGCGCCGAGCTGGCTCGTGAACTCGAACCACGCCTGGTTGCGGCCGAAGTCGGACGACGGCGTGCCCCAGACCGGCGTCAGAAACTCGGCGCGGCCGACGATCTCGTCCACCACGGCGGGCACATGATGGTGCCAGATGCCGCCGCCGAGAAAGCTGATCGCTTCCGCCGCGGGCCGGTTGCGCCGCAGCAGCGCCTGCAGGTGGCGATCCAGCTCCAGCTCCGACGCCAGCGCCGGCGGCTGACCGAGATCGCCGTGGAAGCGGTGCGCGGCGGGAATCTGATCGAACAGCTCTTCCGCCGATTTGACACCCAGTTCGGCCAGCAGCGCGGCTTTGAGCGGCGGCGCCGAATTGGGCATGAAGGGGTGGGCGCGTTCGACCATATCGGACTCCGCTCGGGCGACTTGTTGTGCTTATAGCGAACAGGATGTAAGCTATCCGTACAGGGAGATTGCGTGCGCATCGGGCTCATTGTCAACCCGCTCGCCGGCCTGGGCGGGCCGCTGGCGCTGAAGGGCAGCGATGCGGAAATGGGCCGCCGGGCACTGGCCGCCGGAGCGACGGCGCAGGCGGGCGCGCGGATGCAGGCTGCGCTCGACCGGCTCGCCGCACTGCCCGCGACCTGGCTGGCGGCGGGCGGCGCGATGGGGGAGGACGCCGCCCGCGCCGCCGGCCTGGCGCCGACGATCGTCCACCGGCCGGCCGATCCGAGCGGCGCCGACGACACGGTCGCCGCCGCCCGCGCGCTGGCCGGCGCCGGCGCGGAGCTGATCGTCTTTGCCGGCGGCGACGGAACGGCGCGCGATCTGCTGCGCGCGGAGGTGGCGGCGCCGGTGTTCGGCATCCCGGCCGGCGTCAAGATGCACAGCGCGGTCTTTGCCGGCAGCCCGGCGAGCGCCGCCGCCGCGCTGGCCGACCTGATCCGCAGCGGCGCGGTGCGGCCGGCCGCCGGCGAAGTGCTCGATCGACCCCATCCCGACGCGCCGCCGCAGCTCTACGGCGTGCTGCCGACGCCGGCCGGCGCCCGGCTGCAGCCGGCCAAGGCGGCCGGACCCGGCGACAGCGACGAAGCGCTGGCGGCCGCCGCGGCGCTGCTCGCCCGCCAGCTCGGCGACGCGCCGCTCGTCTTCGTCGGGCCGGGGGCGACGATGCGGCAGGTGAAGCGGGCGCTCGGTGCGGAGGGCACGCTGCTCGGCGTCGACGCCTATTGCCGCGGCCGGCTGGTCGCGCGCGATGCCGATGCCGGGCGACTGGCCGTGCTGGCGGCCGGCACGCCGCCGGTGATCGTGCTCGGCGTGGTCGGCGGCCAGGGCTTTCTGCTCGGCCGCGGCAACCAGCAGCTGTCCGCGGCCGTGGTGGCGCGCGCGGGCCGGGCGGGGCTGCGCGTGCTGGCGAGCGCGGCGAAGCTGGCGGCGCTGCCCGGCGGCACCCTGCGCGTCGACAGCGGCGATGCCGCGCTCGACACGCTGCTGGCCGGCCATCTGCCGGTGATCACCGGCCCGCGACGCTCGATGATGATGCGGGTCGAGCCCGCCTGACCAGGAGAGACAATGCTTCCCGATCATTTCACGCCTCTTCCCGAGCTGGTGCGCGGCCATGGCCGCAGCCGCGCTGCCCATCCCGCCATCATCGATGGCGAAACCGTGCTCGGCTGGGCCGAGCTTGACGCGCTGATCGACCGCGCGGCGGCCGCGCTGGCCCGCGACGGCGCCGCGAAGGGCGATGTCGTCGCGATCTGCGCCGGCATGTCCGCGGCCTATCTGATCGTGTGGCTGGGCGCGCTCCGCGCCGGGCTGGCCGCCGCCCCGATTTCGCCCGGGATGACGGCCGAGGTGCGCGCCGGCATGATCGCCGATTCCGGCGCGGTCCGCACCTTCGACGATGCCGCGCTCGGGGGGCTGGCCGACTGGCTGGCGCCGCCGGGCGCGCCGCCGCCCGCGGTCGCGATCGAGCCCGGCGATCCGTTCAACCTCATCTATTCCTCGGGCACGACCGGCACGCCCAAGGGCATCGTCCAGCCGCACGCGATGCGCTGGGCCCATGTCCAGCGCGGCCTGACCCAGGGCTATGGCCCGGACGCCGTTACCCTGGTGTCGACGCCGCTCTATTCGAACACGACCCTGGTCAGCGTGTTTCCGACGATCGGCCTGGGCGGCACGCTGGTGCTGCTGCCGAAATTCGATCCCGCCGCGTTCCTCGATCTCAGCGTCCGCCACCGCGTCAGCCACGCGATGCTGGTGCCGGTCCAGTATCGCCGGCTGATGGAGTATCCGGACTTCGACCGCCACGATCTGAGCAGCTATCGCGGAAAATTCTGCACGAGCGCGCCCTTTTCGGCCGAGCTCAAGGCGGAGATCCTCGCGCGCTGGCCGGGCGGCCTCACCGAATATTATGGCATGACCGAAGGCGGCGGCACCTGCATTCTCCGCTGCCACGAGCGGCCCGACAAGCTCGCGACCGTCGGCTCCCCGGCGGCGGGGAGCGAGATCCGCGTGATCGACGACGCGGGCACCGCGCTGCCGCCCGGCGAAGCGGGCGAAGTCGTCGGCCGCTCGCCCGCAATGATGGTCGGCTATCACAACCGGCCGGAAGCGACGGCGGCGGCCGAATGGTACGATGCCGAGGGCGTCCGCTTCATCCGCACCGGCGATGTCGGGCGGTTCGACGCGGACGGATTCCTGACGCTGGTCGATCGCAAGAAGGACGTGATCATCTCGGGCGGGTTCAACCTCTATCCGAGCGACCTCGAACAGGTGCTGACCGCCCACCCGGCGGTGGCCGAGGCGGCGGTGGTGGCAGCGCCTTCGCCGCGCTGGGGAGAGACGCCGTTCGCGTTCGTCACGCTCCGCGCGCCGATCGAGCCGGAGGCGCTGCGCAGCTGGGCGAACGCCCGGCTGAGCGCCATCCAGCGGATCGCGGGCATCGCCGTTCTCGACCGGCTGCCGCGCAGCGAGATCGGCAAGGTGCTGAAAAAGGACCTGGTGGCCGCCGCCGCCCAGGCGCTGGCTGCGGCCGCGGGCGGCTGAGCGGGCGGGCGGCCGCTCAGCGCGTCATCACGATGGTCATCGGTGCGCCCGTCGCGGGCAGGCGGAGGACGCCGTCCGCCACTCGGACGGGGGCGCCGTTCACTGTCGCCCGGGCCGGCGTGCCGGCGAACGGCCAGCGCACTTCGAAGCCGCCGGGCGGACGCGCGGTGCCGCCGAGCCGCAGCTCGAACCGGTCGCCGCTGCCGCGGACCTCGAGATCGATCGCGCCATAGGGCGTGCGGAGGCCGGCGATCGCCGATCCGCTGCCGGCCAGCCAGTCCGCGGTCATCCCGCCGGCAAGCACCATCGCCGCATCGGCCCGGCGTTCATAGGCGAAGAGATCGAGCGCCGCGCGGATGAAGTCCGAGGCCACCCAGGCATGGGGCATGTCGCCGATGAAGCGGATCTCGCGCGGGTTCCGGCCGACCACTTCCGCCCAGCCGTTCCAGCCCGCCGGGCGCCGATCGGCCATGTAGAGATCGAGCAGCCGGTTCGCCCGCTCCCGCCAGCCCAGCCGCACGAAGGCGGAGACGTTGCGCAGCTCATAGGGCGTGTAGTCGTCCCACTCCGCGCTCCCCGGCCGTTCCGTCACCCGCCGCCACTGGCGCTCGAACGTGTTCGCGAGCAGCACCGGATCGAGCCGGGGCTGCAGCGCCGTGATCTCGAGCGCCATGGTGGTCGAGGTCGCGTCGAAATCGCCAAGGCTGGTCGCGCCCGGGATGAAATCAATGCCCCAGTGGCGAGACGCCTCGCCGACCGCGGTCACGATATCGGCGGCGAACTGGTCGCGCGCGGCGGCGATCTCGTCCGCTTCCGGGCGGCCGAGCACCTGCGCGGCGTGGAGCGCGCCATCATAGCCGGCCAGGCCCCAGAAATCGTCCCACAGGCTGTGCTGCGCCTTCTCCGAATAGCCTTCATGGCTGATCGACGGCGGCAGCAGGCCGTAGAGCATCCGCCGCCCGGCGACGCGGTTGGCGGGTGTCCGCTCCGACAGGCGCAGCGCGTCCATATAGCGTCGCGCCGCATCCAGCCGCGTCCAGTCCCGCGCCAGCCGCGCCCGATCACCGGTGTAGCGGTGCAGCTGGGCGAGCAGATGAATATACTGGCCGTGGGAGTCATTCTCCGGCACCGGATCGGCGCCGCGGGCATCGACGCAGCAGGGCACCTTGCCGTTGGCGAACAGATGCTGGCCGTACCAGTCGGCGAACTCGATCGCCGGGCCGGGCACGCCGAGGCGGAGCAGCGCGTCCGCCATCATCGCGCCGTCGCGGATCCAGCTGCGGTCATAGGAGCGCGTGCCGGGCTTCAGCGCCGGCCCGGCGCGGCTGATCAGCATATGGGCAAGGGCCGTGCGCAGCGTGTCGGCGACCGGCTGCTTGGCCGGGGGAACGCGGAGGGAGACGCCGCCCAGCCGCGCCTGCCAGGCCGAGCGCGCCTCCGCCATCGCACCCTCGAAATCCGGCGGGGCGCCCTCTCCCGCAAAGGCGATCGGGATGTCGAGCGACTGGCCGGGGGCGAGCGTCGCCGACCAGCTGAGCGCGGCCTGGGCAAGCGCGGCGGGATCCGCGACCGACCGGGCCGGCGGCAGCCGCTCCGGCGTGGCGAGCGCGCCCCGGTCGAAGCCGGCCATGCCGATCTCGTCCGGCGGCCGGGCCGGCCACAGCGTCCGCGTCGTCGCCGGATCGCCGGGGATCGCGCCCGGCGCGGTAACGCGAAGCGCGCGGCCGTCCCATGCGATCGCGGTGATCGGGCTGACGCCGCCCTGCTGGGCGAGGAACTGCGCCGGCGGATTGACCTGCAGGGGCCGCACCGCGAGGGTGAGGCGAACCTGGCGAGGGCGGGTGCCGCCGTTGGTGACGCGCCAGCGCGCGAGCAGCCGCGCAGCCGAGCCGGCAGTGGCGAAGGCGGTCGTCTCCAGCCGCCAGCCATCGCCCTGCCAGCGGCTCGTGGCGATCGGCAGCTGGCCATCCTCGAGCGTCTGTTCGGCGGTCACTCCGGCCCAATCGAAGGGCGCGCCGTCGACGGTCAGGAACGGCTCGACCGAATAGCTGCCCTTGGCCGGCTCGACCGCACCGTCTTCCCCGATCAGGCCGGCGACCGCGCCGCCGTCGCTGCCGACGAGCGTCCAATAGGGCTGCTCGACAAAGCCGCGCGGATAGCGGCCGCGCGGCGCCGCCGCGGCGAGCCGGGCGATGAAGGCGTTGAGCGTCGGCGCCCAATCGGCGTCGTGGACGGTCGCCTCTGCCAGCGCCGCCGGAGACGCATCGTCGGCAAGGCGGATCCGCAGCCAGCGCGTCTCGGTGCCGGGGAGCGCGATCGGATCGGTGCCGCCATCGCTGTCCTGCACCGTCCGCACCGGGCGGAAGCGGCGGCCATCGTCGGACGTTTCGATCCGATAGGTGCCGGCGCCGCGTCCCGGCTGCCAGGCGAGCGTCAGTGCGGAGAGGGCGCGCAGCCCGCCGAAATCCAGGATCAGGGCGTCGCCCGGCCGGGCGGCCCAGGCCGTCGCCGGATCGCCGTCCAGCACCCGCGCGTCGCTCGCCCGGGGCGGCGGCAGCGGGCCGGCGGGTGGCAGCGGGACAAGCTCCAGCCCGCCCGGTTCGAGGCGGCCGGCGCCGCCGTCGCGGCCGCGCACCACCACCAGCTCGATCCGCTCGGTCCGGCGGAGGCGCTTGTCCGCGGCCGGACCCCAGGCGAATTCGATGTCCCGCGGCAGGATGCGCAGCTCCTGCCAGTCGCGGCCGGGGCGGAAGCCGGGAAGGCGGTGCCACCAGACATTCTCGCCGCTGCCGTCGGTGAACTTCACCTGCAGCTCGTTGGCGCCGCCGGTGCCGCGCAGCCGCAGCCGGATCAGGAAATTCTCCGGCCAGTCGATCGGCTGGGCGCGGGCAGCGACGGCATAGCCGGACACCCGGCCGAAATCATAATCGAGCGCGACCTGGGTGGCGCCGCCGCTCGGCGCGGCGGCCGCGCGGACTCCGTCCGAGGCCGAGACCGTCCATTGCGGGGGTGCCGCGGCGGCAAGCGCGGCGGCAGCCAGGGCGGCGATCATCGATCGAGCCAGCCGCCGGTGAAGCCCGCCCGCGCGAGGCCGCGGCGGATGTGCGGATTGCGGCGCATCGTCGCCCAGACGAGGCCGGAGCGGTGATTCTCGATCATCGCGACGATCGGCCCCTGATCGATCCCCAGATAGTCGGTGTCCACCCAGCCGAAGCCCGGCCGCACGACGCCATGGGTGAGCGGCACCGCCGGCGGATCGGTGAGCGTCGGGTTGAAGCTGTCGAGAAAGCCGTAGCGCCCGAAGATCTGCGCGCCGTAGCGGGCATAGATGGCGCGGACCGCGGGCGCGACGATTTCCGGCGCGAACGGAAGCGATCCGATCAGCGCGGTCGGCGCCAGCGTGCCATCGTCCCGCTCGCCCGGGCCGCGGGCCGAATAGCTGAAGAAGCTCCGCTCGCGCCCGGCAATCGCCATCGTGAAATCGCCGGGGCCGTCGCAGGCGGTCAGCCCCCAGCAATCGGCGCCATAGCCCGCCCACCGGCCGGGATTTTCGATCGCATAGGCGCGCTGGGCCTGCGTCGCCCGGCGGCTGTTCTCGAAATAGTCCAGTTGCTTGCGGGCCATGTAGCGATCGCGGATGCCGCGGAAATCGATCCAGACATGGCTGTACTGGTGGCCGAACATCGGCGCGAATTGCAGGTGCGGGCGCCCCCAGCGATCTCCCCAGCTCGGCTCGAACCGCTCGGCCCAGGCCTCCCAGGTGCCGTCCGGGAGCGCGTGGGTCGGTGAGCCGAGGCCCAGCACGTAAAGGATCATCCCTTCATTGTAGATGTCCCAGTCGGACGCGATGAAGCCGCTTTCCGGGTGCCAGCCCATCGACACCAGCGGCGCCCGCGGGGTGATCCAGGTCCATTCGACCGCGCGGTACAGCTGCTCGGCCAGATCGCGGATCTCCCGCTCCGCCGGTTCGGCCGGATCGTCGAACCAGCTCTGGACGAAGAGCACGCCCGCCATCAGCAGCGCCGTGTCGATCGTCGACAGCTCGGACCGTGCGAAGCGCCAGCCGCGGGTGGAGCCGAGGAAATGGTAGAAGAAGCCGCGATGGCCGCTCGTCCGTTCGCCGCTCTCCCCCATCGGCGCTGCGGCGAGGAAGCGGAGCGTCGCGAGCGTCCGCGCGCGCGCGGCCGGGCGGTCGATCCAGCCGCGATGGACGCCGATCGGATAGGCCGTGAGCGCAAAGCCGATCGCCGCCACCGAGACGAAGGACGGTGTCGGCCAGCGGTCCGGCGCCATGCCGGTCGCGGGATCGCTGGTGTCCCAGAAGAAGCGGAACGCGCGATGCTCGATGTCGTCGAGCAGCGCGTCGATCGGGGCGCCGGGCGCAAGCCGGTCCTCGAGCGGTCGAGGCGAGGCGGGGGCCGGACCCGCGCCGCGCGTCGTGCAGCCGAGCGTCAGGCCGGCAAGGCCGCAGCCCGCCAGGCCGAGGATGCGCCGTCGGTCGAACACAAAGCCACTCCCGGAGAAGAAGTCGCGGCGGGCGATATAGGGGGCGAGGGAACGCCCGCCGCGACCGGCCCGGCCATCAGAAACGATAGCCGACCCTGAACTGGAGCCGCCGGGGCAGCGTCAGGAGATTCGCGGCATTGACCGAATCGGCCGGCAGCAGCGGATCAATGACTTGCCCGGTGGACGGGTTGATCTGGTTGTTGAAGAAGCCGTCGAAGCCGGAGAAATTCCGGTTGTTGAACGCATTGAGCAGATCGACGGCGACGCTGAATTCGTCCTTGCGACCGAACAGCCGGAAGGTCTTGGCCAGCGTCAGATTGACTTCGCAAAAGGCGAAAATGCCATCGATGCAGTTCTTCTCCGGATAGCGGGCGGTGAACTCGTTGAAGCCGGACGAGGCGCCGTTGGTGCCGTCCACCACCTGATAGGCCTGGCCGGACCCGAAGGTGCTGAGCGTCGAGAACTGGATGCCCCAGGGCAGATCGACGATCGCCGAGACGACCACCCGGTGGCGCTCGTCACCCGGCGACGGCCGCCAGCCATAATCGTCCGGCGTGAGCGCATCGAGGCTGAACAGATCGCCGCCATTCTTCTCGGCCTTGCCGAAGGTGTAGGCGATGTTCAGGCCCCAGCCCGAGCTTTCCGTGTAATTCTTGTCGAGCGTGAAGAAGAGCGCGCGATAGCGGGTGTCGAGTCCGTTGAAGCCGATCAGCACGTTCGAGAAGCCGTTGGCGAGCGCCGGAGCGACGTCGCAGCACGGACCGAAGCCGCCGTTGCGGCGGGTGGCGAACAAATGGGTGTAGCCGTTGCGGCCGCGCTGATAGGACGCCGTCAGTGACGCTTCGAAGATGCCGATGCGCTGCCGGACGCCGAGCGAGACCTGATCGTTCACCGGCGGCCGCGCGTTGTTCGGCACCGCGAACAGCTCCGGCAGGCCGACCTGCGGATTGGCGTTGAGCAGCGCCAGCAGCCCGTCCCGCGTCAGGAAGGACGGGTCCCACGGCACCGTCGGCTGGCCATCGCGCGGGGTTCCGTTCGCGGAGAAGAGGAAGCGGCCGATCGGATTGATCGTCCGCGACAGCTCGTCGACGCTGTTGTTGAAGTTGTTGCGGTCGTAATAGCGGCCGGCGCCGCCGAACACGACGGTGCGGCGGTCCCCGGTCACGTCCCAGGAGAAGCCGAAGCGGGGTGCGATCGCGCCGGCATAGGGATCCCGGTCGCCGCCGTCGGTGATGTAATTCTCCGGGTCGAAATAGGGCGTCCGGGGAAGCGCGCGCAGCGCCGCCGCGGCGGCCGGCGAGGTCCGGAAATCGTTGTTGAAGCCGTTCGTCTCATAGTCCCAGCGCACGCCGATGTTCAGCTGCAGCCGGCTGGTCACGTCCCAATCGTCCTGCAGATAGAGGCCGACCAGCGTGTTCGAGGCCTGGATGAGGCCGTTGCCGAGGCCCAGCAGCGCTTCGGCCGGGAAATCGAACGACAGATTGTTGTTCGGTTCCCGCCGGAAGAAATAGCGGGGCTGGACGAACGCCTGGTTGTCGAACTCGATATCGACCACCTCGACGCGCACGCCGGCCTTGATCGCGTGATTGTCGAGGCCCGTCCAGGTCAGGTCGTCGCGCAGCGTGTAGCTCCGCTGCCTCTCCCGCCGGGTCGAATCCTTGCCGCCGATCAGGATCACGCCCTGATAGTCGAAGGCCGCGAGATCCGGGTTGAGCGAAGTCGGGTTGAACGTGTAGTCGAGCAGGTTGGCATTGAATTCATTGACGAAGTTGTCGCCGTTATAGGTCCATTTGAAAAGATAGGTGTCGACGACGTTGATGCGGTTCTCGGCATATTCGAACGCCACATTGCCGCCAAAGCCCTGGATGTCGCTTTCCTCCCGCCGGCTGAACGAGACGTCGAAAATCTGGCGCTCGTCAGGCGTCAGGGTCAGCTTGCCGAAATAGAAGTCGGACCGGAACGGGCTGACGAACGTGCCCTGGATGTCGGCCAGCCGCCGGCCCGAGGTCCGCTCGAAATCGGCGATGGCATCGGGCGCGCCGGTCGAGCGGACGTTGAACGCGCGGTCCTGATCATTGCCTTCGTAGGTCAGGAAGAAGAACAGCCGGTCCTTGATGATCGGGCCGCCGAGCGCCGCGCCATATTGGCGACGCTCGAAGGCCGGCTCGCGATTGCCGTCGCGCCGGTCGATGAAGCTTTTCGCGGTCAGCGAGCGGTCCGTATACTGGCCGAACACCTCGCCATGAAACTCGTTGGTGCCCGATTTGGTGACCGATGTGATGATCGCGGCGCCGGCCTGTTCATATTCCGCCTTGTAGTTCTGGGTGATCACCCGGAATTCCTGGACGGCGAGCTGGCCGAACGGATTGCCGCGGCTGTTCTGCTGCCCGGCGACGCCACCTTCGCGCAGCTTGTTCTTGAGGCTGACGCCGTCGATGAACACGTTCACCTGGCTGGCCGGCGACGCGCCCGAACTGAAGCTGCGGTCGGTCTCCGAATCATTGTAGCGCACGCCCGGGGCGAGTGCCGCGAAACTCAGGAAATTGCGGTCCGTCTGCGGCAGGCGGCGGATCTGGTCCTGGCTGACATTGGTCGCGATCTCGCTGGTGCGGGTCTCGCGCAGCGGCTGGCCGGTGACGACGATCGCGTCCGCCTCGACCGCGCCCGGGACGCCCGCGTCGGGCGCCGGGGCGGCCGCGCCGAGCCGCACGTCGAGAGTGGTCGACTGGCCGACGCCGACGGACAGGATCTGCTCGAAGGTCTCGCCATTGGGACCGGTTACAGAGAGCCGGTAGCTGCCCGGCCGGATGCCGTTCAGGATATAGCTGCCGCGCGCATCGCTCTCGGCCGTGAATGGCCGGTTGGTGCCGAGATCGACGATGCGGACGGCCGCGCCGGCGACCGGCGCGCCGGCCGCGTCGGTCACCGTGCCGCGGATCGAGGCGACCGTGGTCTGCGCCACCGCCGGCGGCGCGAGGACGACCGGCCCGGCAAGCGCGGTCGCGCCGGCAAGGAACAAGCGGAGAATCTTCATTCGGGTCATGCTGCAGTCCCTGAAAAGCCGCCCCGTGCGTGCGGGGTCGGTCATCGTTGCTGGGCGGAAGTGCTCGCCCGAACGATCAGGCTCGGCCGCCGCGACTCGGTCGCGGGCAGTTCGTGTCCCTGGATCATCGCGGCGAGCCGGTTGATCGCGCGGCCGCCGAGATCGGCGATGTCGACGGCCATGGTGGTGAGCGCCGGCGTGACCAGCCGGCTGAGCGGAACATTGTCGAAGCCGGCCACCGCGATGCGGCCGGGCACGTCGATCCCGTGATCGCGCAGCGCCATCATCGCGCCGATCGCCATCATGTCGTTCGCGGCGAACAGCGCATCGACGGCAAAGCCGCGGGCCGCGAGCAGGCGCACCGCGGCGCGGCCGGATTCCTCGTCGAAATGGCCGGGCAGCACCAGCGGCTCGAGCCCGGCGGCGGCGATCGCCGTGCGATAGCCGCGCAGCCGGTCCTCCGCTTCGATGTTGCCGCGCGGGCCACGGAGATGGGCGATCGCGCGGCGGCCGCCGGCGATCAGATGCTCGACCATCGCCGTCGCGCCAGCGGCATTGTCGATCCGGAGCGCGACGTGATCGCCGGCCAGTTCGGGGCAGTTGACCAGCACGGCGGGGAGGCCGGCCGGCAGCGCCTCGGCGATCAGCGCGGGATCGAGATGGGGCGCCATCACCACCACCCCATCGACGCGGCCACGCATGGTCTGCAGCGCCTCGATGCTGCGGGCGGCGCCGGCATGGACGTTCGAGAGCAGCAGGTGCATGCCGCGCAGCGCCGCTTCGCGGTCCATCCCGCGAATCACTTCCGAGAAGAACTCGCCATGAAGATCAGGGAGCACCACCCCCACCGCACCAGTGCGGGCGAGGCTGAGATTGCGGGCGCCGGCATGGGGCACATAGCCGAGCCGCTCGGCGGCGCCCTGGACGCGCGCGCGCAGCTCCGCCCGGACATTGGGATGGCCGTTCAGCACGCGCGACACCGAGGCGACGGAGACCGCCGCGGCGCGCGCCACATCGCGAATCGTTGCCTGTGCCATCCTGTCCCATCCCAGCCACCGGCGTGCACCGCGCCGTCGACGGTTCCGTTGTCATCGGAACTCTTGATGTAACCGGTTACAAGAAACTAAAGCGGGATTCAATCCGGTCGCGCGGTCCCGCAAGGGCCTCGGCAGATACCGAACAATGTCAGGAGGATAGAGGATGCGTCAGCCCCGGATCAGCCGTCGCGCGATGCTGCTGGGCGGCGGTGCCGTCGCCGCCTGGGCGGCCGCGCCGGCCCGCGCCCTGCTCGCCGCCGCGGCCGCCGACCCGCTGGCGCCCGAGCTCGAGTCGCTGATCGCCAGGATGACGGTCGAGGAGAAAGCCGGGCAAGTGACGCTGATGGCCGCCGCCTGGGCCGGCGCCGCCGCCAACGCGCTCAATCCGGGCGCCGGCAGCGCCAGCCACCGCCAGCAGCTGGCGGATGTGCGCGCCGGCCGCATCGGCGGCCTCTTCAACGGCAATGGCGCTGCGATGGCGCGCGAGATGCAGCTGGCGGCAGTGCGCGACTCGCGGCTCAAAATCCCGCTCATCTTCGCCGCGGACGTGATCCACGGCTTCCGCACCGTCTTCCCGATGCCGCTGGCCGAAGCCGGGAGCTTCGATCCGGAGCTGGCCGAGCGCACCGCGCGGATCGCGGCGGTCGAGGCCACGGCGGCCGGCATCGACTGGAATTTCGCGCCGATGGTCGATGTCGCGCGCGACCAGCGCTGGGGCCGCGGCATCGAAGGCGCCGGCGAGGACGTGCTGCTCGGCCGGCTGATGGCGGCGGCGCGGGTGCGCGGCTTCCAGGGCCGGCGCGGCCTGCAGGCCGAGGATGCGATGGCGGCCTGCGCCAAGCATTTCGCGGCCTATGGCGCGGCCGAGGGCGGGCTCGACTATGCAGCCGTCGACCTGTCCGAACGGACGCTGCGCGAGGTCTATTTCCCGCCGTTCCAGGCGGCCTTTGCGGCGGACGCGGCGACCACCATGGCGGCGTTCAACGAACTGTCCGGCATCCCCGCCACCGCCAACCCCTGGCTGCTGAGCGACGTGCTGCGCCGGGAGTGGGGCTTCGACGGGCTCGTCGTCTCCGACTATACGGCGGATCTGGAGCTGATCGCCCATGGCTATGCCGCCGACGAGCGGGAAGCGGCGAAGCTCGCCTTTCTGGCCGGCGTCGACATGTCGATGCAATCCGGCCTCTATGTGCGTCATCTGCCCGGGCTGGTCGCGGCCGGCGAGGTGCCGATGGCCCGGCTGGACGAAGCGGTCGGCCGGGTGCTCCGGCTGAAGGCGAAGCTCGGCCTGTTCGACGATCCTTTCCGCCGGATCGATCCGCGGCGCGAGCAGCAGCGCGTCCGCACGCCCGCCCATCTGGCAGCGGCGCGGGATGCGGCGCGACGCTCGATCGTGCTGCTGCGCAACGAAGGCGAGCTGCTGCCGCTGCCGCGATCCGGCAAGCGCATTGCGCTGATCGGCCCCTTCGCCCAGGGGCAGCGGGAGCTGATCGGGCCGTGGAACGTCTACGGATCGGATGCCGAGGCGGTCGATCTGCTGACCGGCATGCGCGCTCTGGTCGCCGATCCGGCGCTGGTGACCGCCGTCGACGGGGCGGAGATCGAGGCGCCGATCCCCGGCGGCATCGATGCCGCGGTGGTCGCCGCCCGCGCCGCCGACATCGTCGTCCTGGCGATCGGCGAAGGGCAGCGCATGTCCGGCGAGGCGCAGTCGCGCAC
>ERZ1066122.1095-NODE-1095-length-23646-cov-7.565216_pt1 | contig 23646 bp, 21 predicted proteins | sample MGYA00382769_ERZ1066122 | MGnify/ENA primary metagenome ERZ1066122 (study PRJEB33369, sample SAMEA5778352) | biofilm metagenome | biome: Industrial cooling water; feature: Water cooling tower basin; material: Biofilm | place: United Arab Emirates | collected... | reverse complement strand
TGGTCGGGGAAAGAGGATTCGAACCTCCGGCCCCTGCCTCCCGAAGACAGTGCTCTACCAGGCTGAGCTATTCCCCGACCGATGCGGACGCCGGTCGTGGACCGGCTAGGCAGGCGGTGCCTATAGGCGCGCGATTTCAGCCTTTCAACCGAAAAGATGACAGTCAAATCTGCTCCCGGTGGCAGTTGCCAGAATCACCCCCGGCGACTAGCGTCGTCCGATGCACAGCGAGCCGCATTATGAAGAACAATATTTGACGCTGATGCGCCGCGTCTGGACCGAGGGCAGCGTCCAGAAAGACCGGACCGGGGTTGGCACAAAATCGCTGTTCGGGGCGCAAATGCGCTTTTCGCTGGCTGGTGAAGCAGTGCCGTTGCTGACCACCAAGCGCATATATTGGAAGACTGCAGCGCGCGAAATGCTCTGGTTCCTGACCGGCGACACCAATATCCGGTCGCTGTTGCTGCAGAAAGTGCGGATCTGGACCGATTGGCCGCTCGAGCGTTACCGGCGCGAGACGGGCGAGACAATCACGCAGGATGCGTTCGAGCAACGCATTGTGGATGATGCGGATTTTGCTGCCCAATGGGGCGACCTGGGGCCCGTCTATGGTGCACAATGGGTGAACTGGTCGCGCTATGAGGAGGCCGGGCAGGGGCTGTACCGCCGTGCAGAGCAAGGGATCAACCAGATCGCCTTGCTGGTCGAAAGCCTAAAAAACAATCCCGGCTCGCGGCGGCATATATTCGAAGGGTGGAATGTCGCGGAGCTGGACCGCATGGCCCTGCCGCCGTGTCACAAAACCTATCAGTTCCATGTCGCCGACGGTGTGCTGAGCGGCCTTTTGTTCCAGCGCAGTTGCGATCTGGGGCTGGGTTTTGGGTTCAACGTGTTCGCCGCCTCGATGCTGATCCGGATGCTTGCCCAGCAATGCGGTTACGAGCCCGGCGAGCTGATCTGGCAGGGGGGCGATGTGCATCTCTATCTCAATCACGCGCCGCTCGTCGAGGAACAGCTAACCCGGTCCCCGTCGGGTGCACCCCGCCTGCATATGTTCCGGAAGCCGCCGTCGATCTTTGACTATACTATCGAGGATTTCGAGGTCGTGGACTACCATCCGCAAGCCCATATTTCAGCTCCTGTTGCGGTATAGGTCAGCTTCATTGACCTAAAACAGTGATTGAAATATTATAACAATCGCGGACAATGAAGTGATTCGCATGGGAGCGCCCCAAGTGCGGAGAGAGGAAGCGATGACGGCAGCACAGTCCAATATTGCCCCCCTGCAGTTGCATGTACCTGAACCAAAGTTCAGGCCCGGTGACGAGGCAGATTTCAGCGATGTCCTGGTGCCACCCGTCGATGCGATCGCAAAGCCCGATGAAGGCATAAAACCCGCCGATATACAGTCGCTTGCCTATGGTCTTGTCCGCGTTCTCGACGATGACGGCCAGGCAAGGGGAAGCTGGAACCCCAATCTCGATGCAGAGCAGCTGCGCCTGATGTTGCGCAACATGATGCTGGTTCGCGCCTTTGATGACCGCATGTTCCGTGCGCAGCGGCAGGGCAAAACCAGTTTTTACATGAAGTCCACCGGCGAAGAAGCGACATCGGTCGCAACGACGATGGCGCTGGCCAGCGACGACATGACCTTTCCCAGCTATCGCCAGCAGGGCATTTTGATCACGCGCGGCTATCCGCTGATCAAGATGATGAACCAGATATATTCGAACCGCGCGGATCATTTGAAGGGGCGCCAGCTGCCAATCATGTATTCGGCCCCCGACCATCATTTTTTCAGCGTGTCGGGCAATCTGGCAACACAATATCCGCAGGCTGTGGGCTGGGCGATGGCAAGCGCCTCGCGCGGCGATACGCGGATTTCGGCGGTCTGGTGCGGCGAGGGCTCGACGGCGGAGGGCGATTTTCACGCGGCGATGACCTTTGCCGCCGTCTATAATGCACCCGTTATTTTGCAGGTGGTCAACAACCAGTGGGCCATTTCATCCTTCTCCGGCATTGCGGGAGGCGAACGGACAACATTTGCTGCACGCGGCGTGGGGTATGGGATTGCGAGCCTGCGCGTTGATGGCAATGACCCGCTTGCTGTCTATGCCGCAATGCGCTGGGCTGCAGACCGGGCGCGGACCAACAACGGCCCCACCTTCATCGAATATTTCACTTACCGGGCTGAGGGGCATTCGACCTCGGATGATCCAGGAGCCTATCGCGCGGCTGCGGAATTTGAAAAATGGCCATTGGGCGATCCGGTCATCCGGCTGAAACAGCATCTGATCCTGCTTGGCGAATGGACCGAGGAGCAGCATCAGGCGCAGGCCGAAGAGCTGGCCGATATGGTGAAGGCAACGCAAAAGGAGGCCGAAGCGAACGGCATATTGGGCCATGGCCTGCACCAGCCATTCGATACGATGTTCGAGGATGTGTTCGAACATCTGCCCTGGCATTTGAAAGAGCAGTCCGCACAAATGCATGAAGAGCAGGAAACCAAATTCGGGCCCGGATGGGAGCCGCGCTAATGACTGAGACAGTTTCCAGTCCCAAGCGCATGAACATGATCGAGGCAATCAACAGCGCGCTCGACATCATGCTTACACGCGACCCCGATGTTGTGTTGATGGGTGAAGATATCGGCTATTTCGGCGGCGTGTTCCGCGCGACCGCCGGTCTGCAGGCCAAACATGGCAAGACGCGTGTGTTCGATACCCCGATCAGCGAGTGCGGCATCATCGGCGCTGGCGTCGGCATGGCGGCCTATGGACTGCGTCCAGTGCCCGAAATCCAGTTTGCCGACTATATTTATCCCGGCCTTGACCAGCTGGTTAGCGAAGCTGCGCGGATGCGTTACCGCTCGGCCAATGACTATACCTGCCCAATGACCGTACGCTCGCCCTTTGGCGGAGGCATATTTGGCGGACAAACGCACAGCCAATCGCCGGAGAGCCTGTTCACGCATATTTGCGGGATCAAGACGGTGATCCCGTCCAACCCCTATGATGCCAAGGGCCTGCTGATAGCAGCTATCGAAGACAATGATCCCGTCGTCTTTTTCGAACCGAAGCGGATCTACAACGGTCCGTTCAGTGGCTATTATGACCGTCCAGTCGAGCCCTGGTCGAAACATGATGGCAGCGAGGTTCCGGAGAACCATTATCGCATCGAACTTGGCAAGGCAGCAACTGTCCGTGCGGGCGAAGCTGTCACGGTCTTGGCCTACGGCACAATGGTTCATGTGGTGAAGGCCGTTGTCGCTGAAATCGGCATAGATGCTGAAATCATCGATCTGCGGACATTGCTGCCGCTCGATATCGATGCAATCGAGGCTTCGGTCAAAAAGACCGGGCGCTGCATGGTGGTGCATGAGGCAACGCGCACCAGCGGCTTTGGTGCCGAACTGGCGGCGCTGGTGCAGGAACGCTGTTTCTATCATCTCGAGGCACCGGTCGAGCGCGTCACCGGTTTCGATACGCCCTATCCGCACAGCCTGGAGTGGGCATATTTCCCGGGGCCGGTGCGCATTGCCCGCGGCTTTGAAAAGATCATGAAGGACTGACGCAGATGGCCACCTTTACCTTCAAACTGCCCGACATTGGCGAAGGCATCGCCGAAGCGGAGATCGTTGCCTGGCATGTCAAGGTCGGTGACCGCATTTCCGAGGATCAACCCATTGCCGACATGATGACCGACAAGGCCACGGTCGAGATGGAAAGCCCAGTGGCAGGTGTTGTCACCCGAATTGCGGGCGAGGCGGGAGACGTGATTGCCATCGGCTCGATGCTGGTCGAGATTGAGATAGAGGGGACAGAGGAGGCCGAAGCTGCAACCGAGGGGACATCCTCTCCATCGCATGATGACGAGGAGGTGGCATCGACAAGCGATGACGGAAGGGCTGCCAGCGAAGCTAGCGATCTGACCATTGAAGCCCCTCCGCCAGTTGCTGCGCAACTGCCACCTCCCCATGTTTCACATGGGGAGGATAAGGTGACCGCATCCCCCGCTGTCCGTGCGCGTGCCAAATCTCTGGGCGTCGACCTCAGCGCTGTCAAAACGGCGGGCGGGCATGTCCGCCATGCCGATCTCGACGCCTATCTAAGCTATGGCGCTGGGCAGGGCTATCGCGCACCCGGCGTTTCAGCCAGGCGCGACGATGAATCCGTCAAGGTTATCGGCATGCGCCGCCGGATCGCGGAAAATATGGCTGCTTCAAAGCGCCACATCCCGCATTTCACCTATGTCGAAGAATTCGATGTCACGGCGCTTGAGGCGATGCGTGCCGATTTGAACGACAATCGCGGCAACCGGCCAAAGCTGACCATGCTGCCTTTCCTGATCGTGGCGATCTGCAAGACAATCCCGCAATTCTCGATGATCAATGCGCGCTATGATGATGAGGCAGGTGTCGTCACCCGCCACGGTGCAGTGCATCTTGGCATGGCAACCCAGACTGATGCCGGGCTGATGGTGCCTGTCATCCGCGAAGCGCAGGATATGAATGTCTGGCAGCTAGCGAGCGAAATCACGCGCCTTGCTACGGCCGCACGCGATGGTTCCGCAAAGAGCGATGAACTCTCCGGTTCGACCCTGACGATCACGTCATTGGGCCCGCTGGGTGGCATTGCGACGACGCCGGTCATCAACCGGCCCGAAGTTGCCATCATCGGCCCCAACAAGATTGTCGAACGCCCCATGTTCGTCGGCGACAGTATAGAGGCGCGCAAGCTGATGAACCTGTCGATCAGCTGCGACCACCGGGTCGTCGACGGCTGGGACGCCGCTTCTTTTGTCCAGGCACTCAAGAAACTGGTGGAAACACCAGTCCTGCTATTCGCAGACTAGAATTTGAATCCTCCCAGCGACTGCTGGTCAAATTTCAGCTTGAATGTCAGGAATGGTCCGCTTCGTGTATAGCGACTCTCCTCAAAGTCGCGATCCTCGAAGCCAACGAAGTTATATCCCAATGTGATGTTCGCATTATCGAATGGTGTGACAGTGATCGTCGGTCCACCCGACCATGCGATATTCCTGCCGCCTGTCCCGATGCGGGCTGTGCCCGACGCACCAATATCTGCGACTTCGGAAAGGTCAAATTTGACATCTGCACCGATCACATTGCTCCAGCCTTTGACATCGTCGAGGCCAAAGCGATCAGTGTTATAGCGCGTGCCCCAGAAAAAGGCATATTCGCCGCGTTCGATGAACACTCCATCATCATCGTCGATCGGTGTGTAGTTGACCGACAGGCTGTTGATCACGCGGCTCGATTTAACGTCGCCGTTTACCAATAGCAATGCGCTGCCAACGGGGCCGGGAAGGTCGGCTACGGCATTTTTGACGCTATCCTGACGGAATTCGGTCTTGTTCAGGAACGACCACTGGCTGTCGGCAGGGCGATGGGCCCAGCTGATTTCGGCCTGTGTCGTTTGCGTCGTCGCGCCGCCATCCTGTTTTGCGCGGAACCAGCTGAAGGCACCGCCGACAGCGCGGCCTTCGCCGATCTGCCGCAATATGGCTGTTGTCAGGCCGTAGCGCTGGGTCGTATCGCCGTCGCGCCATTCCGCACGCCCGGTCCAGCTCCACCGCTCGCCATGATAGCTTGCACCCGCCGTCACCGCGACGAAATCTTCGGTCAGCGTACCATCGCTGCCCAGGAACCCGCCAGAAGCGACAGGTTGCAACGGATTGATGACATCGGCACGGTCAAAACCGCCCAGTGTTTTGTTGCCGTCCAGCGTGAAGTCGACTGACCATTTGTCGTCCAGTTTGAACGACTGGGCGAGACCATAGGCTGCAAAGGTGCGGGGGCCATATTCGGTGATTTCCTGCTGGTTTGCGCTCGCAACGATGCGCCCGCCAGCCCATGGTGCAATGTCAAAGCCGATGCGGGCAGTGCGTGCATCGATATTCTCACCCTTGGCAATCTCGTAACTGCCGATCAGGTTGATGTCGGAACGAACCGCATAGCGTGCTCCGATCTTGTGCCGTGCGGGGAAATCGAGGCTTTCGTTCTCACCTCCAAGCGCAAATTCGCTTTGCGCATCGAGCTCGAGCTTGCCGCCAAAGAATTTTTGGCTTCCGCCCAATTTGATAAGCGTGGAGCGATTGGTGGAGCCGTCCGCCAATCTATCGTCGGCATGGATAATGCCGGCACGCAGCGATGTTTTGTCATTACGATATTCGATTTCCGCGGTTCCTGCACGGCGACGCGCGCCGGTCTGCAGATAATCCTCCTGATAGCCGAGGGCCGACACAGAAAGCGTATCGGTCACACGATAGCGCGCATCGAGCCCGAATTTTTCGGTGCCTGTTTCGGCCCGGTTATTCTGGCCAAGGCCGAATTGCGCAGTCTGGCGCCGGAAATAGGCAAGCACATCAATCTTTGCACCATGATGCTCTGCCTCAAGCAGCAGCGCGGAGGCACCGCCAGCATCGGCTACAGCGCTGCCACTACGTGCCTTGCCGTCGGTTGCGGCGAATTCTGCACGCAATTCAGTTCCGACTGCGGGACGATAACGAATGTCGGCGCCCACAAGATTGGTCTTGTCGCTGTCGGTTTCGTCATGGATTGCGGTCGCCGCGATCTGCAGCGTTTCGTCGGGCGACTGCCACTTAACACGGCCACCGGCGTTGTTCACGCGCTGACCAACGCCATCGACCTCATATTCGGCGATGATGAATTGAGGGTCGAGATTTGACGAGCGCGACAGCACCGGCTCGCGGAAACGCAACGTCCCCGACAGATAATCGATGTCATAATCGATATGGCGGATGAGGTCGCGGCGCTCGACGATGCGGTCCGAACGCAGCCGGTCGCGTGTCTCAAGCGTGATCCGCTCGCTGTTCGGAAGGATATCGCGCGCGGCCAGGCCATAGGGGCCGGTCAGCCCGGTGCCCTGTATTTCCTCACGGCGATAGCGATAGGGCGTATCGGCGGCGAAGATTTGCGCGTGCACTTCGTCGTTGCGATATTCCGCCTTGATGCCGTTGAAGCTGCGCTGATAGCGGGCAAGCTCGGGCTCATCGATGCCGGTCGTATAGTCGCCGAACAGCGCGTAGAATTGCGGACGCTCAAGCTTAAGATACAATTTGCGGATCGAGGCAGCGTCATAGCGTTGCTCGGCCCGGTCGGCATAGACGGTGTAATAGCGGCGCGGGTCGATAATGCCGGCAAAGCGGGTTTCGTCTTCCTTCTTGTCGCTGTCATAGGCGAGCGTCATAAGCCATTTGCCGCTGACCCGACCCTTGGCGTAAAGCGCGACACGGCCGTCGAGATTGAGCTCGTCATCTTCGTTGGCGAGATCCTCAAGCCCTTCATCGAGCTTGTTGAAGCCAACGGTTCCAGCTGCAAAGCCGACAACCGTCCAAGGGCGATCGCCCGGATCGAGCCAGGTTTCGACACGTTGCGTGCGGCGCACTTCGCCATCCTGAAAGGTAAATGATATCGCGACCGTGCCCGAGGCGGTGGTCGGTTCCAGCTCGATATAGGCGATGCCGTTGTCACCATGGACGCGCCAGACGGGGTTCGCCCGCTCAAGGCCCGACAACTGGCTTGCCTGCTGCGCATCGACCTCGATCGCGGGGCGATAGGGATCGGTGACGCTGAAGTCGCCAACTGCGCTGTGCTGTATGGGCTTACCATTGCGATCAGTCAGACGAACGGCGATGCGCGGCCGTGTAACGCCGTCAGCAAGCAGGATCGACTGGTCCTTCAGCAGTTGCGCATTCATCGGCGCGCGGGCGACGTAGACGCTGTGGCTCAATGTTTCGATGACATTGCCATCCTGATCCATGACCTTTGCGGTCAGGCTGTTATTGCCTTCCTCGAGCAGCACACCGCGCCAAATTGCGGCCCGCATCTTGCCATCGGGACTTTTCTTCGTGCCGTCATAGTTCAGCGGATCCACCTGCTTGCCATTGACTGACAACTCGATTTTCTGCCGGGGGAGATGCTTGATGACAACGCGGATCGAGCGCGAGCGCGGATTGTGATCACCCGTGGGGAAGAGGAATCCCGTGCCCGGCGTCTGGTTTTCGAACCAGTCAAGCTCTGCGCCACCTGCCTGCGCATCGGTTAGCACCGGGGGTAGTGGCGTGATCTTGGCGCGCGTTTCGTCGCGTACTTCGGTCTTCACGGCACGGAAATCTGCACGTTTCAGGCTACCGCCACGCCCTTCGACAAAGCGAGAGATGGCGCTTCCTGCGCTGCGCGTGTTTTGGGCACAATCGACCGGAGCCTGATCAAGCGGGAAGGTCGATGGGTCAACCTGCACGACATGCAGGCCGGGAACAACGCCCTCAAAATGATAGCGACCATCCTGATCGGTGACGGTATAGGTGCCGTCCTGCAGCATGACGCGAACGCCCGCTATGCCCTTCGCGTCACGCGGATCGACGGTGCAGCCGCCCTCGGTGATGCGGCCGACGATTGTCATGCGCTCGGATATGCCGTCGCGGACAATCCGCACCGCTGCATCGGCATTACCGCTGGCCGTCCCGCGATTGTCGCGTGCCGATGCCAGATTGACGGCATTGCCCGGTTTTGCGTCAGTTTTGACTTCGGCGAGATAGGTCAACAGCCCCGATTGCCCGCCCAAAAGTGGCGCGACAGCGACCGAAAAGCGGGAGCCATCGGCGGTCACGGTGGGTGTTACGGGTACGCCATTGTAACGCACGCTGTCCAACCGCAGTCGCATCGATTTCGGCAATATATCGGTGATCGTTACCGGCCCGCTGTTGCGCAAACGGTCTGGATTGCGCACTTCGACACGATATTGGACGACGTCGCCAGGCATTGCGGTGACCGTCGAAGTTGTTTTGGCAATTTGCAATGCTCCGCCGGGCCGATCAAGCGGCACATCGACGCGTACGGGGGCGGGGTCCGACAGCGTGATTGTCCCGCCGTAGGAGCCTGGCGCAATGATGAAGGGACCATTGTCCGGCCGCCTGAGCAAGGCGATCTCGGCAGGGGTCGCAACCGAAGGATGGGTATAGGGCGATGGCGGTTCAATGATCAGGCGATAAACCCCTGGTCGCAAGAACGGGAATCGATAAAACCCTGATTCAAATGAATAAACTGCACCACTGGCATCGGTTACAGTCGATCCGGTCAGCAATGTATTGGGGAAGGCCGAGAAGCCGTCGTCGCCAAATACCGGGGCGGGAACCCCCGTTGCTGCATCGACAATCGTGACGCGGGTGCCCGAAACCGGCACTCCATCGGCACTGTCAAAGGTCAATCCGAACGGATCGACCAATATATCGACGATTGCACTCGCAATCCTGCTGCCATTGCTGCCGTCGCCGAGATCAAAGCTCAGCGAGTCGCCCGGGCGCACGGATAGGATGCAGTCACCGACTACGGGGGAGGGCGGTATCGCCGCCGTGTTGATGACCGCGAGGAAGATACCGCTATTTACGGCGGTTTCGGTCATCGTAACGCGCTCTCTGTCGCCATTCTTCGTGGCGATGGTCGCTTCGAAGCTGTCAATGGCACCAGGATCGCGGTTATGCGCAGCCGAATTGACCTTAAGGATCAATGGTTCGCCTGCCCGGATCGCCGTTGTCGGCATTATCGGGGAAGAAGGGCCGCCATATTGCGAAAACGCACCTGACAGGTTGACCGGCCGGGGACCCGAACTCGATTGGCACATCGTATTGGGCAAAGCAGCCTGTTGGCCACCCGGCCCGCCACCAAAATGGAACAGTTCAAGCGTCGTTGGTGGAGGAGGCACCGTACGGTCGACCAAAAGGTCCACATTGTTCGAGGGACGCGACATGCGCTGCCCCCCGACATCCCATTCGACCTGCGCAGTGTTGCTGATCACATCTTGCGCAAGCGCAGGAAGACTGGCTGCAGCCAACGGTATGGCTGCAGCCAGTGCTCCAACGCTTTTGATAAAGCTTTTGGTTAACAGGCTCATAGGAAATTGGGGCGGCTACAGGCGAACCTGCAGCCGCCCCCTTTCTCTTGTCAGTCGATGGTTGCGCGGAAAATCAGCGCACGGGCGCTATTCGCGGCGATGCTCGACAATGTGCCGTCAACGCGGGTTGCGCCCGCATTATATTCGCCGGCATCGTCGCCTGTCGCATCGGTGCGCAGCGTGCCACCCGAGCAGGTCTGGCCTGCACCCGGGCTCGTCACCGTTGCATCGGTGAAGATTGTGCCAGGGGCGAAAGTCAGATCGGCCGGAACGACGTCGCGGATTGAAACGTTGGTTGCCGTTGCAGCGCCAGCCGCGTTCGATACCGAGATGCAATATTCCACCGTAGCGCCGGGAACCGATTTCGGATTGGTCGGGTCGGCATTCGTGTTCGGGCCGTTGATATTGTCAAAGACAATGCGGCTGGTCTTGAACACCGACAACACAGCTGCCGATACGGTAAAGTCATCGGTCGCAACGTCGATACCGTCACGTGCAGCCGAGGTGCCACCATTACCCGACTTGGCAACATCGGCAAACACGGTTTCGACCGTCATCTTGCCGTTTGTCGTCGCATCAGTCGCAGCCGTAATCGCCGAACCATTGCTGTTCAGCGCGGTTGCTGTCGCCGAAACGTTGGCAACGCCGCCATTGGGGGCATTAGCCGGAATATCACCAACAATCAAAATGGTCGCGGTACCATCGGCAACCAGATCGTTGACGGTCAGCGAGGCTGCAGGGGCGGCATCGCAAACGCCATCAACGGTCGGTCCGTCAAGACAGATCAGCAGATTGTTGACGTTGAAGTTATCCGTTCCGCCATGGGCAGCAGTGCCACCGACGAGGTTGGCAGGCGTAACCGTGAAGTCGAGCGTATCGTTCGACGAGTTGGTCAAAAGAAACGTCGTAACCCGGCCAGTTTGGGCAGGGAACACCGAAGTTGTACCGGTCGGAGCCTTTTCCGCTATGTTGAAAAGGATCTTGCGGTCGACAACGAACTGATCCGATGCGCCTGTCTGGGTTTGCTGAACGCCGCCGACCTGGAAGTCGACTGTCACGCTGTTGTTTACTGGCGTGCCTTGCGTAGTCCCTGCTGCCATTGCTGGCACCGCGTTTAACAACACGGCAGGGATCACGGCTGAGGCAACGAGCAGTTTAAGCTTACTGGTCATGCTTATTCTCCTGTTGCACTAAGTTTGATTGCGAAAATTCACGCGGCAATCGACGCGCCCCCGGGTCATTTTACGACGCCGCGAAAGATCAGCTTGCCTGCCTCACCGGCAGCAAGCATTTGATTCATATGCCATTTGATATGGGTAACATCGGTCATTAGCGCCGCGCGGCTTTCGCCGTTCGCCATTGTGACCCGCAGCTGCGACAATTTGCCCCAGCTTTTTCCACCATCAATGGAAACGACTTCGCTGCCATCCGAAGTGCCGCTGAAAGCAATTGCTGCGGGGATCGGATTTGTGACGGTGAAATTGGTAGCGGGCTTCGCGCCTTTGTTGCGGTAACGCACCACAAACACCAGGCTGTCACCCGGAACGATCATTTTCGGCGCTTCGAGTGTGGTCGCAAAGCTGCCATCGGGCCGCTTTTGCTGAGTCTCGACGAAAATGTCGCTTGTGAGTTCTACCGGCGATGCCGCCATGGCTGGCATGGCGGCAGTGAAACTAGATGTTGCCAGGATTGCGAATTTTACTGCGTGGTTCATTGCACCCTCACTTTAAATGTCACTGTGTTGACCTGGCCGGACGGTACGGTGCCAAGCCCGACGCTGATCCGCGTCCCATTGAAATTTCCGCGATCGGCATCGGCCGCATCGGTCAGGGCAATGCCATCCAGCGTTATGCTGCCCGCGACATATTGGGCGCTGGCGGGGATGGGGTCGTTGATCGAAAGGTTGTTCAGCGATCCGTTGCCGCTGACGGTGGAAACCAGCGTATAGGTGATTTCCGAGCCCGGAACGATCGTGTTGCCGCCAAAAGGATCGCGCACCGATGCCGATTTGACGAGCGCAACCGACGCTGCATTGACGCGCAGGAAGCCTGAAGCATCGGCATCAGCCCCTGTGCTGCCAACGACGGCATTGCCGCCACCTTCGCCTGCCCCCGCAAAGGTGGTGCCCGGCGCTCCGGTGCCCGTCACGGCTGCAGCAAGCAGCTTCACTTCCGCGCGGTCACCGTTGACCCGGTTGGCTGGGATGTTGGTCAGGACAAAGACGTTGATGCTCTGGTCGGGTGCCAGATTGGGATCGTTGGTGCCGGCGACATAGACTGTATCGACACCCGGATCATAAACGCCGTTATTGTTGGTATCGAGCACGACCTGCGACAGCGCAGGATCGAAATCATCGCCGCCATTTACGACATTGGGGGTCAAACGAAATGCTTCGGGCCCGTTGCCGGTATTGGTGACGCGAAAGGCAGAAACCACATTTTGCGCACCGTTGGTTGTGGTCACATCGCCGGGATCGCGGCTGACGGTGGTGACGTCGAGAAGTTCGTCAACCTTGAAGATGACCGCATTGGAATCGATTTCCACCGTGTCGCCGCCGCTCTCATAAGAGGCAGTCGCGATATTCTGGATATCGGTTCCAGCGAGCGTCCCTGCGGCATAAGCGGAAGTACCGCAAAAAAGCGCTAAAAAGCCGAAGCTACAGGTCGTAACGAGACGTAGGCGCTTAGTGCGCCCTTCACCATGTCGGACGGGATAGATGTGCGTCTTCATAGGACGCGTTATCCCAGAATAGCCTCAATATTTGGTTAAGCACGCGCCTGTCGGTTAACCAAGCTAAGTCATTGGAATATATGATTATCTATACTGCCGAAATTGTAAAACTTGGCAAATTTGACGCCCCGGATTAACGCTCAGCGGTCAGAACAGCTTCATTGTTGCAATCCTTTGCCCACCCCTTTCTAGATGCTGAAATCTTTTTCAGCACAGTGGGTATCAAGCTGTTGACAGCATCGGTTGCCGCTTCTAGGAGCGCCGTCACCGCATCAAGCGGGTGTAGCTCAGTTGGTTAGAGCGCCGGCCTGTCACGCCGGAGGTCGCGGGTTCGAGCCCCGTCACTCGCGCCATTTTTGGCCTAGCGCACTCTCAAGCCCGCCATTTTCCGGTTTCCATCCAGCGCAGCAGCGGCCCCAGTGGTGCGATCCAGATGATTCCGGCAAGCATGTAGATCATGGCCTGCACGATGCCTGGCAACGTCCCGATCGCATCGGACAGGTTGGCAACGATCCCCGCAAGCAGGAAAATCATAAGCAAAATGATGCCAACGCCAACGGGTTTGCGAAAGGTCGGCTTTTCGACAGGGGCATTTTCGTCTTTCATGGCGCAATCCAGGCTTTCTCTGTCAAAACGGCGTTCATAGGTATATCCCAAGGATCGGCAGGCAAGGCAGGGGCCTGCTGCACCGACCATGCGATTCCAATGCAATATGAATCGGGCAAGAGGCTAAGTGCCCTATCATAATGACCCGCACCCTGGCCGAGCCGCATCAGTCGCGCGTCAAAGGCAATCAGCGGGACCAGAATGACGTCAGGCTGGCATTGCTCTGCATTTGCTGCTGGCTGGCTCAAACCGAGCGGGCCACCTTCCAGCGACTGGCCGGGCGACCAACGCAGAAACCGCATTGGGGCTGCCCGCCCAGTCACATGAGGTAGCGCAGCCTTGCAGCCAGCATCCAACGCCTGTTGCAAAAGTTGCTGGGGATTGGCCTCCGATCCTACAGGAATATAGCTCGCGACGATGGCGCTAGGACGGAATAATTGGCGTAACGGAGCAGGTGCCTTGCTAAAGGCAAGCGCGCGCTCCCCTTCACCCAGCGCATCAACATGATCGGCACGCAATTTGCGATAATGGGCGCGCAGTTCGGCTTTCGACAGGTCGGTCACGCGCAGCCCAAATCCTTCGCATAGGGTAGCGGAACCACCATGGGTCGTTTCCCGGAAAATCCTCTGACGCCATTACGTCAGGTGGGGGCCATGTGATCCGGGCCCCATCGTTGCCGATGTGACACGGGCAGGGACAGCTCCCTTGGATGATATTATCGCCTCAGGGATATTCGCTCAAGGTCGTGCCGGGCAGTTCCGCCACACCTCATGTAGGCTGCCTATCGATGATCCTCAAGGCTTTGTACTAGCGTTTCAAGCCTTGCAGCGACTTTTTCGACCGTGTCGGCGAGCCTTTCCATTTCAACGCCCGATTCCTGAGCGGTGTTGGTTTGGTTTTCTTTCGGGCGCGCATCGAACAGTTCGTCGGCGAGCAACAGCGCCGCAAAGAGCAATTGCCGACTCTCGTTCATGCCGCCAGCGCCGCCGGCCTCGCGCGCCTTGGTATCGACGAGGCGTCCAAGCGCATTCAGCCTGTCCTCCTCGCCATCCTTGCAGGTGACGATATAGTCCCGGTTGGCGATTGAAAGCCGGACATCTGCCATGATCAGCCGCCCATCCGGTGGATAAGGTTATCGATTCCGGTCAAAGCAGCCTTCGTTTCCTGCCTCAACCGCTCATGACGCGCCAGAAGATCTGTGTCTGCTGCCGGGGCAGGCGAAGCCGTCTTGCTCCATTGCTCAAGCCGGGCGAGTGCATGCTCCATGCGCCCTATGGCCTGCATCATCCTGTCATTCTGCATGAAATTGTCCCCGCCCAACGATGCTTATGGATGAAAGAATAAGCAAAATGCGCAGAAATGGCAAATTGCATTGCATTGGCCATAGGCGACGGCTTGACGCTTAGCCTCCACCCCCGCAAAGGAGCCGCGAAACGACTCGACGGGATATTCTTGTCCGCGAGATGGCGCATTCGCCGCAGCGATACGCGGCGTTGGGGACAGAAGCATGACCGACACGCTCCAGAATATGGCCAATGCAATAAGGGCGCTGTCGATGGATGCGGTGCAGGCGGCAAATAGCGGCCACCCCGGAATGCCGATGGGCATGGCCGATGTCGCAACGGTACTGTACAGCCAATATCTGAAATATGACGCCAGTGCGCCACATTGGCCCGACCGCGACCGGTTCGTGCTGTCCGCTGGCCATGGCTCGATGCTGGCCTATTCAACATTGTATCTCAGCGGCTATGCACGGCCGACCATCGATGACATCCGCAATTTCCGTCAATTGCACAGCCCGTGCGCGGGGCACCCCGAAAATTTCGAGCTGGCCGGCGTCGAATCGACTACGGGGCCATTGGGGCAGGGGCTGGCCATGGCGGTCGGCATGGCAATTGCCGAGCGGCACCTCAACGCGATCTACGGCGATGCGCTCGTCGATCATCGCACATGGGTAGTCGCTGGCGACGGTTGTCTGATGGAGGGGATAAATCACGAAGCCATCGGTCTGGCAGGCCATCTCGGCCTTGGTCGGCTGATTGTGCTTTGGGACGATAACCGCATTACTATTGACGGTGCGACCGACCTTTCGACCAGCGAGGACATTCCTGCGCGTTTCCGGGCGACCGGCTGGCACACCGAAGCATGCGACGGGCATGACTTCACCGATATTGCTCGCGCAATAGAGTCGGCCTTGGCTGATGAGCGGCCGTCACTGATCGCCTGCCGCACCGTTATCGGCAAAGGAGCGCCGAACAAGCAGGGCACGCACCATGTTCATGGTTCACCGCTGGGTGGCGATGAAATCGCTGCAACCCGCGAATATCTGGGCTGGGAAAGTGAGGCGTTTTCGGTTCCTAATGACATATTGGCGCAGTGGCGTCATGCCGGTGCGCGCGGCGGCGAAGCGCGACAGGTCTGGGAAGCGCGGCTCGCGGCTGACCCCAAAGGAGCAGAGTTTGCCGAGCGTATCGAAGGCAAGGTAGATGCCCAAGGCGCTATTGCGGATTATTGCAGGGAACTGCTTGCGTCACCCGTGAAGGTCGCGACCCGCAAGGCATCCGAGATGGCGCTGGAGGTGCTTACGGCTGCTGTCCCGGCGATGGTTGGTGGCTCGGCCGACCTTACAGGCTCAAACAATACCAAAACAAAGGCCACTAGCCCTCTGACAAAGGAGGATTATTCAGGTCGCTATGTCTATTATGGCATTCGCGAATTTGGAATGGCGGCGGCGATGAACGGCATGGCGCTTCATGGCGGCGTCATTCCCTATGGCGGCACTTTCCTCGTCTTTTCGGATTATTGCCGCAACGCCATCCGTCTCTCCGCGATCCAGCGGCAACGCGTCGTTTACGTCATGACGCATGACAGCATCGGGCTTGGCGAGGATGGCCCGACGCATCAGCCTGTCGAGCATGTCATGTCACTGCGCCTCATCCCAAATCTCGACGTCTACCGGCCCTGTGATGCGATCGAAACGGCAGAGTGCTGGGCCTTGGCGTTGGAAACGATGGGCCGACCTGCGCTGTTGGCGCTGACCCGCCAGAACCTGCCGCAGCTGCGCAATGACGTCAGCGAAAATCTGTGCGCGCGCGGTGCCTATCGCCTGCGCGCAGCCGAAGCTGAACGGCGCGTCGTACTCCTTGCCACCGGGTCCGAGGTTGCCCTGGCAGTCGATGTTGCGGCAAAGCTCGAAACGCAGGGAATCGGGGCCGATGTGGTATCGATGCCATGCTGGGAGCGTTTCGATGCGCAGGATGTGGCCTATCGCACCGACCTTTTGCCGGCAGACGCCCTGAAGGTGTCCATAGAAGCAGGCGTGACGCTGGGTTGGGATCGATATACCCAAGGCGGTCTTAGCATCGGCATCGACAGTTTCGGTGCCTCGGCGCCAGCTGAAGTATTGTTCGACCATTTCGGTTTTTCAGTCGATAGCATATTCCAGAAAATACAGCAAAAACTGAACAGTTAAGCGGAGATATTGACATGGCGACTAAAGTTGCAATCAACGGTTTCGGACGTATTGGACGCAATGTTGCCCGGGCAATATTGGAGCGGCCCGATTGCGAGCTGGAACTGGTTTCGATCAACGATCTTGCCGATGCCAAAGCCAATGCGCTGCTGTTTCGGCGCGACAGCGTCCATGGGCCATTCTCCGGCAAAGTCGAGGTGGACGGCAACGACCTGATCATCGATGGCAAACGCATCGCCGTTACTGCGGAACGCGACCCCGCCAATCTGCCGCACGCAGCGCAGAGCGTAGATATCGCTCTTGAATGTACAGGCTTTTTCACCACGCGCGAAGGGGCGCAAAAGCATCTGGATGCTGGCGCGAAACGCGTGCTGATTTCTGCGCCAGGCAAGAATGTCGATTTGACCGTCGTTTATGGCGTCAACCATGACAAATTGACGTCAGACCATCTGATCGTCTCCAATGCTTCGTGCACCACCAACTGCCTTGCGCCCTTTGCCAAAGTGTTGAACGACGCCATCGGCATCGGACGCGGGCTGATGACGACGGTCCACGCCTATACCAACGACCAAAAGATCCTCGACCAGATCCACGAAGACCCCCGCCGTGCGCGTGCCGCTGCAATGTCAATGATCCCGACCACGACCGGAGCCGCGCGCGCCGTGGGCGAGGTTCTGCCTGAACTGAAGGGCAAGCTCGACGGTTCGGCCATCCGCGTGCCGACACCCAATGTCTCGGTTGTCGATCTGACTTTCCAGCCCAAGCGCGACACCACGAGAGAAGAAGTCAATGCCCTCCTGAAAGCCGCGTCCGAAGGTGCATTGAAGGGCGTGCTAGGCTATTCTGAAGAGCCATTGGTGTCCATCGATTACAATCATGACAGCCACAGTTCGACCATCGACAGCCTGGAAACTGCAGTCATCGACGGCAAATTGGTGCGGGTATTGAGCTGGTATGACAATGAATGGGGCTTTTCGAACCGCATGGTTGACACAGCCGGTGTGATGGGCGGGCTGCTTTAGGGGGAACGTGGCGTCATGGCCTTTCGCAGCATCGACGAACTGGGCGATTTGACTGGCAAGCGCGCGCTGGTGCGCGTGGACCTGAACGTGCCGATGGCCGATGGCCGCGTGACCGAATTATCGCGCATCCATGCACTTGCGCCCACGGTGAACGACCTGTCTGCCAAAGGCGCGAAAGTGTTGCTGCTCGCCCATTTTGGGCGTCCCAAGGGGGCGAAGCATAGCGAAATGTCGGTTTCGATGACGCTTGATACGCTGCAGTCAGTGCTGGGCCGCGAAGTTATGTTCGTGCCGGAAATTTATGGTGACGTCGTAGCCCAATCGATCGGGATCATGGCGGATGGCGACATTGCCCTTCTTGAAAACAGCCGCTTCTGGCCGGGTGAGGAAACGAATGACCCCGAACTGGCAAAGGCAATCGCTGCCAATGGCGATCTCTACGTCAACGATGCCTTTTCGGCGGCGCACCGCGCACATGTGACTACAGAAGGGTTGGCACATCTGCTCCCGGCATACGCCGGGCGGTCGATGGAGGCAGAGCTCAAGGCGCTGGAAGCGGCGCTCGGCAATCCAGAGCATCCTGTGGCGGCGGTTGTGGGCGGCGCAAAGGTCTCGACCAAACTCGACGTGCTCAACAACCTTGTTACGAAAGTCGATCATCTGATCATCGGTGGCGGCATGGCCAACACTTTCCTTGCCGCGCGCGGGGTCGATGTCGGCAAATCGCTGTGCGAACATGATCTTGCCGATACCGCAAATGCGATTCTCGATGCAGCAGACCGGTCTGGCTGCACGGTGCATTTGCCTTATGACGTCGTGGTGGCGACCGAATTCCGCGCCAATCCGCCTGTTCGCACCGTTAATGTGCACGAGGTTGCGGCCGACGAAATGATCCTCGATGTCGGCCCCGCCGCTGTCGAGGCGTTGGCCGATGTCCTCAAAAATTGCCGGACTCTGGTGTGGAATGGTCCAATGGGCGCCTTCGAAATCGAACCCTTCGACACAGCGACCGTGGCGTTGGCGCGAACGGCGGCTGCTTTGACGAAAGAAGGTTCGCTTGTCTCGGTCGCTGGCGGCGGGGACACTGTGGCGGCGCTCGCTCATGCAGGCGTCGCGCAGGACTTCTCCTTCATTTCGACAGCGGGCGGTGCATTCCTCGAATGGATGGAAGGCAAGGAACTGCCCGGCGTCAAGGCGCTGCAAATATCCGAATAATTGAGGTTGATGGAGTTGCATCAACGCTGTGCCGTCGCTAAGGGCGCGCCAAGACATACGTATGCACTACGGGAGCAGCTTCATGAATTTTGCCGACATGACCGCCAAAATTGCCGCAGGGCACGGTTTTATCGCAGCATTGGACCAGAGCGGTGGTTCAACCCCCAAGGCGCTGGCGGGTTATGGCGTAGAGGCGAGCGCCTGGTCGAATGATGAAGAGATGTTCGGCCTCATCCATGAGATGCGGTCGCGGATCATCCGGTCGGCTGCGTTCAATGGCGACAAGGTGATCGGCGCGATCCTGTTTGAGCGGACGATGGACGGCACGGTCGATGGAAAGCCTACGCCCCGCGCGCTGACCGACAAAGGTGTGGTGCCGTTCATCAAGATCGATAAGGGGCTGGAAGACGAAGCAAATGGCGTCCAATTGATGAAACCTATGCCCGAACTCGATGCCCTGCTGACCCGGGCAAAGTCGCTCGGCGTGTTCGGGACCAAAGAACGTTCGGTTATCAACATGGCGAACCGCACCGGCATAACCGACATTGTCGAGCAGCAGTTCGCCGTCGCCGCGAATGTCATCGCCCACGGCATGATGCCGATCATCGAGCCTGAGGTGAACATCAAAAGCGAAACGCGTGCCGAATGCGACGCGATCCTGCTCGAAGAAACGATGAAGGCGCTCGACGCCTTGCCCTCCGGGCAGCAGGTGATGCTGAAATTATCGCTGCCGGTCGAAGCCTGCACCTTCGATCCGCTGGTTGCCCATCCCAAGGTGCTGCGCGTGGTCGCATTGTCTGGCGGCTACAAGCGACCCGAGGCATGCACCGAGCTTGCACGGAACAAGGGCATCATTGCCAGTTTCAGCCGCGCATTGCTGGAAGATTTGCGGCACCAGATGAGCGATGCCGAATTCGACGCGGCTCTTGGCGCTGCCATCGACGAAATCCACGCGGCTTCGATTGCCTGAGCGCCACCGTCTGCTAAAGGCGGCGCATGGAACGCCCGACCTGCCAGCTTTACCTGATCTCCCCGCTGCAAACCGGCGGGGACTTTCCCACTTGGCTTGAGGAAGCGCTTGCCGCAGGACCGGTCGCTGCATTCCAGTTTCGCGTCAAGGGCATCGACCAGCATGAGGCCGCTGCGCTTGCGGCGCCTTTACAGGAAATATGTGCGCGGCATGACGTCGCTTTCATCGTCAACGACAGCATATCGCTTGCCAAAAGGATCAAGGCCGATGGCGTGCATTTGGGGCAGGGTGATGGCGACCCGCGCGAGGCGCGGCAGGAGTTAGGCCGCGACGCCCAGATCGGGGTGACCTGCCACAACAGCCGTCATCTGGCGATGGAGGCGTCGGAGGCGGGCGCGGACTATGTTGCTTTCGGGGCATTTTTCCCGACAGCGACGAAAGAAGTACAGCATAAGGCCGAGCCTGAAACGTTGCGGCTCTGGTCGCAATTCACCGAAGTGCCCTGCGTGGCGATTGGCGGGATCACGCCTCAAAATGCTGGGCCGTTAATAGAGGCGGGTGCCGATTTCCTCGCGGTCAGCGGCGCTGTCTGGAACCATGCAGAGGGGCCCGCAGCTGCCGTCAGGGCGTTTAACGCGCTGCTTGCCTAACGCGGTCCTGCCCGCTAAAGGCCGCCGCCAACGGGGGCGGCTTGCGCCCCTTGCTCTTTCCATCGTCCAAGCGAGTAAAGCCATGAAAATCAGCGGCGTAGAAATCCGTCCGGGTAACATTATCGAATATGAAGGCGGCATTTGGCGTGCGGTCAAAATTCAGCATACCCAGCCCGGCAAGGGCGGTGCCTATATGCAGGTCGAACTTAAAAACCTGCGCGATGGCCGCAAGAACAATGTCCGTTTCCGCTCAGCCGAAACCGTCGAGCGCATCCGCCTCGACCAGAAGGACTTCCAATATCTCTATGCCGAGGGCGACAATCTGGTTTTCATGGACAAGGAAACCTATGAACAGGTGACCTTGCCAACCGATCTGTTGGGCGATGCCGCTGCATTTCTGCAGGATGGCATGGATGTCGTTATGGAAATGCACGAAGAAGAGGCGCTTTCGGTCGCTCTGCCCGACACGATTGAGGCAACGATTGTCGAGGCCGACGCGGTGGTTAAGGGCCAGACGGCTTCGTCGAGCTACAAGCCTGCGATCCTCGACAACGGCGTCCGCGTGATGGTGCCGCCGCACATTTCGAGTGGAACTCGCATTGTCGTAGACGTCTACGAACGGGAATATGTTCGCAAGGTGGATTGAGAGATAGCCCTCTCCCCTTCAGGGGAGAGGGTTGGGAGAGGGGCAGTCTCTCTTAAGCATCACCATTTTGGCCGGGTTTAAGGACTCCCCCTCTTCCCGGCCCTCTCCCCTGAAGGGGAGAGGGAGGATTTATGCCCGCACTCTCTGGATTAATGTCCGTCATGGAAAAAGCCGCGCGCAAGGCGGGGCAGCGGCTGCGCCGTGACTTTAGCGAGATCGAACAATTGCAGGTCTCGATGAAAGGCCCGGCTGACTTTGTGTCAAAGGCCGACCAGAAAGCCGAAGACACGATTTTCCGCGAGCTGGAAACGGCCCGCCCTGACTGGGGTTTTCTGATGGAAGAAACCGGCGAGATTGCGGGGAAAGAAGGCAAGCCGCGCTTCATCGTCGATCCGCTGGATGGCACCAGCAACTTCCTCCACGGCATTCCGCATTTTGCTATTTCCATCGCAGTGCAGGATCCAAAGCCCGATGGCTCTGGCTGGGGCGATCTCTATATGGGGCTGGTCTATAATCCGATCACCGACGAAAGCTTCTGGGCCGAGCGCGGCAAGGGTGCCTGGCTGCAGAACAAGCGGCTGCGCGTTTCGGGGCGGCGCAAGCTCAGTGAAGCGCTGATTGCCACAGGCACGCCCTATAAGGGGCATGGCGATTTCGAGGAGTGGTCCAGGATATTCGGCGCAATCGGACCCGAAGTCGCGGGGCTGCGCCGCTACGGTGCCGCGAGTCTCGACCTCGCCTGGCTGGCGGCGGGGCGCTATGACGGCTTTTGGGAAAGCGGCCTATCACCCTGGGACACGGCCGCCGGCTGCCTGCTGGTGCGCGAAGCGGGTGGCTTTGTGACGGATTATCGTGGACGCTCGCCGGCAATTGCCGATGCACAGGTGCTGGCTGGTAATGACGCGCTACACAGCAAGCTGCATAAGCTGGTGGTGGGTGCGCTGCGCTGATCTGTCGGTACATGCCGACAACGCATTTCCGCCAAAAAAGCGCTCTTAACTTCACAAACTTCATGGGATGTGGGCATGTTTTGTGAAGTTAAGGAAAAGGCGCATAAGACCCTTTGTCGGCGGCCATTCGCCTGAACAGGTTGACTTTCACAGTTTTAAAGAGCTAAACGGAACATTAGCAGAACATGTGGCGAAAGTCAATGTGCGTCTGAAGCGAGGGCAATATCTGGGCAAATCAGCCAGAATTGAATGCCTTTTGGCTTGCCTCACACCGCCCCCAAGTCTAGGGCGCGCAGTTGAAACCAAAAGCTGGAAACCAACCGCGTGACTGACCTCTCGCAATATCTCCCGATCCTGATTTTCCTCGTGATCGCGCTTGGAATTTCGACGCTGTTCGTTTTCCTGCCGATGGGCGTTTCGCGGCTGACGGGTGCGCACAAGCCGACCGAGGCTAAGCTCGCCGAATATGAATGCGGCTTTCCCGCATTTGAGGATTCGCGCAGCCAGTTTGACGTGCGCTTCTATCTGGTCGCGATCCTCTTCATCATTTTCGACCTGGAAGCTGCATTTCTGTTCCCATGGGCAGTCAGCCTGGGTGAAACCGGTTGGGTCGGCTGGGGCACAATGATGCTGTTCTTGTTCGAGCTCGCGGTTGGCTTTGCCTATGCGTGGAAAGTAGGAGCATTGGAATGGGAGTGATCGAAAAGACACCCGCGCCCGCCGACGATGCCGGCTTTGCCGCTCTTGCCGATGAGGTGAATGACAAGGGCTTTGTCGTTGCCTCGACAGAGGACCTGTTCAACTGGGCGCGCACCGGATCGCTCTGGCCGATGACCTTCGGACTTGCCTGCTGTGCGGTCGAGATGATCCACGGCTATATGCCGCGCTATGATTTCGAACGCTTTGGCATCGCGCCGCGCGCTTCTCCGCGCCAGTCGGACGTGATGATCGTTGCGGGCACGCTCTGCAACAAGATGGCCCCCGCACTCCGCAAGGTTTATGACCAGATGTCGGAGCCCAAATATGTGATCTCGATGGGATCATGCGCCAATGGCGGTGGTTATTATCATTATAGCTACAGCGTCGTGCGCGGCTGCGACCGGATCGTGCCGGTGGACATTTACGTCCCCGGTTGCCCGCCGACTGCGGAAGCGCTGCTATACGGTATCATGCAGTTGCAGCGCAAAATCCGACGTGAAGGGACAATTGAGCGGTGACTACGCTTCAATGCAAATTCTCCGTTTTCCCGAGCGAAGTCGAGGGACTATGCCGAGCGAAGCTGAGGTTCTGCGAGGCTGAAGTCCTCGGCTTCGCTCGGACGAGTGCTTCGACTTCGCTCAGCATGAGCGGTTGTGGAGGTCCAGTTGAGTAGTCCAGCCCCCGCCATCACTGCGCCCAAGGGCATCATTGCCGCCGTCAAAAAGGCGCTTGGCAAGGATTTGCTGTCGGT